>Ga0209553_1000218_pt1 | contig 29727 bp, 29 predicted proteins | sample LauGreFBDMM110DN_2_FD_188217 | JGI IMG/M metagenome (GOLD analysis project Ga0209553, IMG submission 188217) | Freshwater lake microbial communities from Lake Michigan, USA - Fa13.BD.MM110.DN (SPAdes) (version 2) | ecosystem: Environmental > Aquatic > Freshwater > Lake | place: Lake Michigan...
TGTCAAGATGCGCCGTCAACTGTTTGGCATCGGGGCGTGGTTTGGCAGGCGGTGGCATTTCGCCGGAACGCATGCGGTCGAAGACGCGCGTCCACTTGTCGAAAGTCGCCTCGTCCTCGAATTTTGAGTCCAGCGTGTCTAACGCCAACCCGCCCTTTTTGGTTTCCGTGTTGTGACACGAATAGCACTGCGCACTGATGAAGCCGCGAAAAGACTTGTCGCCCACCGCCGGTGGCGGCGCACTGGGAGATGTTTCCACCATGACCGTCAAAAGCAGCGACAAAGCGCCGGCCAGCAACAAGACCGGCGAGGCGAAACGATTACTCAAGTTCATTTCAAACCTCCGGTTGGTTGACTTCTTTTCTGTGGGTTCATACTCCAGAACGCAGCGGCGGCCTGCTGCTGGAGCCACCAAGTTTCCGAACGCGGCGCCGCGGTCAGGAACTTCAGTTTCGGCATCTTCCGGAGGAACTCGATTTCGCCGTAATTCGCGGGCAGCACAACGCCTTCCAGTTCCTTGCACTCCTCTAGCGGCTTCAAATCCTTCAGGTTCGGGCACTCGAACGCGATCAGGGTTTTCAGCGGGGAACCTGCGATCGGGGCAAGATCCTTCACCTGCGTCTTGAAGATGTGCAGTTCCGTCAGGGGCACGCCCTTCAGCGCACTGAGGTCAGTCACCTTGGTCGCGCCAAGGTTGAGCGACGAGAGCTTCGACCCCTGCAGCACCCCGATATCGCTGATGGGCAGGCCCTGGAGGCTAAGCGACTTGAGTTTCAGCAGTTCCTTCACCGGGCCAAGATCGGTGACCTTCGTATTGCTAAGATTGAGCGACTCGATCGGCAGGCCCGCAAGCGACTTGAGGTCGCTGATGGGGGAGGGGCGGTAGTCGGTCAAGCTGAGCGTCTTGAGCTTTTTCAGGCCTTTCAAGGGTGAGAGGTCCGAGACCTTCGATCCGGCGAGGTTCAGCGATTCCAGCGCCGGCATGTCCTTGAGTGGGCTGAGATCGCTCACCGCCTGCGGGACATCAAGGTGCTTGAGCGGCATCCCGGACAAAGCGCTCACGCTGTCCGCTGGCACGCCGAAAAGATCAATGCTTTCCAACGGCATGCCCTTCAGGGGGGACAGATCCACGAGCTTGGCCGCGCCGTGCAGGGAAAGCGACTTGAGTTGCGCGCCCTGAATGCCGCTGATATCCGTCACCGCGCCGGCCAGATAAGCCGACTTAAGCGGCATGCCCTTCAGGACATTGACATCCTTGGAATCACAAACGAGGGAGACCTCCTCCAATTTCATCCCAGCCAGCGGGCTCAGGTCCTTGACTTTGGGTTGCCCAAAGTGCGTGCCGCTGATCTTGAACACCTTGAGAGGAGCGCCCTTGATCGCGCTGATGTCTTCCAAGGCGACATTGCCCCGAAGGCTGAGTTCCTTTAGCGGCATGCCTTCAAGCCCGGCCAGCGTGGCCACCTTCGACGGCATCTGGTCGCTGCCGTTAATGTGCAGCCATTCCAGCGGCATGCCCCTGAGCGGCGTCAGGTCAACGATGCCGGAGTAGCTTAGGTCCAACGTTAACATCCCCTTTTCGCCGGGGTTCAACGTATACTTGGCGATCTTCCCGTCGGCCTTGAGCTTCTCGATCGCGGCCTTGCATTCGTCCGCGCTCATCCTTTTCGCCTCTTCCGCAGCCGACCTACCCGGCACCCACAGAACCAAGCACAGGATCGCGCATATCACTGCAAGGAATTCGCTTTCGCGCCCGCCGCACCGGAAACGGTCAGAACAGGGATCGGCGTTGGGGAGTGATGGGGTCTGGTTCTTTGCGTTCATTGTTTCCTCCTATATGGTGCGATGAATGATGGCCAAACTGATCTCGTCCGCCGCCTCGCACCGGCCGACAACAACGAACCCGCAGAGAAGAGCCAAGGAACTGACCAGCAGCCATCGCGCCGTAGAAGCCGAGAGGAATTTGTTTTTGACGCTCCGCAGTTCAGTCTGACCCTTGCCGCCGTGACCCTAGGTCTGATCGTGGCCGCACCCTTTGCCACAGTCGACGCGCTGCTTTCCGTAAACCGCACCGTTTACGTTCTTAAGTTCGTGAAGTCTCATAATAATTTCTAAGGAAGTAGGTGATACTTGAAATCTAAACTTTTACAAAATGTAAACTAAGATTATAAACATAAGTAAATTGACATCTTATGTCAATGAAAATGAGATGGCGAAGGATGCAATATAATTTTCAAGCCAAGTAGGGGGTAACGATGTCAGCAATATGCTGGTCCCCTTCGGTTAGACTGACGAACACTGCATCTTTAACCGTCAAGCGCTAGGTTGCCAGTCCGGTTTTCCAAAGCAGTGGTTTGGTGCGTACGTGCTCGCTTTTGCCGAGCCATGCTGCTGAAGTATCTTCGCCCTCGAATTTGTTGGAATCGATTGTTACTCCTGTGAGTGCACATAAGGTAGGCAGATAGTCGGCACCATTAATGACTGATTTCTCGTCGACCCGCTTTGCAGGAACATGGCCGGGCCAACGCACGATCCATGGCACCCGCTTTATCAATGTTAGGAGTGCGAGAATACGGATGGCCATAGCAACCAAAGTCTGCAAAACCGGAGTCATCTGCGAGGATGAAAATGATATTTGGTTTATTCGCTGATAAATCAGCGGCGTGAACAGGTGCCAAGTAGGCGATTGTTAGGAATACATAAATAGTTGTGACATTGCGCATGATGGAAAGATTATACCCACATGGGTTTGTAACTTGCACACGATAAGACCAAAGCTATTAACTTTTATAGGCCATGGCTTTAAGCCTGAAATTGATAATAGCGGTGATAGGCAGAAAAAAAGAAAACTTCCCGAGGCGCACACTTATTGAAACAATACTATCGTCTCCCAATCCCGCAACCGGATTACTGGCAATAAGTTGGAAATTTTAGATCTCGCTTGGTCGCAAAATCGAGTGTAACACTCCTTGTGCAAGCCGACTCCTCTTTAGCATACAACTGACCACCATAAAAATGCCCCAAATCGACGATATTTATGATTGACGGGAAATAGCGAGAATCGTACAGTGGCTAAGCCACTTGGTTTCAAGATTGTTTTCGTGTTTAGGGTTTAACTCTGGAAGTCACATACCACTTTGAGGCGCATAATGGACCCAACGATTATACGAGATCCCATGTATCAGCAAATCAACAAGCGGTTGCGCCTGCTGGTTGGCCGGGAGTACACGTTTGGGCAGCAGTTCCCCACCGAGCGCGAAATCGTCCAGCGATTTGCTGTAAGCCGTGCGACTGCGAACAAGGCTCTAGCCAGTCTCGTTTCCGAGGGGTTGCTGGAGTTCCGTAAGGGCATTGGCACGTTCGTTCGCCAACCTGCGATCTCATATGACCTCCGATCGTTGGTGAGTTTCACAGAAAAAGCCCGAACCGCTGGGAAAACGCCGACTACTTTGCTACTCACTTTTGGAAAGCTAAAGGCCCGCGAAGTGGAAACGCAAATCGCCGAAAAGCTACTAGTCAAAGAATCTGATCTGCTCTGGGAACTGGATCGGGTGAGAGCTGTTGATGGCATCCCTGTGATTCTGGAGCATCGCTTCGTTGTGGCTTCACACTGTCCGAAACTGACTCGTTCACAGGCCGAGGGTTCGCTATATCAGGCTTGGACTGAATCTCATCGACTCATCATCGCAGGGGCAGACGAAACCGTGCGAGCTGTTTTATTGACTCCGGAGGAAGCGGAGCATCTCAAAGTTCCCATCGGTTCGCCAGCCTTGGAGGTAGTCGCGGTGGGCCTGTTGGAAACTGAAATTCCCCTGTGGTGGGAACGAACGCTCTATCGTGCAGACATGTATGAGTTTCATAGCCGTCTAGGACCAGTCCAGTCGGCGAAGCCACTCCGAGGTCAATTCGTCGAACAGATGCAGCCTGTCAAGAAATAGGAGTTCAGATATGAATGTGGCTCTCCTTATGCTCGCCCTGTTACCTAAAGCGGACTCGTCGCCCGAGTTCGCGCGGGATGTTAAACCTTTCCTTGTGAAGCACTGTTACTCCTGTCACGATGCGAAGAAGGCGAAGGCCGGGTTTCGTATCGACCAGCTTGGGAGCGACTTACTGGCCGGAAAAACTGCGGACACTTGGAAAGAAGTGATAGATCAAATCAACTCGGGGGCCATGCCGCCAAAAAGCGAGCCTCGGCCAGACCCCAAGCAGTCGTTCGCGGCGGTGGAGTGGGTGGGCCGCGAGCTGAAGCGGGCCGAGCGCGAGGCCCGGATTGCGGGTGGTCGGAACCTGTTGCGTCGGCTAAACCGCGACGAGTACGCTAACACGGTTGTAGACTTGCTTGGCCTAGATCCTAGGTTATCGGACAAGGTACGAGAAGAGCTACCAGCCGATGGGCAATCCGAAGGATTTGACCGTGTCGCTGCTGCCCTGTTCTTCGACGAGACGCAACTGGAAAGGTACCTCGGGGTCGCGGAGTTGGTCGCTAGGGAGGCTGTGCAAACCGCGCCGCCCAGATCGGAAAAATACTTGTGGCAGGCCAACCGTCACATCGGGGAGTCCATTCGTCAAAAGGTCAATGAAAACCTCGACCACATCATCGAGACCGGTCCGCCGACGCACTTCAAGACCGAGAAGGGGATGATTATCCGATCCGCGATTCATTACGGAGGCAAGGGTCCGGAGTTCATCGGCGTTCCACCAGGTCCTCCGCCAACCCTCACCCAATTTATCAAACAGGACGGTTACTATCAGGTTCGGTTTAAGGGGGGAAGTGACTCCGGTGACCGAGGCGAGCCTATCCGCGTCCGGCTCGTATATTCCAGCGGTACTCCCCTCGAGCAAACTTTCGAGTTCAAGCCCAACGGAACGCTGGAGAAGCCAGAAGTCACCGAGTTGACTGTGTTTCTTCGTGCTGGTCTGCCCGACATGACCAAAGCTTTCCACATCACCTGGAACGGGCTCTGGGATGCTCGCATCAACCACCCAGGCTGGCAAGATATCAATTTTCGCATCATGGTGAACAGTGGAAAAATCAATAAAGCCGTGACTGATAAAAATGACGATTTGCTAAAGAAAGCCCGAGCGGATCTGGACAAAGCCATGGTGGACGCGAAGGCGTTTACCGGCACACGGTGGGTTCATAACGAGAAGTACAAGATCGACACTCTGCCAAAACTTCTTCTCGACACCATTGAGGTCGAAGGTCCTATTGCGAAGGAGTGGCCGCCACGCAGTCATGCCGCACTGGGGCTTACGGATTCCCTCCCACAGACCCCGGAGGGATTGCGCATCGTGTTCGAACGTTTCCTGCCTCGTGCATATCGTCGACCGGTCACCAAAGATGAGCTTGATCGAGTCGTGAGGCTGGCCATTCAGGCAATGACCGAAAAAAAGGCATCGTTCCACGAAGCAGTCCGGATCGGGTTGCAATTCGTACTAGTATCTCCTGGCTTCATCTATCTTTCGGAGCCGGAGCCAAAGGGGACATCCCGGCCGTTGACCGACCACGAATTGGCTAGCCGGTTGTCGTACTTCCTGTGGGCGTCGTTGCCCGACGACGAGATTTCCCAGCTTGCGGTAGCGGGCAAACTCCACGACCAGAGAGTGCTCGACGCCCAAGTAATGCGAATGCTCCGCGACCCTAAGAGCCACCGATTTGTCGAAAGCTTCGCCGGCCAGTGGCTGGATGTCCGGCTGTATGGAACGGTGATGCCAGCCAAGGAATACCGGTCATATGACAAGTTGCTTGAAATCGCGAGCAAAGAGGAACCGCTTGCGTTCTTCGAGCACGTTCTTCGGGAGAACCTGCCGATAACCAACTTTCTAGATTCAGATTTCCTCATGATCAACGAACGGCTCGCGAAACACTACGGCATCGATGGGGTGAAGGGTCCGGAGTTCCGCAAGGTGGCCATTCGCCCTGACCATCACCGCGGAGGCGTGCTCGGTATGACTGGCTTACTAACTCTGCTGTCGGACGGTAACCGGACCCTCCCGGTCCGGCGCGCCGCTTGGGTAAGAGAGAAACTTCTGAACGACCCCACACCGCCCCCCCCGCCGAACGCCGGTGACATTCAGCCGAACACTGCTGGAAAGAACCTGTCGGTGAGGCAGCGACTTGCCCTGCACCGGAACGAACCGACGTGCGCCAGTTGCCACGCCAAGCTCGACCCGTACGGTCTGTCGCTCGAAAACTACGATGCGATCGGGGCGTGGCGGGAGAAGCAGAACGGCGAAGGGATATCGCTGGCCCTAGCGCCGAAAATCGATCCCTCTGGCGAATTGAAGTCGGGCCTGAAGTTTACAACTCTAGAAGAGTACAAGACTAGCCTTGTAATCGAGAAGGACAAGTTCAACCGGGCGTTTACGGAAAAACTGCTGACCTATGCACTGTGCCGTCCGGTCGGGTACGTCGACCGGGCGACGGTAGACGAACTGACCACTGCCCTTGCAAGAGACAATGATCGTATCCAATCCCTGATCCGAGCGATTGTCGTCTCGGACGTGTTCCGCACCAAATAATAACCCGAGGTTTCAAATGTCCGACCGAACTTCCCCTCTACTCTCTCGACGCACTGTCCTCCGCGGCGCAGGAGTTGCACTTGCGCTACCTTGGCTCGAATCGATGTCCGCGTTGGCCCATAGTCTAACTAACGCAGGGGGAATGAAGGAAAGCGAACGGCCCAAACGGGCGATATTCAGCATGTGGGGCCTTGGCGTCAATGGCCGCGACTTTACCCCGGCGGATGATGGGAAGACCTACACCGTCACCCCGATCCTGAAGCCGGTTGATCACCTAAGGGACGACTTCACACTCATCAGCGGCCTCAAACTCACCCACTCGGGTGGTCACGGCGGCGACCGTACATTCTTGACCGGAACGAACACCCACAATGCCGACTCCAAGCTCCGGGCTTCGTGCGATCAGGAACTTGCGGGGGTGGTCGGCAAGCAGACTCGGTTTCCGTCCCTTGTCCTAGGCATCAACCGCGGGACCGGGTTTGGGTCCGGCACGATCGACAAGACACTTTCTTGGACGCCCGGTGGCACCCCGATCCCGGCTGAGAACCGACCGCATGTCCTGTTTGAAAGGCTGTTTCGAGCGGAAACGGCGGATAACATTGTCGCCCGCCGGTCTGGGGCCGACCGCACTATGAGCGTGCTGGACGCCGTCCGGAACGAGGCGAAACGACTGAACGACCAACTCGGCAAGGACGACCGCCGGAAGCTCGACGAATACTTTTCGTCCGTCCGTGACGTGGAGACCCGGATCGCCTCGGATCTAGAGTGGCTGAATAAACCGAAGCCGAAGGTGGCCCCACTTAACTTTGGCAAGGACGTTCAGGCGCTCGACCCAGAAACCCGGGGCGGGAAAGCGTTCGACTACCGCCGTTATCAGCAACTCATGTACGATGTCATCACGCTCGCCCTGCAAACCGATAGTACTCGAATCATCAGTTATTACGCTCGCCGAGATCTCTCGGATGGAACCTACACATATGGGTTCATGGGGTGCCCTTACAATTACCACGAGATGACCCACCACGGCGAGGAAGCGGAAAAGCTAAAGTGGCTAACCCAGGTTGACACTTGGTACATGCAAGACTGGGCGTATTTTATCGAGAAACTTAAGGGTGTGAAGGAAGGCGACGGCACGTTGCTCGACAATACCTTGCTAGTCTGGGGTTCGTCTGGTGGTACCGTCAACGCCCACAACAACACCAACCTCCCGACTATGTTGGTTGGTGGGCATAAGATTGGCGTTAAACACCAAGGTCATGTTAGGCATAAAGATGTATTGCTTGGAAACCTCTGGCAGACGATGTTCGGTTTTCTCGGCGTCCCTGTCCCAAAGAACTTCCAGGGTGGAGAGGCCGATGGAATCATTAAGGCAATTGTGTGACAAAGATTAGCTAATATGTCTTCTTTACCCCTAGAGTTTTCTAGTTAATTAAGTTTGAATTAAGGTGCAATTATGCAAAAAACATTCGCTTTGGTATCTCTAATTTATAGTATGGCGATTAGTGCCGCCCCCGACATCACGCTCCCAATCCACCCTGATGAAGCAAAACTCGTAAAGGCGATCATCGCGATCGAGGGGCACGCGGTCGAAGTCGCCGAGGTTTCCGGGTGGGCGAAAAGCGGCGTCATCACCCGATTGAAAGAACTGGGCATTGACACTTCCAATCTGAAGTCATGGGGAGTTCGCGGTACTGAATCGAAAGGCCTTTCCTTCAGTTGCGTTTACGACTCGAATGGCCGTGTGCTTGCGCTTACCGGCAATGGCCCCTGGTTGCAGAACGATAGCCTTCGTGCCCTTAAAGGGATGCAGGAACTGCGCATCATTCGATTTGACCATAACGGCTTTCTGAGCAATCATCCGAAGGCGGCACTTTACAATGGCACGGGCTTCGATGCTCTGAAGGATTCCAAGCTAATGGAGATCAAATTGACCCTTGGCATCAACGATGCGGGTATGGAGCAGGCCGCCAAGATCAAGGGACTAAAATCCTTCACCGTGGTGCATTCCCAGGTGAGCGAAGCAGGTCTGAAGTTCTTTGAAATCCACCCGACGCTGGAATCTTTCACGGTGGCCGAGATGGGCAACGTTTCACAATCTGCTCTGGCATCCATCGCCAAGATGCCGAAGCTGACGCACATCGGCTTTCAGGAAGCATTCGTCACATACGACGGAGGATTCAAGCATCTGCTACCGATGAAGGGCCGGCTGAAAACCCTCGACTTGACGATGAGCGTGGTCAATGATGCCGACTTGAAACAAGTGCAGGCCGATCACCCCGATGCTAAGATAATCATTATTTCGCCGACTGAGATTGTGAAACGGCACATCTTTGTCGCGGGCCGGCTGGCGAAAGTTGCAACCGGCGAAGCGGCGGAAAAGCTTAAGAAAGCGATCGCGGAGCACCAGCCCGCGACGAAATAGCTCGGCCCCTACTATATCTGGAAATTCTGAATGAACATTACTACTGATCGCAGATCTTTCATACATGCGACCTCTGTCACAGTACTGACTGCCGCGGCCTACTCGCGTGTTCTCGGCGCCAACGAGCGGGTGGCGCTTGGCCTGATCGGCTATGGTCTGATCGGTAAGACGCACACTGCAACTTTCTCCAAGATCCCCGCCTGCCAGATCGTGGGGGTTGCAGACTGTCATCGCAAACGAGCTGATCAAGGAGTTACGGCTGTTGGCGATGGAGCCACGGCCTATCAGGACTTCCGCAAGCTTCTGGACTGCAAGGGTGTACAGGCAGTGATTGTTGCCACCCCGGACCACTGGCATGCCTTGATGGGTATGATGGCGTGTGCTGCGGGGAAGGATGTCTATGTCGAGAAGCCGTCAACTGTTTGGCGTCGGGGCGTGGTTTGGCAGGCGGCGGCATTTCGCCGGAACGCATGCGGTCGAAGACGCGCGTCCACTTGTCGAAAGTCGCCTTGTTCTCGATTTTCGCGTCCAACGTGTCCAGCGCCAGCCCGCCCTTTTGACTTTCCGTGTCGTGACACGAATAGCACTGCGCGCTGATGAAGCCGCGAAAATCCTTGTCGCCCACCGCCGGTGGCGGCGCGCTGAGAGACGTTTTCACCATGACCGTCAAAAGCAGCGACAAAGCGCCGGCTAGCAACAAGGCCGGCGAGGCGTAACGATTACTCAAGTTCATTTCAAACCTCCGGTTGGTTGACTTCTTTTCTGTGGGTCCACACTCCAGAACGCAGCGGCGGCCTGCTGCTGGAGCCACCAAGTTTCCGCACGCGGCGCCGCGGTCAGGAACTTCAGTTTCGGCATCTTCCGGAGGAACTCGATGTCGCCGTAATTCGCGGGCAGCACAACGCCTTCCAGTTCCTTGCACTCCTCCAGCGGCTTCAAATACTGATAGGAATTTGCTTTCTGGACGCTCCGCGGTTCAGGGAGAATTGCTTTTGCGTCGGGTTCATTGGCCCTGATTTTGCACCTTCAAGGAACCTTGGCAATCATCATTTGGCGGATGTTGCAAGCTCGCGTGGGTTTTGCCGTGCGACCGCTGCCCGCAGGAAGCAAACGGTCGGAAAGAGGTCGGTTCTTGATAATGCTTACTCCGCCGCCCGCTTCCCTCAACTCTCAACCTCGCACCTCCGCTTTCCCTCTCCAACTCTTTCAGCTGACGCGCCTGGTTCACTTCCATCTCCCCAAACTGCCGCTTCCACCGGTGAAACGTCACCTCCGAGATGTTCGCCTCCCGGCAAATCACCTGGATCGTCCGCTCACCCCGGTCGGCTTCCCCCAGAATCCGAATCTTGTCTTCCGTCGTATACCGCTTGCCTTCCATGTCTGGTGCCTTTCTTTGTTGGCCCCAGACTAACACTTCACACGGCCCGAATAAACGAGGTCACGTCAGGTCCTTAGGCGGCACTACGCGCTCTCGACATTCGGAAACGGCGGCGTAGCCTTTCTCCATGAGCCAGACACTTCAATACCTCACTGACGACCGCGGCGAGCGCACTGCCGTCGTTCTTCCAATCAACGACTACGAGAAGCTCCTCGAAGATTTGGACGACTTGGCAGTGGTCGCCGAGCGACGCGACGAACCGGTGATTCCTCACGACCCATTCATTGCCGACCTGAAGCATGATGGAACGCTTTAAGATTCAATGGCGCAAGTCGCCCAAGCAAAGCACCCGCAAACAGTCAGAATCCCGGCGATGATTTGTGATCGAAACATGTTGGAGCTTTCTTTCTTTTTCATTGGAATTGGTTACTTGGCAACGCCCGCGTGCGGATACTTCGAGACCGTCTCCCAGGCGAGCTTTTGTAAGACGGCGTGTTGCTCGTCGGTCAATTCCTTCCAACGTGAGATTTTCAGCCCGACTGGCGAGGTGCGGTAGATCGCGGCGAAATGGCAATAGCCGCTGAGGGCCATGACATGCACCCCCGCGTGCGGCATAGCGTCGTTCCACAATTCTGATTGCTTCTTCACACCGGGGTACTTGCCGTCCAGAACCATTTCCCGCAGCTTCACCGTGGCATCGCCGATGGGCACCAGGAAGACCACTCGCTTGCCGAACTTCTCGTTTAGTTTGTCGACAGTGGCCTCGACACCTTTGCGCGTCTTGTCGAGAGCTGCCTGCAAATCCGCGAGTTTGGAGTCGTCGTAGTCGGCCGTGGTCTTGATCTCCTTGGCTCGTCCATCGCCCACCAGCCAGGCAGCGTGATAATACGCCCGGAAGTTCGGATTCCCCTTCAGCCCGATTTCGACGATCTTCTCTGCGCTGTGTTGGCCCCCCCACGGAACTTCCATCCACCAATGAACGCCATGTGCGTACACATCGACCTGACCTGCCTCAATGGGGCTAAAGTCGTTCGGCTTCGGAAAACGAACCTCCTGATGCGCCTCGATGCCGGCAGCCTTGACCTGATCGGCAACGCCCCCCGGCACGAAGTTGAACCAACTGTTGCCGTTGAACATCACCCGCAGGCCTTTCGGGGGCGATGGAGCCTTGACCTCCGGCGATGGCTTCGGCTCCTCCGCCAGGGCACCAGTTGCCCAAGCAAAGACCCCGCAAACACTCAGAACCCCGGCGATAACTTGTGATCGAAACATGTTTACCTTCGCTTTCTTTGAAAAGGCTTACTTGGCCTTGGTTACACCCGCATGCGGATACTTCGACACCGTCTCCCAGGCGATGTTCTGCAGGATTGCCCGTTGCTCTTCGGGGACTCCATCCTTGATTTGCAATCCAACCGGCGAGGTGCGATAGATGGCGGCATAGTTGCAGTACGCGGCCAGTTCCGCGGCAATCGGGCCGGCGTGCGGCATCGCGTCGGAGAAAATGGCGGATTGTTTGGTGACGCCGGGAAACTTGCCTTCCACGATCATCGCTCGAAGTTTCGTCGTGGCATCGCCGAGCGGCACCAGGAAGACAACCTGCCGACCATGCTTCTTGTTGAGCTCGTCGGCAATCGCTTCGACCTTGGCACGCTCCCGATCGATCACTGCCTGCACGTCCGCGATTTTCGAATTGTCGTAATCGTCTTTCGACTGAAAGGACTTGCCCAGTCCATCGTGGACCATCCACGCCATCTGCACGTAAAGCCGAAAGTTGGGATTGGCTTTCAGTCCGTTCTCAAGCACGTTCTGCTTTAAGAATTCAGTGAGCTGACCACTGCTCCAACCGGGACGACCCCAGCTGATCACGTCGATCTCGCCCTTCACGAGAAGCTCAGCAATCTCGTCAGGCTTCCCGCTCCACCGAGCCGACTGATCCTTGATATCGGCCGCCTTGCCGAGGCGTCCCATATAGTCCGGCATGAAGCGATGCCAACTATCGCCACTGTTTAGGATGCGCAGCCCTTTTGGCGGCACGGGAGCCTTGGCCTCCGGCGAGGGCTTCGGCTCCTCGGCCATGGTGCCCGTGGCCAATATTCCCACCAACAGCACCGTAACTAAAGTTTTCTGATGCATACTTCTCTCCCATGGACAAAATTGAAAAGTGCTGGAATGCGACTCTTCCCTGCCAGTTGCTCTCGTTCGCCGGCGCCGGCCATGGTCATTTCACAGACGCGGCGCGGATTACCACACGCTGCACATGGAAAACGGCCGGAGTTGGCAGCGGCACATCGGCGGCAGCATTCATCGCACCGGCACCCCCTAGCCCGCGCCAGACGCCGGTGCGCAGCGACATCCGATACAGGGCCGCGAAGTGCATATAAGCGCCCAGTCGCATACCAAGAAGGCCCTGGTGCGGCATGTGGTCACCTCCCAGCACCGAACCCGATACTTTCGTCACTCCGGGGAACTTCCCGGCTGCGATCATCTTCCTCACCTCCAGCATCCCGTCCCCGAGCGGCACCAGGAAGACGACTCGCTTGCCCGCCTTGGCGTTGACCTCGTCCACATAGGCCTCCTGCTGTTTGCGGTACTTTTCCATCTTGACCTGCATTTCCGCGAGGTCCGTTTGTTCATACTCCTCGGGTAACTTCACTCCCTGCCGCCCATCATGCACCAGCCACGGCATCTGCGTGAGGACCCGGAAGTTGGCATTGTGCTTAGGGCCTAGTTCCACGAGCGTCGGCAGAAAATTGGGGAACTCCGCTCCCAAACTGTTTTGCCAAACGTAGGCGTCGATTTCGCCCTTTTCGAGCAGCGGCGTCAGGTCCTCAATGCGGCTGCTGTTGAGACCATGCTTGTTGAGTTTGATATGGCCGGTGATGCCAGCCGCCTGACACAGCGGCGTGGAGTTTTCGGTGGACCAACTGTGCCCGCCGCTCATCACTCGCAGGCCTGCGGGTACATTCTTGGCTTCCTTGGGCTTCACGATCGTCATGTAGATGACACGTTGGCGGCCGAGGCCGGCCTCTTTGGGAAAGTTGGGATCCGCTGCCTCCTCGCTATTGGCTCCGAGCTTGGCCTTGGCATTTTTCGCGAAAGCCTTCTCGTAAAGATTCAGACGCCGCTCGGTGCCCAGATAACCGACCAGGACCGCCTCGCCCGTATCTTTCCAATCGGCGAGCCAGGCCGGCTTCTTTGCGATGGCGGCGTCGTGCCCGACATAGACGGTGGCGTCGGCGCTGAGGGTGAATTCCAGAAGCGTTTCACCCCTGAAGTTCACCGAATGATTGTCCGGCACGATCCAGTCGCAGCCCCTCACCAGGCTCGGAACTTTGCCCACCGCGGTCGCGTGGTACCAATGGGTCGTGCAGTAGGTGTCTCCCTCCTTGAGATTGCCGGCGATCTTCCATGCTTTGACTGCGGGATTGTCGGAAGCGACGACCGTGTTGTGTTTCGGATCGTGGACGACCAGATCGGTGATGAGCCCAGAAGGGAGTTTCACCTTCTGCTCGGGCAACTCATACGGCATGGCCCGACTCGACTCTTTCCAGGCTTCGGCGCTGGCCTTGTCGGGCATCCAGTTCGCCTTGGCCTTGTTGCCATCGTACTTGGAGTGCTCTGCGACCGTCAGCGACTGGAGATTGCCCAACAAACCCGCATCGGCGGGGATCGTCTTGAGTTTGGGAGCACCCTTCGTCAGATCAATGTCCCTGGGCAGTCTTTGAGCGAGAACGGATTCCAGCCAGGGAATCGCGACTTTCGGCGTGATGAGATTGCCATGCCCAGCTTTGGGGAGACAGAAGTAGGTCCACGGTGCGTTTCGCCGACGGCCAAACTCCAGAAATCCATACGCCACCACGGAACCCAGAACGCTATCGTGCTCACCGATTTGCATGAAAATCGGAACGTCCAGTGCTCCTGTGACGTCCTGAGGGATCAATTTTTCATCTTGTTTTTCTCCTTCCTTGGGAAGTGGTCGGCGGTTGAAATTGAAGTCATCGTTGCCTTTGGCGAAGGGGGCCACCGGCTGTGCTCCCAGCACGGCCAGAACCCGGTCCGGGTGCTTGTTCGCGAGCATGATGCTGTGATAGCCGGTCGAGGAAAGCCCCGTCAGGATCACCGGAGCGTTGGCGAGTTCCGGGCGCCCAAGTTCGGCGCTGATCTCCGGCAGAAGATTGACGTCGAGGGTCCCGTCACACCAAGCGATACCGTTGCGTTCCAGGAAGTCTTGCCAGGGGTTCGGCTTTAGGCCTTTGACGACGCCATCTTCAAACAGTCCGGGCCATTCCTGAAGAATAATGCCACGAAGCGGCTTCTTCTCCGGCGCCCAGGCGTAATTCCACTTCTTGGATTTTGAGGGAACGGGCTTAGCCTGCGGCGGATCCTGGGCCATGGTGCCCGTGGCCCAGGCGAGAAACCCGCAAAGACTCAGAATCCCAGCGATGACTTGTGATCGAAACATGTTTACCTTCGCTTTCTTTGAAAGGGGGTTACTTGGCCTTGGTTACGCCCGTATACGGATACTTCGACACTGTCTCCCAGGCGATGTTCTGGAGGATTGCCCGTTGCTCGTCGGTGATGCCTTCCATCGACTGAATGCCCGGCCCTTTTCCGCCGCCGCCGTACGTGACCTTCGAGAAGTCCGGCTTCAAACCCACCGGCGACACGCCGTACATCGTGGCGACGTTGCAATACGCCGTGAGCGCCAACACATGCCGGTTCGAGTGCATGTTGAACTCGGTCCATAGGTCAGCCGGGTCGGTGAGGCCGGGGAATTTTCCGTCAGCAACCATCTCCACCAGCTTCATCGTGGCCACGCCGACCGGCGAAATGAAAACAACCTGCCGACCGTGTTTCTCGTTGATCTGATCGACCAGCTTCTCCAACTCTTTCAGCGGTTCCGCCGCGGCACGTTTCTTCATGGCGGCGACGTCGAGCGTTTTCTTGCCGTCCTTCGGCGTCGGACCCACGGGCCACACGTACGTCTGCCAAACGATGCGAAACTTCGGGTTGTTTTTGACGCCGAGCGCGGCTAGGCCCGCTGGAGTGGAGTCCAGGCCAACGTGATTGTTCCACGTCTCCGCGTGAGGGTAGCAGTGCAATGTTCCAATCAGCAGTGTGTCGATCTCTCCCCGCTCGAGGCGCTCGAGGCGACCGGGCTGAATGCGATCCATGCCCTTGATGTCGTGCCAGGTTCCGATGTAAGGAGCATCGACGGACCTATGTCCTTCGATATTTGCGGCCTTGACGACGGCATCGGTCACAGCGCCGTTCACGAGCAGCATGTAGGCCACGCGCCCGCCGGCGGGGATGTTCTGGGTAGCTCCCGATTCTTTGAGGATCTCGGCTGGCGATTTTTCCAAGACCACGCGGAAGCCGAGGTAGCAGCCTCGGTAGGCCGATTGATCGCGTCCGACGCGGGCGGCGGATCGCAGACGCTTTGAGTCGCTCGACCAACCGCCGCCGCGTTGGACCTTGGCCTTGCCTTCCGCAGGCCCGGTCGGATCGATCTGCTTTTCTTTGGGATAGCTGTTCGGCACGTACCAGTCTTCGCACCATTCCCAGACGTTGCCGTGCATGTCGTACAGGCCGAACGGGTTTGCTTTGAACTGGCCCACCGAGGCCGTGAAGATGTGGCCGTCCTTCCCCTTGATACCGATGGACCAGCCGGGGAACTTGGCTCGCGCCGTGGCGTCGGCCCCGTTGCCGTTTTCCGCGAGTCCCTCGGGGTCGTCGCCATACGCATAGGCGGTCTGCGTGCCGGCGCGACAGGCATATTCCCGTTCCGCCTCGGTGGGCAGGCGGTAGGTCTTCTTCTCTTTCTGGCTCAGCCAAGCACAAAACGCTTTGGCATCCTGCCACGACACATCGACCACCGGATGTTCGTCGGTCTGCTCGAACCCGGGGCTCTTCCAGGTGAACCGGGCGTGCATCTCTTCGATCTTGCCCGCCTCGTTGGCGCCGTAGGCCCCCTTGCCGTCGCGTTCGCCGTCGGTCTGAAATTTCGTGTCGGCGACGAACTGCTTGAACTGGCCGACCGTGACTTCATGCGTTCCCAGGTAAAACCCCTTGGTCAGCTCCACCTCGTGCTGAACCTCTTGAGCCTCGCGACCGGGTTCGCTTTCCGGCGAGCCCATTAAAAACTTTCCCGGCGGGATGAACACGAGTTTCATCCCCAAGCTGTTCTTGATTTCCGGGCCGCTCACCCGATCAGAACCGGGTTCCGCACCAGAGGCCACGGCCGCAATGACGCAACCACCGACCAGCAAAGAAAGAAACTGGCGACAAACAATCGATGCGGTTCGCATGGAATTCAATTCTCAGGCCAGCAGGCCGGCTGAAGGGAAGTTGTCGAAGGAGCAAAAGGGTTTAGCCGGAGCGTGCCATATCCCGCGTCCTAACTTTCACGATTGCCGGCTCCAAGAATCAGGAGGAATCGGTTCACTTTCAGCGCGGCTTCAAGTTCTCGATCGTGTGGTGGACCTTCGAATTATTTCACAGATCATTTAACCTCCCCGTGCTGTCGCCGAAGCGGTCGACCGGTGCGCCGACGCTGTTGAGCATCCTGAGCCAAAGGTTGGCGAGCGGCGTTTCATGGGCGTAGCGGATGTGTCGGCCTGGCTTGTGGGCGCCGCCGCCTTTTCCCGCGAGCAGAATCGGCAGGTCGCCGTTATCGTGCGCGTCGCCATCGCGAATCCCCGAACCGTAGGCGACGAGGCAGTTGTCCAGCAGCGAGCCGTCCCCCTCCTTCGTCTCTTTCATCTTGTTAACGAGGTAGGCGAACTGAGCGACGTGATGGGCACTGATCCGCGAATACCTGTCCGTCTTCTCCGGATTCTTGCCATGATGCGAAAGCCCGTGGTGTCCATCGGTAAAACCGAGCGAGGGATACGTGCGGGCACTCTGTTCGTTGTTGAGCGCAAAGGTGCAAACGCGGGTGCTGTCAGTCTGGAACGCGAGGACCATGAGGTCGCCGAACAGCCGGACCGCTTCCAGCCATTGGTCCTCCTGCCCTTCCGCCTGACTGTTGATTTTCGCTTCAAGCTGGATGTCTTGCACCTGAATGTTCGGAGCGGGCGGGACTGGCATGCGGATGGCGCGTTCGATTCGCTGTTCGAGTTCGCGAATGGCAGAGAAATACTCGTCGAGCTTGCGACGGTCGACAGAGCCCAAATTCCTCTGCAAGTCGGAGGCGTCGTCGCGGACATAGTCGAGCACGCTGCGGCGTTCGATTTCCCGACGGCTGCCATTTTTGCCGGCATCGTTGGTGAAGAGTCGATCGAACAGGTGGCGCGGATTGGTGATCGCAGGCAACGGTGTGACGGCATCACGCCACGAAAGACGCTGGTAGGCGCAGCTATAACCGATGTCACAAGAACCGGAGGTGCCGGCCTGATTGGTAGCCAATACCAGGGAGGTAATACGCGTGCGATCGCCGATGCTGGCCGATGCCACTTGATCGACGGAGATTCCCGCGCGGAAGTCGCTCCCTTCGGTCTTGCGAATCCGCGACGAGGTGAGGAACCCCGCCATCGCGCGAGCATGTCCGCCGCTGGGGCCACGTGAGTTGTCCGCCGTCAGCCCGGTGAGCACGCTGAACTCGCTTTTCAGGGCCGACATCGGCCTCAGAATCGGCGGCAACTCCGCGGGCAAGGCACCCGCTTCGGCCGGGGTCCAGTCGCGCATCCACGTGCCGTTCGGCATGTAGACGATCGCCATGCGAACGGGCGGCCTTGCGGGGCCCGTCGCAAGTGCGGAGCGTGGCGTCATCGCTTCGAGCCACGGCAATGCAACGGCGGCACCGAGACCTTGGAGTACGGTGCGACGAGATAGTTGTTTGCTCATCGTTTTTCCTTTTCGTTTAGTGGTCGTTCTTCGTTTCCTCGTCGCATCCGAAACGGATCGCTTTGCACGATCGCCGTGATCAGAGCGTGAAAGCGGTGGTCGTTCTTTTTCGCCTCGGCCAGGATGCCGTCCACACTGCGGCGGTCAAAGTAATCGAGTCCTCGGCCGGTCGCGTAGATCAACATCCGTTCGGTCAGGTTGCGACTGAACAGTTCCTTCTTCTCTTTCAAGATCGCCTTGAGTTCGTCGGGGCCTTTGAATTTCTGACCACTGGGCAGTTCGCCCGAAGGATCGATCGGCAGGTCGCCCTCTTTGTCGCGGAACTTACCGAGGACATCGAAATTCTCGAACGCGAAGCCGATTGGATCCATGCGAGCATGACAGCCCGCACAGGACGGATTGGCACGGTGTTGCTCCAATTGTTGACGCAGCGTGGTTGGCTGCAGCGTGTCCTTCGCCGCCAGTTCGGGAACATTCGGCGGCGGCGGGGGCGGCGGCGTGCCGAGAATCTGCTCCAGCACCCAATGGCCACGCTTCACAGGCGATGTGCGCGTTGGATGCGACGTGACCGCAAGCACGCTGGCCTGCGTGAGCAACCCGCCGCGTGGGGTGTTGGTCAGGTTCACGCGCACGAACGGATTGTGTTGCAGATGCTTCAAGAACGATCTCGTGGGGAGTCCATGGTCCGCGTGGCCGCCGGTGATCTTGGGGATCGGTTCTCCTTTGGGATTGATCAAGGCCGCTTTCGGCAGCGACGAATTGCCATTGGTATCCGCGATGTCATACAGCTTGGCCAATCGTTCGTTGAGAAACGTGAACTTACCGTCGATCAGATCGAAAATGCTGCGGTCCTCACGCAGGGTGGCCAGGAAGAAGAGTTCGGTCTCCATCAGCATGTCGTCACGCAGTTCCCGCGAGAACTCGGGGAAGAGCTTCGCATCGGGCGAAAACTCTCGCAGTGGTCGTAAACGCAGCCACTGCATGGCGAAGTTGTCGAACAGCGTCTTGGAACGCGGGTCGGCGATCATGCGTTTGACCTGGGCCGGCAGGTTTTGATGCAACTGCTTTTTGGCGGCCAAGTCGAACAGTTCCTGATCGGGCATCGTGCTCCACAGAAAATAGGAGAGCCGCGATGCGAGTTGATAATCGTCGATCGGCTGCGACTCATTAGCCCGAAGCGCCAGCGAGGGAGCATCGTTGTCTTGGCTATCCCTTGCTTGCGCAGCGGGCTGGTGTGGCCGAGAATCGAGTTCCGCTCGATACAAGAACTTCGGCGAACAGAGGACCGCGCGAACCGCCACGGCAATGCGTGCCTCCCAGGGCTGCGGAGCCTGTTCGGCGGCTTGGAGAATGGCCGGCACATGGGTCTCGTCGGGCTTCCCCTTATCGACCAGCCGTTCACGGAGCGATTTCACGAACTGCTCCTCATCGCAAAGGCCAATTTCCAGCATCGACTTCAGGACGTTCCCCGGCCCAGAGCGGTTTCGTAGTTTGCCGATGACGCCATCCGGCACTTTCGCTTCACGAAGCTTCTTCAAGCTGTCTTCGGTGAGCTTGAACCACGGGATCTGTTCGGCTTGCTGAACGATCTGCACTAAGCGGTCGACCTCCGGGGCCGTCGCCGGGCGGCGAAAGGCGCGCGAGGCAAAACGCTCGAGCACGAACCGTGTCTTGGCGTCCCCTGCGAGCTTCTCCGAACCGGCGAACAACAGTTCGTGCGAGTCGGTCACGATCGGGCCGACGAGCGTGCAGGAAATCACGACGACGATCCGCCGCTTGGCTTCGTCCTCTGGATCCGTGAATTCATTCAGCAGGGAGACCTCCACGCGCAAGGGACCGGGGTTCAGATGCACCGTAGCCGCGTGATCCGTTGCGGATTCTTGGCAGTCTCCACGCAACACTTCTTTGCCGTTCACGGTCACTGCGAACTTGGAAGGTTCCCCACCGGCGGACGAGCCCACCAATTTCGAGACGATCTGGAATTGGCCCGGAGTGTTCACATCCTGAAAGACCATTTGCAACGGAATTTTGGTGTGAGTGCCGCGCGGATTGATGCGATCCGGCAACGGCGGAAATCGGTTGATCGGAGGGATGTCTTTCCCCTTCGGATCGCGTGCCAATCGCCCCGAATTGTCCACGCGAGGCGGCATCGGCCCGAGCAGATTGAACTCCGTGCCGTGGTGGAACTGTTGTGGCGGCGGCGGCAGTTCGCCCACCACGATGGCCGCATTCGTGATCGCCTCGGCGGTCGCCAGATAACGCTCGAACTGAAGCGGCGAAAGGGCCAGGACGTCGCCGATGTTGTCAAAGCCGTAGCCAACGTTGTCGCTAGGAAAATCGCCCCCGAGCGGAATCGCGACGCCGAGCAGGTCACGCACGGTGTTGACATACTCGACCCGATTGAGCCGTCGCATTGTCACCAGGCCCGGATCGCGGGGAGCTGTTCGGTCCAGCCTTTCGAACAAATTGCGAACCGCCACCGTGAACCGCTCAGCTTCTTCCGGCGTTGGCTTGGTCTTTCCCTGCGGCGGCATCAGTCCGCCGCCCAGTTGATCCAGCACGTGATTCCAGGTCGTCCGCGCTTTCCAGATGGCGCCATCGTCTTTGAAGACGCTCAGCGACACATCTCCCTTCGGCTCCTTCTCGCCGTGACACTGACCGCAGTGTTTCTGGACAAACGGCACGATCACCTTCGCCACATCAGACGAGTCCTGAGCTAAGACAGGCGGAATGGCCGACAACAAAACAAATGCCGGCAATAAAGTTCGCCAGAGCTTTAGGAAAGATCGCGTCACGCCAATATCTCCGCGAGCGAGCTGATCAAGTAGTCTTGTATAAGTTGAATCACTTCCAAAGAGGAGGACCACGACGTTTTGCCGGGTTGCCGGAGTCGTGCCTTACGGCGGTAGGTGGCATCGGGGTCGGTGCAACACAAGAACACAGGGATAACATGACCCAATTCCGCGAGATCGTAGAGTGACTCCGAGGTTAGGTGGACGCCCTCGACGAGCACTAACCGATAGGAGGCAGTTAGGCTGCGCAACACTTCCTGGGTCGTCCGCATGACTGCCCGTGCGTGTAATCGGTAGCCATTCAGCACGTTCGCTGGCGTGCATTCTCCAAGAAGTTTCCAGGCATGGTGCGACACATGGTCTAGCCATGGATCAGAGACGCCCATACTGAGGGCACAGGTCCGTATCAGGTCCGTCGAAACCACCGGCGGGCCACCCAGTTGGCAAGCTAAGCAGTTGGCAAGCGTTGTTTTACCCGCACCGGGCACTCCGATGATGGCGATTATAATTGTCATCGCACTCTCAGCCTCCACGGAGACGTTACCATTGCCATCGGAACGCAGTGGATCCGGTCGGTGACGGTCTCAAGTGCTTCCCGAACCGAGATCTCGTCCGCAGTGTTCTCACAGCAGGCGTCGATATCGTTGTCGCTGTAGCCCTTTTCGACGACGCCGCCAACGAGCCAAACTGCTCCGCAAAACTTGCTCTTCTGAAGGATCGCAACAGCTTCAAGTAAAGTAACTCGTCTGGAAGGACGTCGAAATCTAGCATCACTGTTCCTGCCTGCATGCTCTTCGATGAGACGCCGTGCCAGTGCTAGGACAGCATCTACCAACTCTTGGAGAGGCATTAGGGGATTAAACCGCACGACGGGCCAAACAGGGAGCGGAAGTCGGCCTAGCGCCTCTATCTGACCGTCGATGAGCTGCCTTTCGCGTTCGGCGTCCAAGGGGTTCACGGCGAGACGCAGGGCCAACGCCTCCGAAGCATTGCTTGCTTCTGGGCAAAGAAGCACTTCTAGATCGACAGGCATTCGATACAAATCCTTGCCGTGCAACCACACATACTGGTCGATGCAGAACTCCGGCAAGGCCGTTGCAATACGTACTCCGGCCCAGGCGTAAGCAAGCGCTGAGTGCGGGCCGCGTTCCAGAACAATAAGCGTCGGCGGGTCAAATCGGGTGGTACCATTTAGACGGAAATGATTGCGATGCTGGCACTCCCTGAGCGCCGCGAGTCTTAACCGGTGAGCCGCCAGGTACGTTCGAGCTGTCACGAGGGGGCACTCGTTTTGGAACCAAACCGTGCGCTCTTCAAGAGTGCCAGGCATCAGACCTACGACAGACGCCCGCGGTAACTCGATGGCGCGCCATTGAGCAACGAGTGCACGGCTCAGAGTGGACTTACCTGCCCCGTCAGGGCCGTCGATGGCGATCGTCAGCGCAGCGCCGCACGACTTCGCTTCGTCACCCATGCTGGAGCTCCCAAAGATAAACGCATATATATTTATATAATATATGGATTGTTTTTAGTTGTCAAGTGTTAGTAGGATCTTGCAAAACGGAGCTAAACGGTTTCCACAAATCATGATGCATCCGATGGTGAGAAAAGCCTGAAGGATGTCGTCGCTCCGCCAAAAGATACCGCGATAGACCGCGAGCGATTCGACTCGGAACTGAAGACTGCTCAGGCCTGCGGTGCTATCGTAATGCGTATGGTGATGCTGGGCGGTCGCCGTTATGAAGTTTTTCAGCGAGCGGAGGATTATCCGGCTTTTGTGAAACAGGCTACAAGTACACTCAAAGAGGCGGAGCCAATCGCAGCTCGGTACAAAGTTCAACTCGCAGTCGAGAACCATAAAGATTTGAGGATTGATGAGTTGATACAGCTCATTAAGACCATTTCGAGCGAATGGGTCGGCATCTGTCTGGACACCGGTAACAACTTGGCTCTACTCGAAGACCCTATCGCAACAGTAACCGCGTTGGCCGCCCACACTCGCACGGTTCATCTGAAAGATATCGCTTTTGAAGAGGCTCCCGAAGGCTTTCGCATGGCCGAGGTTCCACTCGGCCAAGGTTCCCTTGATCTTCCCCTTATCGTGAAGACGATCCGTCAGGCCAACCCCAAAGTGCGTTTTCAACTCGAGATGATAACTCGTGATCCGCTCCTCATTCCCTGTCTACAGGACAAGTACTGGGCTACTCTTGAACGTGTTCCGGGCAGTGATCTTGCTCGAACTCTCGCCATGGTCCGCAAGCAAGCAGTCCCACAGCCATTGCCTAGACTTTCCAAAATGTCGCCTCCTGAACAGATCGAGCTTGAGGATCGTCAAGTGCGGGAATCATTCCGAAATGCCGCAAAATCGAAATTGATCGCTTATTAAACCATATGTAAAAGCCATTAGGGATGCATTGGAGAAGGAAGTTGCTCTAGACCAACATACAAGCCTTTGGATTCAAAAGATTGATAAAGGTTCGAATGCATATGGTGTCAATGATCTTCATTCTAATTTAGCTAAAATAGTCTTGATTCCGCCAAGAATAGGCAACGAGATTCAGTCGAAATTCCCATTAAAAAAATACCTGCAAAAATATATTGAAGATGGGATTAAGAATGGCAAGCATGCCCAAACGATTGATAAATGGAAATATACTATTCAAGCATTGTTTAGATTTATTTCACCCAGCACGGATATCATGGACATAACTGAACTTGATGCAAAGAACTGGTATGACTCTATTTCAAATTATGAGTTCAAACCAAATAAGAAATACAGTGTTTGTACTCTTGGGAAATATGTAAAAGTGATTCGTCAGTTTTTTGAAGAGTTCAAGGACATGGAGATCATTAGCAGGAATCCATTTAGGAAGATCCGATCCGCAGGGAATTCAGATCCGAGCAGGAAAGTTTATGTTGCCAAGGAAGTCGCTTCATACTTTTTAGAAAATTGTCCTGATAATAAATTGAAAGTGCTTATCGTAGTAGCGACCCAATTTTTGCAAAACAGAGGAAAGGTAAGAACATATCCATGAATGTTAGGCGGTGGTTCAAAAAACTAGGAATTCCTTTATGGGCTAAGTTGTTTGTAAATTTACGGGCAAGTTTGATAACAGATTTGTTAGATAAATATCAGCAATATTTTGTTTGTAAGTGGTTGGGAAACACTCCAAATGTGGCAGACAAGTACTATCGAATGATTACGCCAGAGCATATTGCGGTAGCTGCAGGAAAAGGTGATTCTAAGATTGCCAACGAAATTGCCACCAAAAATGGCAACGAAAATGTCAACTTTTCGCCTGATTTAGTGACATTTCATGCAAACATGCAAAGTTGCCAACTCAATGAAAAAAGCCATATCTGCATGCAGCATATGGCTTTAAGTCTGAAAACAATAACAATTGTAGCTTCCCGACAAGGACTCGAACCTACGACAATTTTAGCCGGAATATTGAAGAAGCTACTTAATACCACACAAAAGGTGACACATGCAAAAACGGCAGATAGTTCCGAATAGGTGAAATAGGCCTCCGATTCATACAAACCCCTAAGTGTGATAGGAGCAATACTTCGCATAGTTCGGGAAGGCGCCTAAAATCGTTTTAAATGCGATAATCTTTCATGTGTGATTTTTCAGGCCAAGGGTTTGACAGATGCGGGTAGATTGGTGGATTGGGTGGCTTGCTGCTGCCTTAAAGAAGGGCGGGGGTTGGACTGCTAATAGGGGTAGGTCAGCCCCTTGGATCGCCAGAAGATTACGAACTAATTATTTCAAAATGCACTCGAAGTTATCAGAGTTGATGGCAGCTCGACAACCATACAACCTGGAAGAATATATCGTGGAATCCTGTGCAGGTTTAAGGGGGTAGGACTAAGTGATAATGAGTATCATAAAAAAGGCAGGCTTACTTCCCTTTGTTCTTTTCATCCTCAGCAAAAGCCTTTTAATAAACAGCCAAAGGCTAGGCTATAGCTTTGTCACAAGCAGCTCTTGTCTTCTTTGTTAAGACTAAAAAAATTATTGAAATCTACCACCCGCCAATTCCTTGTGTTGCCATACGGAAATAAGGATTGTCAAATGGTCTGTAACCACTTGGAGTTACATATCTGTTGAACCTATTGTTATTCCAACTATTATTTTGCCCATACAAAAATGAGTTATTATTCCCATTGTTGTAACCATAATTGTTGTTGTAACCTTGTCTATATCCATTGTTATACCCATTGTTGTAGTATCTTATTTGCGGTTGCACAACGACAAATTGAGCATCAGCATAACTACTAATTCCTAATAAAATAATCAAACCAAAAATAAAAGGCTTCATTGTAACCTTCTTTCTAAAAATGTAAAAATTACTCCCTTGCTTTCTTCCACTCATCCATCAGCCTTAGACCTAGCATTGAGATAAGCAGCCCTAACCATGTCATAATCAGCCAAAGAATCAACCATTGCTAGTCTCTTGAAGTACCACCCGGTTAAACAAATAAACCCCAAGAGTATTACCCTTGAGGTTCAGCTATCATGACCACCCGCCCAAGGCAATCATGATGGGCAATTCAATCTTTGCATATCTGTAATTGGAATCAAATAGAATCAGGATATTTAGGACAATAACATTACCACCCTTTCGGTTTCCCACCTCGGCCCTTATGGCATCCAATTCTTTCTGTAACCCCTTTAGTGCTTTCGCCATTAGGGTTAGTTTTCCCCAAACATCCCTGAGAAGCAGCGTTCTAGAATCTGAGTTTCTGCCTGGCAAATGACTTTCCATGAACAGCAATCATTGTGGTGGTTGGCTCCGAGGCTGGGCGGCAGTTCAACTTTAATGATGAGTAACTCAGATATAAGGCTTTCCCAAGAAGGCATACATGCTGACTCAATCTGTCGCTTGCAGTTTCATTAATATTGAAGATTTAGTGAATAAAGTTACGCTGCAGTTGTAGCTAAGAGCAAGATTCTGGTTGATGCAAATATCAGATATGCAATATTTGAGTTGTTGTTTATAGATTGGCCTTCTGTGAATTGTTGATCTTCAAGGGTAATACTCTTGGGGGGTTATTTGTTATTATGGGCGTTATTAAAGGGGCGCAGGCTATGGCGGATACTAACCTTGATGCTGCTCACCAGTTGGCAATGGCTAACGTTAGAGATGCTTGGAATAAGGTTAGGTTCTCCGGGTTTCATGAATCTTATGCCTTAGCTGCTGAGGCCCAAGCTAGGGCTGCTTGGGTTAAGAAGACTCAGACTCCGGTGGCTAATGGGTCTGCTAATAATGTTTTAACTGTTAATGAAACTCAGGCTGCTGGGACTCCGGTGGCTAAGTTGTCTGTTAATACTTTAACTAATAATGAAACTCAGGCTGCTCAGGCTGCTGAGACTAGGGCTGAAGCTAGGAAGGCTGCTGAGACTAGGTTGCCCAAAGATAAGGCTGCTGAGTCTAATGCGGGGTTTGCTAGAGATCAAGCTTGGCGCTCTGCTAATGAGTCTAATTGTATCAAAGCTGCTGGGGATCGTGCTAGGTCCAAAGCTATAGCTGCTAAGGCAGATGCAGAATCAGAAGCAGAAGCAATGGCTGAAGCCAATAGAATAAAGGCTGAGTCTGAGGCTTGGGCTAGGGCTTCTTGGTTTACTAAGTTGTGGATGTGGCTTGATAAGAATGGATGATTCTTACGTCCTTTTTTATCCTGTCGAATTTGTTTGCTCTTAAGCTCTCAACATCCTAAAACCTGTACATGACTTCAAGGCTTGCTTCTTCTGATTGGGTGGCTAATTTCATCCGATTTACAGTTTAAGGTAATGCTTGGGGATTATTTTTTTTATGGATAATAATTAAAGGGCCCGCTATGCCAGATAATAATGACAAACTAATTGAGTCCGTTGTAACTTATGCAGCTTGGGCCGAAGTTCAGGCTGTTGTTGCTAAAGCTAAAGCTGATTTGGCCGAGGCCATTGCTGTTGTTGCTAAAGCTCGTGTTGCATGGGTTAGGGCTAAGGCTACTTGGGCGCAGGCTAGGTCTGCTAAGACTGCTGATGCTAAGGCTAAGGCTGATTGGATTAAGGCTAAAGCCACTTGGGCTGAGGCTAAGGCCGTGGTAGCTGAGGCTAAGGCTGTATGGGGTACGGCTAAGCAGTCTAAGGCTGCTGCGACTAAGGCTTATGCTGCTTGGGTAAAGGCTGATGATGCTTGGGTAAAGGCTGATAGAGATGCAAAGAAAGCTGCGGTGACTAAAAAAAATGATAATAAGGGAAGGGCAGTAAAGGCTAAGCCAAAGGTAGATACTGGTAAGGTCAAAGCTTTGGTTATTAATTCTGAGGCTATAGTTGAGAGGGGGTTAGCTACTGCTAACGAGACTGCGGCTCCTGTTGAATCTAGGCTTATCCATGTACAAGTTGTAAGAGAGGAGCCTGTTGAATCTAGGCTTATCCATGTACAAGTTGTAAGAGAAGAGCCTGTTGAATCTAGGCTTATCCATGTACAAGTTGCAGAGGAAAAACCTGGATGTAGAATTGTTAACATTGTCGAAATTACGAATGGTATATCTGAAATTAGGGCTGTTAATGTTTTTGATTTAAAACCTGTAGTACATGAGGTTAATGAGAAAAAAGTAAAAGAGTAAACTTTCTTTTTGTACTGTCATTACTGGGTATTGTTTAGGCTCTCAACAATCTAAAAACTTGCGTTAATAGACCTTGGGTTACCAAAACAACGATTGTCTTGCAAACGCTCCAATATCTTGGCTCCCCTAGCAGGCATACTGCAGGCCAACTAAACTCTAGGAGAAATGATCCTCTTATTCTTCTTCGAAGTAATCAGAGTCCATTTTCTTTATTAGAATCGTTTTTGATGTTGTTACGCCTAGGTTATGCTTAAGCATTAATCCCGCAAGTTGGCTTCCACTTATCAGGATGATTTTGAAATCAAGTTCTTTCACATAGTCTAATGCATCTTTGGATACAAGCTTACCGGGACATACCTATTTGCTGAATTAACAGATTGAGGTTTAAGGGATTGAAAACAATAGGGTTACACTAATGCCAGTAATCTTTGCTTTCAAAATGAAACTTCAATAAAGCTTGCAATCTGTTGAAAGGTTAGACCGAGTGCTTTCCGCCATCGATGCCTTTGCCCTTAAGCGCATTGGTGCCCTTGAACTTCTTGCGTGTCCAGAGCTTGATCGCTGCCAATCCCAGCGGCAGGCCATCGGTGGTCACCGCAAGGCTGGAGTGCATGAGAATGCCGCAGGGTGAATTCACACTTGAAGTGCAACCGTCAAAGATGTGGGTAATTGAAAGTTTTACCGAACGGTAACGAATGTTCTTTGGAACAGATGATTCTCGGCTGCAGGCCCTAAGTCCGGCAGTGATCGCGAAAACTAGGATTGACGGACTAAATACGCATGAGCTTTCTCCTTTGGAGCGTGGCCCCTGACAGGCGCTAAGGCATAACGCAACAGTACACCCACCGGGCTGGGGCCGCTGCAACGGCGTGGTGTCGCACGAAACCAGGCAGGCGGCCCCGGTGGGTGCAACGCCTGGTTTGGCGGCGATCACTTCTTGGGAGTAATTGGAATACCTGCATCAGTCAATGGCTTGTCGAAAGTGAGCTGTGCACCTCCAGACAAGAGGTCGGAGCGCACTATAGCCCCATCAACGAATTCCGAAAAACGGGAACACTCAAAACAGATAACATACTCAATGGTCCTGCCACTCTGAACGGCGCGAATCCCATGACGCGGCCAAAAGCACTTTGCACCCGACTGAGGTCGTCGCGCACGCGCGTCTTGGAATGCGGCAATCAGTTTTCGGCGTACATCGGCGTCGGTAATTTCGACCTGGCCAAGGACCGGATATCCTTGGAAGGTCTCGATCGCTTTGACCGTCCCTGGTTCCCTCCGACCATCAATTGAGAACAATGTAAATTTCTCTGCCGACTGCAAGTTTCCGATGCGATCGGAACCCAAGCACCCGGCAAGTAGGAGCACTAACACAAAGAAGGGCCTGTTCCACCGCATTTCGTAATACTCCAAATCGCCGAACGACCCAGCTCAGCAGCGGCTGCTCCGAGCGACAGTAAACTTAAACTCCAAGGAACCAAGATTGCGGCCGCCGTCTGCTGCAGCGGCTGGTTTCGACCCTTCCTCCTTGACCAATGAAGCGACCCTGACCTACTTGTCTCGCTTGATAGTCACCTGCGGCAGTGACTTCTGCAACTCTTTTAACCCCGCTTCGGTGACACCCCTGTTGCCCCTAACACAATCTCTCGCAAGGTGGTCAGCCCCTTCAGGTTTTTAAGGCCGGCATCAGTGATCCCAGACCCGCCCCCGGAATCGCCCAAGTAGAGGTATTCCAGTTTGGCCAACTTTCGGAGGTTTATCAAGGCTTTGTCCGTCAAGTGACTACTCTTGCAGTCGTTCCGCAATTCCAGACTTCGGAGGTCAGTCAAACTCTCCAAGTGTGCGAGATGAGAGTCGTCTGGCAGGCATGTGCAGGTCGGCAGGGACACCTTGATCACCGGCTGACCGGGTGCCTTCATATCCTTCTCAGCCTTGACCTTGCTGCCTAGTTTCTCGATGGCCACTGCGGCATCCTCCGCATGCTTGCGAGCAGCCTTCTCTTCATTGGTCTGTCCCATGGCAGAGGAGCTGACGCGCCTGGTTCACTTCCATCTCCCCAAACTGCCGCTTCCACCGGTGAAACGTCACCTCCGAGATGTTCGCCTCCCGGCAAATCACCTGGATCGTCCGCTCACCCCGGTCGGCTTCCCCCA
>Ga0209553_1000221_pt1 | contig 29529 bp, 34 predicted proteins | sample LauGreFBDMM110DN_2_FD_188217 | JGI IMG/M metagenome (GOLD analysis project Ga0209553, IMG submission 188217) | Freshwater lake microbial communities from Lake Michigan, USA - Fa13.BD.MM110.DN (SPAdes) (version 2) | ecosystem: Environmental > Aquatic > Freshwater > Lake | place: Lake Michigan...
TTTATTAAGTCTTTCTAAGACTTGAACTGACTCCGGCATCCGCGCTGACCAGGCTAAAAGAACTACTGGGGTTGAGTTTGAAACGCTTACAAAATCTCTTACTAAATTTTCTGGAGTAACTTCGATCGCTACGCCTGGTTGAGTTGGAGTTGGAGTTGAATTTGGAGCTGGTTTTTTTAGAGAACTTAGATCGAAAGCTCTACCAAAATTTTGTGACAAATTAGGGGTACTCACCTACTAATCCTATTTCAATTTTTTGAACGACGATAATTTAAATGGCTCTGTATTGCATCTAAAACGGCACTTGCGCCAGATTCATTCTCCATGGAGCCAATTAATACTGGTGGTTTCCAATTTGGGTCTTTTGCTGATAACGCAAGTGAGCGTTCCACCTCTCTGGCAACCTCTTCTGCACCACCACGATCTTCCTTATTTATTAAATAAACATCACCTATCTCCATAACACCTGCTTTTGCAGCTTGGATGCCATCGCCCATTCCGGGGGCTAAAACCACCATCACAGTATCGGCATGACGCATCACTTCAATTTCGCTCTGCCCAACACCTACTGTTTCGATAATTACATTGTCAAAGCCAGCAACTGCCAAAATATAAACGACAGAATCTGTTGCGTTCGATAATCCACCAAGTGCACCACGTGTTGCCAACGATCTTATAAAAACTTTTTTATCTGAAAAATGATGTGTCAATCTAATTCGATCACCGAGTAGTGCACCACCGGTAATTGCAGATGATGGATCAATTGCGACTATTGCAACCGATTCTCCATTCTTACGGATTAAATTAATTAGAGCATTCGTGGTTGTAGATTTTCCAACGCCAGGGCTGCCAGTTATTCCGATAATTGGCGGTGACTTCGCGGGTTCTCCCAATAATGGTTTTAGTTCTGAAACCACCAATTCAAAATCTTCCACAAGCGATGCAGCTTTAGCGATAATTCGTTGATTACCAATTCGAATATCGGCAGCGAAATTTGCGATGGATTTAAGCGCACTTTCTCGTGTCGCTGGTTTGTCTGGGCTGGCCATACCTGACACGATACGACATGTGAACCAATCAAGTGCGCATCTGGATGGCATCCCCGGGCTTGTCGGAATCGATCATGTTGGAATTGCGGTCGAAAATCTGGATTCAGCAATTGAGTTCTATGCCACACATTTTGGCGCAGTACTTACGCATCGCGAAACCAATAGCAAACAACTAGTCGAAGAGGCGATGATTCAAATTGGCAATTCGACCATTCAACTTTTAGCCGCAACCGACCCTGCATCTACAATCGCTAAATTCATCGCAAAAAGTGGCGTTGGAATCCAACAACTCGCTTACCGTGTTACAGATATTTCAGCTGCAGTTGCAGCGGCTCGAGCCCTTGGAATAAGAGTTTTATATGAAGATGAACAAATTGGAACTGCTGGAGCAAAAATAAATTTTTTACACCCAAAAGATTGTGGCGGAGTTTTAATCGAATTAGTTGAACCGGTTAAGAAGTAATCAACTTTTAACGCTCACGCCAGAATCCATTCGGTACGGCAAAATCAAATTCATATAATCTGCAGTTGCAAAATCTAATCCAACATCTTTCCCAGCTTTCTCACCCAAATACCATCGGTGTTCCAAAACTTCATGAAAAATTTGGGCATTTTCAACTCGGCCTTTTAAGTTTTCTGGAACTTGGCTAATAACTTTTTCAAAAACTTCAGTTAACCATCGCTTGATGGTCTCTTCTCGTGGCGGCCTTGGCTTTTCTTCGCGCGATCTAAATCGATCGTAAGATGCGAGTAAGCGTTTGGCTTGCAACTCTTCAGTTTCTAAACCAATTAATTCTCGTAACCGTTGTTTGTGATAGCCCGGTGCTACTAACTTTGGTTGAAAATTTAAAGCTTGTTTTTCACCATCGAGGGAAATTTCAACTTCTTCCACAGCGAACCCTAAATCTTGGAGCGAGCGCATCGCTCGCTCTACTGCATGTCGATCACTTGGATCTAATACTTGTGGCTCCTTTAGCAATTTCCAGAGCCGGTGGTAGCGGCGGATTACAGCTTCGCTCGCCCGAATTGGGTCCATGCCTGCATGAAGCACGCCAGCAATCGCTAAATCCTCTAACTCGGCAGCGACATTAAATCGCGCAATCTCTAAATCATGTTCGCGTTGGCCGTTGCTTAAAGATTTTTGGAATTCACCAGTTTCAGCATCCACTAAATACGCGGCATAACCGTCAGCATCGCGGCGAAATAACGTATTGGAGAGCGAGCAATCTCCCCACCAAAAACCTAATAGGTGGAGCCGAACTAGTAAGAGCGCCAAAGCGTTTGCCATATTTACAATCTCGGAGTCGGATAAGTTGGTGCTAAGAATTACCCGATACGGAAGTGAATACGGTAAAAATCTTGTAACTAAAGTGCAGGGAAGTTCCTCGCCACTTTTATCCAATCTGCCTTCAACCACCGCAATAGGTCCCACAGATGGTGCATTTCGTTTTATCAACTCGCGCAAAATTGAATATTCACGATTTGCAAACTCTTCTACAGTTTCCTTAACTGCATAAATTTCACTATCGGGATCGTTGCTAGATCTAACAAGTCGAACGATATGGCGGGATATGCCTCTTTGATTTGTTAGCGTCGGATCCTCGGGCCACTCTTCTAACGGCGTAGACCAAGGCAGTGATGCGAGCGCGCCGATCTCATCGCCCAACCCTGTGATTCGCAATCCCGATTTAGCCGTTGCCATAGCCGTATTCTCTCTGATAATTGTGAACGGCGCGTTACATTAAAGGGTAGTTACGGCGTTAACTGAAAATCCACCATTTAGAATAGCGCTATGGCAATCTTAAGAAAGAAAGTAGCAAAAACTATCCCAACTTCAAATTTTGGTATTAGCGGTGAGCCAATGAATAGAAATCATCCCTTCTATTTTGGATTTGTTGCAGCCGCTGGCGCAATTACAGCTTTAACCATGATGCGAGCGCTCGCCTCGGCTAGCCAAGTTTTCGTACTAATCATAATTTCACTTTTTTTTGCCATGGGATTAAACCCTGCTGTGGCCGCGATTCAAAGTAAAGGTCTCTCTAGAAAACAGGCTGTGGTCGCAATAATTTTTGGCTTACTCTTATTCATTGCGATTTTTATCGTTATTGTAATTCCACCTTTAATAAAACAAGTTAACTCATTTATAAGCGGTGCCCCACAACTAGTTGATTCACTCCGCCAAAATGCCGGCATTGCAAAATTTAATGATCAATTTGGATTGATCGATACGCTCGATAATAAATTGCAAGAGTGGATTAAGAATGGAAAATTAGCTACATCCGCATTTGGTGGTGTTCTTGGAGTCGGTAAGACCGTGATTTCGGGAACGCTCTCCGCGCTAACCATTATCGTTTTGACGCTTTATTTCATTGCTTCGTTGCCGAGCGTAACGGAGATGGCTTATCGGTTAGTGCCAGCATCTCGTCGTGAACGAGTTACAAGATTAAGTGATGCAATCATCAAAAGAGTTGGCGCATTCGTGGGCAGCCAAGTGATCGTCGCAATTCTTGCCGGAATATTTGTTTTGGTATTGGCGCTGATTCTTACTCTGCCATATTCAGCTGCACTCGCCATGATTGTGCTCTTCTGTGGATTAATTCCGCTAGTTGGTCACTTCCTAGGGATTTCAATAGTCACAATTGTTGCGTTATCGCAATCCCCTAAAACCGCAATAATCGCTTTTCTTGGTTATGTAATTTATGTCCAAATTGAGAATTATGTAATCACCCCAAGAATTATGAAGAAATCGCTCGCGATTCCTGGGCTTGTCACAATCGTGGCTGCGCTATTAGGAACTTCACTTCTAGGATTAGTCGGTGGAATTTTAGCGGTGCCGATTGCTGCGGCAATTTTATTAATTCTTGATGAAGTTGTTTATCCAAACGCTGCTAAATCTTAAATTTCTAACGGTAGTGGTAACGCAGCGGGGTTGATAATTTTTAATATCTCGGTTAGCGCGATGTAAACAAACGGTTCCCCAACCCAGAGATGTTTAGCGCCATCAATTCCAAGAACTTTTGCTTGTGGAATTAGGGAGAATTTACTCCTAGCTTCATCTGGTTTTAAAAATTCATCGAACTCTGGCACCAGTGCAATAACTGGCCGGCCATCTTTTGCCCAAAAAGTTAATTCGATTTCACTAGTTCGTCGAAGTGGTGGGCTGAGCAAAATTAATCCTTTGATTCGTAGATCTTTTGCATATGACAAAGCTAATTCAGTTCCAAAGGACCAACCAATCACCCACAAATTTTCTAAATTCAATTCCGTAAATGCATATTCAACCGCGGCTTCAACATCGTATTTTTCACTCTCGCCATTTCCAAATTCACCATCACTTCTACCAGCTTCACTTTCCGTACCTCTAGTGTTAAATCGAAGTACTGCGATATCTGCCAATGCCGGTAACCGATTCGCAGCTTTCTTAAAAATATGGCTATCCATCATGCCGCCATGGGTTGGTAGCGGGTGTAAACAAAGGAGCGTAGCTACTGCCGGCTTTAACGGAGTTGCCACTTCTCCAATTAAATTCAATCCATCGAGAGTATGAATCGTGATTTTTTGCCGATTTGCTGGCAAAACAGTACTCGGACGGATTAACTCAGACACCAAATCAGTTTACTCTGTCGCCATGGCAAAAATAGAAACCTTCGCAAGTCTTGATCCTGCTACTGGAATTGAAGTGGGTCGATACCCAAATACCTCAATTTCAGAAGTATTTAAAATCGTAGCCGATGCAAAGAGCGCAGCTAAATCATGGGAAACGCTTGGATTTGCAAAACGAAAAAAAATTCTTTTAAAGTGGGCAGCGTTATTAACTAAGGAAATTGATGTCGGAGCTTTGTTAATTAAATCTGAAACTGGAAAACCAATCGGTGATGCGCGTTTGGAATTAACGCTAGCTATTTCCCAGATTGCGTGGGCAGCCAAGAGCGCTGGTCGAATTCTTGCTACCCAATCTCGCCCTGCTGGAATTCTCATGTTTAATATGTCGGCAAAAGTAGAGCGCTCACCTTATGGCGTGGTTGGCGTAATTTGGCGTAATTGGACCTTGGAACTACCCAGCATTTACACCAATGGGGTCGATTGCATATGCGTTAGCTGCGGGCAACACCGTGGTATTTAAACCAAGTGAGTACACACCCGGAGTTGGAACTTGGCTAAGTAAAACTTTTGACAAAGTTGCACCTTTTGCTGCAATTTTCGCCACGGTTACCGGGTTACCAGAAACCGGTAAAGCGCTTACCGAGAGTGCGGTTGATAAAATTTCATTTACTGGATCTACTAAAACCGCAAAAATAGTTGGCCAGAGTTGTGCGGCTCGGATGATCCCAGTTGTTCTTGAATGCGGCGGCAAAGACGCAGTCTTGGTAGATCGCGATGCCGATTTGGCGCTGGCTGCTGAAAATACGCTTTGGTCCGCCATGTCTAACGCGGGACAATCTTGTATTGGCGCAGAACGAGTTTATGTACATAGCGAGGTCGCCAATAAATTTATTGAAATTATCACCACAATGGCTAAGCAATTAAAAACTGGCGTTACCGAAGGCGATAGTTATGGGCCTGCAACCAGGCCAGCTCAATTAAAAGTTATCTCCGCACATATTAAAGATGCAGCAGATCAAGGGGCCACTTTCATTTTAGGTAGCCCGAACTCAGTCCATGAGAGATATGTAGATCCCGTCATCATGTGCGATGTGCCGGAAAATTCAACTGCAGTAACTGATGAGACTTTTGGTCCAACGTTAGTGATTAATCGAGTTGAAAATATGTCTGTAGCGATCCAGCTAGCTAACGCCACTCGCTATGGCTTAGGAGCATCGGTCTGGTCGAAACGAAGCGGTGAGAAAATTGCGAGCCAATTGCAATGCGGTATGGTCTCGATCAATTCAGTCTTTTTATTTGCAGCGATTGCATCGGTCCCATTTGGCGGCATTAAAGATAGTGGGATTGGTCGAATCCATGGCGCCGAAGGACTTCTTGAATTTGCTTACGCGCGAACTATTGTGCGACCAATCTTTAAAATTCCAATTGTTTTCACAACATTTAAGCGAAGTGAATTCGCAGATAAATTCATCATGAAACTTGTAAAGGTTTTACACGGCCAAAGAAAGATTTAATTAATATCTAGGAGCGTTTCTAGTTCGTTCCGTTTTTGGTTTGCGATCATCGCGTTTGTCCCAACATGCAGTGTGCCAATGTCTACGGCTTTCAACATCATGCTCTATCCAGGCAACTGTGTGAGGAGTTGCCATCGGAATTATTTGATCACATCCAGGACACCGATAAGGTTTGGTGGAACCCGAGCCAGTAATCCGGCGCACCCGATAAATTCCTTCATCATGTTCTTCGATAGTTTCATGAGAAGCAGCCACTTCGCGTTCGGCAGGCTTTGGGCCGCGACGTTTCGGGTGATTTCGGCGTGGGCTCATGAGCATTAGAATAGCGAAATGCCGCACCCGTTAGTAATTGATGTTTCGAATTTAACGAAAACTTATGGTGGTAAAACTGCAGTTAACGGGATAGATCTACAAGTCCATAAGGGCGAAGTATTCGCACTGTTAGGCCCAAATGGTGCGGGCAAAACAACGACAGTCGAAATTTTAGAAGGTTATCGAGAGCGCGATAGTGGGAAAGTATCGGTACTTGGCTTTGATCCTAATGCAAAAGTAAGTAAATCAGCAGAGCGCGCATGGCGCGATCAAATTGGCATTGTTCTACAAACTACAATGGATTCACTTGATTTAACGGTTCGCGAAACCCTAACTCACTTCGCAAAATATTATTCAAATCCTAAAGATTCAAACGCAGTTATTGAATCAGTCGGTTTGACTGAAAAAGTAGATGAAAAAGTTCGAACCCTATCTGGTGGCCAACGTCGCAGGTTAGATGTTGCTCTCGGAATAATTGGCAGACCTGAGTTGCTTTTCTTAGATGAGCCAACAACTGGTTTCGATCCTGAAGCTCGACGTGCATTTTGGGAATTAATCCGAAACCTTCGCGATGAGGGAACTTCAATTTTATTAACTACCCACTATTTAGATGAGGCTGAAGCGTTAGCCGATCGGGTGGCCGTTATTAATAATGGCCAGATTCTAGAAGTAGCAACCCCGAAAACGCTCGGTGGCCGACAGAATTCTAAAGTTGAGATTTCTTGGATTGAAAATGGCGAACCCCGATCTAGATTTAGTGATACCCCGACTGCAACGGTTCAAGAATTAGCGGCGCGATTAGGCGGAGAAATAGCTGGGTTAACGGTTACTCGCCCAACTTTGGAAGATATTTATCTCAAAATGATTGGTGAAAATTCATGAAGCAAATTTCCACTATTCAATTGGGATTAGCTAGAGGTGCGCTTGAAATAAAACAATTTAATCGACAACGTGAATCGGTAGTTTTTACAATCTTATTTCCGGTAATTTTACTATTTATTTTCGGTTCGGTTTTCAACGACAGTATTGCTCCAGGTGTAACTTTCAGCCAATATTTTGTGGCAGGAATGATTGCTTCTGGCTTAGTAAATTCCGGATTCCAACAAATTGCAATTTCAATTCCAATGGAGCGAGATTTAGGAACGCTAAAGCGATTACGCGGTACGCCAATGCCAGCTACTGCATATTTCATCGGCAAAGGAATTCAAGTTCTTTACTCAATGTTCTTGCAATTAGTACTTTTACTTTTCTTTGGCACAATTTTCTTTGGGCTTGAACTTCCAACCCAGCCAATTAAGTGGCTTACTTTTACTTGGTTAATTATCTTGGGAACTGCCTCTTCAACTCTTCTTGGAATTGCATTTTCAGTTGTGCCAAAATCTGGCAGAGGCGCTTCTGCAGTAGTTTCACCAGTTCTTCTGCAGTAGTTTCACCAGTTGTAATCGTGCTCCAATTCTTTAGTGGAGTTTTCTTTATCTTCACTACCTTGCCATCATGGATGCAACATTTTGCAGCGATATTTCCACTCAAATGGTTAACCCAAGGAATGCGTTCAGTCTTCTTGCCCGATAGTTTCGCCACTCAAGAAGCTGCTAAATCTTGGGAAATAAATAAAATTGCCATTATTTTGATCGCTTGGTTAATTGCTGGAGTTTTCATCTCGCTCAAAACTTTTAAGTGGACGAAGGAATGAAACAGCGCTTAACTCTTCTACTTTCGGTGGTGCTAATTCTTGGATTTGGCACACCTTTGGCTAGCGACGCATCCTTAAAACCAGCTGCAAAAGCGAGTGCTAAACCAATCCCATCGCCAACTCCAAAATGGCCACCAGTTGGATTTGTTGCTAAAGATGGGGTGTATGCAAAAATTCCAACCGGAAAAGAATTGATTGGCGTGCTCTCCGCTAAAACCACGCTAGCTTCTGACGTAAAACTTTGTAAGAAATATGCTTGTGGTGCTGTAATAGTTGCCGCCGAAAAAGCTTGCCAATGGTGGGAAATTCAGTCAGTTGTTTATGGACCCACATCTGATGTCGATACGGCTACCGTCCGATATGGCTCGACCAAAACCATTGCAAAATCAACTTATTCACAAGAGCAAAAAACTATTCTTTTGATTAGCAAGGAACCACTGATTTCGGGGGTTTACATCAGCGGAATTAGGCTTATGTGCCAACGTGGCGCATCCATAATTCCATATCCATCAAATAGTTACGCACCAGATTCGGCACGAATAAAGAATTAGCGATTAGCTCCAGGAACCCAGAGTTCATCGCCATGTATTTTATTTTCATGGCGCGCTAATACGAATAATAAATCTGAAAGTCGGTTCAAATACTTTGCGGTTAATGGATTTACCCCAGTACCAAACCCATGGATAGCATGCCAAGTACATCGTTCGGCTCTACGAGTAATAGTTCTAGCCACATGCAAATGTGAGGATGCGGGAGTTCCGGAAGGTAAAACAAAAGAACGGAGCGGTTCTAATTCAGCATTATATTTATCAATCTGCTCTTCTAAATAAGAAATCTGGCTTTCTAAAACTCGGAGGGGTTCGTGGGCTGGCGCATCAATAACTGGGGTACAAAGGTCAGCACCAACATCAAATAAATCGTTTTGGATACGTACCAATAGTTTGCGCACATCACTATTTAAGGTTTCAACAGTTAGGACAACACCGATGTAAGAATTTGCTTCATCGACCGTTGCATAAGCTTCTAATCGAGGATCGTTTTTTGACGTGCGGCTCATATCGCCTAACGAAGTTGTGCCATCATCACCAGTTTTTGTATATATCCGCGTCAAATGAACCATAGTATGAGCCTAATAGAGCCATTACGATGTAGCCAATTAGAAGCGCCGATTGATTAATTTGGGGAGGCCCGCCATGCTCGATCGCTTCAAAGTCGTCGGCGGCGCTTCTCTAAAGGGCGAAGTTTCGGTAACTGGTGCAAAGAACTCAGTTTTGAAATTAATGGCGGCATCGCTACTGGCCGTAGGCAAAACCACGATTAGAAATGTTCCAAAAATTGCTGATGTTGAAATTATGTCTGAGTTGTTATCGCGATTAGGTTGCAAAGTAGTACATGATGAAAAAAATAGTTTAATCACAATCGAAGTTCCAGAAAAACTAGGACACCGTGCTGATTATGATTTAGTGCGAAAAATGCGCGCATCCATAAATGTTTTGGGGCCGTTAGTTGCGCGCCTTGGTGAAGCAGAAGTTGCGCTGCCTGGTGGCGACGCAATCGGATCGCGCGGCTTGGATTTTCATTTGAAGGGACTTGCTGAACTTGGCGCAACTGCGCATAACGAGCATGGCTATGTAGCGCATAACGAGCATGGCTATGTAATTGCGGAAGCTCCTTTCGGATTAATTGGCGCAGATATCACGCTAGATTTTCCTAGCGTAGGTGCAACCGAAAATATTATGACTGCTGCGGTATTAGCTAAAGGTAAAACTACTTTAGATAATGCTGCTCGCGAACCCGATATCGTCGATCTTGGGAATTTTTTAATTGCGATGGGCGCTGATATTTCTGGTCTTGGAACACCGAAAATTTTAATAACTGGAGTTAAAACCCTTTTACCAACTGATCACACCACTTTGCCAGATCGCGTTGTCACTGGAACCTGGGCATTTGCAGCCGCAATAACGCAAGGTGATATCACCATTCATAATTGCCGACCTAGTGATTTAGAAGTTCCGCTAGATAAATTAGTTTTAGCTGGTGCGGTAATTACTACGACAAAAGATGGCATTCGGGTAAAAATGGATCATCGGCCAAAAGCAATTGATGTTGCAACCCTTCCCTACCCAGGTTTTCCAACTGATCTGCAACCCATGATTATTACGCTGAATTCAATCGCAGATGGCGATGCGATCGTGACTGAGAATGTATTTGAAGGGCGTTTTATGTTCGTAAATGAACTAACTCGGTTAGGTGCGAAAATTCGGGTCGATGGGCATCACGCGGCCATCTCTGGAATTCCACAATTATCTTCAGCACCGGTAGTTGCAACCGATATTCGTGCGGGTGCGGGCTTAGTTTTAGCTGGCTTAGTTTCTGACGGAATTACATTTGTTGAAGGCGGATTCCACATTGATCGTGGTTATCCGAATTTTGCTAAACAGTTGGAGCTACTTGGAGCAGATGTTACAAGAGTTGATTAATTTAATTAATCGGTACTTTCACCAAGGATAGAAACTCGATCCTTAGCCACAGATAAAAATCCTCCGTGCACGTTAAATTCGGAAACAGTTCCATCAACACCTTTAATTGAAACAAATCCATCTACAAGTACACCGAGAAGCGGAGTGTGGCCAGGAAGAATGCCTAGATCTCCATCGAGAGTTCGCGCCGAAACCGACGTGGCTTCTCCCGACCAGACCCGTTTCTCTGGCGAAACAAATTCTACTCTTAATGAACTCATATCTAGTTCTTAGCCAACTCTGCAGCTCGACGCTCAACATCATCTAGGCCACCGCACATAAAGAATGCTTGCTCAGGCACATGGTCATAGTCACCATTTGCGAGCGCATCAAATGCGGAAATCGTTTCAGTAAGTGGCACAAATGAACCATCGAGGCCAGTAAATACTTTAGCAACGAAAGTATTTTGTGAAAGGAAGCGTTGGATACGACGAGCGCGACCAACCAGGATTCGATCTTCTTCGGAGAGTTCGTCGATACCAAGAATTGCGATGATGTCTTGTAAATCCTTGTAACGCTGCAAAATTTGCTTGATTCGGTTTGCAACGCGGAAGTGATTATCACCAATGTAACGGGGATCGAGAATTCGAGAAGTTGAATCGAGTGGATCTACCGCTGGATAGATACCCAATTCTGAAATTGGACGAGATAACACAGTAGTAGCATCCAAGTGCGTAAAAGTAGTGTGTGGCGCTGGATCTGTGATGTCATCGGCAGGTACATAAATCGCCTGCATCGAAGTAATCGAGTGTCCGCGAGTAGATGTAATACGCTCTTGTAATACACCCATTTCATCAGCAAGGGTTGGTTGGTAACCCACAGCAGATGGCATACGTCCTAGAAGTGTTGATACTTCAGAACCAGCTTGGGTGAATCGGAAAATATTGTCGATGAAGAGCAAAACGTCTTGTTTCTGCACATCTCGGAAATATTCCGCCATTGTTAGAGCTGAGAGCGCAACCCGCAAACGAGTTCCAGGTGGCTCATCCATCTGACCGAAAACTAATGCGGTCTTATTAATAACGCCGGTCTCGGTCATTTCCAAGAACAAGTCGTTGCCTTCACGAGTACGTTCGCCAACGCCGGCGAATACTGATACGCCGCCGAAGTTTTCGGCTACTCGGTAAATCATTTCTTGGATAAGCACGGTCTTACCTACACCTGCACCGCCGAATAATCCGATCTTTCCGCCTTTTACATATGGTGTTAGAAGATCGATAACTTTAATTCCAGTTTCAAACATCTCAGTCTTTGATTCAAGTTGATCAAATGCTGGCGCAGTACGGTGGATTGGCCAACGTTCTTTTATATCGAGCGATGATGTTGGAACGTCTAGCGACTCACCTAACGCATTAAATACATGTCCTTTAGTTACGTCGCCTACTGGAACTGAGATCGCACTTCCAGTGTCGCGTACTTCAACCCCACGGACCATGCCGTCAGTTGGTTGCATCGAGATCGCACGGACTAAGTTATCGCCAATATGTTGCGCGACTTCTAGCGTAAGTTTTCTAGTATTACCGCTTAACGTGACATCGATTTCGAGCGCGTTGTAGATAGATGGCATTGAATCTGCTGGAAATTCAATATCAACTACCGGTCCAATTACGCGCGCTACGCGTCCAGTGCCAGTTTTAGTATTTACGGACATCATTCGCTCCCTGAGTTACTTGAAGACAACGCATCTGCGCCGCCCACGATTTCGCTGATCTCTTGTGTGATTTCGGCTTGACGGGCCGCGTTCGCAAGTCGGGTTAACGACTTGATTAAATCTTCAGCATTGTCAGTTGCTGATTTCATGGCGCGACGTCGAGCGGCATGCTCGGACGCAGCAGATTGAAGCATCGCGTTAAATACGCGAGATTCGATATAGCGCGGAAGAAGTGCGTTTAACACATCGCCTGCGTTTGGTTCGAATTCATACATTGGCAGCAAGCCAGTTGGTGGCGTCGCTTCACTTTCTACAACTTCAAGTGGCAACATTCGCTTTGTAAGTGGATTTTGGGTAATCATCGATACAAATTCAGTGTAAATAATATGAAGTTCATCTACGCCGTTAATATCAGTTTGGGCATCTGCAATGAAGGCACCAATTAACTCATCTGAAACTTCTTTAGCGTTTGCATAAGTTGGGTTATCAGAGAAGCCAGACCATGAATTTTTAATTGGTCGATTACGAAATTTGTAATAATTAACAGCCTTACGACCTACCAGGTAAGCATTTACTTCAAGCCCGCGTTCTCTTAGATATGCAATTAAGCCATCGCCTTCTTTAATTGCACTACTTGAGTATGCGCCGGCCATTCCGCGGTCCGCAGTAATAATAAGTACTGCCGCACGCTTTGGATTTTCAGAAGCTGTTGTTAACGGGTGGTTTGTATTTGAAAAAGTTGCAACCGCAGATACCGCACGCGTTAATTCATTCGCGTATGGAGTCGATGGGCGCCCATTTGTTACTTCTTTGCCGCCGGCTGGACATATTTAGTAACTTGTTCATTCAAATCGTCGCCTTCTGCTTTAACTGGCGCTTCATTTAGCGCTTTAGTGACAGAGGAAACAAAGCGATCTTTAAAGGTGGTAATTGCAGCGGTAAGTGCTGCAACTGTGTCATCGCTTAACTCTTTAGTAGTTGCGATTACATCTAAAACGCCTTTGTGATCTCGCGATAGATACTCTAAAAATTCAGCTTCAAAACGCTTGATATCCGGTAGCGGTACTGAGTCGAGTTGACCAGTTGTACCAGCCCAAATTGAAGCGATCATCTTTTCAAGAATGAATGGGGTGTATTGGTTCTGTTTTAACAGTTCAACAAGTCGACCACCACGCTCAAGTTGAGATTTTGATGCCGCATCTAGATCTGATCCAAATGCTGCGAACGCTTCGAGTTCGCGGAACTGAGCTAAATCTAAACGAAGACGACCAGCAATCTTCTTCATCGCTTTAGTCTGTGCAGATCCACCTACGCGAGATACCGAAATACCTACGTTAATAGCGGGACGTACACCTGCGTTAAATAGATCGGTTTCTAAGAAGCACTGACCATCGGTAATTGAAATTACGTTTGTTGGAATGAACGCAGATACGTCATTACCTTTGGTTTCAATGATTGGTAATCCAGTCATTGAGCCGCCACCAAGTTCATCAGAAAGTTTTGCACAACGCTCTAATAAACGTGAGTGTAAGTAAAATACATCTCCTGGATACGCTTCGCGACCCGGTGGACGTCGTAGCAACAACGATACGGAACGGTATGCATCTGCTTGTTTTGAAAGATCATCAAAAACAATTAGTACATGATCGCCGGCATACATCCAGTGCTGACCAATTGCAGATCCAGTAAATGGTGCAAGATATTTGAAACCGGCAGGATCTGATGCGGGTGCTGCAACAATGGTGGTGTACTCCATCGCGCCAGCTTCTTCTAGAGAGCCGCGTACCGCCGCAATTGTTGAGCCTTTTTGACCAATCGCAACGTAAATACATTTAACGCGCTTTTTAGGATCGCCGCTCTTCCAATTTTCGCGTTGGTTAATAATGGTGTCGATCGCAACTGCAGTCTTTCCAGTTTGACGGTCACCAATAATTAATTGACGCTGTCCGCGACCAATCGCAGTCATCGAGTCGATCGCTTTGATACCAGTAGCTAATGGCTCTTTAACAGGTTGGCGCTCAACTACAGAGGGAGCCTGTAATTCAAGGGCACGGTTTGTTTCAGCTTTAATTTCGCCTTTGCCATCGATTGGACGACCGAGAGCATCAACTACCCGACCTAAAAATGCATCGCCTACTGGTACCGAGAGAATTTCACCAGTACGACGGACTGTGGTTCCTTCTTCAATTCCGGTGAATTCACCGAGGATAACCACACCAATTTCACGGACGTCTAGGTTAAGTGCGAGACCAAGGGTTCCGTTTTCAAATTTAAGCAATTCATTGGTCATAGTTGAAGGCAGACCTTCAATACGAGCAATGCCATCGCCGGCTTCTGTAACGGTTCCGATTTCATCTCGAGCAGCAACACCTGGATCGTATGACTTAACGAAGTTCGCTAATGCATCGCGAATTTCTTCGGGCCGGATCGTAAGTTCCGCCATTTTATTTCTCCCTTTTCTTTTCTATCTTTAACTCTTACGCACTCTGTCCAGAGAGCGTACGTTCTGCACCAATAATGCGAGTAGCGATTGAACCGTCAATTAATTCATCACCAAAGCGAACTGAAAGTCCACCAAGAATTTTTGAATCAATTTCGACATTTAATCGAACTGTGGCACCAATTTGTGCTGAAAGTGATTTGGTAATGCGATCTATCTGTTCTTTTGAGAGCGCAATTGCACTCTTCACATGAACGATGGTTCGATTTTTTCTTGCTGCTACTGCTTCTGTCAGGTCGCGCATTCCGGCTTCAACGTTTCGGCCACGTGGTTGATCAACCATTGCACCAATTAATCGAATCGTAGATTCAGTAGCTTTACCGTTAAGTAAAGTTCGAATGAGCGCGCTCTTCTTTGCAGTTGATTGCACCGTTCTATCTGCCAATACCGCGCGCAATTCGGAAGCGCGCAATTCGGAAGAGTCCTGAATGGTTTGTGTGAAAGCAAAAAGTTCAGATTCGAGTCGATCGAGTGCACCGTCTTTTTCAGCAGCCGCAGCTTCGGTTTCAACGCCTAATCGTTCGATTGCTCGAACTAAATCAGATGCATATGACCAACGGAGCGCGATTAATTCTTTTACAAATGCAAAAGTCGTCTCGCTGACTCCAGTTTCAAATACCCGTTTTACCAGTTCCGATTTATCTTCCGTTTTGCGTGAAGGATCAGTTAGGGCTCGACTCAGCGCGATATTGGAATCAAAAACAGCCACCATTGAAAGTAAATCAGTCGAAACCTTGGAAATGCCAGCGCTCTCAAGGCTAGAGATTTTCTTCTCTAACAATGCGCGAGCAGCAGCAAGTGATTGTCGACTGGCTCCTTTCATGGCAAGTGTCATGGCTACTTCTTCGCCTCCGAATTTGACTCAAGATCACTCAAGAATCGTTCAACAACTCTTGATTGACGGACCTGGTCATCAAGTGATTCACCAACAATTTTGGAAGCTAACGCAGTTGCAATTGACCCAACTTCGCTTACTAAAGAGTTGAGCGCTTGTTGGCGTTCTGCCTCAATAGCTGCACGAGCTGCTGTAGTAATGCGTGATGCTTCTTCTTGCGCAGTAGTGCGCATCTGTTCAATTATTTCGGCGCCTTCCACTCGAGCTTCTTCTCGAAGTTTCTGGGCTTCACCACGAGCTTCTGCAAGTTGAGCGGTATAACTTCGTAGCGCGTTCTCGGCTTCTAGTTGTGCTTTTTCAGCACGTTCCATTCCACCTTGAATTGCATCGGTACGAGATTTATATGCTGCTTCAAACTTTGGCACAGCTTTGGCGCGAAGTAATAAAAACAAGATTGTGAAGGCAACTAAGCCAACGATGATTTCAGCAGGTTGCGGAACTACTGGGCTATGTGTGCTCTCCGCTGCAGCCAAAATACTAAAGCTCTTGTTCATCTTTTATCCTCTATCGAATTAGAGAACGAATGCGAGTACGAGACCAAAAAGCGCCAATGCTTCTGCAAGTGCGAAACCTAAGAACGCAATTGGTTGCAGGATTGAACGTGCTTCTGGTTGGCGTGCGACGCCATTGATGTATGCCGCGAAAATTAAACCAGTTGCTGTACCTGGTCCAATAGTCGAGAGGCCGAATCCCACGATTGCGAGTGTGCCTTCCATTTCTCTTCCCTTTCACATATTTTATTTATTGACCAAACGGGTGTTTGGACAAATTTATTTTTAGTGCTCGTCGGCAAGTGCTCCGGCGATGTAAAGTGCAGAAAGCAAGGTAAAAATGTAAGCCTGGAGGCATTGAATACCAAACTCAAAGAAGGTAAGCCCGATTGCAAAACTAAATGAAAATATACTCATAAACTTAAAAATTAATCCGCCATGCAACAAATACTCTCCGCCAAGTGTAAATATCAGAAGCCGCCATGCAACAAATACTCTCCGCCAAGTGTAAATATCAGAAGTAATAAGTGACCTGCAAACATATTTGCAAATAACCGCATAGCAAGTGTTAATGGACGGGTAATGAAATAAGTCGCGATCTCAACGGGAGTTAGAATCAAATACACCGGTTTTGGAATACCTGGCATGAAGCAAATTTCCTTTAAGTAAGGCAAAAGCCCTTTATGTTTTACTGAAACAAAGTGATAAACCAGATAGGTACAGATAGTTATTGAAATTGGGAAACCAATACGAGACATTGTTGGGAATTGCAAAAGTGGGAAAATTCCAAAGAGATTATTTACAAGTACAAATGTAAAAAGTGAAAATAAGAACGGCATAAAACGCATGAACTCTGGACCGATAACTTCTTCGCCAATTGTTTTGCGAACGAAGCCATAAACGGATTCCCCAGCAAATTGCATTCGAGAAGGAACAATTGCAGCCTTACGCGCCGAAGTTATAAAGAAAACTGAAATTACTAATACTGAAAGAAAAACCATAAAAACTGGCTTTGTGAAATAGATGCTATTTCCAAAAATAGGTTGGAATTCAAAGTCGGCGGCGCTAGGTGGTTCGAAACCACTCTCTGCTTTTGCTAGCAACAGCGACAAAATCAAGCTCCTTAAAAATCTGGAATATGTAAGTTATTGAGTATTCCGCGGCTTTGGCAAAGGGAAGTAACCTAATCCGCGCCCAAACTTAGATGTAAAGAGGTGCTATCGCCAAACCGGGTTCCATGAGTTATAGGTCACTTAGGTGGTGAATTGGGCAAAATGCCCGAGTTGGAAACTCCTACTCTTTAACGAAACGGATCCAAATCAAGAAGAGAGAGGCGACCGTACCCATCAACATTCCAACTAAGAAAAGGATATGGGTGCCTAGAAAATGGTCAGCGAGCCAGCCGATTCCACCCCAGATTAAAAACCCTGAGAGTAAGTACCCGATTATTGACCAAAACGCGCCTTCATCTTTGGTTGCCATGGGTCAAATCTATTGGAGAACGAGGTGCAAGGCAATATCAGTCACGCTTAGGAAGCGGCATTGTTAATCGTAATTTAAGAAAAGCCCGAATCTCCCCAGCAAGCCATGCCATTGTGATCGCAATTGCAACTATGGCAAAACTCTGTCGGTCTAGAAATTCTCGATTGGTATTTTTCATCAGCACCAATAAAAAAACTCCCATAGTCAATACTTTTGCAAAGTATGAAGTCATTGCTAGAACCATCACCATCATCGGCTCTAAATTATTAGAAAATTTTGAAATCAGTAAGTGAATCGCAAAAAATATTAGAACGATGAACTGTGCGAATAGCGCGCCAATTAGCCCAGATTGGCCTCGTATTAGCGTAGCAAAAATTAATCCCAAAATTCCGACTACTAAAGATGGAATCAGCGCGCCACGCCATAATTTCATTTCAACTGAAAGATTAGACATTTAGTAAATTCCCATTCCGGTCTAGGGTTCGCTTTCTAGCATAGAAAGCAATAGCTGCCAAAAGCATTGCTACTAGAAATGCAATCCAGATTGGCGCGAATGCTGCAACTGTAACTGGTATCGCAAAGGTAGCAGTCCATAGATATAACACTATTGCAGTTCTATTTTGAGAATTGCCCGATGCAAGTAACCTGTGGTGTAAGTGCAACTTATCTGGCGCGAAAGGTGATTTACCAGAACTGGTACGGCGCAAAATTGCTAAAACTAGATCAAGAAGTGGAATTGCTAGAACCGCAAATGGTAAAAAGAGTGGTAGTAGCGCTGGCCCAATACTCTCTGCTGAAAGTGCATTGGCATCAATCTGCCCGGTAAGTGTTATTGCAGAAGCTGCAAGTATTAAACCTAATAACATTGACCCCGAATCCCCCATAAACATCCGAGCTGGATTCGAGTTATGTGGCAAGAATCCGATACATAGCCCTATCAAGATAACCGTCATGAGCGAAGGTGCGCCAGCGCGAGTAAAGCCATTAGTTACCGCTAATAGATAGGCGAAGGCAAAAAAGCACCCAGATGCAATAGCTACCACCCCAACGGCTAGTCCATCTAAACCATCAATAAAGTTAACAGCATTAATGGTGACCATAACTATTAAAACGCATTAATGGTGACCATAACTATTAAAACCGTTAAAAGTTGGCCAATATTCGAAGGAATAATCAGAATGCCATTAATGGGCAACCAAAGAATTTGAATTCCGTGAATTAATAAAATTCCAGCTGCCAAACCTTGTCCGGCTAATTTTGTAACTGCATCTAATTCAAAACGATCATCTAGCGCGCCAAGCAAAACTACAAAAGTAGCTGCTAAGAAAATCCCTTGTAACTCTCGCCCATATGCTTTTCCAACCAAATGTAAATCGCGCACGATTAAAAGCGTTAGGCCAAGTGCAATCCACATTGCAACTCCGCCCCATCTAGGCGTAATTTCAGTATGGATATCTCGATCACGAATTCCCGCAACTACCCGCCACCTAATGGCTAACTTTTGGATAAATGGCGTAACTAAATAGCAGAGCGTTGCCGCAATTAGGAGGGTTAATAAATATTCGCGCATTAAATTTAAACGCTACTAATTATCTTTTATATACCGAAAATTTTGCGGTGAAGTCATGAACTTCAGAACGAATCTTTTTAGCTACATTCTCGTCGCCACCATCTTTTATGGCGCGTGCAATAAAGGATGCGATTGCTGGCATCTCGGTGACGCCCATTCCTTGGGTGGTGGTTGCAGCAGTTCCGACACGAATTCCGCTGGTTACTGAAGGCGCTTCTGGATCAAACGGGATCGAATTCTTATTTAAAGTAATGCCAGAAGCGTCACATCTCTCATCGGCTACTTTTCCGTTGATTCCAGTCTTTCTAATATCAATTAACGCAAGATGGGTTTCAGTGCCGCCAGATACCGCCCGCATTCCTTCATTTTCCAAGGATTTTGCAAGCGCTTGGCAATTCTTAATTACGTTCTTTGCATAACTTTGATACGCGAGGGTGGCACACTCTTTTAGCGCTACCGCTTTACCGGCTACTGCGCTCATGATTGGCCCACCTTGCATACCTGGAAAGACTGCTTTATCAATTGCTGGCGCATGCACAGCTTTGCTAAGAATCATGCCGCCTCGTGGACCACGCAAAACTTTATGCGTTGTAAATGAAACTACATCTGCATAAGGAACTGGCGAAGGAATAGCTTTACCAGCAACTAGTCCGATGAAATGTGCTGCATCTACCCACATGATCGCGCCAACTTCATCACAGATTGCACGAACTTTTTCAAAATCAATAAGTGATGGGTATGCGGTTGCACCCGAACAAATCATTTTTGGTTTATTGGCAATCGCTAAATCGCGAAGTTCGTCATAATCAATTAACTCGTTATCTTGGCGCACGCCATAAGAAATGATATTGAACCATTTTCCAGAAAAGTTGACTTTAGATCCGTGCGTTAAATGGCCACCATGTGGAAGTGACATTGCAAGTACGGTATCGCCAGGTTTTGTAAATGCTTGGTAGACCGCAACGTTTGCACTTGCGCCAGAATGTGGTTGCAAGTTTGCATGTTCGGCGCCAAAAAGTGATTTTGCTCGTTCAATTCCAATCACTTCAACCTTATCAACTTCTTCACAACCGCCGTAATAACGTTTTCCTGGATAACCTTCTGCGTATTTATTTGAAAGAGTTGATCCCATCGCCGCGAGAACTGCTGAAGAAGTGAAGTTTTCGCTCGCAATTAATTGCAAATTCTGCCGTTGTCGTTCGAGCTCGGAAAGAATTACTGCCGCAATATCTGGATCTTCTGATTGCAGTTGGTTGAAATCTGGGCCGAAAAATTCGGAGCTGAATGTGTCGTTATTAGGCATGCGCGAAAGCCTACGGCGTAATTACGATATTTTTGTTGACAGACTTCAATTCTTTGAGTGATATCGCACCGATTCGGTCGAGTTTAACCTCGTTATTAGCGATTGTAAGCACTGTAGTAGGAGCGCCAACTGGTAGTTCGCCAAATTCAATGGTGGCGCCAATATCAGAATCTAACGCAGGCACAAAAAGAGTCTCTCGCGTTGGCGGCATTCCTATCCGAGCGGCGCTACCAATTGCCAACGGGCCATAACTTTTTGCTAGCTCAAGTGCAAATTTACTGCTTGGAACTCGTACTGACACTAAATCTAAAGTTCGTTTGTCACCTAAATTCCAGGTAATGCCGCGTTGTACTGGCAGATTTAGCGTCAATAAGCCCGGCCAAAATTTCTCGGCAAACTTCTTAGCTTCCGCATCAAAATCAATTGTGATGCCAGCTGCAACTAATGAGCTACCAACTAATACTTGGCAGGCCACACCATCTTCATCGCCACGCAAAATATGAATTCGTTGCACTGCTGCATGGTTAAAAGCATCGCAGACAAATACATAGCCATTTTCAAGAGGCATAACTAGAACTTTGCCATCACGCATTAACTCAACACACTTTGTGATCACTGGTGCGAGTTTTGCACGCGGACCCTGTTTGATTTCAAATTTTTGCGCCATGACCGAACTTTCCTACAACTTCCGCGCGCTGGTCCAGCGCGGTCGATTATTTAAATCATTATGCAACTCGATTTCGTTAAATCCGTTAGTTAAGAGTTGCGCTATTAGAGCACCTTGAGTTTCAAAATGTTCAATTAACAGCAAGCCGCCAGACTTAAGAATTCTGTGCGCAGCAGCAATGAACTCTGTTGGGACTTCGATTCCAGTAACTCCGCCGATTAGAGCTGAGTGCGGCTCAAAATTGATTACATTTGCTGGTAGTGGCGTATCAGCTGGGATATAAGGTGGATTTGCAATAACAAGATCGCATTTAACGTCGATTAAAGCTGTTTCTACTGAGCTTTCGATAACTCGAACTTCTACATCGTGTTTTTGAATGTTCTTACGGAGCCACTCGCATGCTGCCATTTCTCGCTCTACTGCGACAACGGTCACCGGCAACTTGTGGCGTTCGGCTTCGAAAGCAACTGAAATGGCAATTGCACCAGTTCCCGCACCTAAATCAACAACGCTAACTGCGCTTGTACCTTCGCTATGGACTCGTTTTATCTCAACTAGCGCAGCATCAACGAGTAATTCTGTTTCCGGACGTGGAATTAGTACGCCGGGACCAACATCAAATAAAAGGTAACGGAATGGTGCATAGCCCAATAGATATTGAGTTGGAGTACCACTTAAACGTGCCGTAACTAATTCATTAAAAGATTCTTCGAGTTGCAATAGCTGTGCGCTATCTAGATCAATTTCTTTGGCGTGTAATTGCATTCGGTCAGTGTCGAGCAAGTGTGCCAATAAAATTTCAGCATCAACCTCAGAAATTTCACGCTCTTTAAATTGTGACTTTGCTTGGTCTAGAATTTCGCGAACTAACATATTAAAGCCTTCTTATGCCTCAGCAGAAGAAAGTTTCTCTGCCTTATCTGCATCGAGTAAAGCTTGAATCACTGGATCTAATTCGCCATTTAATACGGCATCTAAGTTATTTGCTTTGTAATTTACTCGATGATCACTTAAACGGTTCTCCGGAAAGTTATAGGTGCGAATCCGTTCACTACGATCAACAGTTCTAACTTGAGACTTCCGAGTTGCAGATGCAATTCGATCTGCTTCTTCTTGCGCCGCTGCAAGTATGCGAGCTCGTAAAATACGCATTGCTGACTCTTTATTTTGAAGTTGGCTCTTCTCGTTCTGACATGAAACTACAATCCCAGTTGGTTCATGAGTTAAGCGCACTGCCGAGTCGGTTGTGTTAACGCTCTGACCACCAGGGCCAGAAGAGCGATAAACATCAACCCGAATATCATTTAAATTTAATTGCACATCGATCTCCTCAGCTTCCGGAAGCACTAAAACTCCCGCAGCAGAAGTATGAATCCGGCCTTGCGATTCCGTTTCCGGAACACGTTGAACGCGATGCACGCCGCCTTCAAATTTTAATTTTGCATATGGTGTTTTACCAGGCTCAGCTGTACCTCGAGATTTAATTGCTACTGAAATATCTTTATAGCCGCCTAAATCGCTCTCAGTAACATCGATAATTTCGGTTTTCCAACCTTGCTTTTCGGCGTAACGCATATACATTCTCATTAAGTCGCCCGCAAATAGCGCAGATTCATCGCCGCCGGCTCCAGCTTTGATTTCCATAATGACGTCACGATCATCATTTGGATCACGCGGCAGTAATAACTCTTCCAGCTTCGATGCAGTTTCATCACATGTTAATTGCAGTGCGGGGATTTCTTTCGCAAAATCTGGATCAACATCCACTAATTCTTTAGCAGCAGCTAAATCATCCTCGGCACTTTTCCAGGCACGGTAGCCAGCAATTACGGGACCGAGTTGGGCGTAACGTTTTCCAAGTTGGCGCGCTTTACCTTGATCAGAGTGAATTGAAGGATCAGCCATTGCAGCTTCCAAAGTTTCATATTCTTTTAAAATTTCGGGCATGGATGCGAAGCGCACGTGCTCTTTATCTTTACTCATCTTCGCCTCCCATGTTAAATAGAAAAATTTATAAAATAAAAAGGCCGCGCCACCCCAAATTGGGTAGCAACGGCCTTTTTAAGAAAGCTACTTTTTATCTTGCGCTACTTTTTATCTTGCTTTGGACCTTTGTTAAAACGCTCTTCGAATTTAGCAACGCGTCCACCAGTATCAAGAATTCTCTGCTTACCGGTATAGAACGGATGGCAGACCGAACAAACTTCAACGAATACCGAACCGCTAGCAACCGTAGAGCGAGTAGTAAAAGTCTCGCCGCAACCGCAACTTACTTTGGTCTCTTCATATTTTGGGTGGATCTCGGGTTTCATCTCTAGCCTCTTGCTTTCGGTTGTAGTGGCTGGGTCATAAACCGCACTTCGCGCTTTATGTGAACCAGTCCGATCGATCAGGTTTGAAACAGGTTGCTACTTTACTAGACCTCGGAAGTTGGTCCAACCGTGGTCTTTTGGATCTGCATCAAGAATTCCACGTTCGATTTGGTGCCCTTCATCTTCTCGAGGAGAAGTTCCAGCGCCTGTTGTGAATCAAGGGCGTGTAGCACGCGCCGTAATTTCCATACGATATTGAGCTCTTCAGTTCCCATCAGAATTTCTTCTTTACGGGTACCTGAAGCATCAACATCAACCGCTGGGAAAATTCGCTTATCTGCAAAGCGGCGATCTAATTTAAGTTCCATATTTCCAGTGCCTTTGAACTCTTCGAAAATAACTTCATCCATTTTCGAGCCAGTTTCAACAAGCGCTGTTGCAAGAATAGTTAGCGATCCGCCATCTTCGATATTACGCGCGGCGCCAAAAAACTTCTTTGGTGGATATAACGCAGCTGAATCAACACCGCCAGAAAGAATTCGGCCAGATGCTGGGGCAGCGATGTTATATGCACGATGCTGGGGCAGCGATGTTATATGCACGACCTAATCGAGTAATCGAATCGAGCAACACAACTACATCATGACCAAGTTCGACTAAACGCTTTGCGCGTTCAATTGCAAGTTCAGCAACAGTTGTGTGGTCATCTGCTGGACGATCGAATGTTGAGGCAATAACTTCACCTTTGACCGAACGTTGCATATCAGTTACTTCTTCAGGACGTTCATCAACTAGCACAACCATCAAATGACATTCTGGGTTATTTGTTGTGATCGCATTTGCAATTGCTTGTAAGACCATAGTCTTACCAGCTTTAGGTGGCGAAACAATTAAGCCACGTTGGCCTTTACCAATTGGGCAAATTAAATCGATCACGCGCGTAGTTAGCACGCCCGGTTCAGTTTCAAGGCGTAACCGCTCTTGTGGGTATAACGGAACTAATTTTGAGAATTCCAAGCGATCTTTCGCGCTCTCTGGATCGTTTCCATTTACAGTTTCAATTTTTACTAGAGCATTAAATTTCTCACGCCGTTCGCCTTCTTGAGGTTGACGCACAGACCCGGTAATTACATCGCCTTTACGCAATCCATAACGTCGAACTTGTTGCAACGAAACATAAACATCGTTTGGGCCAGGTAAATATCCACCAGTGCGCAGGAATGCATAACTTTCTAAAATATCTAACAATCCACCAACTGGAAGGAGGACATCATCATCGGTCAGCACGATTTCACGCTCGCTCCGAGCGCCGCGAGTACCGCGATCACGATCATGGCGGTCTCGGCCACGACCTCGGTCGCGATTTCGGTTTTGCCAATCGCGCGCGCCATCACGTGAGCCTGCAGAGCGATTAGTCGCAAAAGTGCGTTCGTTTACATCGCCAGTTCGGTCATTTGGATTTTGATCATTTGAAGTATCTTCATCAGAATTCATAGAGTTTTCATCCTGCCCATCCAAGTCATCATCTTGATTATCTTGATTATCTGATTCATTATTATTTTGTTGTTTTTTATTTGAATTTCCTTTTTTCTTTTCGCGGTTTTCATTCCGACTAGCTCGGCGAGCTTCACGCTCTGCCTTAGCTGCATCGCGGTTTGCGGCTTGTAGATCGCCAATCGCTTGTACAAGTTCAGTCTTGGCCATTTTCGCAGCGCCATCGATCCCGAGGTTGCCGGCAACTTTCTTTAACTCTGGAAGTAACATCGCGGCTAATTCGCCGGACTCTCTGCGAGTTCGTGTGCTTGTTGTTTCTGCCATTCTCATTTCATTTCTATTTGTAACCCGCTGATGCCAGCAAGGAAATGTGGATTTCTTAGAAGTTTTAGATTCTGTGGCCTATTACGAGGTTACTAACCCTCGGTCACTAGATAGGTAAACCTTAGCACGGAGCCCCTTATTCCTAAAAATCCAAAACTATGCGGTTTATGCGCTCGCTAACTCGGCTCCAGTAGCTGATATTTCTAAATCATGCGGCGTAAACCCAGAGCCTGCTACCCGCACAATCTCATCGCGCTCCACCTTATTGCCAGTGTGCAGGATTAACAACGAGGGACCGGCACCAGAAATTGTTGCAGCAACGCCAGCTCCACGAAGTTTAGTTACTAGGTCAACTGACTTAGGCATTGCTTCCCTGCGGAAACTTTGGTGAATGTGATCTTCGGTTGCTTGAAATAATAAATCTGGGCGAACTGTTAACGCGTGCACCAATAACGCAGCCCGTCCGGCATTGATTGTGGCATCTCTATGGCTAACTATTTCAGGTAAAAGCCGTCTGGCTTTTGCAGTTGCTAAATGCGCACTTGGAAGTAAAACTAAAGCTTTGATTGCAATGTTTACATCTAGTTTTATGGCGCAGCCAGTTGGGACCGAAGCACGATCTTCCATCCAAGCAACAGTAGCTCCACCTAAAAGAGCAGCTGCCACATTATCTGGATGTCCTTCTAAATCTGTTGCAAGTGCAATTAAATTGTCATCGCTCATTAATTGTTGTCCCGATAAAACTAAACCTCGCGCTAACGAGAGGCCGCCAACAATTGCACCTGCCGAAGAACCAAGCCCACGGCCATGTGGAATTTCATTTAGCGCGCGCAACGCAATACCACGCGGCTTACCGCCCATAAATTCAAATCCACGCATCATCGCTTTAATTACTAAATTCTTAGCATCGCGAGGTACCTCTTCGGCACCTTCACCGGTCACATCAATATCAAAAATCTCTTCATCGAGAATTTGCGCAACGTATTGATCGCGAATATCAAGGGCTAAACCAAGTGAATCAAAACCTGGGCCTAGATTTGCAGACGAAGCTGGCACGCTTACTTGTACTGGGGTTGCTTTATAAGTTAACGGATCTCTAAATCCTCTGCGCGACATAGTTACGCCAACCCAATCTCTTGGGCGGCCCGATCAACATCTACTGGCACCACAATCGGCGCATCAGCGCCATCAAGTATCCATTGAACTTCTTTCAAGCCGTTACCAGTAACGGTAATTACGATCTTCTTTCCCGTTGGCAATTTTCCTTCGTTCTTTTTCTTAATTAAGCCGGCAATACCAGCCGCCGATGAAGGTTCTACGAAAATTCCTTCTTTGCTTGCAACTAAACGGTATGCACTCAATATTTCAGCATCGGTTACAGAATCGATTAAGCCACCAGATCCATCACGGGCCGCAACTGCTTCTTTCCAAGATGCTGGGTTACCAATTCTAATTGCAGTTGCGATTGTCTCTGGCTTTGTAACCACCTCATTTAGCACAATTGGCGCTGCTCCGGCCGCTTGGAATCCCCACATCTGCGGTAATTGTTTTGCAATGCCGTCATTGAAATATTCTTGATAGCCCTTCCAATATGCGGTGATATTTCCAGCATTACCAACTGGGAGAACATGCATATCTGGCGCAAACCCAAGTGCATCAACAATTTCAAATGATGCAGTTTTCTGGCCTTCAATTCTAAATGGATTTACCGAGTTGACTAACGAAACTGGATATTTATCGGAAAGTTTACGTGCCAGCATTAAACAATCATCGAAGTTACCCTCTACTTGTAATAATTTAGCGCCGTGTGCAATTGCTTGGGCAAGCTTTCCTACCGCAATTTTTCCTTGTGGTACTAAAACGACTGGTTTCATTCCTGCTTTAGTTGCGTAAGCCGCTGCCGATGCACTGGTGTTGCCAGTTGAAGCGCAGATAACTGCTTTTGCACCAACTTCAGCAGCTTTTGAAATCGCCATGGTCATGCCGCGGTCTTTGAAAGATCCAGTTGGGTTTGCGCCTTCGTACTTTAGCCAGACATCATTGTTTAACATTTTAGAAATTGTTTCGGCAAAAACTAACGGAGTTCCACCTTCACACAAAGAAGTTATTGGGGTTGCGCTCGTAACCGGCAATCGATCACGATATTCCGCGATTACACCACGCCATTGGTGTGCGCTCATGATGTTGCGCCTTCAACTCTAATTACGCTTTCAACGCTCTTAACCACATCATGTCCAGCTAATTCTTTTACCGTCGCAGATAAGGCGGCATCGCTTGCGCCATGGGTCATCACAATTAATTCAGCATCTTCACCGCGGCCAGATTGCCGAACCGTTTGGATAGAAACGTTATGCGAAGCGAAAATTTGTGCCACAGTTGCAAGTACGCCAGGACGATCTGCCACATTCAATCGAATTAAATAACGAGTTTTTACGCTGCTAATAGCAGCGATTTCCAAATCTGCATATGCGCTTTCGCCCGCCCCTAGCGAACCCCCAGATTTATGGCGCGCTACTGCGATTAAATCGCCAAGAATTGCGGAAGCGGTTGGTTCGCCACCTGCGCCGCGACCGTAAAACATTAATTCACCAGCAGATTCAGCTTCCACGAATACTGCATTAAATGCATTCCGTACGGATGCAAGCGGATGTGCGCGCGGAATTAGAGTTGGGTGAACTCGAACTGAAATTTTATTATCGGAAGTCAACTCTGCAATTGCTAATAACTTAATTACATGGTCGATTGCTTTTGCAACACTGATATCAGTGGCTGTGATCCCGGAGATTCCTTCGCAGAAAACATCATCAACGCTGACTCGGGAATGAAATGCCAGGCCAGCCAGAATCGCGGCTTTTGCAGCAGCATCATGGCCTTCGATATCAGCAGTTGGATCTGCTTCGGCATATCCAAGTGCTTGTGCTTCTTTTAGTACATCGGCGAATGCCGAGCCGTTTTCATCCATTTTTGTAAGAATGTAATTTGTGGTTCCATTTACAATTCCCATTATTCGAGTTACATGATCGCCGACGATTGAATCCCGCAACGGTCGTAATATTGGAATGGCACCGCCGACCGATGCTTCATAATAAAGATCGACGCCATTAGCGCTAGCTGCGTCATAAAGTTCGGCACCATGTTTAGCTAACAGCGCTTTATTTGCAGTAATTACAGATTTTCCATTCTTCATTGCAGTAAGCAATAATTTACGAGCGGGCTCAATTCCACCCATAACTTCGATGATGATTTCGATATCAGCATCGTTAACTATGGAATCTGAATCGCTAGTTAATAATTTTTTAGCAATTCCAGGGCGAGCCTTTTCCATGTCCTTTACTGCGATTTTAACAAGTTCCAATTCCGCGCCAGCGCGCGCTTTAAAATCTCCAGAATCAGAAGTTAATAGTCGTGCAACTTCGACTCCAACATTTCCGCAACCGAGCATGCCGATTTGTAGTGTTTTCATTACTTATCGCGCCTCTCGTTCTGGGTTACGCCTGGAATCGTTCGCGGACTTTCTTTAATATCTAAGGCTAGAAGGTCAGCTGCACTTTCACGACGAAGGATGGTGCGCGCCGTACCGTTGATAACCGAAATCACAGCGGGTCGCGCCATATGGTTGTAATTGCTCGCCATGCTTCGACCATATGCGCCGGTCGCCGGAATTGCTAATAAGTCTCCAGGTTCGATATCGCTAGCCAACTTAACTTCACGAATCAAAATATCGCCGGTCTCACAATGTTTTCCAACGACACGAGAATTTCTAAGCGAAGCGTTAGAATTTCGATTAGCTAAATAAACGCTGTACTCCGCGTCGTATAGAGCGGGACGAATGTTGTCACTCATGCCGCCATCAACCGAGATGTACCAACGAACTTCGCCATTTTCCAATCGAACTTCTTTTGTTGTGCCAACTTCGTAAATAGTTGTAGTGGTTGGTCCAACAATTGCCCGGCCAGGTTCGATTGAGATTAGTGGCACTTTCAAATTATTAGCGGCACAAGATTTTTTAACTACATTTGCTAAATGGGTCATAGTCTCGATTGGGTCGAGCGTGACTTCATTTTCTAAATATGCAATTCCATAACCGCCACCAAGATCTAACTCTGGCAATTCTTCGTTAAATTCATCTCGGTATTTTGCCAATAGCGAA
>Ga0209553_1000224_pt1 | contig 29418 bp, 32 predicted proteins | sample LauGreFBDMM110DN_2_FD_188217 | JGI IMG/M metagenome (GOLD analysis project Ga0209553, IMG submission 188217) | Freshwater lake microbial communities from Lake Michigan, USA - Fa13.BD.MM110.DN (SPAdes) (version 2) | ecosystem: Environmental > Aquatic > Freshwater > Lake | place: Lake Michigan...
AATCGTTCCGCTGCGCCGGCTGCGTGCTCGCCGGCGTCGAACTCATGCACATGATCCGAAAGGGCCAGTTCGTGATCGACGGTGCGGATACGATGTCGTTCGCCGACCAATTTTATGTGCTAACGGGAAAAATCCGTCCAGTTTGAGGGACGCAGTTCCTTTCCTGGAAAATTTGGCTTTTGATTAACAACGCGACAGAACCCCGGAGATTGCTGCGGTGAAGATAGACGGACTGTCCAAGTTTTATGGAATGAACGATCCCGACAGTTACGAATTTTTCACCGTGCACCAGGAAGCCGACGTCTATCATTCGCAGGCGGAATGGGAATTGATCAAGCGGTTTGCCGACACCCCGGAAAAGCAGGCCGAGGTGCTGGCTGCGACAGCCCAGGCCTGCGCTGCGCTGTGGGGATTCCTGGATGGAGTCTACGAGAATTACTGTGCAGACCTCGACTGCGAACATGCAGAAACAGTGACGCTGCAATAAAGCGCCCACGCAAGCAGCGGGGTATTAACTGCGCCTTCACAATCCGCTGGCTTTCAGCCGGCCTTCGCCCCAAAGGGCGGGGAATTAAACCGCAGAGATTAAGTCGCGCTGTGAGCCGCTTAAATTAAAGCCCATGTCTGACAACAGTCTCAAGTCTTATTCGAACACGGGGCGCAATAGAGGCCTCTATAACGATGTCTGATTGACGGTGCTCGTGCAGAATTAACGCCCCGGAATGAGGATGCGAGGGACTGCGCACAAACCGGGGTGTTTCTGTAGTTTAGGGGTTCAGGGTCAATGCTAGTGCGAGGCGATTCAGTCGGTCACACTTTTTATTATCTGTTGCCAGGTGGTTGGTTGAGAGTTCGATTGGGCATAGTAGGATTAAGCAGTTTCTGAGCGCTTTCTGCACCGCATACTGGCAGACCGTTAGAATCAAGCAATCCTACCTGCACAAGAACACTCGCTTGGTCCCAATAGATATGTTCATGGGTTAATTTCTTGTCCTTTACTCCAGCGATTACAACAACACCAATTTCCACCCTTTTACCTGTTGGCTCAATACCCGGAAGCAACCAGTCAATCGTAGCTGTATGTGTAAACCCAATAACTAATTCTTCAACTATTTGATTGGTTCCTACCGTCAGTGATACCCGATTCATCGTTACATCCGGTGGGAAAAACTTTCCTACAAGATGATCTTTGTAGAAACTTCTGACCCCATCGTATCCGTTGCCACCCATCATGGTTGGAATATTAAAAAGATGCGGATCTTCAGACATTGTTGCCATTGTGGTATCTAAGTCCCCCTGAAGTTCAGCATTTACATGCTTCTCCAGAAGGTTAACCATTGCCAACTCGGATTCCGAGTATTCGGTTGTCATGCTAAATCTCCTAAAACTGAACCGCCATCAATTTAGCATCATTCGCAGTGAACATTTTTGTATGGTAGATCAGTAGTGTCCGGCAATTTTGCCCAGACGGTTATATAACAGGTTGATCTTGAATGCGTATTCCACGCAAACTGGACACCCATTCCACGGCAAACTGGACAGTTGGAGCGTAGCGACGCGGGGATTATAGTTTTACTCTGAAACCTGTTTTTGGGTCAATCTATTTTTGTGCTTTCTCGAAAAGGTAGCAGTCTCAATCTTTATTCGATCACAGGAGGCTATAGAAGCCTCTATATCTGGGTATTCTGGAGCATCGTGACCGATGATTCCACATGAACACGTGTCATATCTGATAGCGTGTGGATCGTTGTCGTAAATCATTTTAACTCACCTCACTACGGGTAACTCATCCCACTCAGTGGTGTAATTAGGTGACTTGTTCTCTCTCCGCATAGACCAGCCATGTCCGAGACCAGATGCGGCAATGGTCAGACTTCCTTTTCCCATCTTTTGATTGATTGCATCCATCACATGCATGAGGTTGTCTGATTTTTCTTGTGCGTCAGTGTCATCGAACAGTGTGGGTTGCACAGACCCCTTGGGTTGAAGACCCATCAGCATTACACCAGACTTCTTGTAACTAAACCCACTGCGGTAAATTTTCTTCAATCCAGATAGTGCGGCCTTAACCAGCGTGGTCGTGTCATCGGTTGGGTCAGGCAGCGGTACAACCAAAGATTGCTCGTAATACTCTTCGTCCTTAAATTGACTGGTGCGTATGAACACGCTAATGCTCGATGCCACAGAACCGTCTTGGCGCAGCTTTCCGGCAGCAGTTGTGGCAAAGTAAGCAACGGACTCAGAAAGGTCTTCTATCGCCGTTACAGCCACTCCAAACGAACGAGAGACCATTATCTGTTGCCTAGGCATCTCTGCATCCTCTAATTCGATGCAAGCCATTCCATTAAGCTCTTGTTGGGTGCGCCAAAGCACAATTGAAAACTGCGAACGAATATTGTCAGGATTGGCTGTACGTAAATCTTCAACCGTGTTGATGTTCATCGACATCAGTTTCTCGGTAATCTTCCGACCAACACCCCACACATCGCCAACGGGAATTTTGCTAAATATTTTAGTTTTAACCTCGACATTGAATCGTCCAAAGTCACAGACGCCATCACGACCGGCATATCTCTTCTTGGCGCAATGATTAGCCAGCTTGGCCAGTGTCTTGGTGTCCGCTATGCCAACACAAACTGGAATGCCAATATTTTGTCTGACTGTTTGTCTCATCTTCTGAGCATAGCCCATCAGTGATTCAGGTGGGAATCCATTGAGGTCGAGAAAACATTCGTCGATGCTGTAGATTTCTTGTTTGGGGGAGAAATTGGCTAGCGTAGACATGACTCGTGCGGACATATCACCATACAGCGTGTAGTTACTTGATAAGGCAACAATACCGTGTTTCTTGGCTATTGCTTCCAGCTTGAACCATGGCTCGGCCATCTTGATGCCCAGTGCTTTCACCTCTGCGGATCGAGCAACTGCGACACCATCATTATTGCTCAGGACAACGACAGGAACACCTTCTAGCTTAGGATTGAACACCCTTTCACAGGAGACATAAAAGTTGTTGCAGTCAACGAGAGCAATCGGCATGGATTTACTTTCAGTCGAGTTTCTTTATCAATGAAGTGACGACGCCCCAGATTTTTAGTTCTTGGCCATCCTTAAACTCCAACTCCTTGAATGCTGAATTTTCCGGTGCAAGAACGACACGACCCTCATGCTGAATAAATCTTCTGACAATTAGGTCGCCGTCATCAACCGCAATGACAATATTTCCCGAAATGGGGCTGAGTGACCTATCCACCACTAGCAAGTCGCCGTGCTGAATACATACATCCACCATTGCAACTCCCTCTGCTCGAACAAAGAAAGTTGCATCCTTGTTGTGAACAAGCAGCTTATCGAGGCTCAATTGCCCCTCAAGAAAATCATCTGCTGGAGATGCAAAACCAGTAGTCATTTGGCAGACACAAGTAAGGTATTAGTTGCGGCACAGGTGGGGTTCATGCTACCAGTTTCTCTTTCTGTTGAGTCTCTCTCAACGCACCGTCTTGCTTTACATCATTCCTCTCCGCCTACCAATTCTCCAATCAAACCGCGTTGATAAGTCCGCATGTAATCTATTGAATTAACAATTGATTATAAATTCGAAGATGCGGACTTCATCCAATGTAGAGGTTGAGGCACGAGAGAATAATGGCGAGGAGAGAGAAAAGTGTGAGCAAAACGTAACGGAATGCAGAAAATGGGAGTCCGAAAGAATCCTCACGAACCCGCGCAGGCACGCGGGAGTAGGTAAAAAAATACCAACCTGATAAGGGGTTGGTATTTTCTCATTGGTGGAGGCGGCGGGAATCGAACCCGCGTCCGCAAGTCCTCTACAGTCAGTTCTACATACTTAGCCATGTTATTTAGTTTAACCCGGCATCCGCCAACCGGCGGGCTGATGACAGGCGAGCCACCTATTTTTTAACGCTCTGTAAAGCGACCCTACGGAGCGCGATCCTCGTTAATGGCTCTGCTGTCTGTTGCCAGACCCGGCGTTGAGGCCCACCGGTGCGGAGTCTAGCCGGATTTAAGCGGCTAGAGCGTAACGTTCGTCGTTTGCGACTATTGCTTTTCCAGATGTATTTACGAGGTGACTGGTCCTCGGTATGCCCTGCGCTGCTTTGCAACCCACGTCGAAGCCAAGTCGCCCCCGGCATTCTATGTATCTCGTATAAGATGGTGATTAAACCGTAAAGTTCAATCACCACTGACCAGATTTTAACAGAATCAAGGGTCTGCAGACTTAAAGATAAGCAAGTAGCTCACGAGGATGGTCAATCAGATATCTGGCCCCCCAAGATTCTGGTGGATGGCCATTGCCTAGGTAACCGTATCTGGCGATGACGGGCTCCATTCCAGCAGCCAGACTGGCCTCCACATCCCTCATATCGTCTCCCAGATAGATGCAAGTGTCGGGTGCAACGGCCAATGCGTGACTTGCAGCCAGAAGGGGTTCTGGGTGTGGTTTGGAGTGGGTAGTATCGCCGCCGCTAATGAGGCATGCGGCCCGCTGACTCAGTCCTAATAGATGAATCAGAGGCTTGGCAAAGCGAGCGGGTTTATTGGTGACGATGCCCCAGGGTAATTTGCGGATATCAAGCTGATCAAGTAGTTCAGACACCCCTGGAAACAGTTGGGTATCGTGGCAAAGTCTGGCGGCGTAAAGATCTAAAAACTCCTCACGCATATCAGGGTAATCTGAGTCGCTTGGGCTGATATTAAATCCCAGTCCCAATAGCCCACGTGCACCGGCCGAGGCTTCGGTCCGGATCAGTTCCAACGGAATGGTTGATAGTCCGCGCGCGATGCGTTGCTGGTTGAGTGCATAACCCAGATCGGGCGCGGTATCAGCAAGGGTACCGTCGAGATCAAAGAGGACGGCCTCTATCATCGGCAGATGTACAACATTGGGACTATGCGCAGCACACCATTATGTAGTTCACACTCGAATCGGGGGAGAGTGCATAGATTTTAGTCATCGGGTTATAAGTCATACCTGTAATCTCCCCAGTATCAAGCTTAGCATTTCGTGCCATGCGTGCGAGCTCGGATGGCTTGATAAACTTGGCGTAATCGTGTGTGCCTCGCGGAAGTAGATTTAACAGATATTCCGCGCCGACTACGGCGTATAGGTAAGACTTTGGATTTCGGTTGAGTGTAGAGAAGAAGATCCACCCGCCGGGTTTCGCCAGTTTGGCACAAGAGAGTACGATACTGGCTGGATCCGGTACGTGCTCAAGCATTTCCATGCAGGTGACAACGTCATAATAATGAGGCTTCTCTTCGGCCAGATCTTCAGCCGCAATATTTCGGTACTCTACCCGGTTGCCGGTCTCTAGTAGATGCAGCTTCGCGACCTTGAGAGATTTTTCGCTGAGGTCGATACCAGTCACTTTTGCGCCACGGACGGACATACTCTCGGACAGAATTCCTCCCCCGCAGCCAACGTCAAGAACGACCTTATCTTTTAAGTTTGAGAGCTGATCAATATAATCTAACCGCAACGGATTGATCTCATGAAGCGGTTTGAATTCGCTATTGGGGTCCCACCAGCGATGTGCTAATTGACTGAATTTTTCCAGCTCTAGCGGGTCAACATTTGTACTGTTGTTTACCATACCTTTAACCTTCATTCATCGACTCAATCTGTTCACGCCAGTAAGCCGTCCTGCGCACTAGATCCGGCTCATCGAGAGTGGTGAGTCTGCCCTCATTGAGAAGTATTTTACCATTTACCCAAACATGACTGACATGGTTACGTCCAGCAGCATAAACGAGGTGCGAAACAGGATCATAGCAGGGCGAAAGTTCAAGGCTTGAAAAGTCCACCGCAGTGATGTCAGCGGCCTTACCTGGGACCAGGGATCCGGTTATTTCACCTAGCCCTAAAGCTCTGGCGCCATTGATTGTTGCCATTTGTAGTGCTTGATGAGCTGGCAGCATCCCGGCTTCGCCACTCTGGGCCTTAGCAAGCAGTGCGGCTAAGCGCATCTCCTCGAATAGATCCAGACGGTTATTGCTGGCGGCGCTATCGGAACCGAGTCCGATATTGGTCTGCTGGCTCAATAACATGGGAATGGGGGCAAACCCACTGGCGAGCTTCAGGTTGGAAGAGGGGCAATGCGCTACGCTACAGCCTTGTTGTCCTATTAATTCGATTTCATCGTTGGTGAGATGCACCATATGAACCGCGATCAAATTGGGACCAACTAGACCTAGTCTGTGCAGTCGTTCGATCGGGCGTAATCCAGTCGTTTCCAAGCTGTGCCTGATCTCATCATTAGTCTCATGAAGATGGATATGGATGGGTAGGTCGAGCTGCTCCGCATAGGTCAGTATGCTGGCAAAGGCTTTGTCATTTACGCTGTAAGGTGCGTGAGGTGCAAGGCAGAAGGATAAAAGGGGGTGCTGCTGGTATCGGTCGCGTAACGACAAACCCTTTGCTAGATAATCGTCTGCATCACTTGCATAAGCGGTAGGGAAGTTGATCACTATCATTCCGATAGAAGCACGCATTCCAGCAGCCAGGGCTCCTTGGGCAGATGCTTCCGGGAAAAAATACATGTCGTTGAAACAGGTAATTCCACCCCTTATCATCTCGGCACAGGCTAACCGGGTTCCATCCAGGACAAAATCTGCGGTCACGTGCCGGCCTTCGGTTGGCCAGATGCGCTGGTTTAGCCAGGCCATCAGGGGCAAGTCATCTGCCAGTCCACGCATCAATGACATGGCTGCGTGAGTATGTAAATTGATGAGTCCGGGGATTAATGCGTGATGACTGAGGGTGATATGTTCAGATGGAGCGAAACGTGATTGCGCCTCAGCGTGAGGCAGGATAGCTAGGATCGTACCGCGGTCAATTGCAATGGCGTGATCATGCAGTAGCGTTCCTTCGGGCTCTACCGGAACGATCCAGCGGGCCGCCAGTAATGTATCAATTTTTATGGGATGGGCCATTTATCTTGCCAGCTTATCAAAAAACCCCCGCTTGGAGGCAGGGTTCAGTATATTTTAATTTAACCGGATCTAATTTATCTTAATTCTCTTGTTCCTGTCACTTCAATCTCGACCCGACGGTCGGGCTGTAGACAGCCAATCAACTCCTTTGTCTTTCTGTCGCCTTTGCAGGCACCCCTAGTCACTGGACTCGAGGCCCCTTTTCCTTCTGAGGAAACAGTACTTGGGTCCATTCCTTTATTTCTCACCAGATAATTCTTGACTGCTTCGGCGCGGCGTGTCGATAGTGATTTGTTGTATTCCTTGGCGCCAAGACGGTCCGTGTAACCGATCGCAATGGTCAAGTCGAACCTCACCCCGGCGAGTTTATTAAAGAAGTTATCCAGCGCGTGTATCCCCTCGGGTTTCAGTATAGATTTGTCAAAGTCGAATAGCGTATCAGCCGAAAGGATCGCCCTTTCTAGTACGTTCTTGGCAGCTGAAGCGGGCGCAGCAGCGGCAGCTACAGCTGCTGACTTAGCCGCTTTCTCGGGCCTTAGCGCCAGGTCTGGTTCGCATTCGTAAATCGCCTTGGCGGGTGTCCAAGAGCTCGTATGCCAGCATAAGTTAGTGATATTCCTAGCCGGCACCGCGCGGCCATCAAGTAAATATGCTTCTGATTTTTTTACTTGGGCTACGGCAGCTCCAGATAAGAGTATCGACAGAGCAATGACCGTGTACAAGAAGTTCTTAGTCAGTCTAACTTTCATGATTAATAGTTCCACTCAAAAAGCTTTGATTAAAATATATGTTATTTATTGCTTGGGTAAGTGTGAGTGAGAGTCTAAGGAAGATTCTCTATTGATTCAACACGCAGCCGCATAATATTTTAGGAAGCTCAAGTGACCTTAATCTTAATATTTGAGTTTGCTCACGAGAGAGACTATCACGGCGGTGGTTAAAGTGAGATTCAGTTTCTTTCTAATGCGGGCAGAGGGCGATGGGACATATTCTGTTGATCCGTTAACCTGGGCAAGTTATGACCACATAGAGACCCAGTGCTGACATACCAACAGACTTTGCTGGGATGTTTTTCAGGTGATTTTAATGTAGCAGTAAGTATATTGTGAATTTGTTACAAAAAGGCCCCGCACAGTGGCGGAGCCTTCAATACGAGTTTTGTGAGAACGTGCTTACTTTGTGTCTCGTGTCCCGTCTATTTCGACTAGCACGCGACGATCGGGTTGGAGGCATGCGATTAAGGCATGGCTGGTCTTATTACCCTTGCAGCTGTCTCCGGTTATTGGATTGGACTTGCCCCTACCTTCAACCTTAATTTTGCTGGAATCAACGCCGTGGGTTACCAGATGGTTCTTGACTGCGTTAGCACGTCTGAGGGAGAGCCTCTTGTTATATCCTACAGAGCCAATGCGATCGGTGTAGCCGACGACACTAATAGACTTAAAGTTGAGTATTTTTACCCGGGCCGCAAATTCATTAAGTTGACCTCGTGATGGACTGTGTTTAAGAACGGCCTTATCGAAATCGAATAGCGCGTCTGCAGAGAAATGCATTTTTGAGGGCGCAGGTGACAATACCTGTGCCGGGGGTGGAGTTGCTACTATTTTTTCAGGTACCAGATCTGGCGCGCACTCATAAACTGCCTTTGCCGGTGTCCAGTCGGTGGTCTGCCAGCACAAGTTAGTCGAATTCCTAGCTGGTATGGCTCGATCGTCTACTAAGTAGGCATCTGATTTCTTTGCTTGTGCCATGACTGCCCCGGAAAAAAATAATGGCAGAATAATCGCGCTCAGCAGGAGTTTCTTGGTTGGTACATTTTTCATGCTAATGCTTCTTCTTGGGAAAATTTAGATCTAAGGTTAATTAACAATTTGTCTACCAAGTGATGGACAAGTCCATATTACAGTTCTTTGTATAGCACATTATCTTGAAAATACTTGATTCAGATTCAGGTTATAGGTATCTGAGCTTGCTAGGAACCTGCATTGTGTACTTTGGAATGCATGAGTGGAATGCATGAGTGGCTACAGTAGGGGTAGCGTGATAGAATTAGCAGCTTTATTTATTGTGGTCTAAAGCAGAATTTCTGCCATAACCTACTGTCTCTGATAGAAAATTATCCCAATGGACCAATTCGCAAAAGAAACCCTGCCGATCAGCCTTGAGGAGGAGATGCGTCGCTCCTATCTAGATTACGCAATGAGCGTAATTGTGGGGAGGGCGTTACCGGATGTACGTGACGGTCTTAAACCGGTACACCGACGGGCGCTGTTTGCCATGCACGAGCTTTCCAATGATTGGAATCGTCCTTATAAGAAGTCTGCTCGTATCGTCGGGGATGTGATCGGTAAGTATCACCCTCATGGCGATACCGCGGTATATGACACTATCGTCCGTATGGCGCAGGATTTCTCGTTGCGTTATATGTTGGTTGATGGCCAAGGTAACTTCGGTTCGGTAGACGGCGATAATGCGGCAGCGATGCGCTATACCGAAATCCGTATGTCGCGTATTGCCCATGAGTTGCTGGCCGACCTTGATAAGGAGACGGTGGACTTTGGTCCGAATTATGACGGCTCTGAGAGGGAGCCGCTCATCCTGCCGGCAAAAATTCCCAATCTGCTTATCAATGGCTCATCCGGAATCGCAGTTGGTATGGCGACGAATATCCCGCCACACAATCTGAACGAGGTTGTTGAAGCCTGTCTAGTCCTGCTTAAGAATCCAGAAACCAGCATAGATGAGCTGATCGAGATCATTCCTGCACCCGATTTCCCGACTGCCGGAATCATCTATGGCATTGCTGGGGTGCGCGAGGGCTACCATACCGGGCGTGGGCGAGTGGTGATGCGTGCGCGTACACATTTCGAGGATATGGAGAAGGGTAGTCGCCAGAGCATCATTATCGACGAGTTGCCGTACCAGGTAAATAAATCTAACCTATTGATTCGTATTGGAGAACTGGTACGAGACAAGAAGATAGAGGGTATCTCTGATCTGCGCGACGAGTCGGATAAATCTGGTATGCGCGTGGTGATTGAGCTGAAGCGCGGCGAAGTGGCGGAAGTGGTACTGAACAATCTGTATAAAGAGACGCAGATGCAGGACACCTTCGGCATGAATATGGTCGCCCTGTTGGATGGACAGCCGCGCCTGCTGAACCTGAAGCAGATGCTAAGTGCATTCCTGCGGCACCGTCGCGAAGTGGGAACAAGGCGTACGGTATTCGAGTTAAAGAAGGCACGTGAACGCGGCCACCTTCTGGAAGGTCTGGCAGTGGCGCTATCTAACGTGGATGACGTAATTGCAATGATCAAGGCGGCACCGACCCCTGCAGTGGCTAAGGATGCGCTGATGGCGAAGGTGTGGCGTTCAAAGCTTGTGGAAGAAATGCTCGCTCGAACCACAATCGATGCCAAGGCATTCCGCCCGGATGGATTGGCTCCGGAATTCGGTCTCTCGAAAAAGGGTTACCGATTGTCTGACGCGCAGGTGCAGGCGATTCTGGAGCTTCGCCTGCAGCGCCTGACCGGACTGGAACAAGACAAGATAGTCAGTGAGTACAAGGAGGTGATGGATAGGATAGCAAACTTTGTTGATATCCTCGCCAAACCAGAGCGCATCACCGAGATTCTTACAGAAGAACTTACTGCCATCAAACAGCAGTTTGGAGACAAGCGTCGAAGTGAGATTGTGATCAGTACTCAGGATCTAAGTATGGAGGACCTGATTGCGCCGGCGGATATGGTGGTGACACTTTCTCACAGTGGTTATATCAAATCGCAACCGCTGGATGACTATCACGCACAAAAACGCGGTGGTCGTGGTAAGCAGGCGACGGGTACCAAAGAAGATGACTTCATTGACAACTTATTCATTGCCAATACGCATGATTACATTCTGTGTTTTTCCAGCCGTGGGCGGGTTTACTGGATCAAGGTTTACTCCGTGCCGCAAGGTGGGCGCTCGGCCCGTGGTAAGCCGATTGTGAATCTGGTCCAGCTGGAGCAGGGCGAGAAGATCAATGCCATTCTGCCGGTAAAAGCATTCGATGAGAACCGCTATATATTTATGGCAACCTCCTTTGGTACGGTAAAAAAGACATCACTATCTGATTTTTCCAGGCCTCGCACTAGCGGGATCATCGCAGTAGGCCTGGACGACGGTGATTATCTAATTGGTGTCGCTCTAACCGAAGGCAAGAGCGACGTGATGCTGTTTTCCGATGCCGGTAAGGCGGTACGCTTCGATGAGAATGACGTGCGTCCGATGGGTCGGGGCGCGCGCGGAGTACGTGGAATGAAACTGGCTAAGGGGCAGAAGGTTATTTCATTGCTAGTTGCTGAGAGCGAAGAGCTAGCAGTATTAACCGCGACCGAAAACGGTTACGGTAAGCGTACGCTGATCAGCGAATACACGCGCCATGGCCGCGGCACTCAAGGCATGATTGCGATCAAGACCAGTGGGCGCAACGGCAAAGTGGTGGCAGCGAGACTGGTCAGACAGGATGATGAAATCATGCTGATTACGACTGGTGGTGTCTTGATCCGTACCCGCGTCAAGGAAGTTCGTGAAATGAGCCGTTCCACCCAGGGGGTTACTCTGATCAATCTCGATAAAGGTGAGAAGCTTGCCGGGTTAGAGAGAGTGGTCGAGACCGATGGAGAGTAGCAATTAAATAGCAAGGAATTGCAGGGGTAGTATGGACAGGATATTTAATTTCAGTGCAGGCCCTGCGATACTGCCTGCGGAGGTATTGCAACAGGCTCGAGGTGAGATGCTCGATTGGCACGGCAGTAGCATGTCCGTGATGGAGATGAGTCATCGTGGCTTAGAGTTCATGTCCATTGCAGAGAAGGTTGAATCTGATTTACGCGAACTGGCAAGTATTCCAGTTAATTATAAGATTCTGTTCCTGTCTGGGGGTGCTTCCAGTCAGTTTGCAATGGTTCCGATGAATCTGTTGCGCGGCAAAAAAAGTGCTGACTATATCAATACCGGAGAGTGGTCTCAAAAGGCCATCAAGGAAGCTAAAAAATATTGCACCGTCAATATTGCTGCTTCATCTGAGAATGAAAATTTTAGCTGTGCCCCGACACAGGACAGGTGGATGCTTGACCCGGCTGCAGCCTATGTGCATTACACGCCTAACGAGACCATCGGCGGCGTTGAATTCAACTGGGTGCCCGACGTAGATGCCCAGATACCACTGGTTTCAGATATGTCTTCTAGCATATTGTCACGCCCTCTGGATGTAGCCCGGTTCGGACTGATCTATGCAGGGGCGCAGAAAAATATGGGCCCAGCAGGGCTGACCATCGTAATCGTGCGAGAAGACCTGCTGGGAGTGACTCTACCAGGTACCCCGACCATGTTCGACTACAAAATCCATGCCGATAATGATTCTATGTATAACACCCCACCCACCTACGCCATGTATATTATGGGGCTGGTATTGGAGTGGTTGAAGAGGAATGGTGGCTTAATTGCAATGGAAAAGGTCAATATAGCCAAAGCCAAGCTACTGTATGGCTTGCTAGATACTAGCGATTTTTATCATTGTCCGGTAGTTGAATCCGACCGGTCTCGGATGAATGTACCTTTCACATTGAAGAACCCTTCGTTAGATGGAACATTTCTGCAACAGTCGCAAGCACGAGGTCTGATACAGTTAAAAGGCCACCGCTCAGTGGGCGGTATGCGAGCTTCAATTTACAATGCCATGCCGATCGAGGGAGTGGCTAGGTTGGTCGAATTCATGCAAGAGTTCGAGATTAATCATGCCTGAGTACGCACAAAAGATCTTCCAGATACTTACACTCAATGCGATTTCATCGCATGGGCTAAAGCATTTTCCGGACAGCCATTACGTGGTAGGGAATGAAGTTACCCAACCAGATGCGATTTTGCTGCGCTCTCATAACATGTTAAAAATGGATATTCCTGCCAGTGTCAAGGCGATAGGCCGGGCAGGAGCGGGTACTAATAATGTCCCGGTTAAGGACATGAGTCTGCGGGGTGTGGCGGTTTTCAATGCCCCCGGTGCCAATGCCAATGCGGTGAAGGAGTTGGTACTGGCGGGTATGCTTCTGGCGTCGCGCAATCTGGTGCCGGCAATTCGTTTTGCTGAAGGATTGCAAGGAGATGATGCCACCCTGCATAAACAAGCGGAGGAAGGTAAAAAGCAGTTTGCCGGGATAGAACTACCGGGACGCACGCTGGGTATCATTGGTCTAGGTGCAATTGGTAGGTTGGTGGCAGATGCGGCCATTCGGCTGGGTATGAGGGTGATGGGGTACGATCCGGAAATCACCGTGGATGCGGCTTGGCATCTTTCGGCAGAGGTAAAAAAAGCGCAGAGTATCGACGAGCTGCTGCATAACAGTGATTTTGTCACGCTGCACGTACCATTATTGGAAGCGACTCGCCACCTCATTAATCAGCAGCGAGTGCAAAACATGAAGAGAGGCTCGATCCTGCTTAATTTCTCGCGCGAGGGGATTATCGATGAGGACGCGGTGCTGAAGGGGATCGAGTCCGGAAGAATAAAAAATTATGTATGCGACTTCCCCAGTCAGAAATTTCAGCATCATGCGGCGGTTATTATGCTGCCACATCTGGGCGCATCCACCCATGAGGCAGAGGAGAATTGCGCAATAATGGTTGTTGATCAGATGATGGATTATCTGGAGAATGGAAACATCACCAATACTGTCAACTTCCCTAACGTGACCATGGGACGTGAATCACCCTACCGGATTGCAGTTGCTAATTCTAACGTGCCTAATCTTCTCGGGCAGATCTCTACCACTATGGCAAGTGCCGGCCTGAATATTCACAACATGATGAATAAATCACGTGGAGAGATGGCCTATACCTTGGTAGATGTGGATAGCCCTGTGCCGCAGCAAACAATTGATAAGATTACAGCGATCCCTGGGGTACTGATGGTCCGCTATTTGCCGGTACTGGCCGGATAATTGCCACCAAGATGAGTTCAAATAAAATGACCAATCAACTCAGTAAATTGCGTGATCAGATAGACTCAATTGACAGCGAACTGCTTAAATTAATAAGCGCACGTGCAGACCTTGCGCGACAGATTGGGCAGTTGAAGAGTGGTGTAGTCTACCGACCTGAACGCGAGGCTCAGGTTCTGGCACGATTAAATAAATTGAATTCAGGTCCGCTATCAGAAGAGCAAGTCAGGTGTTTATTTACTGAAATCATGTCGGTGTGCCGTTCCTTGGAACAGTCCTTGACTGTGGCATATCTTGGTCCCTGTGGGACCTTCTCTGAAGAGGCAACATTGAAACGCTTCGGCAGTATGGTAACGACCTCGGCGTGTGGTTCTATAGACGAAGTCTTCCGTAGAGTCGAATCGGGTGAGGCGGGATATGGTGTAGTTCCCGTAGAGAATTCTACCGAGGGTGGGGTCGGCAGAACGCTAGACCTGTTGATACAGACTCCGTTAAAGGTGTGTGGCGAAGTTCAGTTGCCGGTTCATCAGTTTCTATTAGCACGAAATAATGATCTTGCGCGAATCAAGAAGATTTACTCACACCCTCAGTCATTTGCACAGTGTCACGAATGGTTGATTGCTAATCTTCCACACTTGTCTGGAGCGGAGCGTATCAATTCAGCGAGTAATGCAGATGCCGCTAGGTTAGCCTCAGCAGATGAGTATGCTGCAGCCATCGCCGGGAAGAAAGCGGCTGAGGTGTTTGGTCTTGTCATCTGTAGTGAGAATATTGAGGACGACCCCAAAAACACCACGCGATTTTTGGTGATTGGTGCGCAAGATGTTGCTGCATCGGGTAAGGACAGAACGTCGCTAGTGATGTCTGTCAAAAATCGTCCGGGAGCAATCCACGAACTCTTAGAGCCGCTGGCACACTATGGCGTCAGCATGAGCCGTCTTGAATCCCGCCCCTCTCGTACAGGGGGGCTATGGGAGTATGTATTCTTTGTTGATATAGAGGGTCACCAACAGGACGAGAAGGTTTCACTGGCATTAAAAGGGCTGCGTGAGCAGGCCGCATTCTTGAAGGTGCTTGGCTCCTATCCCATGGCGTGATCTCATTTTGATCGCCCGACTTTACGATTCCAAGATACAAAACTTATGAATATTTGTGACCTCGCCCCAGAATATATTCGAGCCATTCAGCCTTACCAGCCGGGTAAGCCTATTTCTGAGTTGGCACGTGAGATGGGTCTGGATGACCGTGCAATCATCAAGCTCGCATCTAATGAGAACCCATTAGGGCCCAGCCCACTTGCGCTGAAAGCGATGGCCCAAATGTTGGAGGGGGTATCATTGTACCCAGATGGAAGCGGTTTCGAGTTGAAGGCGGCCTTATCAAAACGCTATGGAATTAGCAGTGATAAGATTGTTCTCGGTAACGGATCCAATGATGTATTGGAGCTTGCTGCCAGAGTATTCTTAAAACCAGGTGCATCGGCGGTTTATTCCCAGCATGCTTTTGCAGTGTATCCGCTAGTGACGCAGGGAGTTGGTGCAAGTGGCATCAAGGTTCCCGCACTGAAGTACGGTCATGACCTTGATGCAATGTTGGATGCGATTACGCCTGAGACACGCCTAGTATTTATCGCCAATCCAAATAACCCTACGGGGACACTGTTGGCAGCAGGTGATTTATTGCAGTTTCTGCAGCGGGTATCACCGGATGTGCTGGTGATCCTGGATGAAGCTTATAATGAATATCTACCAGATGCTGCCAAGGCCGACAGCATCACTTGGTTGAATCGTTTTCCTAACTTGCTCATCACTCGTACCTTTTCTAAAGCCTATGGACTAGCAGGTATACGCGTTGGATTTGGTCTGGTAAATGAAGAGGTGGCTGGCTTGATGAACCGAGTACGCCAGCCGTTTAATGTGAATAGCATAGGAATGGTAGCTGCAGTTGCCGCGCTGGGAGATGTAGAATTTGTGAAACGTTCTTATGCCCTCAACTGGACGGGGATGATGCAGGTTACAACAGGTCTTCGGCGTCTGAGTATCGAGTACATTCCATCTTATGGAAACTTTATCAGTTTCTGCCTAAAGAGAGGCAAGGCTGGCGCTATTTACCAGAGCCTATTAAGGCAGGGTGTGATTGTCCGCCCCATCGGTATTTATGAAATGCCAGAACACTTGAGAGTTACCATTGGTCTTGAGTCGCAGAATCAGAAATTTTTACAATCACTTGAGGTTGCACTAGGAGAATCAGATTGATCATCATCATGAATAGTGGCGTCACTGACGAACAGGTGGACGCAGTGGTAAATAAAGTGAAGAGCTTTGGGCTGGAGGCTAATATTTCACGTGGCACCGAGCGCACGGTGATCGGCGCTATCGGTGATGAGCGTAAGCTTGAGCCAGAAATGTTTAATAACTTGCCTGGGGTTGAGTACTCCATGCATATCGTTAAGCAGTACAAGATTGTGTCCCGTGAATCACACAAACATGATTCAGTGATCAATATTGGGGGCAACCGCGGATCGCATTCAGTTGTGTTGGGAGGCAATCAGATTGAAGTGATCGGAGGACCGTGTTCGGTGGAGACTCAGCAGCAGATGGATCTTGCTGCGCAGCAGGTTGCCGATGCTGGTTGTAGGTTGATGCGTGGCGGCGCCTTTAAGCCACGTACCAGTCCTTACACTTTCCAAGGAAAGGGGGAGGAGGGGCTGGGGATATTTCGCAAAGCTGCGGATAAGTATAACTTGCCCATTGTTACCGAACTAATGGATGCACGGATGCTCGATACCTTTCTAGAGCATGATGTGGATGTAATCCAGATCGGCACACGCAGCATGCAAAATTTCGAGCTATTGAAAGAGGTTGGCAGAACCAATAAGCCAGTGATACTCAAGCGGGGTATGTGTGCCACTATTTCAGAGTGGTTAATGGCTGCTGAGTACATTGCGGCCGGCGGCAATCACAACATCATTTTCTGCGAACGAGGTATTCGTAGCTTTGAGACTGCATACCGGAATGTTATGGATGTGACTTGTATTCCAGTCCTGAAGAAAGAGACACACCTGCCTGTGATCGTTGACCCTTCACATGCTGGCGGCAAGGCCTGGATGGTGCCTGCTCTTGCACGCGCGGCAATTGCTGCTGGTGCTGATGGTCTTCTGGTGGAGATGCACCCAAATCCTTGTGATGCTTGGTGTGACGCTGATCAGGCGTTGAACCCACAGGAGTTTAAAGATCTGATGGGGTCCCTCAGGGGAATCGCGCAAGTCATTGGGCGTAGCATGTAGTGAACAACCTATCGCTAGTAAAATAGAACTTATTTGAGATGGCAAGCGTGGTGGTCAATAAACTGGTGATTATCGGCGTCGGCTTGATTGGCGGCTCATTTGCGTTGGCGCTGAGAAAAGCGGGACTAGTCAAGCACATCGTTGGGATTGGCCGCAGTCGTGAGAATCTGGGCCGAGCATGTGAGATGGGGGTGATAGACGAGATCGCCGACGATCTTGCATTGGCATTGAAGGGTGCTGACGTGGTATTTCTTGCTATGCCGGTGGGGCAGACTGGTAAAGTCATGGCACAGATTGCACCTCACCTTGAGGTTGCAACGGTCGTCACAGATGCTGGCAGCACCAAGCAGGATGTGATCGTGTCGGCACGTTCCTTTATGCCTAGAATGCTCAGAAACTTTGTTCCCGGTCATCCGATTGCCGGAGCTGAACTGAGCGGAGTAGCTGCAGCCAGCGCTGATTTATTTCACGGTAAGAGTCTGGTGCTGACACCGATGGATGAGAGCAGTACCGATGCGGTAACTCGGGTGACTGAGTTGTGGAAGGGCTGTGGCGCACATGTATCACTGATGCAAGCCGAGCAGCATGATACTGTCCTTGCTGCAATGAGCCACCTGCCTCATGTTCTGGCATTCACGCTGATGAATTATATATACGCCAGTGCCAGCGACAAGCCGGAAGAGTTGTTACGTTTCGCAGGAAGTGGTTTTCGGGATTTCACCCGTATCGCCGGCAGTTCTCCAGAGATGTGGAGAGACATCTGTCTAGCTAACCGAGAAGCACTTCTCAAGCATATCGACGGATACCAGAATGAGTTGGCTGAACTTCGTGAGATGTTGGCTCAGAACAACAGTCACGGACTTGAAAGTACTTTTACCGATGCTCGTGATGCGCGGAAAAAGTGGCTGCAAGGTAAGTCTTGATTTGTAGAATATGGCGGGCATGGAAGTGCATGCCTGATGATCTGTGAAATCAATCACCTCTAGTGAGAATCCTCTCTTTAAACAGCTCATCAAGCTGTCGGAGTCTGCCGTACAACGCAGAGAAAGCGGATTAACGTTGTTAGATGGAATGCATCTAATTACAGCATATCGCGCTTCACTAGGGTCACCTCAAAGATTGGTCATTGGTGAGTCTGCAATTCAGAATGAAGAGGTAAAGGGTTTATTGGTGCAACTGGAGAGAGAGCAGTCAGTGCCAGTGGTGGTAATGAGTGATTCTTTGTTTCGTGCGGTCTCCCAAGTCAAGACCCCCATCGGTATTATCGCTTTGATTTCCATTCCGTTGATGGATACCATTCCCGTATACCAGGGAGAGAGTTTTAGCGTGCTCCTAGAGACGATACAAGACCCTGGTAATCTTGGTTCGATCCTACGTTCTGCCGCTGCAGCCGGTGCAGTCGATATCTATCTATCCACTGGCTGCGCAGATGCGTGGTCACCTAAGACATTACGCGCATCGATGGGAGCACATTTCAAATTGCGGATTCATGAGCAATCGGATCTGATAAAGGTAGCTCGAGAATTCAGCGGTAAGGTGATTGCCACGACGCTTCATGCGAAGAGTCATCTTTACCAGGCCCAGTTGACCGGGCCGGTGGCATTCCTGTTCGGTAATGAGGGGGCAGGCCTATCGAATGAAGTGCTTCAATCATCCAATGATCAGATGAGTATTCACATGCCAGGTGGAACAGAGTCCTTGAATGTTGCAGCTGCGGCTGCAGTGTGTTTTTTCGAGCGGGTGCGACAGAGCGCAGAAGTAATAAAATAAACAAAGATACTGCATAAATCAACAGATGACATCTGAAATCTTGTTAGGAATAAAATAGATCATTCGTTCTGACACTAAATCAATCTAGATAAAGTAGGGAAAGAAGATAATGGCTCTAACACTCACCTCTAAATCCTTTTTCCATAATACTGAGATTCCCCCTTATTACACCTGTGATGGCAAGGATATTTCCCCAGAGCTTTCCTGGGAAAATATACCGGATGGAACAAGAAGCTTAGTATTGATTGTTGATGATCCAGACGCGCCTGATCCAGTTGAACCTAAAATGACATGGGTCCACTGGATCCTTTACAACATACCACCTGATGCCAACGCGCTGCCAGAGGGTGTGCAGACGAATGAATTTCCGCCAGGAATATTGCAGGGAATCAATGATTGGGAACGCACCGGATACGGTGGACCGTGTCCACCGATAGGGAACCACCGTTATTTCCACAAGCTCTATGCCTTAGATACTTTACTCCCCGATCTGAAACATCCAACTAAAGTAATTCTAGAAGAGGTGATGAAAGGTCACATTATCGCCCATGCTGAATTGATCGGTTTCTATCAGCGGCACCCTTAATTAATTTTTTGATATTACATATAGGATGAATTCTTGTCAGTAAATTTACATGCAGGACGGTATTGTCAGCGGGTGTGGTTGTGGTCTAAAAATAGAATTGAATTCAGTTCCATTCAAAAATATGGTCAAAGACTTTGACTGGGTAGAAGTGAAATGTGGTGCTGCGATTATTTAAATTAGATTTAGAGGAGCAATCATGAAACATTCAGAATTGATATTCCGGAGAAGAATTATTCTGAGCTTCTTACGCTGAACAGCGCAATTAAGTATCTGGCGAGACGTTGCGCCAAGAACGACTAACCCTAGACGAGGTGGTAACACCTCGATTTACTTGGTCTCACCCAGATCAAAACGTCTCATGTAGTGACAGGTATATCCGCCGGGATTCTTAACCAAATACTTCTGGTGATACTCCTCGGCGCGGAAGAACTCCTTGAACGGTACCAACTCAGTAACGATTCTGCCTTTCCACTCGCCCGATGCATCTACCGCCTTGATGACTTCAGCGGCAACGCGTTTTTGTTCTTCATTAGTGTAAAAAATAGCTGATCGGTACTGAGTGCCAATATCATTCCCCTGCTGGTTTCGAGTGGTTGGGTTGTGCATTCTGAAGAATTCGAATAGCAGGTGCCGGTAGCTGAGACGTTGTGGATCGAAGACTACCTTCAATGATTCGGCATGACCCGTCTTGCCGGTACGGACTTGCTCGTAACGCGCATTCGGCGTGTTTCCACCGGTGTAGCCGACTTCGGTCTGATGCACTCCAGGAATCTCCCGTACCAGTTCCTCCATTCCCCAAAAGCAGCCCCCGGAGAGGTAGGCGGTGTGTTGTTTAGTCTGATCGGTCATTTTAGTGGAGGCTCCGATGGGTAGGCTGAATACCATGACGACAAGTAATGTGGCAGAGATGGTAATAAGCTTGCCGGATATCGTCATGATGATGAATTCGTGGGGTGAAAAGTCATTTAGAGGTTAAGAGGAGCTCTGAATGGCTATATTTTAATAATGTTCAGCTACAATCAAAATATCTTGTTTTGATCGATAACACAACTATTCTCTGAGATCGTCCAAGAGGGGTATCAATGAAGGATTTAGTGATTTGCTTCGATCAACTGCGTATGACCGATGTCAGCACCGTCGGTGGCAAGAACGCCTCTCTAGGGGAGATGATCAGAATAGAACATTAAGGGGGTATAATTCATCTTCAAATTCGAGGTCATCCAGTCTGACTCTGGACCTCCAGATCCCAGATGGGTCACACACTCTTTCATACTGACACTCATACACTATATGGCTCAATACGTCTTCACAATGAACCGTGTGGGAAAGGTTGTCCCTCCTAAGCGGCAGGTCATTAAGAATATTTCTCTGAGTTTTTTCCCGGGCGCCAAGATAGGCCTGCTCGGTCTGAATGGTTCAGGAAAGTCCACGGTCCTCAGAATTATGGCCGGAGTCGATAAGGATTTTGAGGGAGAGGCACTTCCGATGCCCAATCTCAAGATCGGCTATTTGCCACAGGAACCTCAACTCGATCTGGATCAGACCGTGCGTGAGGCCGTTCAGGATGGGCTAGGTGAGGTATCTAGTGCTCAGGAAAAGCTAGACGCGGTCTATGCTGCGTATGCAGAGCCGGATGCGGATTTCGATGCGCTCGCAGCTGAACAGTCGCGCCTGGAAGCACTTCTTGCGGCTGGCAGTGGGGCGGGTGATCAGCAGTTAGAGATTGCTGCAGATGCGTTGAGACTGCCGCCATGGGATGGTGTGATCAAGAATCTTTCTGGTGGCGAGAAAAGGCGTGTCGCGCTGTGTAAGTTGCTTCTATCCAAACCCGATATGCTACTTCTGGATGAGCCGACTAACCACCTCGATGCAGAGTCGGTTGAGTGGCTGGAGCAGTTCCTTGTTCGGTTCCCCGGAACCGTCGTTGCGGTCACTCATGACCGATACTTCTTAGACAATGCAGCAGAGTGGATACTTGAATTGGACCGTGGTCACGGAATTCCGTGGAAGGGTAATTACTCAAGCTGGCTGGAACAGAAGGAGGCCAGATTGAAGCAGGAGGAGTCGGGCGAGTCTGCACGACAGAAGGCACTTCACAAAGAGTTGGAGTGGGTCCGTCAGAATCCAAAGGGTCGTCAGGCAAAGTCGAAGGCTCGTATCGCTCGGTTCGAAGAGCTCAACTCGCAGGAGTACCAAAAGCGTAACGAGACTCAAGAGATCTTCATCCCTGTGGCGGATCGACTCGGTAATGAGGTCATTGAATTCAATAATGTCTCCAAGGCCTATGGAGACCGTTTGCTGATCGATAACCTCAACTTCAAAGTTCCACCGGGTGCGATCGTTGGCATCATCGGCCCTAACGGGGCTGGTAAGTCCACGCTATTTAAGCTGATCGGTGGCAAGGAGCAGCCTGACTCGGGTGAAGTTAAAATCGGGTCCACCGTTCAGATCGCGCATGTTGATCAGGCGAGAGACTCTCTTGAGAATGAAAAGAGCGTATTCGATGCCATTTCCGGTGGTAATGACATCCTGACCGTGGGTAAGTACGAGACACCTGCACGTGCCTATATCGGTCGTTTTAATTTCAAGGGTGCAGACCAACAGAAGATAGTCGGCAATTTATCGGGTGGTGAGCGCGGACGTCTGCACCTTGCTAAGACCCTGATCTCGGGTGGTAATGTACTTCTTCTAGATGAGCCATCGAATGATCTGGATGTGGAGACGCTACGAGCATTGGAGGATGCTCTGCTTGAGTTTGCTGGATGCGTACTGGTCATCTCTCATGACCGTTGGTTCCTTGATCGTATCGCAACCCATATCCTCTCAGCAGAGGGAAATTCGCAGTGGACATTCTTTAATGGCAACTATCAAGAGTATGAATCCGACAAGAGGAAGCGTCTGGGTGAAGAGGGTGCCAAGCCAAAGCGGATTAAGTACAAGCCGATCAGTCGTTGATCCCTTAAAGCGATTCTCGGTGTTGTTTTTAAAATCAATGCCGAGAGTCATGCTTTCATGAGGAGTGAGTGGATGAATAGGGAATCTCAATTCTGATCTCTATTAATCCCAGCATTCCTCTCAAAATCCCTACCTGATGTATCTGCTAGAATTTATCGATCTTCCCCCACGTTCCACATAATCTATGTCGCTCTCTTGGCAGAATGGTCTGCCATTCTCATCCCGTTTTGACGATGTTTACTTTTCTGCTGAGTCTGGTCTCGAAGAGGCGAGGCATGTATTCCTGAAAGGGAATCGGCTGGACCAGCGGTTCGCAACACTATCAAATAAACAGGGGTTCACCATCGGTGAAACAGGGTTTGGCACTGGTCTGAATTTTCTGTGTGCGTGGCAACTATTTGAACAAGTGGCACCGGAGGGCGCGAGTCTGGATTTTTTCAGTACCGAAAAGTTTCCGCTTGATGATGACGAGCTACGGGCTGCCCTAGCAATTTGGCCTGATCTAAAACCATTTTCTGATGAACTGATTAAACACTGGCGGAGGTGGGTTCCGGGATGGAACCGGTGGAGCTTCGCCAACGGTCGAGTACGATTGACGCTAGCGATCGGTGATGTTGATGAGACCCTACCTCAGTTGCCCAGCGGCTCGGTAGATGCTTGGTTCCTGGATGGTTTCTCACCGTCTAAGAATCCAGAGATGTGGACCGATTCGGTCTTGACGCAGCTAGCTAGAACATCAAATACCGGGGCCACGCTGGCCACTTATACCAGTGCAGGTTGGGTCCGAAGAGGTCTTCAGAGCGCGGGATTTTCAGTTGAGAAGATTCCAGGGTATGGACGTAAGCGAGAGATGGTGTGTGGTCAGTTGTCCAGCCCATCTCATCCGTTAGAAGTTCAGAGGCGGCCCGCCCGCGCTCAGAGTGCCATCGTTATCGGTGGCGGAATAGCCGGATGTGCGGCTGCTTATGCTCTGGCCAAAAGAGGTGTGGGAGTCACACTACTAGAACGGTCGACACATCTTGCGAGTGCAGCTTCTGGAAATTCTCGTGGCATCCTGCATGCTCGTTTTGGGGCGAGCGATAACTTGCTTCACCGATTCGTATTGGCATCGTATGGGCACGCATTATCTCTTTTAGATGGGGTTCTCCCCGTGGATGGGGACCTTCGTTCCGAGTGTGGGCTCTTGCAGCTGAATTGCTCGCCGGATGAGAGTAAGCGCATCGCTCAACTCGCTAAGGGAGGGTGGCCCGAACACTTGTTCCGTGTCATCGATGACGCTGAAGCGAGTGATCTGACCGGGATCAAGATGGAGAGTGGCGGTCTGTGGTTTCCAAGTGGAGGTTGGGTCGTGCCGCCAGTATTGTGTGCTCGATTGGCGGATGACCCACTCATCAAGTCGAGACTCGGTCATCAGGTAGAGATGCTGACTCAGATTGATGATGGATGGCTTGCAGAGGGTTGCGATGGTGAGGGGGAGGGATGGGCAATCAGGGCTGATTTGGTGGTGGTGTGCTGTGCTCATTCGGCATTGGCACTGGATCGGTTCTCACAATTTCCACTCACTGCGGTACGGGGACAGGTCAGTCTCATCCCGGAAACTCAATCGAGCCGATCACTCCGTTCTGTGGTGTGCGGGGATGGATACTGCGCACCGGCTCTTCAAGGTCTGCATATCATCGGTGCATCACACTCCTTTAATGATGAGTCGCTTGATGTGAGACCGTGTGATCATGCTGATAACCTTGCAAGAATGGCTGTACATTCACCTGCCTTGCGTGAGGCTCTCGGTGAGATTGATATTGATAATCTTGAGGGAAGGGCCTCGGTAAGGTGTTCGGCCCCTGGTGCGATGCCGCTGGTGGGTGAGGTTCAGCCGGGTCTTTATTGCAGTTTGGCGCATGGTACACGTGGCCTGATCACTGCCGGACTGGCGGGTGAGGCCATTGCCGCGATGGTGTTCGGTCACTTGTCACCGTTGCCGGAATCGATCCTCTCCGCATTGGCACCCCGTGTCCGCGGAACATGAAACTGGATCGAATCGATATAACCTTCGCCACCCATTTTACGCTGGACAGATATAGTGGCATCTATGAACAAACAGCATTTAAATTAAAAGCGTCATGACCCGTGCCTTAAAGATCTGGCCTCTTCTCACCGGAATGTTGAGGTATGAGAAGGTTATCTCGACACGCAATCGAGGGCATGGTCAGTTCATTGATGCGCCGATCATGGCCTACCTAATCGAGACCTCTAATGGACGCGTCCTCTACGATGTGGGATGCGACTACCGTAAACTGAAAAGCCCAGAGATACGGGCCCAATACTTCGATCCAATGCGGCCCCAGATCGAGTCACCTCATATGAAAGAATGTCAGCGTATCCCACAATACCTGTCACGTCTGGGATTGTCGACATCCGATATCGACCTAGTCTTTATCGGGCATTTACACTTCGATCATGCTGGTGGTATCCGTGATCTACCCGGATGTGAGGTCCATGTACAGGCCGATGAATTGGCCGCAGCAAAGACCGGGCTCGATGGTGGCGTATTCGCTGATGAATTGGCCTCCTCCAATCAGTGGCGTTTACAGGTCGGCGAGTATTCTGTTGCACCCGGCATTCAGGCCATTGCCAGTCCGGGTCATACCGCGGGACATATGTCATTACTGATTGAGATGACCAAGGGTCGTCCGGTGATTCTCTGTGGAGATGCTGCCGATCTGACAGAGAATCTATCTGATGAGATTGCTCCTGGCTGCTGCTGGCAGAATAACTCTGAGTTAGCACTTGCAAGTATCCGTAAGCTCAAGGCACTTGCTCAGACTGAAGATGCTGATCTCTGGCCGAACCACGATATGACTTTCTTTCGTGGGCTGCCGCAATTCCCAGATTGGCGTGACTAGTAAGGGGATTGATCCATGTCATCTAAAATTAATGATGATCTCATCTCGAGCTACCATTCTGCGGTCTACCATTTCGGGGTAGAGCCTTCTTCCATTGGACTCTGTATCGATCAGTTCTCAGAACCTCTTTCCAGAGTGATTGCTGATTCAGGAGATCGGTGCGCAGTCTTTATCAGCGCATATAACCCTGGGAGTCTAATTCAGAGTTCCGAGTCGAACCGAGCGGCCCATGATCGGTTACATGATGACCTGAGATCTTATTCCAATCGAATCATCGAGGGGGTTGCCTCAGATCCATCCGGGGCATGGCCACCAGAGAAGGGCTTTCTGGCGGTTGGGGTTGACCTTGTTACAGCCCAAAGGCTGGGCAATCACTACGGTCAGAATGCAATCCTATGGACTGATGAAGATGCTATCCCCAGGTTGGTTCTGTTGCGTTAAAAATTGAGTCCGTAAACTGCTGTAAATAGATTAGTAGGGTAGCCGCCGCTTCAGTTTGGTAAATTGACGATTCTTAAGACGTTAATCAACCAAAGGAGAAGAAGCGATGACTGGATATGATATTAACGTGAGTCTGGATTTGTTGCCAGAGTTGCTGGGCAGCCAAGATGGACAGGCCCTATCTACTATTGATTCTAGCGCTGCTGGGAACTTATTTTTGCTTATAAAGTCTAATGCTGTACAGGCTAGGGAATTTTCTAGTCTGCAGAGGTTCTTCTTTAAACAGTAACGGAGATGTTCATGGATATCTTTGCCGGCTGGACTGAGAGAATGGCAACTGAGCTTGAGCGGGTAGACAGTCGGTGATGTTTTTGAATTTCTCCACCTTCAAGGAGATAATCATGGAAATGTATATTCTTATAGCAGGTGTCGTAGGTGTAGCTATTTGGTTTCTCGCATCAAACAAGGGTCGTTCATGATGAGTTTGAAGCCTCTAGAATAGCTATAACAAGGAGAATCTTCTGGACTTCTACTTATCCTAGATCAGCGCTAATTGGTCGATTAGCCGATGCCTTAGAAACTGCTCTGACAGTTCATCGCATCGGCTTCTTTTATGATGAATGCAGGCACGTAACACAGAAACGCCCTCAACCATGTAACAGCCTAAACCCTCAAATTCTTCAGTAGCCATCACCACTATCTGCTTTATTGAATCTGAATCCAAATTTTTATTTGACGTCATCTATCTGAGGCATCTGATCAGATTGCGAATGAATTTTTTATAATTTATTCATAATTTTATCGGCAGATACTTTCAGTCTCTTGTATAGGTCTGGGTTACGCTTTTTGAGTAGATCCGCTACGATCAGATCGTCCTTCCTTATTGGGGCCAAATCGACCCGTTCAATGTGTACCAGTCTAACAAGACCCCTCACTGGAAGTGGCATATTACGTCCGCTCTCATATCTTGAGCCGACGCTCTGAGAAACTCCGACCTTGCTCCAGAAATCACTTTGAATAAGACCAAGTTTTCGCCTAATTTCACCTGGATTAGATATTTCAATAAAGAGTTTCATGACGTTTACCCACACCAGGGAGATATGCAAATCTGTGATGATCGCTAGAGTTGGTGAATATGATTAAGCGATAGGGGATATACCCCCTATCGCTTAAATTACTTTACTCCTAGTATCACCATCGCCTTGCTGAGCGTCTCTACTGACTCCTTATGTTTTCCTTCCTTATGAAGAGACTCGCCAGCACTCCGTAGTTTCTGGACCTCTGTCAACTGAGCAGAAGTCAGCTTTGGAGCCGTTTCAAGTGCGGCGTCAATTTTTTTCATATCAACTGGGCAGTTATAAGCAAAAGCGGCCCCGCTGAATGCCATGAGAGTCGCAATAATAATTGAGTGCAATAGTTTCATGTGATCCTCCTATCCTAAATCTATAAACCATTGAAAAGAAAACTTAATATGATTTTTTATGCTTCATGTGAGAAGCCTTGTCAACTGGAGATATGACGGCATCAATAACATGGATTACACCATTATCAGCCAACACATCCGTGGAGATGATGGTGGCGTTATTGACTTTTACGCAAGCTGATACTGGTGCCATACAGCCTTTACCTTCAAGAACACTAAAAGTAAGGACATTACCTTGCAGCGTCTTAGCATGTCCAGCTTTTACCTCCGCTGCCATAACCTTCCCAGCAATTACGTGGTCTTTGAGAAGACCGGCTAATTTCCCCTTGTCCTTCAGCAAACTCTCTAAAGTGCCTGCAGGAAGTTTGGCAAAAGCGTCATCGGTTGGTGCAAATACAGTGAATGGACCGGGACCTTTGAGTGCTTCCACTAACCCAGCAGCTTTTACTGCAGCGACTAAGGTGTTGAAGCTGCCTGCTGCAACGGCTGTATCGACAATATCGGCAGACATTGCTGGACCTGATAATCCCAATGCTCCTGCCATTACTACTGCGCTTATAAGCTTTTTCATATATATCTCCATATGGTTCATGAATTATTGTGACAAGTTCATCAGCCACGAGGGCGAAAGTAAATTACCGCGACGCTGATCCTTCTTAGGATAGTTATTTTTAATATAAGTTCAAGTTACTTGATAGCTAGAAATTGACAGCAGTTCATCAGAAAACTGGACATGTCTACGTCGCCAAGAAAGCCCATTACTGGAATATGTATACTTTGCATGAAATAAGACTATGATCCGACGACGTACTACAGTGAAAACATGACTGCTCAAATTTAGAACTAATAAAGAAAAGTCTTAATGTTCTATCGCTATTCAAAACTCTGCATAGTCAATCCACACCTTTTCGAAGCGAGTGCTTCTATCGATCATTACTTTATAACTGGAGTCCATGACAAGCAACATGTTGGGACTCATAAACATGTCGTGCCATCGATTACGTTACAGCTAGCATTTAAATTTAACCTTCTTGAGCGAACCCTTAATACATTAGATCTTAAAGAAAAGAAACATCAGATAATGTTTGAATGGGTCCTAAAGAAACACTCTACTACTCTCAATTTTCTACTGCAAAATGGAATGGTATATAAGTACCAAGATCTACTGCGGATGTTTAGGGATGGTGAATTTGAAGGGATAACCGGAGGAGCAACTAAGGTCTCTTTCTTGGAATATGAGTATGGCATTCCCAGTTAGATGCCAGGGCAAGAGCGTGCGCCTGCTCGATGACGATTCTTGAAGCCGACATGAACTTCAGCGCCAGCACCGCAGCGCCTGCCAAGCCCTTGGCGCTGGTCATTGGCGCCGGCGGCGGCTTGGGCGCTGCGATGGTGCAGGTCTTGTCTGCACCCGGCGAGCACGGCATCGACAGCGTGCTGGCGCTGGGACGCGCCACGCAACCGGCCATCGACTACAGCGACGAAACCAGCCTGCAAAACGCCGCGGCCTGGGTGGCGTCGCAATGCCAAATGCAGGGTGCCGAGTTGCGCCTCTTGATCGTAGCCAGCGGTTTTTTGCACGGCGCAGCGGGCCAGCCCGAGCGCAGTTGGGCGCAGCTGGACGCTGACTACCTGAGCGAGGTGTTTCGCATCAACGCCATCGGCCCGGCGCTGGTCATGAAATATTTCTTGCCGCTTTTACCCCGGCAGGGTCGCTGTGTGGCCGGTTTTATGTCGGCCAGAGTCGGCAGCATCGGCGACAACGCACTGGGCGGCTGGTACGGTTACCGCGCAGCCAAGGCCGCACTCAACCAGCTGGTCAAGACGGCCGCCATTGAGCTCAAGCGTCGCAACCCAGAGGCGCTGTGCGTGGCGCTGCATCCCGGCACGGTGGACACTGCGCTGTCAAAGCCTTTTGCCAAAGTCGGGCTCAAGACCCGCCCGCCCGAAGTGGCCGCCACGGAATTGCTGGCGGTGCTGGCGGGTCTTGAGCCGGCTCAAACCGGCGCCTTGGTGGACTACCAGGGCAAAGTCTTGCCCTGGTAGGCTTGTTGGGTTCTGTCGCATTAGCAAACGTCGGCGGGCCGATCAGGTAGACTGTGACGCCCGACCACTGGACG
>Ga0209553_1000225_pt1 | contig 29400 bp, 26 predicted proteins | sample LauGreFBDMM110DN_2_FD_188217 | JGI IMG/M metagenome (GOLD analysis project Ga0209553, IMG submission 188217) | Freshwater lake microbial communities from Lake Michigan, USA - Fa13.BD.MM110.DN (SPAdes) (version 2) | ecosystem: Environmental > Aquatic > Freshwater > Lake | place: Lake Michigan...
ATCTGGAAAGTGACTTTATAAACGCTCTCAAGCAGACCCAGAAAATTTGCCGGGGCCCAAAACCCGGCAGGGCACTGAAAGCTATGGGATTGCAAGCCGACATGCTCGGTGCGCAGCCAACAACGACCGGTATTATCGCCACACTCCAGTCATTGACCCTAGCAGGGAAACGGGTCGCAGTGCAGTTGTATGGGGAAGACCCGAACCCGGTCTTGATCAAGTTTCTGGAGCAACAAAATTTGGCAAGTTGCACGGTCGTAGCGCCTTATATCTATGCAAGCGACAGTGAGACTGATCGAGTCAAACAGTTAATTCGGGAACTTGCCATTGGCAGAGTGGACCTGATTGCCTTCACCAGTCTGCCTCAGGTACATCGCCTTTTCGATGTGGCAAAGCAACACCATATGCTGGATGAGTTACGTGTTGGTCTGGAGCGAACGAAAATAGCCGCGATAGGCCCCATCGTGGCGGCTGTGCTGAAGGAACAGGGCTGCCGCATCGACATCATGCCGACCACGGCATTTTTTATGAAACCCCTCGTCACCGCGGCTGCACAGCTATTTGCCGATGAGCAAGCGATTTTGGGTGCGAAAAACTGACGACCGATTCGATAGCTAGCCGCTGGCAAAACCTTCACTGCCTTATCAATAACCACTGCTGGAATCTACAATGCGCATAATGACATTCAATTGCAACGGCATCAGGGCCGCAGCGCGCAAGGGGTTTTTTGACTGGCTCGCTACCATCGATGTAGATATTGTCTGTCTACAGGAAACCAAGGCGCAGGTGGATCAACTGACTGACCCGGTTTTCCATCCCGAAGCCTTTCATAGCTATTTTCACGATGCCGAGAAAAAGGGCTATGCGGGCACAGCAATTTATTGTCGGAAGCAACCGAAAAGTATTGAGCGTAAGTTAGGTTTCGAGATTGCTGATACTGAAGGTCGCTATATACAGGCCAACTATCGAGATATCAGTATTGCTTCACTGTACCTGCCTTCGGGGTCAGCCGGGGAAGAGCGACAAGCAAGAAAGTTTGCTTTTTTGAAAGAATATATGAAACACATGCGGGGATTACGTAAACTTAAAAATGATTTTATCATCTGCGCTGACTGGAATATTTGTCATAAAGAAATTGATTTGAAGAACTGGCGCTCGAATCAGAAAAATTCCGGATTCCTGCCGGAAGAGCGCGCCTGGTTGGACGAACTCTATGACGAGCATGCATTCGTTGATGCATTCAGAGTGGTAAATCAACAGCCAGATCAATACACATGGTGGTCCAATCGTGGTCAGGCGCGTGCAAATAATGTAGGGTGGCGGCTGGACTACCACGTGATTACACCGGGGATCGCCGACAAAATCATCGCAGCCGAGATCTACACCAAGCAGAATTTCTCCGACCATGCGCCGGTAATACTCGAATACGCGATCGAACTCTAAGCGCCAATAATTGTACAGGTAGGCATGAAGCAAAAGTTCTTTAAATATATCCGCCTGCTCTCGAGTGGCTTTGTTGTTTGGGCGGCAATTGGAAATGGTCATGCTGCGGCGCAATCGCTGCACGCCGTGATTGACACAAGCAAGGGCAGCATTCGCGTCGAGCTAAATGAGCGTGCCGCAGCCACTACGGTTGCCAATTTTGCCAATTTGGCAATGCGCGGTTTTTATGACGGGCTTACTTTTCATCGGCTGGAGCGCAATTTCGTGGTTCAGGGTGGCGATCCACTGGGTGACGGTAGCGGCGGGCCCGGGTACAAGTTTCGCGGGGAAATCGTATTGAAGCACAATCAGCCCGGCATTATATCAATGGCGAATTCGGGACCTGGCACTGATGGTAGTCAATTTTTCCTGACCCATTTAGCGACACCGCATTTGGACGGATTGCATTCAGTATTTGGGAAAGTAGTGAGTGGCATGCAGGTGGTGAATCAGCTCGGCCGTCGTGATGTTATAAACACAATAACGATCGAAGGCGATGTGCAAGGCTTGTTCGCACGCAAAAGTGCGCAACTCGAAGAATGGAATAAGGTATTGGACCAAGACTTTCCCGAGCTCAAACCGCCGATAACTGCTGGATTGACTAATTAGTTAGCGAACTCAACGTCTGGCAAGCTTCACGCTCATTGTTGTGTTGTCTTGTGCTGAACCTGCTGTCAGATAGATTTCCCAGGTTGCTCGTCTTCTTCCGGTTCCATGTATTTAGCCAGCTTTACCGACTGTCCTATAATGAAAACGAAAGTGATTATCAAATTGCCGAACACTTTGAATTGAATCCAGACCTGTTCGCTCAATGTGAAAGCGACCACAAGGTTTATCGCGCCCAGAACGACAAAATACCCAATCCATATATTGTTCAATTTATACCAGAGTTCACGTGGTGGCTTCACTACGTGACCCATCATGTGCTCAATTGCCGTCTTCTCTCCTATAAAACGAGAAGCGAGAAACACAGCGGCAAAAATCCAGTATACGATAGGCGCCTTCCACTTCAGGAAGTCGGTGTTTCTGAATATAATTGTAGGCAGACAGAACAGAATTACGGCAATCGCCGTTATCCATTGAAATTTATCCAGCCGTTTTTGTACGAGGAATAATGAGCCGTACACCAATATGGTAGTAGCAATGAGGAATTCCGCTGCACTGTAAATGCCCCCGATCGTATGTTGGATGCCAGCAACTTCAATACTGCGTTCGTCCAGAGACCAGATGCTGAAGAATACTACGAGGGGAATGTAGTCGATAAACTGCTTCATAATAAAGATGGTCCGGAGTGTGTGCCAGCTGTGCTCGGATACGGCACATAAATGTGTCCAGCATGGTAGTCGATTTGCAGAAAGGTGTCTGCTTTTACTTGGCGATGTAATAGAATCGCAACCCTGCAGAAGAGCACAATTTTCATCATGATCAGCGCATTAGAACGATTTTTATGAATGAGTATTTACAAGTCCTGCCTGCGAACCCAGATGCACGGGTAATTCGGCAAGCTGTGAATTTGCTCAAGGCAGGTGGCGTAATCGTATATCCAACTGATTCCACTTATGCGCTTGGTTGTCATATCGGTGATAAATCCGCGCTGGAGAGAATCCGGCGTATACGGCAACTGGATAAACATCATAACTTCACGCTGGTATGTAGCGACCTCTCTTCTCTGGCGACTTATGCGCTGGTGAGCAATAGTGCATACCGGATTTTAAAAGCTTACACCCCCGGGCCATATACATTTATCCTTAAAGCAACTCCGGAAGTGCCTCGACGCCTGCAAAATCCCAAACGAAAAACAATTGGAATACGCGTGCCTGATAATGAAATTGCACAACAGATACTGGCGACCCTGGGTGAGCCAATTATGAGCACCAGCCTGATCCTTCCGAATGAGACAGAGCAGCTCTTCGATGCATATGAAATGCGACTGAAAATAGGAAAGCTAGTAGACTTGATGATCGATGGCGGCGCTTGCGGCCTGGAGCCAACTACGATGATCGATCTGGTAGACGGCTACCCTAAAGTATTACGATTGGGAAAGGGTGATCCAACTCCATTCCAATAAGGCGCTAGCACAGCAAGCAATCCCGGAATAACCAGGGTTACATGGTATTAATTTATAAATAGGAGAACAAGTTGTCTTCGGTAAATTCGCAACAGCGCGTGCTATCCGGTATGCGGCCAACGGGTCGACTTCATCTCGGGCATTATCATGGCGTATTGAAGAACTGGGTAAAATTGCAGCATGAGTATGAGTGTTTCTTTTTCGTTGCTGACTGGCATGCATTGACGACGCACTATGGTGACCCAACTATCTTCGAAAAAAATAACATAGAAATGGTGATCGATTGGCTGGCCGTTGGTGTCAACCCCGGATCGGCTGCATTATTTGTGCAGTCCCGCATCCCCGAGCACGCCGAATTACATCTGCTGCTTTCAATGATTGTCCCGCTGGGATGGCTGGAACGCGTACCAAGCTATAAGGACCAACAGGACAAACTGCAGGAAAAAGATCTGGCCACCTACGGCTTTCTCGGTTATCCGCTGTTGCAGGCCGCTGACATTCTGATTTATCGGGCTGGTTATGTTCCTGTAGGGGCGGATCAGGTCGCACATGTTGAATTGACCCGTGAGGTAGCGCGCCGGTTCAATCATATTTATGGTCGAGAAGTTGGCTTCGAAGAAAACGCACTCGCGGCAATCAAGAAAATGGGCAAGAAAGCCGCGCGTCTTTACACGACTCTGCGTACTACGTTTCAGGAACAAGGCGATCAACACGCACTGGAAAAAGCACGTGCCTTGTTGCAGGAACAGCAGAGTATATCGATAGGGGATAGGGAACGCCTCTATGGTTATCTCGAAGGCGGCGGCAAGATGATTCTCGCCGAACCGCAGGCCCTGCTAACCCCTTCTTCGAAAATGCCTGGCCTTGATGGCCAAAAAATGTCCAAGTCTTACAACAATACAATTAGCCTGCGCGAGCCTTTGCAGGATATTGAAAAGAAAATCAATACCATGCCCACGGACCCAGCGCGGGTAAGGCTTACCGATCCTGGTGATCCGGAGAAGTGCCCAGTGTGGCAATTGCACCAGACTTATTCAGACCAGAAGACCAAAAATTGGGTAATGGAAGGCTGCAAGAGCGCGGGTATTGGTTGTCTTGCATGCAAGAAGCCGGTGGTAGAAGCCATCATCAGCGAGCTCGAACCGATACAGAAGGCCGCCGAGCAATACGAGAAAGATCCTGGCATCGTCAAGTCAATTATTGCCGAAGGTTGTGAGACTGCGCGCGAACACGCCAGGGAAACCTTGCAGGAAGTACGGCAGGCGATGGGGCTTGAAAGCTGGTAGCGAATCCGGCCTGCGGGAGAGCTTTTCAGTAGCGATTGGGGTAAAATTTCACCGATCGAACGCCTAATAATCAAACCTGAAGCAGATCAGCAGATTGACCATCGTCGCTACCGAAACAGACCAAGATAACTTCGACACGCCAACGCTCCCTGCTGCGTCGTCCGATGTGTCTTCCCAAGCGCCATTGCAGGCAGAGCTGCCCTTCGCCTATGTGGCTGGTCTGGCAATTACCGAGGTTCCGAAAGATCTCTATATCCCCCCAGATGCACTGGAAATTTTCCTTGAAGCTTTCGAGGGTCCGCTGGACCTTTTGCTATACCTGATCAAGCGGCAGAACATAGATATTCTCGATATCAACGTTGCTGATATCACCGATCAGTACATGGCTTACGTGGACCTGATGCAGGCAAGTCAGTTTGAACTTGCTGCCGAATATCTGGTGATGGCGGCAATGCTCGCCGAGATCAAGTCCAGGCTGCTGTTGCCAAGGCAGGCAGAAGACGACGCAGAAGAAGCTGATCCGCGCATGGAGCTGATTCGACGCCTGCAGGAATACGAGCGCTTCAAGCGAGCGGCCGAAGCTATGGACATGCTCGCGCGCATGGATCGAGACATTCATCGTGCCGGTGCTGCATTGCCGTTGATTGAGCGCGTGACCCAGGACCCGGAAGTAGACTTGCAGGAAATCCTTATTTCGCTTGCGAGAGTGCTGCGTCGATCGGATATGTATGAGCACCATCATATTCAAATGGAGACGCTCTCCACCCGTGAAAAGATGTCAGAAATTTTGATGCGTATCACCGATCGAAAATTTGTCCCCTTGGTTTCATTGCTGGTGCGGGCAGAAGGCAGGCTGGGTGTGGTAGTGACTTTTCTGGCGATCATGGAATTGATGAAAGATTCTTTGATTGAAATAGTGCAGTCTGAACCGTTTGGACCAATTCATCTAAAGGCACGTAGTTAAAGGCACGTAGTTAAAGGCAAGTAGTTAAATGTTACGCTGGCACTGCAATAAAAAATAAGAAATTTACCTGAGGGCAGTACAAGTCTCCAACATGAGTGATGTAGATAACAAAGTAAAAATGATCGTAGAAGGATTGTTGCTCGCTGCGGGCCGACCTCTGACTCTGGACAATATTATCCAGGTATTCAGCGACGATGAAAAACCGGATCGCGCTGAACTTAAAGCGGTGATGGATAGTATCGCTCAAGACTGCAACGACCGCGGCTTCGAACTGATGGAAGTAGCTTCCGGATTTCGCTTCCAGGTAAAACAAGATTTGAGCGATTGGGTAGCGAAGTTATGGGAAGAGCGACCACCGCGCTACACCCGCGCGCTGCTGGAGACGCTTGCACTGATTGCCTATCGCCAGCCGATTACCCGCGGCGATATCGAGGAAATCAGGGGCGTTGCCGTCAGTTCAAATATCATTCGCACATTGATGGACCGCGAGTGGGTGCGGGTAGTAGGACATCGCGATGTACCTGGTCGGCCGGCCATGTTTGCCACCACCAAACAGTTTCTGGATTATTTTAACCTGAAAAGCTTGCAGCAGCTGCCGCCGCTGTCGGAGATCAAGGAATTGGACAAGGTCCACCGTGAAATGGATCTGGAAGATGAATTGTATAATTCCCGGGTTCTGGAATTGCCAGAAGATACAATTGACGAGAACAGTCTGCAGCCAGACTACGATGATGCTGAAGAGTTGCTTGCCGTGGCAGAAGCGATCGAACTCTCGAAAAAGCCGCTGGATGAGATTTTGAATATTGGCATGAATGATGATGCTGAATTGGATGACTCAGATGCGGATGACCCGGATTTGGATATTGCGAATTTATCGGATGATGAATTAGCTAACTTCGGATCAGACGATGCCGAATCAGATGACCCGGAATCAGATGACGCTGGATCTTCCACACTTGAATTCAGCATTGAAGAAGACGAAGACGCAGCAGCAGATCGCGATTAAGCGCGCATGCTTGCGCTGCAGCCCCGACAGTAAATTGCTTCGATAAACCTGATACTGGCACTTGCCCCATATGTCCGAAAAATTACAGAAAGTATTGGCTCGTGCCGGGTTTGGCTCTCGGCGCGAGATCGAAGAATGGATTGCCAAAGGTCGCATTAAAGTTAATGGCCAGGTGGCGATTTTAGGCACACGCGTCTCTGATGCCGATAAAGTAGTGGTGGACGGCAAAAAACTGGCAGCGCAGAAAAAACTCAGGGAAGATCGCCGGGTATTGCTCTATAACAAACCTGAAGACGAAATTTGCTCGCGTAAAGACCCCGAGGGGCGCCGTACCGTGTTCGATAAACTGCCTCCAATCAAGCACGGGCGTTGGGTGTCTATCGGGCGCCTGGACGTGAATACCAGCGGTTTATTGCTGTTCACCACTGATGGCGAATTGGCGAATAAGCTCATGCATCCAAGTTCGCAGATTGAACGCGAATATGCCGTAAGAGTTTTCGGTGAAGTAACTCCTGATATGGTGCAACGCATGCACGAAGGCCTGATCATTGATGACAATCTATGCCGCTTTACAGATATTCAGCACTTTGGTGGTCAAGGTGTAAACCAGTGGTATCACGTCGTGTTGATGGAAGGCCGTAACCGGGAAGTGCGCAAATTGTGGGAGTCGCAGGGCGTAAAGGTCAGCCGGCTGAAGCGCGTGCGATTCGGGCCTATTTTTATCCCGAGTACGGTGTCCAGGGGCAAGTTTCAGGAATTGACCAAGAACGAGGTTGATAAACTGCGGCAGCTCGCCAATCTGTAATCTGCACCTACCTTGCTTGCGCTCAGGCCGGAGTGAATCCGCGCACATTCAGGGCCTGCCCGTGAAAAGACGAGCCAGCCGCACTGAATAAATACAAATACACAGGCATGATTGACTCAGGAGTGGGTTGTGTTTGTGGATTTTCCGCTGGATAGGCATCCCGTCGCATCGCGGTGCGGGTGCCGCCTGGGTTAAGGCTGTTCACCCTGATATTGGTGGTCTTGCCAACTTCTGCCGCCAGCGTCTGCACCATGCCCTCAACCGCGAACTTCGATACCGCATAAGCACCCCAATAAGCCCCGGCACTACGACCGACACTCGATGAGGTGAACAGCACGCGCGCATCAGGAGATCGAGCCAGCGCTGGCAGTAGCACTTTCGTGAGGGAAAAGGCCGCGTTGACATTCACCTGCATCAAGTCCTGCCAATCCTGTTCCGGATAAAACTCAATTGGACTGCGTGGACCCAAAAGTGCGGCATTGTGAATTAATCCATCGAGGCAAGGGAACTGGGCATCCAGCGATTGTGCGAGCTGCGTGAAATCGGCACTGTTCGCTTTACGAAAATCCAGCGGATGAATAAGCGTTTTACCAGGATGTTGTAACTCGATTTCATCATACAACTGCTCCAGTTTTGGCTGGCTGCGACTGAGCAGGATAAGCTTAGCGCCATGACTGGCAAATGCTTTCGCGCATGTTCGACCAATGCCAGCGCCAGCGCCGGTGATAAGGATAGTCTTGTTGTTCAGCAGGTCGGCCGCTGCGGTAAATTCAAACATGGAAATTCAGGGTCTCAGGCGAATTGAAGCAGGTTTAGGAGAGCGCCAGTTTCTTCCGGAGCCGTCAGGATAAAATCTGCATACCAGTCTTCCACTCTCGCATCGGCAGCGATATAACCGTAGGCAGCGGCGATAGCGATGACATCTGCATTCTTGGCTGCCTGAATGTCGCGCACATGATCACCAATATAGACAGTACGCTCAGTATTCCTGCGCAATTGCTGGCACGCGAGCAAAATGGGCTCCGGGTGCGGTTTGCGTTGACTGACGTGTTCCGGACACACGAGCGACTTGCAGCGGTCGCGCAGTGCCAGTTTTTGTAACAGTAACTCCGCATATTTCTCTGGCTTGTTGGTGACAATACCCCAACTGATGCCCACTTCATCGAATTGACTGAGCAGTTCAGCTAAACCGGGATAGACTGTCGATTCAGTGGTGTCGAGCTTTTCATAGTAAAGATCCAGCAAGCGCTGATTGAGTTTGGCAAATTGCGAATCGTCTTCGGTAATTCCGCATGCAAGTTTCACCAGGGCGCGAGCACCATCTGAGACAGTCTGTCGAATGCGGATCTCGGTAACTAGCGGTCGATTGATCTCAAGTGCGAGCTGGTTTACGACTTGAATAAAATCTGGCGCAGTGTCAATCAAGGTGCCGTCCAAATCGAATAACACGCACTCTATGGAGGTCTGCAGTTTAACGGTCATCTTCTAGCGCTCGGGACGGGAGTAGGTTGCGATGTAGTTAACATCCAGATTTTGTTGCATTGAATATTTTTTAGTGAGCAAGTTGTAACCCATCCCTTTCTGATCTTGCAGTTGTAATTGAGCGTCCCTGCACCATGCGGCAAGTTCCGAGGGTTTGATGAAGCGGGCGTAGTCGTGTGTGCCTTTAGGCAACAGCTTCAATATGTATTCCGCACCGAGTATGGCAAACACATATGACTTCGGGTTGCGATTGATTGTGGAGAAAAAAATTGTTCCACCAGGTTTGACCAGATCATGGCAGGCTTGCACGACAGCAGCTGGCGCCGGCACATGCTCCAGCATTTCCAGGCAAGTGACCACATCGTATTTTGCGGGTTCTGCAGCCGCCAACTGCTCCGCAGAAATTTTACGGTAGTTGATTGCCAGCTTGCTTTCCAATTGATGCAGTTTCGCCACCGCCAGGGAGGCATCGGCGAGATCTATGGCAGTAACCGTGGCACCGTGATGGGCCATAGCCTCAGCCAAAATGCCGCCACCGCAGCCGATGTCCACGACCTTTTTACCAGCAAGATTCAGCTTCTGGCTGATGTAATTCATGCGCAATGGATTGATATCGTGCAGCGGTTTGAATTCGCTGTTGGGATCCCACCAGCGGGCAGCAAGCGCTTCGAATTTCTTGATTTCCAGTTCGTCTACGTTTTCCATGGGTACTTTAAGCATTGGCAATCCTTTGGCGCCATTCATTGGTAGTTGCGAGAATCTGGTCTTTATCAAGAGTCTGCAATTCGCGGTTGAGTAGTAGTGCCTTGCCCCCGCACCAGACATGGGTGATTTGGGCGGCAGTCGCTGCATACACTATATTCGAAATGGGATTGTATACGGGTGAGCTATTCAAGTCCTGCAATGTGATTGCCGCGATGTCGGCAAATTTGCCCAGTTCCAGGCTGCCGATAGCGTGCTCCAAACCCAGCGCGCGCGCACCACCTAGCGTAGCCATGGTCAAGGCCCTGGGCGCCGGCAGGGAACTGGCATCGCGCGCAACTGCCTTGGCTAGCAATGCCGCCATATGCATTTCTGACAGCATATCCAGATCGTTATTGCTGGCGCCGCCATCGGTGCCCAGCGCCACATTGACATTGTTTGCCAGCAATTGTGCGACTTCGCAGAAGCCACTGGCGAGTTTCAGATTCGACTCTGGACAATGCAATACGTGGCTGCCCAGGTCTCCAAGTAACTGTATTTCAGCCTGTGTAAGCTGAGTTGCATGAATACATAACAGGCGTGGACTGATGATCCCGAGGTCGGCAAGTCGCTGCAATGGACGTCTGCCATCGACCTTGACTGCATCAGCAATCTCCTGCGCAGTTTCGTGTATGTGCATGTGAATCGGAATGTCCATTTCTTCGGCTAGCACCGAAAGTTTACGCAGCGGCGCGTCGGCAACGGTATAGGGTGCATGTGGTCCAAACGCGGTATAGATAAATTCATTGTGGCGGAAATCATCATGTAATTGGGTCGCCTTGGCGATGTACTCATCGGCGTCGCGCGCCCATATAGTTGGAAAATCCAGCACCGGGCTGGCGAGTTGCACGCGTATGTTTGCCTCTAGCGCTGCCTTTGCTACCGCGCCGGGGAAAAAATACATGTCCGCGAAGCAGGTAGTGCCTGACGCAATCATTTCTGCGATGGCGAGTTTGCTGCCCTGATAGACAAAATGCTCGTCAACGAAGCGTTGCTCGAGTGGCCAAATTCTTTGTTCCAGCCACTGCCTCAGTGGTATGTCGTCCGCAATTCCCCGAAACAGGACCATTGGCGAGTGACCGTGGGCGTTGACCAGACCCGGTATAAGCGCATGCTCGGGCAGCTCAACGACGTGCGCCGCAAGCACGGTTCGACGCGCCTCTGCGCTGGGCAGAATCGCCACTATTTTGCGGTCTTTGATGGCCACCGCATGCTGTTCCAGGACGAGACCTTCAGGCACGACTGGAATGACCCATTTCGCATGTAAAAGCAGTTCACAACTTAGCGCGTTTTCGGTGTTCAATGTGTTCTCTGTTGCAGTGGTAATTAGGCGTTAATTGAAGGACGCAGGATCGCAAAATCAGGGCCGCGATGATACCCCTAAATCGTGAAAATAGCCGGCCCCTGATAAACGTGGCAAATGTATTGGAAATTGTTGAAAAAACAGGGAATTTATCCTATGCAAAACGCCCATCCGGGTGTTATTACAGGGGCTTGTCGTGCTACACTTGCCCCTGTCGCAAGCGGGCACAAAACCAGATTCCAAGCCCCTGCAAATGAATTCAGTGGCAGCCACAAATTCACTTCAGAAAAATTCCAAATCGGCCGCTAAAAGTACTAGGAAAACTTCATCTTTATCATGGAAAAATTGCGACCACATGCCGTGTCCTTTCTTTGCCGTTTCCGCTAAGTTGCCAGGAATAATCTAAGCTATGTCCGAATTTGCCAAACAGGTTACGCCTGTTGCCTTGGAAAGCGAGATGCGCGAGTCGTATCTTGCCTATGCAATGAGCGTGATTGTAGGTCGAGCACTGCCTGACGTTCGCGACGGCCTCAAGCCTGTGCATCGGCGCGTTTTGTTTGCCATGAACGTGCTCTCGAATGATTATAACAAACCCTACAAGAAATCGGCGCGCGTAGTCGGCGACGTAATCGGCAAGTATCACCCCCATGGCGATACTGCGGTCTATGACACCATTGTGCGAATGGCGCAGAGCTTTTCCTTGCGTTATCCGCTAGTTGATGGCCAGGGTAACTTCGGTTCCGTCGATGGCGATTCCGCCGCTGCCATGCGCTATACCGAAATCCGTATGTCCAAGATAGCGCACGACTTGATCGCCGATCTTGACAAGGAAACCGTCGATTTTTCGCCGAACTACGATGGTACTGAGCACATACCTGATGTGTTTCCCACCCAGATTCCGAATTTGCTGGTCAATGGTTCGTCTGGCATCGCTGTCGGCATGGCAACGAATATTCCGCCGCATAACCTTACCGAAGTAATAAGTGCCGTGATTGCACTGATGGACGATCCAACAATTGACATAGAAGGCCTGATGGAACACATCCAGGGCCCAGACTTTCCAACTGCAGCAATTATCAATGGCAAAGCCGGAATCTTGCAGGCCTACCAAACCGGGCGCGGCCGCATCTATATCAGATCCAAAGCTGAAGTGCTGGAAGATGAAAAGACTGGCAGGCAGACGATTATAGTCACCGAGATTCCTTTCCAGCTTAACAAATCCAAGTTGATTGAACGCATTGCCGAACTGGTCAAAGAGAAACAGATTGAGGGTATATCCGAGCTGCGGGATGAATCCGACAAGGATGGCCTGCGCATTGTGATAGAGCTGCGCAAGGGCGAGATGGGAGATGTGGTACTGAATAATCTCTACGCCCAAACCCAGATGCAATCGGTGTTCGGCATTAACATGGTCGCGCTCGTCGATGGCAGGCCAAGACTGCTCAATCTCAAGGAAATTCTTGATGCCTTCATCCGCCACCGGCGTGAAGTGGTTTCTCGACGCACTACGTTTCTGCTGCGCAAAGCCCGCGAAAAAGGCCATATATTGGAAGGCCTGGCAGTAGCGCTGGCGAATATTGATGCAGTAATAGCATTGATCAAGAGTTCGTCCTCGTCAGGCGAAGCGAAGGAAAAATTACTGGCCAGATCCTGGAAATCTGACAGTGTGCTGGAAATGCTCGGTGCGGTTGGTGCCGATGCTTGTCGTCCAGACGATCTTGATGCGAAGTACGGATTGATCGACAAGGATTACTATCTCTCTCCCGAACAGGCACAAGCCATTCTCGATCTGCGCTTGCATCGATTAACCGGGCTTGAGCACGAGAAGTTGATCAATGACTACAAGGAATTGTTGAGACAGATAGCGGATTATCTCGATATTCTCGAGAACCAGCCGCGATTGCTGAATGTCGTGCGTGAGGAGTTGGAAAAGGTTAAGAGCGAATACGGCGATGCGCGACGTACTGAAATCATCGGCTCGCAACTGGATCTAACTGTTGAAGACCTGATTAATGTAGAAGATATGGTCGTTACAATTTCGCAATCAGGTTATGCAAAAACCCAGCCCTTGACCGACTATACCGCGCAGCGCAGAGGCGGCACTGGCAAGGCCGCCGCTACCGTTAAAGATGAAGATTTTGTCGAGCATTTATTGATTGCGAGCACGCACGATACCTTGTTGTGCTTTAGTAGTGTAGGCAAGGTGTATTGGTTGAAAGTCTATATGATTCCCGTCGCCAGTCGCACCTCACGCGGCAAACCTATTATCAATATCCTGCCGTTGGAAGCTGGCGAGCGCATCACCAGCATGCTGCCGGTGCAGGAATATACCGATGATCATTTCGTGTTCATGGCTACTGCAAATGGCACGGTCAAGAAGACGGCGTTAACGAATTTTGCGCGACAACGCAGTGTTGGATTGCGCGCAATCGAACTGGATGAAGGTGATGAACTGGTAGGCACGGCGATCACCGATGGCTCCAGAGATGTCATGCTGTTTAGCAGCAGTGGCAAGACTATTCGCTTCAATGAAGCTGATGTCAGACCCATGGGCAGAACTGCCCGCGGTGTGCGCGGCATCAAGCTGGTGAAGGGAGCGGCCATGATCGCTCTCATTATTCCTGATGCGGACAAACAAATTCTCTCTGTCAGCGTGAATGGTTACGGCAAGCGCACCCAGATTGAGGACTTTCCGGTCTATGGGCGCGGTGGGCAGGGTGTAATCGGCATGCAAACAAGTGAGCGTAATGGTGCCGTCGTCGGAGCCGTGCAAGTATCTGAGAGTGATGAAATCATGCTCATCAGTGACAAGGGTACTCTGGTGCGCACTCGAGTTGACGAAGTTTCCGTACAGGGCCGTAATACCCAGGGAGTCCGGTTAATTCGCCTGAAAGAAGGCGAATGTCTGGTTGGTCTGGAACAAGTCGATGAGCCTGCAGATATTCCAGCCTTAGAAGGCGACCCACCCGAACCGAATTAGAGTCCGGTGCGAGGATATTGCAACCCAGTTAGCGCTGCGGGTCTGATGTGGTCGGCGTTAATCCCCGTTAAATCAACCGAAGATTTATTTTGAAATGAACAAAGCGGCCGCTGCAGATGACGCAGTAAAAGTGGGATTTCTTGGTCCGAAAGGGACATTTTCCCAGATGGCGGTGCTGCAGCATTTCGGCAAGCGCGCATTACTGCGCGATTTCCCTACTATTGATGAAGTGTTTGCAGCGGTGGAAACCGGTGTTGTGAATTACGGCGTCGTGCCAGTAGAAAACTCCACCGAAGGGGCGATCAACAATACCCAGGATTGCCTGGTGGATGCAAAAACCCGCATTGTCGGTGAGCAGGTTGTATTCATAGAACACAATTTGTTGACAGGGAAAGGTATCGCTTTCGAAAATATCCATACCATTGCCTCTCACAAGCAATCTTTGGCACAGTGTCGCAAATGGTTGCAAAAAAATGCAGCAGGAAAAAGTTTGCGTGAATGTGCCAGTAATGCCGAGGCGGCCAAACTGGCTTTGGAAAATCGTGAAATCGCCGCGATTGCCGGAAAAATTGCCGCAGAGACTTATGACCTGCAAATCTTGCGCGAGGCAATTCAGGATCAAAAGCATAACAGCACGCGATTTTTGGTACTGGCAAGTGCAGATTCACCACCTACGGGAAAGGATAAAACCAGCATTCTTTTTTATACTGAAAATAAGCCGGGGGCATTATTCCGTATATTGCAACCCTTCGAGGAATTGCAAATCAGTCTCACAAAAATAGAAACCAGGCCATCAAAGAAGGAAGCCTGGGAGTATGTTTTTTTCATCGACTTCGAAGGGCATAGGGAAGATGAGAAAATAAAGTCATTGTTTGCGAAGTTGAAAACTTGCACTGCCGAAATCAAGATTCTCGGTTCCTATCCTGTTGCTCCAGCCCGATAATTCAGTATAGAAAATCCAATTGAACACATTACATTCAAAAACAATTCTTATAGTTGGCCTTGGTCTGATCGGTGGCTCCATCGCCAGAGCATTGAAAAAATCCTGCCCTGAGCAACGGATTCTAGCCACCGATGAGAACACCGCGTCGCTCACCTTGGCGTTACAAGAAAAAATCGTCGATGAAGTTGCTAGTCTGGCGCATTGTTGCGCCATGGCAGATATCGTAATACTCGCGTTACCACCACTGGTCGCAGTAGAGGTCTTGGGTGAAATCGCCAAGTCAGTCAATACGACTACGATCGTAACCGACGTGGCCAGTGTAAAATCCCATATAGTGGCTGAGGTCAATAAACTCGGGCCTGCATTCAGCCAGCGATTCGTGCCCGGTCATCCTATTGCCGGTTCAGAAAAGAGTGGTTACATAGCATCGAGAGCGGAATTGTTCAGCGGTCGTAACGTGATCTTGACACCACAACTGCAAACTGATGCCTTGGCTGTGGCGCAAGTGCATGCAATGTGGCGTGCAACAGGTGCGCATGTGCTAGGTATGAGTCTGGGTAATCACGATCGTGTACTCGCGGCAACGAGCCATCTCCCGCATTTGCTGGCTTTCGCGATAGTTGATGTATTGGTCGGGCAGAAACAAAGCGAAGATATTTTTCGCTACGCTGCTGGAGGTTTTGCGGATTTTAGCCGGCTTGCTTCCAGTGATGCGCGGATGTGGTCTGATATTTTCGTCGCCAATGCCGAAGCCACCGAAGCAGTGCTGGATGATTACATTGTAAATTTGCAGCGCTTGAAAAAAGCTGTGCATGCAAAAGATCACGCATTTTTGATGCAGAAGTTTCAAAGCGCGAAACAAAGCAGGGATGGGTTTATCAACAGGTATTTTGGTGGTACAAGTCAGGCTACTATGACTGCAAAACAATTGAATTTTCAGGTGAAGCCAGGCGGGAAAATGAAGGGTACATTGCGCGTGCCTGGCGATAAGTCAATCTCGCATCGATCAATTATATTCGCTGCTATCGCAAATGGTATAACGCGCGTTAGCGGGTTTCTGGAAGGAGAAGACGCACTGAACACGCTCGCTGCATTCCGCGAGATGGGAGTTACCATAGTTGGGCCGGAAAATGGCAAGCTGGTAATTTATGGCGTAGGCAAGCGTGGTTTGCAGGCGCCACGGAAACCGCTTTATATGGGCAACTCAGGAACAGCCATGCGTTTGCTGGCTGGATTATTGTCGGCGCAGAATTTTGATAGTGAACTGACCGGCGATGAATCATTGAACCAGAGGCCAATGCGGCGAGTCGCAGATCCATTGCAACAAATGGGAGCGCAGATTGACACCCAATCATCCGGAACTCCTCCATTACGAATCAAAGGTACGCGGCTCAAGGGCATTGAATATCAAATGCCGATGGCAAGTGCACAGGTAAAGTCTTGCTTGTTGTTGGCGGGCTTGTATGCAGAAGGTACCACCAGAATATTGGAACCCGCGCCTTGTCGTGACCATACCGAACGTATGCTGGCAGGATTTGGCTATGACGTACGAGTAGATGCGAGCGCAGGCAGTTGCCAGATTGAAGGTGGTGGCGAGTTATCTGCGAACGATATCGATGTGCCGGCAGACATATCGTCGGCCGCATTCTTCATGGTCGCTGCTGCAATTTGCCCCGGCTCCACCTTGGTGTTGCAGCATGTTGGAGTAAACCCGACCCGCATCGGCGTAGTCAACATCCTGCAGGCAATGGGCGCGGATATACGCCTGGAAAATCAGCAGACAGTCGGTGGTGAGCCAGTCGCGGATATAACAATAACGGGCGGAACACTGCGAGGTATAGTAATACCAACAGACCAGATTCCATTGGCGATTGACGAATTTCCGGCATTGTTTATCGCCGCCGCGTGTGCCAAGGGAGAGACTATCCTGCATGGCGCCGAGGAATTGCGTGTAAAGGAAAGTGACAGAATCGCTGCTATGGCCGACGGTTTATCGCTGCTCGGAATTGAAACAGAGACCTATCCGGATGGCATTCGCATCGTCGGTGGCAGCATGACCGGCGGTGAGGTTGATAGTCTGGGAGACCACCGCATCGCCATGGCGTTTGCGGTGGCGGCGCTGCGCGCAAGCGGGGCCATAACAATTGCTAATTGTGCAAATGTCGCCACTTCATTCCCGGGTTTTGTGGAGTTGTCTGGCAGAGCAGGGCTGCGAATTTCGCAGCTCGAATCCTGAAGGTCGCCTCGAGCAAGTCATGCAAAAACCACCGGTAATCACCATTGATGGACCGAGTGGCACCGGCAAGGGTTCGGTGGCCAAAGCAGTTGCTGACAGGCTTGGATTTGCCCTGCTCGACAGTGGTGCCCTCTACCGCACTCTGGGTATAGCCGTCTTGCGCCACGGCATCGCTTTGGAAGAGCCGCAGCTGATTGCTGATCTGGCGCTCAAGCTGGATATCGAATTTGGCCGCAATGGCCCGGATTCCGTGTGTCTGGACGGGGTAGATGTAAGCCAGGCAATTCGCACGGAGCAAGGCAGCGACATGGCTTCTCGGGTTGGATCGATCGCCCTGGCACGGTCCGCGCTGCTACAGCGTCAATTGAACTTCCGCAAGCCGCCTGGGCTGGTCGCCGATGGCCGCGACATGGGCACTGTTGTATTTCCAGACGCACAAGTGAAGATATTCCTCACAGCAAGTGCCGAGGAGCGCGCGCAGAGGCGGTATAAGCAGTTGATAGGTAAAGGTATTGATGCTATTCTGCCCGACCTTTTGCGAGACCTACAAGAGCGCGACGAGCGTGACAGCTTACGCCCGATATCTCCTCTGAAACCCGCTGAAGACGCCACAATTCTGGACACTACCAAGTTGGATCTTGCTCAGGTAATAGAGCAGGTGATGACCTTGGTTAGCGGTAAATTGCCCGGTCTAAACTTGTAGCAACAAACTGTTCAAAAGCAACATCACCAGCATTGGTTGCTTTCGGGCTTAACGTAATAGCCCCGCGACGACTGGCGTCCGGAAAGTTATAGCATACCCTAATAAAATGCTATAACTTATTGAAAAATTAGGATTTATAATGAGCGAAAATTTTGCAGAGTTATTTGAACAAAGTTTAATTGAAGTAGACATGACCCCCGGTGCAATCGTTACTGGCACCGTCATAGACATAGATTCAGACTGGGTGACAGTGCATGCTGGCCTTAAATCTGAAGGCGTAATCGCCCGCATCGAATTCCTTGATGAGCAAGGTGTTTTCCATCTCACTATTGGCGACAAGGTAAAAGTAGCACTCGAGACTGTAGAAGACGGTTTCGGTGCCACCAGACTGTCACGGGAAAAAGCCAAGCGTGCCGAATCCTGGATGGAACTGGAAGCAGCCTACGAGAAAAACGACATCGTCACCGGTGTCATCAATGGCAAGGTCAAGGGCGGCTTTACTGTTGATCTCAACAATATCCGCGCGTTCCTGCCTGGCTCACTGGTTGATGTACGCCCAGTGCGCGACACGCTGCACCTGGAAGGTCAGCTATTGGAATTCCGCTTGATCAAACTGGATCGCAAGCGCAATAACGTGGTGGTATCACGCCGCGCGGTACTGGAATCCGTCAGCACCGAGGAACGCGATGCGTTGCTGGAGAAATTGCAGGAAGGCATGTCAGTCAAGGGTATCGTGAAGAACCTGACCGATTACGGTGCATTCGTTGATCTGGGTGGTGTAGATGGTCTGTTGCATATCACTGATATGTCCTGGAAGCGCATCAAGCACCCAAGCGAAATTGTTAATGTCGGCGACGAGATTGACGTAAAAGTGTTGAAGTACGACCGTGAACGTAATCGCGTGTCACTCGGTCTGAAGCAGTTGGGTGAAGATCCATGGGTGGCTATCAAGAATCGCTATCCGGAAAATACCCAGGTCAAGGCTATCGTTACCAATCTTACTGACTATGGCTGTTTCGCTGAGTTGGAAGAAGGTGTTGAAGGCCTGGTACACGTATCTGAAATGGATTGGACCAACAAGAATATTCATCCATCCAAAGTCGTTCAGCTTGGTGATGAAGTACAAGTCATGATTCTCGATATCGACGAAGAACGTCGTCGTATTTCTCTGGGTATCAAGCAGTGCTATCAGAATCCATGGGATGGCTTCGCTGAAAAATTCAAGAAAGGCGACAAGATCTCCGGCAGTATCAAGTCAATTACCGATTTCGGCATATTCATTGGCCTGGATGGCAATATCGACGGTCTTGTGCACTTGTCAGATATCTCTTGGGATGAGCCCGGCGAAGAAGCCGTGCGTCAATATAAGAAAGGTGATGAAATCACAACAGTCATCTTGTCTATAGATCCTGAACGTGAGCGTATATCTCTTGGCATCAAGCAACTGGAAGATGACCCGTTTATGAACTATGTGTCTGAGTTTGAGAAAGGCAGCATAGTCAAAGGCAAGGTTACTGCCATCGATGCGAAATCTGCGACGATTACCCTGCAGGAAGGCGTGGAAGGCGTACTGCGCGCTTCTGAAATCAGCCGCGACAAGGTTGAAGATGCCCGTAATGTGTTGAAGGAAGGCGATGCTATCGAAGTGAAGATCGTCAGCGTTGACCGCAAGAATCGTGTGCTCAGCTTGTCTGTAAAGGCAATTGAAATCGACGATGAGAAAGCTGCTATACAAGGCCATAAGAGCCAGGACGCCAGTGAAGTCTCTCCGGGTACAATCGGTGGATTGATCAAAGCGCAGATGAATAAAGCTTAGTAAACAGTTTTAAAAGTTTTGCAGGTATCAGAAAAACAACAGGGTAGTCTGATTTGACCCTGATACCGGTTACATCAATACCTTGGTGTAATCGGTATACAGGCAAAAGGGGTACTAGGGGTAACTATGACTAAGTCTGAACTTATCGATCGTATTGCTGCGAAGCAAACCCAATTGTCATCTAAAGATGTGGAACTCGCCGTCAAAGCAGTCCTCGAGTACATGTCAAATGTTCTTGCTGAAGGTGGCAGGATTGAGATTCGAGGATTTGGTAGTTTCTCCCTGCACTACAGAGTGCCACGAATTGGCCGTAACCCGAAGACTGGCACGGCGGTCGCACTTAGTGGAAAGTATGTACCCCATTTCAAACCCGGAAAAGAACTGAGGGATCGCGTCAACATCAGTATGTTGACCGAAAAGCAATTCTGAACCAGGTTGGAAGAGCGAGATACTGGAACGGTATAACCTCTACGGGTTCTGCCGTTTTTTCTTTGCGTCCAGCCAATTGAATCTGTAAATGCGCAAGCTTGCCCAAATATTTTCTGGTCTTTTTCTTATGCTGGTGTTCATTGCCAGCATTACATTCTCGTACTTCAACACCACACCTGTTGCAATTTCATTTGCGAACTTGAGCTTTGCTGCCCAACCAGTATCAGTATGGATCAACGGAGCATTCGTGTGCGGTGGGGTGCTGGGGTTACTGCTTGGTGTCGGGCTTTTCAGAAATCTGAGATCGCGCACTGAAATTCGCCGCCTTACCAGACAATTGGAGCAATCCGAACGAGAGCTTGCGCAATTGCGCGCGACATCGCTTAAGAATTTCTAGGCAATGGAAAACTTGTCCCTGTATCTGTTATTGCTAGTTGCCATGGGCTGCGGCTGGGGACTTGCGCTATTCACTGGCCGCAATCGTCGTCGACTGCGACACGGCCGGGACATCTTTGACGACTATTTTGTTGGGCTCAATTATTTATTAAATGATGAGCCAGATGAAGCCATTGATACTTTTATCAAGGCGCTGGAGCTGAATAGCGAAACAGTTGAGACACATCTGGCTTTAGGTGCCTTGTTGCGGAGGCGCGGCAAGGTCGATAATGCGATTAAGGTGCATCAAGCTTTGCTGGCCAGACCGGGTCTGGAAAGTAATTTCACAGATGCTACGCGTTTACAGCTCGCCATCGACTATATCAGCGCAGGTTTACTGGATCGAGCCGAGCGCTTGCTTAATGAGATCCTCAACGAAGGTTCTCCTATGAAATGGGATGCCTTGCGGCATCTGATTGATATCTATCAGACTGAGAAAGAATGGGAAAGCGCAATTAGCTGCAGCAACCAATTGCTAGCTAATTCTGCGTATAAGCGCGATCCGGAAATCAGAGTGGCAGCGGCCAACTTTTGCTGTGAATTGGCCGATCAATTGCTGGTGCGGGAACAACTCAACAAGGCTAAAGAGCAGGCGCGAAGGGCATTTACTTTTGATCGCAAGAGTATTCGAGCTTCTCTGTTACTGGCTCGGATTGAGCAGTTGCTCGGCAACTACAAAGCGGCGATCAAGGAACTCATTCGGATCCGGAAAAACTATCCGGAATTTACCGGCGCAATACTGGAACAACTGGAAATTTGCTATGCGCGCATGGATGCTTCTGCAGACTTTGGAAAATTGCTGGCCGATTTCTTTGCCCAAAGTCCGGATAGTAATGTGTTGCTCGCATTGGCCCGACACAAGAAAAAATTCACTGACAGTGCTGAGGCGCTTAGTTTCTTGCGGGAGCACATACAACAAACCCCAAGTCTGCCTGCAATAGTAGAAACGCTTGGGTTACAATTACCAAGCACTGACACTGAGATTCAAGTAAATTTCAGCCTGCTGCAACAAGCAGTCAAGCAGTTGCAGCAGCGCAAGGCAGCCTATCAATGCCATCACTGCGGGTATGAATCGAAAACCCTGTACTGGCTTTGCCCGAGCTGTCAAAAATGGGACAAGATCAGGCCATTGCCAGCAACCAGACTTTGACAAGCATGGATTGGCGTGTATATCCGCAGTTTTTCTACGAGGTGGAAATTGTCAAAACAGATAATAATCGCTCTGGATTTCGCGAATGCCGCGGAGGCACTGCAATTTCTCGATCAACTTGACCCGCAACTATGCCGTGTAAAAATCGGCAAGGAATTGTTCACGGCTTGTGGACCTGATTTTGTGACCTTGGTGATCAACCGCGGCTTTGATGTATTTCTGGACCTGAAGTTTCATGATATTCCCACTACGGTAGCTCGGGCCGTTCAGGTTGCAGCTAATTTGGGGGTATGGATGGTGAATGTGCACGCGTCGGGTGGCAGGACCATGCTGGAGCAGTCCCGTGAAATGTTAGAGCGGCATGGAGCAGGGCGGCCGTTATTGATAGCGGTGACTGTGCTCACCAGTATGGCGCAGGATGATCTCGTTGCGATTGGCATAAGCGCCAGTCCGCAAGAACAGGTCCTCAGACTAGCTGGCCTGACGCGCGATGCAGGGCTCGATGGCGTTGTCTGTTCGGCGGCAGAGACAAGGATGCTGCGGGATCGATTCGGAGCAAATTTTTGTCTCGTAACCCCTGGCATACGCCGCCCCGAAGACGCCGCAGGTGACCAAAAGCGGGTCGTTGGTCCGGCGGAGGCAGTGCGCAATGGTAGTGACTATCTCGTAATTGGCAGGCCTATCACTCGCGCTGCGAATCCGGCGGCCGCGCTATTAGAGTTTAATTCGGCTTTGACTAGCGAAATCTGAATTCTTGGCTAGACTCTTTCACGCAACCCCTCGAGCTTGTTGCTTAGCTCCAGAGCAAGCTCTAGGTTCTGGTTGCCTTCTTCTAATAGCGATAAGGAAATTACTATGACTACGTTACATTGGTTTAAGGCCGCACTATTGGCTGCGTTTCTGGCGGTTTCATCCCTGGCATTAGCCGCAAACGACCCGCAGCAGGCTGTTGAACAAGCAGTGTTGCTGGACATTAATTCGGCGGATGCCGCAACAATTGCTGCAGCATTGGATGGCATCGGCCTGGCCAAGGCGCAAGAAATTGTTGCCTACCGGGAAATGTTTGGGAAATTCCAGTCCGTTGAAGAATTGGCAGAAGTGAAGGGCATCGGTGCTGCCACTATCGAGAAAAACAGGGACCGCATCGTAATTGTAAAAAATTAGCAAGTAGTGCTTGCGCAGGCACTTTCAGAATTTAATGAAAGTGACTGATTTTATTGATGAAAATAATCTTCTCCCGCTATAATGTGCACACCAATAAGGTTACGGGTTTGCATGGCTATGTCACCAGTGGTGCTCATTATCGGCGGCTTTCTGACAGCAGCGATTTTTATCGGCCTGTTTCGCCGCCTGGCCCTGCATGCACAGCTTATGGATCTGCCAGTAGCTCGTAGTGCCCACTCCCTACCGACCCCAGTAGGAGGCGGACTCGGCATCGTTTTGATCTATGCCGTGATCGCCACCTACTTGCACCTGATCAACATATTGCCACTGCAAGAGTATATGGCCGTGCTTGGGGGGGTGGTTATTGCGGTGGTAGGCCTGATCGATGATTATCGACATCTCGACATCAAGTGGCGTATGCCCCTGCAGTTACTCGCTGCGACCTGGTCGGTATGGTGGTTGGGAAATGTGCCTGCAATTCAGTTCGGGAATTGGTTACTGCCCGAATCCTGGATGCTTAATCTGCTCGCGATAATTGCGTTGATCTGGCTCCTGAATTTGTACAATTTTATGGATGGCATCGATGGTATAGCGGGCTGCGAGCTGGTTTTCGTCAACGCCATGTCGTTATTGTTTGTGGTAAATGCTGAAGACCAGATAATAACACTCCTGACAGCTACCTTGATCGGGTCAGGTGCCGGGTTTCTGGTCTGGAACTGGTCTCCTGCGCGAATTTTTCTGGGTGACGTGGGTAGTGGGTTTATTGGATTTAGCCTGGGTGTTCTAGCGCTTTTAAGTATGCACCACGGCTCCATGCAAGTGTGGACATGGGTGATACTGCTTGGTGTGTTTATTGCTGATGCGACCGTCACACTTTGCCGACGCTTCATGCAAGGTGCGCGGTGGTATGAAGGGCATGCCAGCCATGCCTATCAAAATGCAGCAAGGAAGTATCAGAGTCACGCTAAAGTGACGATATCATTAATGTTGATCAACTGTTTGTGGCTGGCACCACTTGCCTGGTGGTCAGAACAGTCTCCACAGCTGGGATTTTATCTGGCGCTGGCCGGCCTTGCGCCATTGGTAGTGCTGGCCATTCGCGGTGACGCTGGCAATGCAAAATTCATGAGCGTGTAACGCAAAGCCGATAATTGACCAACCCAAATTTATAACCTGTAGAAGCAGGAGAGACTATGCACCTTCACACAATTCCCTTGTCGCGCACGCTGAAACAGGTGTTCATGATGTTGGCTGACAGCGTCATGATTGTCATGGCGCTGGTATTGTCTTTCGCTTTGCTCCACAAGGATTTTCTTGGGCTTGGGCAACGATTCTATTTTTATCTGGCAATCGCAACAGCGATCAGTATTGTCATTTTCGTGCGTATCGGATTGTACCGGGCGATCGTACTTTATATGGGGCTGCAATCAAGCTTCCAGATCGTACAGGGAGTGACTATTGCAGCCAGCTTGTTAGGCGCATCCTACTTTTTATCGCAATCGCCGCAGACTGCGGATTATTCCTTCCTGCCGATCTTCTGGATGAATGCGCTGCTATTTATTGGTGGTAGTCGGTTCATTGCCAAAGTGCTGCTGCAAAGTCTTATTCAGAATTGTCGACCCAAAGAACCAGTAATAATCTACGGGGCGGGAAGCTCGGGAATGCAGCTGGTGGTGGCATTGCAGAACGGCGACGAGTATCTGCCAGTTGCGTTCGTAGATGATAGCCATTACATGATTGGCAGCACAGTGCATGGTATTCGCGTATATAGCCCGAATTCGTTATATGAGTTGATAGAAAGTTTTGCGGTGCGACAGATATTGCTGGCAATTCCGTCTGCGACAAATGCAGAGCGAAAAGAAATCCTCAATCGCCTGGAGCACTTGCCAGTACACGTAAAAACCGTTCCGGATTTGTTTGATATGGTCTCTGGCAAAGTAGGGGTAGATGAGATCAGGGATATCGATATTGAGGATTTGCTTGGTCGGGACATAGTACCGCCAAACCTGGAACTATTGGGTGCCTGCATTAGCGGCCAGTCAGTAATGGTGACTGGAGCAGCTGGCTCCATAGGATCTGAGCTATGCAGACAAATAATTAACATCAACCCCGCTAAATTAATTCTGCTCGACTCATTTGAATATGGGTTGTATGAATTGGAAAATGAATTGAAAGAGTCTCTTCAATTAATTAATAGCGGCGATAAAGTTGAGATATTTGCTTTGCTTGGGTCCGTTTGCAATCGCACGCAAATGGAAAATGCGATAAAGAGTTTTGGCGTGGATACTGTTTACCATGTTGCGGCATATAAACAGGTCCCAATGGTTGAGAAGAATATTATTGAAGGTGTGCAAAATAATATTTTTGGCACACTGATAGCGGCGAAATCCGCTCAGAAACATGCAGTCAAAAATTTTGTGCTGATATCAACTGATAAAGCCGTACGGCCAACCAATTTTATGGGTGCCACGAAGCGTTTTGCCGAGCAAGTTCTACAAGCGATGGCGCAAGGCGGGGGAGCAACAAAATTTAGCATGGTGCGGTTTGGCAATGTGCTGGGATCCTCTGGTTCGGTAGTTCCGTTGTTTCGCAAACAAATAAGTAGTGGTGGACCGGTTACGGTTACTCATCCCGAAGTGACTCGATATTTCATGACTGTGCAGGAAGCCGCACAATTGGTAATTCAGGCTGGATCCATGGCTACCGGTGGAGATGTGTTTGTGTTGGACATGCATGAACCGATTCGCATTGTAGATCTCGCGAAGAAGATGGTGCACTTGATGGGTTATGACATTAAAGATGAAAATTCATATAGAGGGGATATCGCAATCGAGTATACGGGTCTGCGTCCAGGCGAGAAGCTGTATGAAGAATTGTTGATTGGCGAGTCTGTAACTGGTACTGAACATCCCAAAATCATGCGCGCTGAAGAAGAGACTCTGCCTTGGGAAAAATTGGAGGCGTTGATACAAAGACTCGATCGCGCTTGTCAGGAATTAAACCTGCAGGAGATTCGCGAGGTATTGATAGCGGCGGTGGCTGGATTTGAGCCGAAAGAAGCAGCCAGTGATCCATTGTGGAAAATCTATTATGCCGAGGTGGCGCGACAGAAAAGTCAGGAACAATCAGTGTCGAAAGATGCCCCGAAGGTGACGAAGCTTTTCAAGGATTGAATTGCCACTAGATAGTGTTTTTAGCTGTATTACTGCCCTGCGCTATACAGAGAGCAGGGCAATACTTGAACTAGCCAAGATTTGAGTCTAAATCTATTTCTGGCGTGTGAGAGAAGTGATGATCACGGGTTCAGTTGGCACATCCTCATACCCTCCTGGGGCGGGGCCTGTAGTTACCGTCGCAATTGCATCTACGATATCCATGCCTTCAATCACAGCTCCAAAAACAGCGTAACCAAAACCGCGATCAGTCTCATCAGTGTGATTAAGGAAGGCGTTATCCGCCAGATTGATAAAAAACTGACTGGTGGCGCTGTCTACCACATTGGTCCTTGCCATCGCGAGTGTGCCGCGATTGTTTGGTACATCGGATCTGGCTTCGTTCTTGATCTCTTCAAACGTTGATTTCTGCACCATATCCGGGCTAAAGCCGCCACCCTGAATCATGAAGCCGGGGATTACACGGTGGAATACCAGGCCGTCAAAAAAACCACTATCGGCATATCGTAAAAAATTGGCGACTGAGAGTGGGGCTTTATCCGCCCACAGCTCTATCTTCACTGTGCCCTTGTTCGTTGCCACAATGACGACTGGATTGCCCTGGGCGAACACTGTCGCACTGACAGTCAGTAATACTGCTAATAAAATCGAGCGCATACATTTCCTCTCATTTGTACTGGATTGCTAGGATTATCTGGCGTAACTATACCTTAACTCAGTCGATCTTAACCATAAGTGAATGCCGCCCGTGTCCGCGTGATGCCAGCAGCTATAGCGACGTTTCAACAAGTGCGAAGTGATATGAACCGGAGTTTTTACAGCATTTTCTGCGAAGAAATATGGCTGCCCAACGTGGACTCGAACCACGAACCAAGTGATTAACAGTCACCTACTCTACCATTGAGCTATTGGGCAGCAGAACCAGTTTGTGGTGCGGGGAATGTGGACAATACACCTGCAAACCGCGCGTATCTTAATGACAAATCGGGGTGGGGTCAACTCCAGCTACACTTGGTACCGCGTCATGATGTAGGCTTACAAGTTTGCCATGAGCGCAGCAGGAAGCCCAATGTCTACCGCTTTCAGGATTCACTCCACATTCAAACCTGCCGGGGATCAGCCGCAAGCCATCGATGCGTTGGTGGCTGGCTTGCAAGATGGTTTGCAAGCCCAGACCTTGCTCGGCGTAACCGGCTCAGGCAAGACCTTTACCATCGCCAATGTAATAGAGCGTTTACAGCGCCCAACTCTGGTAATGGCCCCCAACAAGACGCTCGCCGCACAGCTATATGGGGAATTTCGCGAATTTTTCCCTAAAAACGCAGTGGAGTACTTCGTCTCTTATTATGACTATTACCAGCCCGAAGCCTATGTACCGTCTTCAGACCTGTATATTGAGAAAGATGCCTCGATCAATGATCACATTGAGCAGATGCGACTGTCTGCAACCAAGGCATTACTGCAGCGACCAGATGTGATTGTGGTTGCGACCGTGTCGGCGATCTACGGACTCGGGGATCCGAAGTCTTATTTGAAAATGGTTGTACATCTGGATCGCGGTGAAAAGATTGATCAACGCAACCTGGTGAAGCGTTTGGCAGATCTGCAATACACCCGCAATGACATGGAACTGCGTCGAGCCACATACCGGGTGCGCGGTGATGTCATCGACATCTATCCGGCGGAGTCCGAGCGCAACGCTATTCGAATCGAGTTGTTCGATGACGAAATTGAAAAGCTGTCTTATTTCGATCCATTGACTGGCGCTCTAGTCAAGGAAGTGCCAAGGCTCACGGTTTTTCCGAAATCCCATTATGTAACTCCCCGTGAAACACTGTTAGGTACACTCGACACTATAAAGCAAGAACTGAAGGAGCGGCTTGAATTCCTGAACCAGAATAATCGACTGGTGGAGGCGCAGAGGCTGGAGCAGCGTACGCGTTATGATCTGGAAATGATTCGGGAATTGGGCTATTGCAACGGTATTGAAAATTATTCCCGCTATCTGTCAGGTCGGGCAGCGGGACAGCCACCTCCCACTTTGTATGACTATCTGCCATCCAATGCGCTTGTTGTTGCAGATGAGTCCCATGTATCGATTCCGCAGCTGGGTGCGATGTATAAAGGCGATCGCTCGCGCAAGGAGACCTTGGTTGAGTATGGCTTCCGCCTGCCGTCAGCGCTCGACAATCGTCCGTTGCGGTTTGAGGAATGGGAATTACTGACTCCGCAAATCATCTTCGTCTCAGCCACGCCAGGTAAATACGAGGAGCAGCATGAAGGGCAGCGTGTCGAGCAGATGGTAAGACCTACCGGGCTGGTGGACCCTGAGTTGGAAGTGAGACCGGCATCAAGCCAGGTGGATGATCTGTTATCTGAAGTCCGCCGTGTGGTTGCTTTGCAGGAACGAGTTCTGGTTACTGTGCTCACCAAACGCATGGCAGAAGATTTGACAGATTATCTGGCGGAACACGATGTCAGGGTGCGCTATCTCCATTCCGACATTGAAACCGTCGAGCGCTCGGAAATTATCCGGGATCTGCGCCTGGGGTTATTCGATGTACTCGTAGGAATTAATTTGTTGCGCGAAGGACTGGATATTCCCGAAGTTTCGCTGGTCGCCATACTTGATGCAGACAAGGAGGGGTTTTTGCGTTCGGATCGTTCCCTGATTCAGACCATAGGTCGTGCGGCCCGTAATCTGAATGGCAAGGCGATTCTCTATGGAGACAATATTACCGGATCGATGCAGCGCGCCATTGCAGAATCCGCGCGGCGCAGAGACGCCCAGCTGGAATTCAATATCCAGCACAACATCACCCCAATCGGTGTGCAGAAACGGGTTTTGGATGTGATGGAAGGTGCCTATGCAGTACCCGGTTCCCGGGTGCGGGTGCGACATCGCGGGGTAACAGAGAAAGGAAATGCCTACCAGCAACTCGATTTTTCCGATCCTGCGCAATTGCCGAAAGAGCTCAGCAGGCTTGAGACGCAGATGTATGAACAGGCCAAAAACCTGGAGTTCGAAGCAGCGGCGGCGACCAGGGACCTAATCGCAAAAATCAAGAATCAACTGTTAAAGCAATAACTTAAATAGCAGATTGCCTGATAAATGCATCGACACTGGGCGACGGGATTCCGTATAATCGCCACTCTTTTCTATCGGGACTGATAGCAGATATTGCAGGCGCGTAGCTCAGTTGGTTAGAGCGCTACCTTGACATGGTAGAGGTC
>Ga0209553_1000229_pt1 | contig 29207 bp, 19 predicted proteins | sample LauGreFBDMM110DN_2_FD_188217 | JGI IMG/M metagenome (GOLD analysis project Ga0209553, IMG submission 188217) | Freshwater lake microbial communities from Lake Michigan, USA - Fa13.BD.MM110.DN (SPAdes) (version 2) | ecosystem: Environmental > Aquatic > Freshwater > Lake | place: Lake Michigan...
GAGTTGCTCAGGCGTGTACCAATCGATGTAGCCGAGCGAACTCGTCGCGATGTCCGCACCGTGCGCTTCGATGAACTCCATTCCTGCAACGTAGTAATCCTCTTCGATGGGAGTTTCGCTCGAAATGTCCTCGGTCTTCGCGAGCACAAACTTCGCTTCGTATGCGCTTCCGAGCAGCACGCCGGGAAGATAGGACGCGAGTGTGCCGAGGATCGCGCTGCCATGCCAGTGTTGACTCGAATCATCGCCCGCTTGAATTGCGGTGTTGCCATCGTTCTTCACGAAGTCCCACTCCGCGATCACGTCGAGCGGATGTTCTATTGACGCGAATCCAATGTGGCTTCGCTCAAAGCCCGTGTCGAGGATTCCCACCACCATGCCCGCGCCGTGAAAACCACGCGCGTGCAATTCGTCGACGCCAATCTGCGCGAGTTGCGGATCGCTCATCGCGCCACTCCCAGCGATGCCACCAATTTCGGCTTGCGCAAAATCAATCACGCTCAGTCGCTGCGAGTGGCGTACTGGAAACATGCCGCGCACGAAGGGAAGTTTCGCAATCGACTTCAACTCCGCACTCGTTACTTGCACGCTCGCAAGATTCAACCATCGACTCGTCGTGCGAAGTTCGGCGCCAGTTCCTTTGAGCGCATCGATGCGAGATTGTGTGATCGGAAGGTCTGCTGCAGAAAGAAGCGTGGCTTGTGAGGAGCGAAGCGCGCGGCGATCAAGAGCGCGGGTCGTCAGCGGCGTGTCCGACAACTGAATCCCGCGCCGTAAAACTTCCTTGGGCGCAAGAACAATCCACCACGCTTCTTCCGTTTGCACTTGCGACTTGCCTTCTGCGGCAAGCGCTGAAGGTAGCGCAACGCAAGCGGCAAGAATTGCGGATGCGAAGGCAACATGTCGGCGCGAGAGCGCAGCGTGCAGTTTTAAGTTCATCGTTGGACTTCCGGGGACACCGTTAGTGTGAGGGGTGAATAGCCTGTTGCCACTAACTTCCGTTCACTTTCGCACAAGTGCTTGATCGAAACACGCGCGCCAACGAACCGTGGTACACAATCCGCCTCATGCAGAACGATGCCAGAAACGCCACGCCTCAACAGCAGATTGACCCTGTGCCGCGTCCGATCGCGCTTGTGACTGGCGCTTCGAGCGGAATTGGCCGTGATTTTGCACTTGCGTTAGCTGCGCGTGGCTACGACCTTGTTGTTGTTGCGCGTCGCGAAGATCGTCTCATCGCACTCAAGCGAGAGGTCGCTACTCGATTTTCCGCGCGAGCGATGGTGATCGCAATGGACCTTGCAGTGACCACCGCGCCGCGCGAGATTCACTCCATCGTTGAAGGCTCTGGTCTTGAAGTCAGCTACCTCGTGAACAACGCGGGATATGGCACGCGCGGCCGTTTTCTTGATGCGTCGTGGTCGTCGCACGCGGATTTCTTGCAAGTCATGTGTGGGTCGTGGTTGCATCTCACGCACTTGATGCTTCCCCTGATGGTGAAGCGAGGACACGGTCGCATCCTCAATGTGTCGAGTCTCGCATCGCTCACGCCTGAACCTCCGGGGAGTTTGTACGGACCTGTGAAAGCGATGATGACAGGTGCGAGCCGCGCGCTGCGCTTGGACCTTCTCGCAACTGGCGTCCATTGCACCGCACTCTGTCCAGGATTCACGCGCACTGAGTTTCATGACACACTCGGCTGCCGCGAAGCGATGAATAAGTTGCCGAAGTATCTCTGGCAAGACTCACGCACGGTGGTCGATGCAGGCATGCGTGGCGTGGAAGAAAATCGTGCTGTCGTGGTGCCTGGCCTCTCCAACAAACTCATCGCGCTCATGTGCAAACTTCTTCCGTATGCACTGACGAGCCAGATGATTCCTCGTGCGATGAGCGACGCACCGCATACGCCGCGCTGACTGGATGCCACGATGACGTTGATCTGCGTTCCCATTCCAGTTCATGCACCCGAGGAAGTTCCCTCGCTGCTCGCTCGCTGCGCACGCGTTGCGGAGTGTGGCGCAGCCATGGTGGAATGGCGCATTGATGCACTTTTCGCACAGCCCTTCGACTCTGAAGGCGAATACGAAGCTGCGCTTGATTGCATTGCGCTGCTCATCCGAGACAGCGTGCTGCCATCGCTCGTCACCGCGCGCACGGTGCGTGAAGGCGGTCATTGCGAACTTGAGCCCGAGCCACTCTTCCATTTGCTCGGTGAAATCGCGTCGCTGCAGGTTCCGCCGCGCTTTGTGGATGTTGAATTCGCGATCGTGGAGAAACTTGGTCGCGTTCCGCTCGTGCGAGAGGGCGGCGCATCACTGCTCTTCAGCGCGCATGATTTCCAAGGACCGCCTGCGAATGTCGCGCGTCTCTATGCGCGCATGGCTGACGATGATCGATGCGCGATCGCAAAGATTGCGTGGCGCGCGCGCACGGTTCGTGATTGTCACGATGTGTTTGAGATACTCGCGCTACGCGTGAAGCCCTCCGTCATCCTTTGCATGGGTGAAGAAGGACTCGCTACCCGCGTGCTCGCGCCGAAGTTCGACGCGTTCCTCACCTTCGCATCAGAAGGCGCTGGACTTGAAAGTGCGCCAGGGCAGCCGACGATTGCGCAATTGAAATCGCTCTACCGCTTCGATGCGATCTCGCGCACGACGAAGGTCTACGGCGTAATCGGGTACCCCATAGCGCACTCGAAGTCACCGGAGTTTCACAACACTCGCTTTGCTGAACACTCGCATAACGGCGTCCTCCTTCCGTTGCTTGTGCGCGGCGATTGGGAGAGTTTCAAAGCGGCGCTGTCGATGTTGCTCGATGACAAGTCGCTTTCCTTCCGAGGAGCGAGCGTCACGCTTCCACACAAGGAGCACCTCGTGCGTTTCGTGTTGGAGCGTGGCGGTGTTGTAGACGGGACAAGCGCGTGGGTAGGTGCAGCAAACACACTTGTCGTGGCCTCCGATGGCTCGCTCTTTGCGACAAACACAGATGTTCCTGCAGGGTGCGGCGTCCTCGCTGATGCACTGCATGGCGCAGTGCGAAACAAACGAATTGCTGTGTTTGGCGCTGGTGGCGTCGCGCGCGCGATCGCGGGCGGTCTCGCGCTTGAAGGCGCGCGCGTCGTGATCGTGAATCGGACGCATGAGAAAGCTGTTGCGCTCGCGGAGGCTCTTTCGCAAGATGGACGCGCGGTGCACGCGATGCGAGAAGATGCGTTTGAATGTAACGCGATGGAGTGCGAGCGTTTCGACGCATTCGTCAACGCAACGCCGCTCGGGATGGATGGCGGACCTGATCCTGATGGCATCGCGATTCCAGACACCGTGCACTTTGACTCCGACTCGGTGGTCTTCGACACCGTCTACGCGCCGCGAGAAACGCCCCTGCTCAAACTCGCAAAATCGCGTGGCGCGCGAACGGTCGGCGGTTGGGAAATGTTCCTCCGACAAGCGGAATTACAGTCCCAACTCTGGCTTTCATCACACTAGGATCTCCCTGTGCAAGACGTGCCCACCATTGACGACGCCATCGCGTTTCTTCACGCGAACCTGTGCGGAACAATCCGTTTCGAGAGTGAGTTCCGTCCAGTTAAGATCGTCGTGCAACCCGATGGAAAACTTGTTGCGTCTGTCATGAGCGCGATGCTGCAGTCCTTTGATACGACGCTCTATCTCCCTGACGAAAACGAAAGTGGCTTGCATCTCGAAGTATCACTCGAGGAGTTTCAACCGAAAGGCGATGACGCACTCCTCTGTGATCGTTGGCAGATCTACCACGGCGAACCACCAGATGTTCGTTGGGCGCGCATCTCGATCGATGCCGCGCGCTTTGCTGGGTTGTTCCTCGACGGCGACGCGCTGATGCTCGCGAATCCTCTCGCGGAATGTTCGAGCAAAGTGCTACGCGAAGTGAATGCGGACAAGGTCTCGCTTCGACGATTCTGCGCCGAGCATGCGGGGATGGAAATCGACGAGCCCGTCCTTGTGGGCGTCGACGCATATGGCTTTGATGTGCGCCGCGCATTCGATGTCATCCGCATCCCGAGCGAGGATTTGCTTGAAAATGAGGCGGATCTCCGCGAAGAGTTGCGCCGTCGTGGATTCTCCCTCGGAGCAAGGTAAGATCGTTCATTATGGCGATGACCGAAGGTGACAAAAAATATGCGGGCAGTCTCAACAGCGCGATGATCGACGGACCTGAGGGTCACGCCGCTCAGGAGTATGCGAATCATTTCGGCGAGCCTGGCTTCGACGACATCACCAAGGTGTACATCGCGCAGCGTTACGACGGGTACACCGAAGAGAATCAACAGTCCTGGCGCACGCTTTACGATCAGCAGATGGCGTACCTCGCAGTGCACGCATCGAGCGTGTACTTATCCGGCGCACGATCGATCAATCTTGTGCGCGATCACATTCCATATCTCGAAGGCACAAAGAGCGTCAATCACTTCCTCCAGAAGTTGACGGGTTGGCAGAGCCGCGCGGTGCCTGGCTACTTGCCCGCAAAAACATTCTTCGCGTGTCTCGCGCGACGCGAGTTCCCCACAACGGTCGTCATTCGACCGAAGGAATCGCTGCACTACCTCCCCGAGCCAGACATCTTCCACGACATCTTCGGTCACGTGCCGCTGCACGCAGATCCAGTGTTCGCAGATTTCTTGCAGACCTACGGCAAAGCTGCCCTCCTCACGAATGACCCCGCACACACCGAGCGCCTCGCGCGATTGTTCTGGTTCACTGTGGAATTCGGCCTCATTCGCGAAGACGGCGAAATCAAGTTGTACGGATCAGGACTCATCTCAAGCCCAGGCGAGTCTGTCCATGCATTGACAAGCAATGAAGTGCAACGCCGACCCTTCGATCTCGAAACAGTGTGCAACACCAGTTTCGAAATCGACCACTATCAGCCAATTCTTTACGTGCTCGAAAGCTTTGCGCAACTGCGCGACGCAATGAACACCTACGCCACCCGACTCATCGAAGAAGCCGAACGCGCTGAACGCGCTCGCAGATGACGTACGACCGCTCGGCGCAGAACTCTCCGTCTTCGGGTCGTTTGCAACCGGGCGACAGCCGCAATGGCTGAACAACCAATGACAGATCGCGAACGAGCACAACGCCTCGCTACTGATCTCGCGCAAATTTTGGCTGCGCTCGATGAACGATTGCAACGCTCAGCCGAGCCCTTTGCGGCGGATTCGGCGATCCTGCATTTCAGTCTCGCCTTCGAAGTGTCTTGGAAACTGTGCCAATCGATCGCCGAGGGAGAAGGCGTTCGAGCAGACAGCCCCGCTTCTGCTTTCCGCGCGGCATTCAAGCTGTGATTCATCAGCGACGAAGAAGAACTCCTTCGACTCGTTCGAACGCGAAATCAAATTGTCCACATCTACCGCGCGGAATTTGCTGCCGCCGTGCTCGCCGAACTGCCCGCGCATTTCATCACATTGCGCACGCTGCTCGCTGCATCGCTGCGCCAACTTGATGTGTGACCGACTGCTTGATACGGCTCCTTCTCGACGCAGAGGAATCGCATTGAAATGTTGTGAATTCGGTATAGTCCACACCCAATGCTCAGGGTGACAATTGAAACTTCGTTGTGGAGCCGATGCTGGGCTCCTGTTGCGACCGCTGTGGGTTCGATCTTCGTGCTTGCTATTGCTGCGAGTTGCAGGGTTGGACCCGATTCGACGCCGTTGCAATCGCCTGATGGCGGCGTCGCGACGACTGCGACATTCGCGCCTCCTGTGATGACGGTTGCTGAAGTCGCTGCCGATGCAACTGCCGCGAGCGCAACTGATGTGACGGATGTGGTGGATGTTGAACTCTGGTGGAAGCGGTTCAACGATCCAACACTTGATGCGCTGATTCTCAAAGCCGACCTTCTCAATACGAGCATTGCCGAATCGTTTTCGCGTATTCGCATCAAGCAAGCGAGCCTCGGCGTGAGCGAGTCGGAATTGTGGCCGACCCTCGCTGCGGGCGCTGGGTACGCGCGTGTGCAGCAAAACTTCTCACAACTCGGCGCGCTCGGTGTGGATGTCGATCCGTACGACCAATGGAGTTACGGTCTCTCGATGCCCTCGTGGGAAATCGATCTGTGGGGCCGCATCGCCAGCATGGTTGCCTCCTCCACGTCAGATCTTGAGGCGAGCGTAGATGATCTGCGCAGCGCGATGGTGTCGGTGCGCGCGCAAGTGGCGACGGTGTACTTGCAAGTTCGCACACTACAAACTCGCCTTGATGCATTGAACGCGTCGATTCGAAATCTTGAACAGACACTCGCGCTCACGCAACGGAAGTTTGATGCCGGCACGACCACGATGCTCTCTGTGAGCCAAGCGGAGACGGACCTTGATCTCAAGACTGCACAGGTCCCATCACTCCGCGATGCGGTTGCGCAGTCCACTGGTCAGCTCGCGGTACTGTGCGCCACGAATACAACGGAAATCGCAGCGATTCTCGGCGCTGCGGGACCGATTCCAACTGGTCCCGACGTCGTGAATGTTGGCCTGCCCGCGTCGCTGCTTGAGCGACGACCCGATCTGCGCGCGGCCGCGCTGCACTACGACGCACGGGTTGCGATGATTGGCGCTGCGGAAGCGTTGAACTATCCCGCCCTCTCGCTCAGTGGCAATTTCTCCATCTCCGCAACCGAGTTCAACGGGCTAAGCGATTGGTCGAACAAAGCGTATTCCTTCGGCCCCTCGCTCTCGCTGCCGCTCTTCACAGGGTGGAAGATTTCTTCGGAGATCATTGGTGCGAAGGCGCAAGCGGAACTCGCGTTCAACTCGTGGCGCGGAACGCTGATCAGAGCAATCGCGGAAGTCGACACGTCCATTGCAGCACTCGCGTTCGCTCGTGAATCGAATGCGCGATACTTGAGGGCGGTCGCGAGCGCGTCTGAAACCGAACGACTCGCGGCGATGCAATATCAATCGGGCACGACAACACTCGAGAATCTCCTCGATGTGCAGAACAATCTCTTGAGTGCTCAGGACTCGCAAGCGCAAGCACAAGGGCTTGCAGCGCAGTCGATCGTGGAACTCTACAAATCTCTCGGCGGCGGGTGGGGCGACGCAGTACCCACGCAAGACGGTGCGAAGACTGATGCGAAGACGGCGATCGCGAGTGCGCCTACAAGTGGCGCCTCCATAAGTCCAGTGGCAAAGGCTGAGTCAGGAAGTAAGGAATGATGATGAAGAACGAACCAATGACGATTCTCACCTACACCGCGCTTTGCGGTTTTATTGCCACACTCGCCGCTTGCGAGAAGCCGAAGGCAGTGATGCCCACGCCACTACCGCCCGCGGTGAGTACCGCGATTGTCGCCACGCGCGACATTCCGATGAAGCATGACTTTCCAGCGACCATCACGTCGCCGCAGATGGTCGACATCAATGCACGCGTGAGTGGCTGGCTCCTCTCGCAAGACACGCCCGATGGCGCGCATGTCAAAAAGGGTCAACTCCTCTACAACATTGATCCCGCGCAATACAAGATTCAACTTGATGCCGCGAACGCGCAGGCCGCGCAAGCGAATGCGCAACTTACAGTGTCGCGCGGACAACTCGATGCCGCGGTTGCTCAAAAGGTCTACGCGCAAGCGACCTACGACCGCAACAAGGGTCTCGTCGCTTCCGGCGCGGTCAGCAAAGAGAGCTGGGATCAAATCACTGAGAACCTCGCTGCGGCGAATGCAAGTGTCGAGCAAGCGAATGGAAACATCGCGCTCGCGCAAGGAAGTGCATTGAGCGCGAACGCAACCATCGAGAATGCGAAACTCAATCTTGAGTGGTGCGTAGTTGAAAGTCCGCTCGATGGCATCATGGGTGCATCAAGCTACTTCGCAGGTTCACTCGTCGGTGATGCATCAAAGCAGTTGCTCAACACCGTCGTCCAGATGGATCCGATGTGGGCGAGCTTCAGTCCGAGCGCGAATTTCCTTCCGACCATTCTCGCAAACCAGAAGGTTGGCGATCTTCCTGCGATCGTGACACTCACTGGCGCGTCGAATGTGCCGGCGCCTGGTCTTCCCCTCACGCTTGGTGTGGACTCGCCGTATGTCGAGGGTCGACTCGTGATGGTGAACAACCAAATCAGCGGCACGAGTGACACGATTCTCATGCGTGTTGAGTTTCCAAACGTGACGGGTGTCTTCCGACCTGGCGCGTATGCAACTGTCACCGTGCAACTCGGCACGCAAAAAAATGCGGTCGTCATTCCGCGCACCGCAGTATTCGCGCGACAAACAGAGCTTTTCGTCTGGGTTGTGAAGGACGATGAAACTGTGGAGAGCGTTGCGGTCGACGCACAGTCGGTGTACGAAGACGTCCTCGTCATCAATGGCGGCGTTGCGCCTGGAACGAAAATTGTCTCTGAGGGTGTCGGCAAACTTCGTGCCGGCATGAAGGTGCGAGACATGGGAGCAACAGCTCCAGCCTCACCTGCGAAACCAGCAACACCTGCGCCTGCAGCATCAACCGGCGGAAAGGGCTGATCGAACGATGTCTTTCCGCTTCTTCATTGACCGACCCATCTTCGCCACTGTCATCGCACTCGTGATGACCTTGAGCGGCATCATCTGTGCTGTCATTCTTCCGATTGCGCAGTACCCAAACATCGTGCCGCCGACGGTGCAGGTCATGGCGACTTACAACGGCGCAGATGCGAGCACCGTTGCACAAGTTGTCACGCTGCCGCTCGAGCAACAGATCAACGGCGTCGAAGGCATGTTGTACATGTCATCGACCTCGACGAGCGCAGGCGTGTCCACGATCACGATCACGTTTGAAATTGGCTACAACCTCGACATCGCCGCGGTCGACGTGCTCACCCGCGTGAATCAGGCGATGCCGCAGCTCCCCGATGCAGTGCAGCGCGTCGGTGTCAACATTGCGAAGCAGTCGAGCAACATGACCGCGGTCGTGAGCTTGTATTCGCCGAACAATACCTACGACAGTTCGTTCCTCTCCAACTACGCGAACATCACCATCGAGCCCGTGCTCTCGCGCGTGGATGGCGTGGGAAATACCACGATTTTTGGTCTCGAACAGTACGCGATGCGTATCTGGCTCGACCCTGACAAACTCACGCAGCTGAATCTCACGCCCGACGATGTGCTCAAGGCCGTTCGCGCGCAGAACAATCAAGCGTCCCTCGGTGCAGTCGGTGGCGAGCCTTCGGTGGGACACCCATCCACGACGCTCTCGATTCAAGCGAAGGGTCGCCTGACGAAGACGGATGAGTTCGCAGACATCATCATCCGCACGGAGGCTAACGGTGCGATCCTGCGCATCAAGGACATCGGACGCGTCGACCTCGGCAGCTACCAGTACTCAAGTTCTTCCACGCTCAACGCGGGCGCAACTGCGACTGTCGCGCTGTATCAACTGCCCACCGCCAACGCGTTTGATGTTGTGGACAAGACCAAGCTCGCGATGGAGCGACTCAAGGCGCAGTTCCCGCCCGACCTTGAGTACAAGATCGCCTACGACACGACGAAGTTTGTGAAGGCGTCGCTTGATGATCTCATCAAGACGCTCTTCGAAGCCGGCATCCTCGTCCTCATCACGATCTACGTGTTCTTGCAGTCCTTCCGCGCCACGCTCATTCCGATGATCGCGATTCCAGTGTCGATCGTCGGCACATTCGCGATGATGGCGGTCTTCGGATTCTCCGTCAACACGCTCACGCTGCTCGGGCTCGTGCTCGCGATCGGCTTGGTCGTCGATGACTCGATCATCGTTGTCGAAAATGTCTACCGTCAACTTGAAGGTGGCATTGAAGATCCGAAACTCGCAGCTGAAATGGCGATGAAGCAAGTCGGCGGTCCGATTGTTGCGACTAGTGCCGTGTTGCTCGCAGTGTTTATCCCCGCCGCACTGATGCCCGGTATCACCGGACAACTCTACAACCAGTTCGCACTCACTATTGCGTTCTCGGTTGCGTTCAGCGCGGTGAATTCATTGACGCTTTCGCCCGCACTCTGCGGCGTGTTCCTTCGCAAAGAGAAGCCCACGAAGTTCTTGCCGTTCGTGCTCTTCAATCGCGGCTTCGAGTTCGTGTCGTCGCATTACGCATTGCTCGTCCGTTGGCTGTGCAAGTACTGGTACGGCATGGTTGCCGTGTTCATCCTCGGATGCTTCGGTGTCACGCACTACCTCCGAATCACGCCGACCGCGTTCATTCCCAACGAAGATCAGGGCTACTACTTCGTCGTCTTCCAACTTCCACCAGCGTCGAATCTCTTGCGCACACAAGAGATCTCGAATCAACTTCAGGCGATCGCGCGAGAAGACGAAAACGTCACCGATGTCGTTCAAATCAACGGGCTTAACTTCCTCACGAGCGCGCTGCAAACCAACACGGGCTTGCTCATCGTTGTGCTGAAGGATTGGGATCAGCGTGATGTGTTTACCGGAAACGTCAGAGCGATCTTGCTGCGCGCCGTGCCGAAGATGCGCTCGATCCCCGATGCGCTCGTGATGCCACTTCCGCCGCCGCCTATTCCTGGCCTCGGCAACGTTGGCGGATGGCAATTGCAGGTTGAAGCCCTCGAAGGACAGAGCTTCGAAGAACTCGCGGCAGTATCCGAAGCATTCTTGGCTGAAGCGACGAAGGAACCATCACTTTCTGGCCTGACGAGTCCGTTCTCTGATTCCGTGCCGATGGTGAATCTCGAAATCGATCGCACGCGTCTGTATGCGCTCGGTCTCTCGATCGATGATGTGTTCAGCACACTCGGACAAAGCTTCGGACAGTCGTTCATCAACAACTACAACGATTTCGGTCAGGTCTACAACGTGATGGTGCAAGCTGATGCGCCAACACGTATGCGTGTTGCGGAAATCATGGACCTTCGCGTGCGCAACTCAAAGGGCGAGCAAGTCCCCTTCGCGTCGTTCGCAAAGCCTTCGATCAAGACGGGCACCGACAACGCAACGCACTACAACCTCTACAACACGGTGCAGGTGAATGGGCAAACCGCCGCGGGCTACGGCTCTGGCGACTCTATTCGAGCCATCGACCGCGTTGCAGACGCTTCACTGCCTGAGGGATTCACGTACGAGTGGACAGGCACAACATTCCAAGAGATCGAAGCAGGAAGCCTTGCGCCTCTGGTGTTCGGCCTGGCGATCATCGCGATCTTCCTTCTGCTCGCTGCGCTCTACGAAAGTTGGCTGTTGCCGTTCAACGTCTTGCTCGCGGTGTCATTTGCTGTGCTCGGTGCGCTTCTCGCGCTCCACATCGCGGGGCGTCCACTCGATGTCTATGCACAAATCGGCTTGGTCATGCTTGTCGGGCTCGCGGCGAAGAATGCAATTCTCATTGTCGAGTTTGCGAAGGAACGCGCCGACACAGGCGAGTCCGTCATGGATGCAGCAAGCGAAGCATCACGGCTTCGCCTGCGCCCCATCATGATGACGAGCTTCGCGTTCATCCTCGGCATTCTTCCGCTCGTGGTGGCGACAGGTGCTGGCGCACAAGCACGCCACTCCATCGGCATCACGGTGCTCGGCGGCATGCTCGGCTCCACCATCATGGATCAACTCGTGGTGCCGAGTTTCTTCTACATGTTCTATTCGATGCGCCGCAAGCTCGGCGTTGGAGTGCCTGAAGCGCCTCCGGGAACGCTGCCTGTGCGCGAGCACCACTAAGCGTTCTCCGCAAATCTTCTGAAGGATCACGAATCACTCATGCGCTACGCTCTAGGCATGAGTGATTCGCTTTCTATCACACGAGATGAATACGCAAGCCGACGCGCGCGAGTGCTGAAGCAACTCAAAGACGCTGTTGGGCTTGTTTTCGCAGGCGAGGCGGATGCGAGCATCCACGGTGAGTTCCGCGCGGGCGCGAACTTCGAGTACCTCACAGGGATCACGAACGAAGCGGGCGCGATACTCCTCTTCGATCCGCTCCATCCAATGGATGATCGCAAGGTCATTCTCTTTCTGAAGCCGCTGAACCCAGAGCTCGAGAAGTGGGATGGCTTCCGCATGGAAATTTCCACCGCGCTGAAGGAGCAGTACGGCGTGAAGACTGTGATGCGCACCACAGCGTTCGCGCGATTCCTTCTCGAGGCAACCAAGCGCACGAAGCGTTTCGCACTGTTGCATTCGCTCGCTGCGCATACGTCTGCTGTCTCGCCCGATCTCGAAGTCTTCCGTAAGTCTGCGGAGCGCATTCCTGGTTCGAGCATCATCGATCAGTCGCAGATGCTCGCGGTGATGCGCGCATCGAAGTCGAAGACGGAAGCCAAACTCATGCAGTGTGCTGCAGATATCACTGCCACGGGATACAGCGCAGTGTTGAAGGGGCTCAAAGTTGGACAGACTGAATTCGATGTGCAAGAGATGCTCGAACACGGCTATCGATCGAATGGCTCACGCCGCACTGCGTACCACACGATTGCGGGAGGTGGATTCAACGCCACCGTTCTCCACTATCACGGCAACCACGCGCCTCTCGCTGATGGCGATCTCATCCTCATCGATTCCGGCGCGGACTTCATGGGGTATGCGTGTGATGTTTCGCGCACATTTCCTGTCAACGGCAAATTCACGAAGCGGCAGCGCGAGATCTACGACATCGTGCTCAAAGCCCAACTCGCAGCGATTGCTGCCACGAAAGCGGGCGTGACATTTGCTGCAATTGATAAGGCCGCACGCGATGTCATCTCGAAGGCTGGCTATGCCGATGCGTTCTTCCATGGAACCGGCCATCACCTCGGACTCGAAGTGCACGACATCACACCAGATGGCCCGATTCCAGAAGGCGCGGTCATCACGATCGAGCCTGGCATCTACTTGCCGAGCGAGAACTTCGGTGTTCGCATCGAAGACGACATTCTTGTGACGAAGAAAGCGGGCGGCGTCAATCTCACTGAAGCGATTCCGAAATCCGTAGACGCAATCGAACGCGCGATGAAGCGCTAACACAATGGTGATGGCTACTCAAACACAGACGGCATAAATGTGTGCAGCGTCAGTAGCGCGAGCGACCACACCACCGGCAGTGCGCTGATGATGATCGCGGCGATTGCAAGGAATCTGCCCGCACTCCGTCGAAGGCGCGCGAGTAATTCGCACATCACGATGACCCACATCACGAGCGCGAACTTGAAGGCAACCGCGCCTTGCATGCCCCAATCGTTGATGATCAGTGCGGCAACTGGGTTTACTTCGACACCATTCATGTCGAGAATCTTCCATGTAAGCATGATGTCGAGGCTCGAGATGAAGATGAACCACACATACGCGTTCTGAAAGTGCATCTCTGGACTGCGCACGAAACCGAGTGGATCATGCGGAAGTGAGATGCCGCACTCTGGGCAGCGCGGCAATCGCGTCACCGCGTGCGGATCGAGCGCGTGGCCGCAATCAACGCATTTCCCGTACTTCTCGCGCTTTCGGCGACGGAGCGCGAGTGGAAACGCAACTGCTGCCCACGACGCACTCGTCCAGAATGCAAGATCCGCGACGATGCCCGCGACAAGCGGTCGGTGCGGAATGAGAAGGTCGCGCCCATCCACGACACCGAGGTGCGTTGCACATCGAAACTCAGGAAGGGCGCTTGCTCCTCCGTTCTTCAAGCGGTGCCAAGACTCGCTCGCGAACGCGCGAAAGGGCCAGCCCGTGAGCGTCGTTCCGATGGAGTAGAAGTCGTCCACCTCTGCGAGTGGTGCCTCAGTGATCACCGAATGCGGCGGATGATGCACGCGCGTCGACTCGGAGTCCCTCTCGCGCAATCCACCTGTGGGCCACCGATCCAATGATTCGCCCAACCTGCCGGCGCGATTGACTAGATAGGTATCGGCAAGAAATCCGCGATTCACTTCGATGAATGCATAACCTTGCGCTGGCGGTTCGAGACTCGAGTCGTACTCGCTCTTCCAATATGAAAACGTCTGCGCGCCTGGCCCGATCCCACGCATCGCGAGCAGCAAAGGCAATCCACTCGCCATAAAAATGGTCATCGCGGCGCCGCTGAGCGCGAAAGGAAACGCGCGGCGTGCGCGAGAGATCCAAGGACGCATGCGCACACGATACGCGACTCATGCGCTCTCTCCAAATCCTGCCTTCGATCAAACCACTCGGTCGTCACTCGCAATGTTGAATACTGGCGCGAGATTCACTTGCACGAGCTTACTCACCTTTGTGTCCTGCACCGCTTGCGCTGTGTCTGGATCAACGTAATCAGAGTGGCATGAGGCCTTCTCGCCGAGATCCGCACCCACTGCCTTCTTCGTCTTCGATGCGAGTTTGTGAATCTCATCAGGACTCAACACGCCGCGCTTGGCGAGGATTTCTTGCTGCTCTTCCGTGAGTGCCGCGCTCTTCACAGGTTTGCCGCGCTGGTACTCCTCTTCTTTGCCGCTCGCGAACTCTTGGATTTCCTTCGAGATGCGCACGCTGCACCAATCGTGTCCGCACATCGCACAGAAGTCCGTGTCGACATCGAGATCTTCATCGTGATAGGCGCGCGCGGTGTCAGGATCGAACGACAACTCGAAATGCTTCTCCCAGTTGAGTGCAGCGCGCGCCTTCGTGAGTTCATCATCGCGATCGCGCGATCCAGGAATTCCGAGCGCAACATCCGCCGCATGCGCTGCGATTTTGTACGCGATGCATCCTTGTTTCACATCGTCCTTCTTCGGAAGACCGAGGTGCTCTTTCGGTGTCACGTAGCAGAGCATGCTCGCACCGTGGTATCCGGCCGCGGTCGCGCCGATACAACTCGTGATGTGGTCGTAGCCGGGAAAAATATCCGTGACCAACGGACCGAGTACATAGAACGGCGCGCCATGACAAAGCGAGCGCTGCAACTTCATGTTGTATTCAATCTGATCAAACGGCACATGCCCAGGTCCTTCGACCATCACTTGGACACCCATGCGCCACGCACGCTCAGTCAATTCGCCGATCGTGGCAAGTTCCCCAAGTTGCGCGCGATCCGTCGCGTCCGCAAGGCCGCCCGGACGCAATCCATCGCCGATGGAGAATGTCACGTCGTAGCGGCGCATGACTTCACAGATCTTTTCCCAGCCTGTGTACATCGGATTCTGCTTGTTATGCACGAGCATCCACTTCGCAAGCAGCGCCCCGCCACGCGAGACGATGCCGATGAGACGCTTCTTGATAAGCGGCAAATGTTCCTTCAGCACGCCCGCGTGAATCGTGAAGTAATCGACGCCTTGCGCGGCTTGATGTTCAAGCATCGCGAGGATGATTTCTTCGTTGAGGTCTTCGAGTTTCTTCCCGATGATCATCGAGTAAATCGGCACGGTACCGATGGGAACAGTCGAGTTGAGGCAGAGCGCTTCACGGCACTCATCGAGGTTGCCACCGGTCGAGAGATCCATGACCGTGTCCGCGCCCCACTTCTCCGCCCACTGCAATTTTTCGACCTCTTCATGCGTGCCCGAGGAAATCGGCGACGCGCCCATGTTTGCATTGATCTTCGTCTTCGACGCGCGACCGATGGCCATCGGATCCAACTTGTGTGCGAGGTGCACGCGATTGGCTGGAATCACCATGCGACCTGCAGCGATCTCATCACGCACTTGCAATGGAGTGAGATGTGGCTCACGCGCAGCGACGCGTTCCATTTCTTTCGTCACAACACCAAGACGCGCGCGCTCAAGTTGCGTGATCGCGACGAAGTTCTTTGGCGCACGCACGCGCATCCACACCCCACGCGCGGTCACAAAATCAACAACCGCACAATCACTCGCGTGCGCTTCCGCTGCAGGTTGTTGCGCAAAGGAGGAGCACGACCAATCGTGCGGAAGAAAATCCCACGCGGTCTTCTCACTCGCGCTGGGCATCCCTGGCGTATCGGGAGAACTGAATGCATACGCACCACCGATATCTGCGCGACGCGCGAACGATCCAGGCGTTGTGCCCTGCGCGGACGACGAAGGGTCGCACGCGCCATGAAGTGGAAGTTCGTAGGAATCGACGGTGGATGATGCGGTGGATGATGGTGGGTGCGTCATATGGTTCTCTCGATTCACTGAAGTGATCAAGCAACACAGATGTCAATGATGACTGTGGTGCTTCCCTACGCCGGAATGATCCGGATCAGGTTCAACGGGTGCTTCTCAGCCCTTCTGAAGGGCGCCCCGAGCGAAGCGCAGTATACGCCGCTCACGCGTTACCTTTCCACCTGTGAGTTCCGCACTTGAACAACCCGCGTATGCAACTTCACTCGCCCTCGTTCGCGCTGCGCAGGAACGCGTCGCGCCGTTTATTCATCGAACGCCTGTACTCACGAGTGCCACGCTTGACCGACTGAGTGGTCGCTCGCTTTTCTTCAAGTGCGAGATCTTCCAGCGCACAGGCTCGTTCAAGTTTCGAGGCGCAACCAATGCAGTGCGCATGCTTGATGACGCAACAGCCGCACGCGGCGTCGTCACGCATTCTTCTGGCAACCACGCGCAAGCACTCGCACTCGCTGCGTCCATGCGGGGCATCGCTGCACATGTCGTGATGCCATCGAACTCTGCAGAGATCAAGAAGGCTGCGGTGCGTGGCTACGGTGCGCGCATCATTGAATGCGTGCCAACACTTGAAGCGCGTGAAGCCACCGCAGCGCGAGTGCTTGAAGAGACTGGCGGCAGCATGATTCCGCCGTACAACCATGCGAATGTCATCGCTGGTCAAGGCACGATCGCGCTCGAACTTCTTGAACAATGCGCTGACCTCGACGCGATCATTGTTCCGCTCGGCGGTGGCGGATTGATCTCAGGCATCACCATTGCAGCGAAGGGCATCAATCCCAAGATTCGCATCATCGGCGCCGAGCCCGCGCTTGCAGGCGACGCTGCGCTCTCGAAGAAATATGGATCCATTCAACCGCCGATGGAACCCGTCACGATCGCGGATGGACTTCGCACTGCGCTCGGACCGTTAACGTTTCCCATCGTGCGCGATCTCGTCGATGAGATTGCGCTTGTGAGCGAAGATGAGATTCGCGCGCACATGCGACTCGTGTGGGAACGCATGAAGATCACGATCGAACCGAGCGCCGCTGTTGGTGTCGCAGTTGCCTGCGGATGTGGAGCCGCCGCACTTCCACAACGCGTCGGCGTGATCCTGTGCGGCGGCAATGTAGATATGCAAACGGTCTTGAGCTAAGAGGCCGACTCAGGACCCCTTCTTCTCCAGCGCATCGGTCAATCGCTCCACTGCTGCTTCGAGTCGCGCGATGCGCTCCATCAGTTCGCGGTCTTGACGCGGCGCTTGGTTGTTTGGTTGACGAGCTCCTGGCTGCGGCGCGCGCTGCCGCTGCATTCCCTGCGGCATCTGCATTCCCTGCGGCATCTGCATTCCCTGTGGCATCTGCATTCCCTGTGGCATCTGCATTCCGTGCGGCATCTGCATTCCCTGCGGCATCTGCACTCCCTGCGGCATCTGCACTCCCTGCGGCATCTGCATTCCCTGTGGCATCTGCATACGCATCAGCTTGCCGTCTGGTCCGACCATGATCACTTGCGTGCCACCGTCTGCGCCATCCTCACCGTCCTCGCCGTCCTCTCCATCCATCTCGATTTCAAACTCGAACTCTTCCGGCATCGCCATCGCAGCCAAGTCTGTCGCGACAACCTCAACGCCGATCGTCAGCGTCTCAGCGCCACGACGAACTTTGAGTTGCACCGTCTCGCCAGCCTTCATCGTTGCGAGCGCTTCGCGAATTGCTGTCGCACTTCCATCAGTGCCTTCACCAACACCGATCACAACATCGAATCGATGCAAGCCTGACTTCGCTGCAGGAAGCCCTTCCTTCAGACCTGTGAGGATTGTCGACTTCGCTGCATCCACCGCGAGATGTACGCAGAGCGCTTCATCCACTTCGCCGAGTTGCACACCGATCATGACGGGCGCAGGTGCTACGACAAGGTCAACCTCTACGTCGACTTCTTCGTTGTTCTCATCGCCTTCGGCATCCGCGCCGTCTTGACGCATGATGACGACCTTGTATTCGCCCGCAGCTGCATCTGGCGTCGCTTGCATTGCGATTGACTTCATCACGCTGCCATCCGCTGCAAGAATGTCGTAGCCCGCGTCAGTCTTTCGCACGCGCGAGGCATCGATCTTTTCGCCGTTGATCTTCGCCGTCAGCGTTCCATTCTCGATACGAATCTCGATGTCCTCATGGCCGTCCTTCTGCACTACGCGTGTCAGGGTTTTCGTGGTCCCTGCAGTGGCAGTAGATTGACACGCATTCGCGGTCGCGCCCATGAAGAACGAAAGTGCGAGGAGGCTTGATGTGGTTGTGGACTTTGAAAGAGACATTCTTGTGATTCCTTAGAGAGAGGTAGAGCCGCTTTGTAGCGCACAACGATCCCCGCAGATGCACTCGCACCAACCGAATCGTTCAAATTCTTGCGCCCTTCTCAAGCCGTCCATGCGTTGAGAAGGATGGTCAGATCGGCTGCATCCACCGAACCGCTGCCATTGAGATCCGCGATCGTTCCATTTGAACCCCACGCGTTGAGCAGAATCGACAGATCGCGCGCATCGACGATGCCGTCTCCATCAAGGTCGCCTAAGAGATGCTCGGTAAACCGAACCCAATATCGAAGTCCGTACGGACTTGGTAGCGGAGGCTCATTCGGCGGTGGTGCGTTGGGATCCACTTCGTCACACGTAAATGCGTTGCGAAATGTGCGCGTCTCCACACCGCCTGTGATGACGGCGAACCAATCTCCACTCGGCACCGTGAACTCAATCAGCGAGACGCCTTCACACGGACCACCATGCGCGAGAAACGGAACTTCAAGTGGACCTTCGCATGAACCTGTCACGAGTTGAAACTCCCACGGAAACTCGCCCTCGATCTCAGCGCGAATCGTCGCCCCTGCTGCCACGCCCGCAAGCGACATCCAATCCGTATCGCGCGGCGCATCGGTCGCAAACTTTCCTGCATACACCGCACCGAGATTGACAGCGCGCGATGCGAAGACGAGACCGTTGCATCCATCATTGAAATGGTCGTAGCACGGTTCAAGTTCCTCGATCGCGCCGAGAGGAATTGCAATCGCGCATGTCGTCACGCCGCACAATCGATCTGCTTCGTTCGCGCATGTTGCATCCCATGTCACCGAGCAGCACCAACCGTCAATGGTGCAGATGAAATCGCAACACGGGTATTGATCGCATCCCGGCGTCGGATGCGAAACGTCGCACACGCCGATCGCGGGGCAGTTGATGCCGTCGCAAAGTTCAAGCGCGAGATCGACGCACGCTTCATCCCAGGTGAACTCACAGCACAGCGGATTCACTTTGCACACGAGCGCGCAACAGTCTGGCATCACGCAGCCGGGCTCGATATGCACTTCGCGGCAATCGCCAACGCCAGGGCATTGCTGCGCAGCGGCGAAGGATGCGCAAGAGAGCGCGGTGGTGATACACAGGACGCGCATCACTTCGCCAACTCCAATGCGCGATCGGCGGCGCTCTTCGTTCCATCTCCGTTGAGATCACTCGGCGCGAGTTGAGGAATCATCTGCGGCATCGGCACTTGCTTCAGCTTCGCACTCACATTCGCCGCGAGAAATCCTGGCTGACATCCATCAAGTTGCGGGGTGAGATTGATCGCTGTGAACACCGCTTGCGATGCCGCATCGCATCCCACAATGTCGAGATCGCAATCACTATCGACATCAACCGCGATGAGGTACCTCGGCAACTGCCCAATGCCGAGCAGTTGATCCATCACAAAGTTCAGCGTCGTTGTGCTTCCGTTGTTTCGCAGCGTCGCAACGAGGCCGGGAAGTGCCGCGCCTTGCGCTGCGTCAAGATCGCCATCGTGATCGAAATCACCGAGGCACACGCTAAATGCGTAACCAATCGGCGTTCCTTCCAACACCAGTCGCTGCGCGAAGCCACCGCTTCCATCATTGATGAACGCGATGCTCTTCTGCTGCGGCGCAAGCAGCAGCGCTGTACCGAGTACATCGATGTCGCCATCCGCATCAAGGTCTGCGAGTGCCATCGACGCGAAACCTGGTCGCTCAGTGCCGATCTGCGGAACTTGCCATTCGCGACTGCGATCGAACACGCCGTTGCCCTGATTACGGAGGAGCACGAGGCGACCTCCGCCAGTGAGCACGACGAGCAAATCTAAATCCTTGTCGCCATCGACATCGCACGGCTCGATCTGGCGCGGATACGCGATGCCTCCACTCCATCGTGCAACATCGAGTCGCGCGGTGCGCACGAAACTACCGTTGCCTTCGTTACTCAAGATGTCGACACTCGCACCGAGATAGTTCGTCGCAGCGATATCGCGATCACCGTCACCATCGAAGTCGCCTGACGCGAGACCGGAGTTGTCGCGCCCAATTTCCACGCGCATCGCAGTGTCGGTGAAGATGCCACCCTTGCCACCCTTGAAGAGCGCGAGTTGCGATGGATCGCCGCGCACACCGAAGAGAACATCGTCGACGCTGTCGCCATCAAAGTCTGCAAGCTCCGCCCAGTCACTGAAGTTTCCGACGAGAAGTTCTTGCCACGGCGCGAAGTGACCATCGCCAACGCCGCGGAGCACAAGCGAAATTCCATCCCGGGTCCGCGCGGGAACAATGAGATCGGGGAAGCCATCGCCGTCAAGGTCGCGTGCGCGCAGCATCGACGGACCGATGCCGGCGGGCATCACGTCATAGACAGGCTGTGCGAAAACAAGTGGCTCATCGCCACGCGCGGTGGTGTTGAGCGCCCCGAGAATGAGCAGCGTGCTACACAAGATCCTGCGCGTGAAGCGCGGAAAATTAGCAGGCGCCCCAAACATTGAGGAGTGCAGTGAGATCCTGCGCATTCGTTGTGCCATTGCCATCGATGTCTGCACTCGGGGTATCCCAGCCAGTCAACAAGATCATGAGATCCGCGGCATTCACGATGCCATCTTGATTGAGATCGGCAGCGCAGAAAATCACGCGTGTGCCAGTCACGTTCAGCGTTCCGGTAGTCGATTGTGAAGAACTGACTTCGGTGATCAATCCACTCATGAGCAAGTTCGCGGTCCCGCCGGTCGGAATCACTGTCGGAAGTGCGAGGGGCTGGTCAACGAATCCTGGCGCAGTCGACGGCTGCGTTGTCGACGACGATTGCGTCGTCGTTGCCGACATGAGCACCGTGTCGCCGATGAAACTCAGCATGCCTGTAAGCGGAAGCACGCCAGGTACCGACGGCACTTCAAAGACTTGCCCCATCGCGTCAGCAGTAATCGTGATCATCACAGGCACCGCAGAGACGAACGAATATCCGCCGCCCTTCGCTGGCGTGATGATCATCGGCGCCGCGGCGGCTTGCACAAGCGTCAAGGTGGTGATGTTCGCTGTACCGAACGGAAGCGTGATCGGAAATCCGCCTGGATAAATCGCGTTCGGCGCGACAGTATGAAACGTGGAGTAGTTGATCGTGATGGAGAGATCCGCTCCACCAGGTACTCCATCGAGCGCATCGATCGACAACCCGCTGATCGAACCAACCAACTGCTTTCCGACTTGCTCCACGGTAAACCGGAATGCGCCATCAGGCGAAGTGTTCGTGCCGCCATCAACACCGAAAGACGCGGTGTATGGAATCGGGTTGTTGCCAGACCCACCGAAGAGTCCGGGGATCGTTCGCGTGCCGGTGGGAAGATTCACGGCGTCGTAATTTCCGATGAGTGTTCCAGTGAATGGAACGTCCATCGTCAATGTCGTGACGAGGCTGCTCGTCGGCGCGAGGACGCAGTCGTACGAGTCCGCAGCGAATGCGTGCGATGCCAAAGGAAGTCCTACGAGAAGTCCGACAAGTAATGTTTTTGATTGCATAAGTGGTTCCAGGGAGGCGCCTTCTTGGAAGAGTACTCCCGTTTTACGCCGGGACAAGCCAACCATGGAGGTACGGGGTCGATCTGCCCTCTGTTCATGCAAACGCAAGGCAACGGGCGGAATTATTTGACTGAACTCGGCGCATGGAGGAGTTCGTCGAGCCGGTCAACCCTTCGTTGATGCACAGGTCGACCAGGCTCGAGTTCGAGCAACGCAAGTAAGTGGACGCGCGCGCGCTCAAGGTCGTTCGCTTCAATCCAGCATTTCGCAGCCAGTTCACGAAGCGAAGGATCGAAGGGATTCATCCGCACTGCGCGCTCTGCACTCGCTGCTGCTTGTGCGAATTCACCCACGAGACTTCCGAGCTTCGCACACTCTGCAGCGATTGCAGGATCTTTGTCGGTGTAAAGATCGACTTCACGCAGATGCGGAAGCGCGTCGGTCGCGCGATCGAGCCCTCGCAATCCGCGCGCGAACTCGCGATGAGCGTAGGGATCGACTGGCCGCGCCTTCGCGTAGCGCTCGAGTAGCTCCGCGGTGAGTGGATCGGTTGCATCAAGACCTGATGCGATGCGTCGACGGATCACTGCTTCAAGAAGATCTGGGTGCGAAGGGAACCGCTCGAGAAATGCGCGCATCGTTGCATCATCAAGATCCACTTCAGGACCTGCATGATTGGGCCACGATGCGGCATCAAATCGCAAGTGCGCGTTCGACGCTGCGCCAATCGCGGCATGCCAGCGCTCCACGACCGCATTCAAGCGCGTCACCTCCGCTTGTGACGCGCGAAGTTCTGCGTCGTCATCGCCCTCAGTCAAGCTCCGCGCGAGTGTCGCGAGAGATGGCTCCGGCGAAAGTCCCCACGATGCAACTTGCGCAGCAGCCCACGTTCGAAAGCGAATGAGAAACTCTTCTCGACTGATGCCGAGCGCGGCGCGCATCGCTTCCTCTTCCTTCACACCCTTCGCGTACTGCGCGAGAAGACCAAGAAGTGCATCGCTTCCAAACGTCACATCCATGAACTCCACCATCCACGCGCCCTGCGCGTACGCGAGCTCTCTGTCGCCCGCGCGCTTGGGACGGATGAAAGCCCAGTTGATGCTGTCGAGATCAAACAGTCCGCCTTGCTTGGACGCGATCGCGAGTTTTTGGCACGTTTCATAGGCGCGCGGCAATTCCTCCATCCGCACCGCTGCCGCTTCTGTCAACCAGTGCGGCAGACGATTCAAGGTCTGTTCGAGCGTGACAGTGTGTGTGTACTCATGCGTAAGCACGTTCAACCAATCGAACAGCCCGAGATGTTTGGTAGGCGCGCCTTCTTTCGGAATCTCAATCGCGATCACTGGACCAGTACTCGCTGCAATTGTGTGAATGCGCGGCATGCCTGTGATGCGCACGCCGAAACTTCGGTGATCTGGCATGACGTCAATGATCGTCTTGCGCGTTGGCGTGAACCCAAATCGCGCAACAACACGCGCATGCATCTCCTCAAGACTGTGCGCCATCAACGCTGCGACGAGCGACGCTTCTCCCTTGGGCGCGCGAATCATGAAGTGCGCTGTCTCAATGCATGGCCAGGTTGCGATTTCTTTCGCGAGTTTGATGCTGAAGAGCGCGCGCTCGTTGAAAGGGTCGAGCGCAATCGCGTGCTCAAGCGCGGCGATGCCTGCGGTGTCTTCGCCCGCTTGCAACAGCATTAATCCGAGTTCCACTGCGGGAACATGCCAGAACGGTTCGCGCGCGACTGCAGCGTCAAGCACAACCTTCGCGTCTGCGTACTGCCGATCGAGCGACAGTTGCCGTCCAAGAATCGACAGTGCCGCCGCGCTGCCTGGCATGCGCGCATCGAACTTCGCAAGCCACCCGCGTGCGCCCGCGAGGTCGTATCGCGCCGCATCAAGCGCAGCCCGATACGCGAGTGATTCCGGAATCGGATGCGCATCGCTCACAAGTGGAGTGAGCGCGCGATCCGCAGCGCGAATGTCTTCACGCACAAGCGCTGCGCGCGCATCGAGCAAGGCCGCGAGCGGATGCCGTGGATGAATGCGTCGGAGTGCCTGCGCCGCGCGATCCGTGCCTTCAAAGTCGAAACGCTCAATCGCGAGGTCGCCCAAGAGTTTCCACGCTGCACTTTCGCGGGGGTTGCGCGCGAGTGATTCAAGTAATGCCGTGACTGCTGGCTCAAGCGCACCGCGCGACGCGAGTCGTTCGCCCTCCATCAATCGTGGAGCGGGATCCAATCGGTCGAACTCTTGCCGTGCACGCGCAAGCAGCGCGAGGATCGCTTGCTCGCCATCGCCCGAGTCCGCGCCAAGCCGAATGCCGAGCGCGATGAGCCGAGCGCGAGCGACGAGGTCGGCAGAACTTGCTGCGGCTGGAAGTTGCTGTGCCGCTCGACGAATCTCTTCGCGCGCGTCTTCCTCGCGATCAAGGGCGAAGTACGCCTCCGCTCGCATCGCAGACGCAAGTGCTGTGGTTGCGTCCTTGAGCAACGCGAGCACTTCGGGAAATCGGGCTTGTCGCGCGCGTGCGCCTGCGCGAAGTTCGACGGCGATGGTCACGTCTTCGAAGATCGGATCTGCGAGCCGCCAATCGTTCAATGCTGCTTGCGCAATGCGTGTCGGTGCATCGAGATCCGCGTCGTCGTAGGTTCCGTGCGCGATGCGTGCGTCTTTCCGCTCTTCCTTCGAAAGGTGCTGCGCGTTGATCGTGTCGACGACCTCTTGCAAGGGAGGCACAACTTCGGGAACGAAAGTCTGCGCAGCAACAGATGTCGTCCACGCGAACGCCAAGATCAACGCAGACGCAACGCGGAACATTTGCACTGCTGCGTTGTACCTCATGGCAGCGTTCAATTGCGAGAAGTTGGCGCAGGCGTTGGCACGACTGGTGCGGATTCTGTCGCGGGTTTCCACGGGCGCACATCGATCGCCCATTGCGTGGGATCGGGGTTCGGAATGACGAGCGCGGCGCGATCCGTTTCGTTCAATGGTGTGTTCACTTGAAACATCGAGACTCGCACGATGGTCGTGTCTTGGTTGGGCTTCGTCAGCCGAACGCCCACAGGCGCGAGTGTGATGTGATCGTAGAAAATTTCGATCGTCGCGAACTCAGACTCCATCCCGCTGCCCTTCTTCGGAACGAGCCGCAGTCCATCAACATCCGTGAGACCCTTCAAGAGTTCAGCACCAGTGGGAACTTCCGCGATAGCAACATCAAACCTCGCAAGCACTTCGCTCTTGGGTTGACCGGTTGGAATCGGAAACGGTCCCTCCCCCAACTTCAGCGGATCAAACAACTTGCCTGGCGCAACGATCTGTCGCTTCGTGAAGGATTTGTTGCGCGCATCAAGTTCGCACAGCCAACCGTCGGTGTAGATCCAGTGATCGAGGTGACGGTCGCTGCGTCCATTTGCATCGATGAACTCGTCAAACACAAATGCGAAACTTCGCGCGCCATCCTTCTGCTCAAGCACAAGTCGACCGAGACGCAGTTCATTATCTCCAACCAACGCGTCTTGCTTCTCAAGTGCGACTCGTCCAACGAATGTCGTGAGTGCTTTGCCCGCAACTTCGAGTCGATCGAGCAATACATTCGCCGCGTCGCTCGCAGGAACTTCCACAAGCGGCGTCGCCTGCATCATCGAGAGCATTGTGATGGGAATCAGAAGCGTGAGCATGCGTGCATTCTTCCCGAAACAGACGCGCGGCGTTGCACGCACATTCCCCAAAGGAAAATTCGCGGAAAACTCCCGCTCAAGTCGCGTCGTACTTGGTGAGATCAATCTCGTCAACGATGTCGAGACCGAATCCGTGCAACCCAGGCATCGCGTTGTGCGTGCTTGGGTGATTCGTCAAGAGTCGAATCTGCCGGATGCCGAGGTCGCGAAGAATCTGCCCACCGATGCCGAAGGATCGACCATCCATCGGTTGCGCGCGGCCAGAAACGCCTTCGGGTCTCGTGAGATCTGGTGCGTTCACATCATCGTCGCTGCGTTGAATCCGCTGCAAACGCGACGAAAGCGCCTCGCCGATTCCCTCTGGTCGCAAGTACACAATTGCACCACGACCTTCTTTCTGAATCGCGCGCATCGCAGCACGGAGTGAGTCACCGGTTGAACGAGTCGCGCCTGCATCCATGACACTGAAGATGTCGCCGAGAAGATCGCGTCGGTGCATTCGAACCATCGCGGCATCCGTGGATGCGCCTGCTCTGCCGATGTCGCCGCAGGTCAACACCAAGTGCGGCGTTGGATCGACGGTGCTTTGATACGCGAAGAGTGTGAACGAACCTTCGGGCGTTTCAATCGGCGTGCCGCACGCAGGGTCAAGTCGACGCACAAGTGTCTCGCGCTCAAGTCGATACTCAATCACTTGCTCGACTGAGCAGAGCAGCAACCCGTAGCGCTCACATAACACTTCAAGATCCGGCAATCGCGCCATCTCGCCGTCTTCGCGCACCACTTCAATGATCGCCGACGCAGGACGCATTCCTGCGAGCCGACAGAGATCGACAGAGCCTTCTGTTTGCCCAGTGCGAACCAACACGCCACCGCGACGCGCGCGCAGCGGGTTGATGTGACCTGGCCGAACAAAATCATCGGGCGTGCTGTTGGGCGCGGCGAGCATGTGAATCGTCTTCACACGATCGCGTGCACTGATGCCGGTGCCAACGCCATGCTTCGGATGTCCATCAACGGTGACGGTGAACCCAGTGCCGCGAAGACTTGTGTTGACGCCAGTCTGCGGCCCGAGTTCGAGCCGCACGCAATCTTCCGCATCCATCGCAACGCAGAGATAGCCGTTGCCGATGCGCGTCATGAAGTTCAGTGTGTCGACCGTCAGTTTCTCGGCAGCAATAACGAAATCGCCTTCGTTCTCTCGCCCTTCGTCATCCACCATGACCACGACGCGCCCTTGAGCGATCGCTTCGAGAACTTTAGGAATCGGCGCAAATGGCATAGGGGCGGAAAGTGTAGGACACCGAAGCATTGCGTAGGATGTGCGCCCCATGCAAGGCTTGAAGAAAAAGCAGAAGAACCCGCCTAAGCCCACAGTTGCGAAGCCATCGGCTGCGAAGGGATTGAGCGCAAGGCTTCGCGCGCGGCGAGAGAAGTTGCTGCGTGAGGTCACGGCGCTTCCGACTGCAGCTGGTCGAGAAGATCGCGTCATCGCGTATGTCGAAGCATGGGTGAAAGCACTCGCGCCGCGCGCGAACTTCACGCGGGATGCGTATGGCAACTTGCACATTCATCGCGCGGATGACAGTACGAAAGTCGCGCCCTCGCTCTATGTCACTGCGCACCTTGATCACCCAGCGTTTGTCGTCCGTGAAATCAAAGACTCGCGCTTCGCGGTGCTTGAGTTTCGCGGCGGCGTAAATGATCCCTACTTCGATCGCGCCAAGATTGAAATCATCGACGCAAAGGGTCGCGCACATCGCGCCAGCATCACCGCGCTCGACGCGACGATCAAGCCGTTCAAGACCGTCGCAGCAACGCTCACACGACGCGCAACCTCGATTGCTGCGGGCGATGTCGCGCGTTGGCTGCTGCCTGCGCCTCGGGTTGCGCGCGGCGTGTTCTATACGCATGCGTGCGACGACCTCGCTGCCGTGGCTGCGGCGATGTGCGCATTCGAAGAGACGCTGAGCAATCCCGCACTCACGAATCTCCGCGTGCTCTTCACGCGCAGTGAAGAGATTGGATTCATCGGCGCGCTCGGCGTTGCGCGCGATGGACTTGTCGCGAAAGATGCGCGCCTCGTTTGTCTCGAGAATTCACGCAGTTTCCCGCACGACAGCCCGATGGGCGCAGGGCCCATCGTGCGTGTAGGTGATCGCATCACGGTCTTCAGTCCAGCGCTGACCAATCGCATTTCGCACATCGCAAGTGAAGTTGCCAAAGCGGATCCGACCTTCAAGTTCCAGCGCAAACTTATGCCCGGCGGCGCCTGCGAAGCGAGCGCGTTTGCGAACTATGGATTCCTCTCAACATGCTTGTGCCTGCCGCTTGGCAACTACCACAACATGCAAGACATCGACGCCGTTGCGGCAGGCAAACGCCCTGCGCGGATCGGTTCCGAGTACATCGCGATTGAGGATTATCATGGACTCATCCGACTCATCATCGAAGTCGCGCATCGCATCGATCGACCGCCCGCGGAGGGCGAACCGGCGGATCATGTGCACGCGTTGATGGAACGACTCTGGACGATGCATCGATCGATCGTTGGTGGCTGAGTGACACAAAGTTCTTCCCCTATGCCTCTCGACTCGCGCCCACCTACTGATCCTGCTTCCACACTCGATGCGCGCTTTCGCAGCGCGATTCACGCTGTTTCGCAGCGCGACGCGGATCCACAGATTCGCCCGTCCACGAATCCAACCTTCGGCGACTACCAAGCCAACGCCGCGATGTCGCTCGCGAAAGAGACGAAGGGAAACCCGCGTGAACTCGCAGCAGCACTCGCAAACGCTGTGGATCTCGCGGGTATCGCGGAAACGCCAGTCATCGCTGGTCCTGGCTTCCTCAACATTCGATTGGAGTCATCGTTCATCGTCGCAATGCTTGCGGCGATGGACAACGCGTCGCTCGGCGTTGGCGTCACGAATGAAACGCATGCGGTGGTCGTCGATCTGTGCGGCGTGAACGTCGCCAAGCAAATGCATGTGGGTCACCTTCGCGCAACGATCATCGGCGACACGATCGCACGCGTGTTCGAACGCGTGGGTCGAACCGTCTGGCGCGAAAACCATCTCGGTGATTGGGGACTTCCCATCGCGATGACGCTTGCAGCACTGCGCCGCGCGAATGTCGATCTCGATCAACTTACGCTCAATCATCTCAACAGCGCCTATCGCACCGCGCAACTCGAAGGTCGTAGCGATGAAGCCGGACTCGCCGCCGCATACGCAACTGGCGCAGGTCCTCACCGCATCGCAGAACTTCTCGCACAACAAATGAGTGCGGGCGCGGCGATTGTGGATGCGAAGTCCACGCTGCTTCGACTGCAAGGCGGCGATGCGGAAGTCGTCGCAGCGTGGGAAAAAATAATCACCTGCACGATGCGCGAGGTCTATGCGTCCACCGCAACGCTCAACGCGAAAGTCACCGCTGAGCACAACCGAGGCGAGAGCTTCTTCCGCGATCGCCTCGCGCCAGTGGTCGATGGATTCATCAAGGCTGGACTCGCGAAAGAAGATCAAGGCGCGATCATCGTGCCGTTTGCAGATCGCGAACGACCGCTGCTCATCCGCAAGAGCGACGGCGGATTTCTCTACGCCACCACGGATCTCGCTGCACTTCGATTCCGCACCTTCGACCTCAATGGAAGTCGCGTGATCTACGTTGTCGACGCACGGCAGCGCGATCACTTCAAGGATGTCTT
>Ga0209553_1000230_pt1 | contig 29088 bp, 28 predicted proteins | sample LauGreFBDMM110DN_2_FD_188217 | JGI IMG/M metagenome (GOLD analysis project Ga0209553, IMG submission 188217) | Freshwater lake microbial communities from Lake Michigan, USA - Fa13.BD.MM110.DN (SPAdes) (version 2) | ecosystem: Environmental > Aquatic > Freshwater > Lake | place: Lake Michigan...
GTTCTCACGACATCACGTTTCGACTTCCCAAACACGAACGTTTTCAAAAAGTTGATTCAAAAACACGGCGAATAAGTTTCCCGCCGACACGGATTTCGGCACTTCTGGGGAAGTCGGGCTAGGTTGAACTATCGGATCACCTGGTCCCATCCACAGTTTGACCGTGGCACGAAACGTATCGACGTCCTGCGGATACGATGTGAAGAATCACGGTTGCCAATGGGTCTCGGGAAACGACGAACCCTACTTGCCGTCACCCTTCAGGTCAGCAATTTTGACTTCAACGGGCTTCAGTGGGTTGTCGCCTTTCAAAACCTTGACGCTGTATTTGCGTTCGAGATAGCCTTTTCGTTCGTGCCACACTCGAAATTCGTGTTCGCCAACTGGCAGATTCGGGATGCTGAATTTCCCGTCCTTGTCCGTCACTGCGGCATAAGGATGATCAACGACCATCCAGTACGCTTGCATCCAAGGATGAAAGTCACACGCGACTTTCAATGGCAGTGATTCACCGATCTTGTAGTCGACCATCATGCCCTTGCCTGCAGGTGTGCTGGGTGCAATCAGCACGTTCATCGCCTGATTTTTCAGGGGATAAGTGTGCGTGTTGTGCGCAATCGAATCACTAGATACGACTTCAACAGTCTGTCCGGCAAGGACAACCATCGCATGCGGCGTAAACATGCAGCCTTTCTGGTCGAAGATCACCACCGCGGGAGCTGGTTTCTTCAGGTCCGGATGAATACTCTTGGGTGCTTTCGGGAGATAGATAAACACATTTGCCAGACCCTTGGAATCCGCATCAATGATGAGATCATCTTTAAACGTGTCCATCGCTGCACAAACCGCAGGGTCTTTCACCGGCGCACCTTTCGCGTGCAACAGGACAGGGGCCGGGATGTCGCCAGTCACAACAACCTGACCGGAAATGGTTCCCCAGTCTTCAGCACGCGCCGACACACCGCAGCACAACACCAAGCCGGCGGCTAAAATCATCATCTTCATGTTCAAATTCCTTCGAGGAGTGGAAAAGCAATTATTAACGGGAACGCTCGGGAAGCTGGTTCACTTTTTCTGAAGGATAGGCGCACAACGCCGCTCTCAGTATCAGCCGAATTCCCGAGCGGTGAGACGTTCTCGATATGTTACGCAATGCCTGAGCCAAGTCGAACGCGACTTTATGATTCTCCTCTTTCCTGCTCCGTCCTTCTCAGCCCTGGGACACAGATTATTAGTCCTGACTGTGGATTTGTGGATCCTCAAACATCGTATTCAATCACAATTTCGGCATCTTTCTGACGCCTAGACCAGCACAGAAAATCTTTATCAAGCCATGTGGATATCAGCCGCAAATTCACCGTGAGTTGGATTGTGCAGGTAACAGCGAGCGGTTCCGAACAATCACAAGGGTTGGCAGTAAATGACTCGAATACTGGCATGGTTTCACCTTTTTCAGAAGTCGTGGCGTGTTTCAGCATCCCGGCAGCTTTCATTGACGGTGCAGGGTTTTGCAGGCCCGTTGCGAGGAAACCAGGAAGAACTAGCGTGTTTTCTGTTAACTTCGCATACATTCCGGCAGCATGAGCAGGCACGTTTTGCATGGTTGACGACTTCGCCTAGACTTCACGAGTTCTGGGTCAAGGCACGTCCGCCTTGCGTTGAAGCCGTCCACAGCGATAAGCCCGCATCATGAAGAAAGACGAATACCGTCGATGGTTTTCTGATCAACTATTGCAGCAGGATCGTCTCCTGATCGGAGCGATCACCGCGATGGTTGGTCTGGGTCTCGTCGCAACATTGATGGAAGCGACGGTTTTTGCAGTCATCCTCCACATCGGTTTTATCCCCGGTCCATGGATTTTGGCGGTTTTCGTGGCATTTGGAATCTTGGGAGGAATCCTGTTCTTCACGTTTCTGCGACTGTCCAAACAACTGGGTGACACAGAACATGAAGTCGAACTGAATGACAGTGTCACTGCGATCCGTACGGCTCCGACGATGACCGCCGTCTGGACATACGCGCTCGGAAGTCTGGAAATCGACCAAACCTGGATTGAACGCTTGTTCGGCAAGTTGGCATTGCCGCAACGTCTGTTCTGTGCGGCATATTTTTTGTGGCAACGGATGGGGCAACTGAAAACCGTCGAGATCAACGACTGTTCTGCCGTTATCAGGCTGCTCCACAGGGAAGCCGAACGTGTCGAGGTGAGCAAACTGGTGGAAGAATTGCAGCTTGCGAATCTGGCAGCGACTCTCAGAGATGTGTCGCTCATTGATGGCGTCATGTTCCTCACACGACGATCCGTGGGACTTGCCCTGACCAACCGGCTTGTTGAGAACATGGACGAATGGACGAAGAAACACAAGGCTGCGGATTGAACGATGACCGATCGCGTTCGCGCGGCACGCTTTCAGCTTGCCAGCCTTGAGTGGCAACCCCATGACACTGGAAATCGAAGAATATGGAACTCGCAGAAGTACGCAAAGTTGCTTCATTAGCTCGACTGACTCTGGATGAACAGGAACTGACCGCATGTGGCGAGCAGTTAACGGTCATTCTTGACTACGTCAGCCTGCTGAACGAAGTTGATACAACCGACGTCACTCCCATGTCGCATCCGATCCCGGCTGAGAATGTGTTTCGTGAGGATGAATTACTGGCGTCCCTTCCCCGCGAAGCCGCTTTGGCAAATGCTCCGAAAACAGACGGACAGTTTTTTCTTGTGCCAAAGATTCTGGAAGACAAGGGTGCGTGAAGAACGCACACATTGATCTGTCTCGCAAACGCCTTATATTTCAATGTCCCGGTTCGTTGCTGGGATGTTGGAGTTTCGATTCGATTTCGGCAATTGAAAATTGCCGTAACGGTGTCTGAGCCCCGATGTAGGCCTGTTCCCATCGAGCATTGATCAGCACCAGACGGACGAAGCAACGGAAGGCCCATCAACCCCGATTGTCCGGGTAGGATGATGATCGCTTAAAACGCTGAGTTCATGATGATCGCTCCATTCAGATAAGGTGTGGCCGCTGGTTCCGCCAAGCAACGCAGATGCATCACGCCGGCCATTGCGCCGACCGATGTCAGTAGATTAGATGCCCTGCCGCAAACAGGCTGGAAAGGACCGTCATCCCTAGCGACGAAGCGATGACTGCCAACATAGCGAGAATTGGTGGCAACGTCGTTATTAGCCGTCCAATCAAAAAAATCCGGGGAAGACGCTGCTGGCATAGCGACCGAGGGACTGGTCGCCCACGGACAGCAGTCGCCTTTCGCTGTCATCGTACAGTCGTTGCAGCACCTGGCTTAGCGATCGAGCGAAGACGCGATAGTAGATGTCGCTCGGGCGGTGACCGTGACGTTTCGCGGTCTCAGCAACCGTCATCAGCCGAGCCATTCGCACGGCACCCGTATCACTGCGATGACCAAACGTAATCTTGCGAAGAACGACCAAGGGACGCAACGCTCGTTCGGCCTCATTGTTTGTCGGAGGCACACGTCCTCCGTCAGCTTCTGCCAGTCACGTGCGGTCCGGGCGAGATGCGACTGACATTTCTGCTTGGCACCGGCGAGATGAGCTTCACACCCGGCATAACAATCAGTCACCAGCATGGTTAGGGTAAAACTCAATCCCATCGGCATCCTTCCCGCAGGCCGAAACTCTAAGCTCTAGCGATTTTCTGGCGAAGATTAGATCCGGAGGAACTAAACTGTTACAAAAATTGTTCCGTCTTGCGTCGCTGCGTCGGTATCCAAAAGGAGCCCGCACGACCCTCCGACACATCACAAACGCTGTCGCGCACCCCACGGTTATGTGGGATGCTGCTGCATGAAACCTCTTGCATGGGTTGGGAGCTACTGATCGGCCACCTTCGCTCTCGATGTACGGAGAAGGGACAGTGGGGAGCGGCATAGGATGCCGCGGATTAAACACAGTGCGTGTTCTTTACGTTTTCAATCCCATCTCAGCATGTTGCTCAAGAGCCGATGCAAGGTATCGTGCAAAGGCAACTTCGTCCCGCTGACATGATTTTCCGGTGAATACAATCGCAAACGAACGGCGATGGCGGGTGGCGGACAGATTGGCATCGGCGCGATGGATCGTCATGCCGTGGTGCGCAACAACGTCGCCGGGTTGAAGTGGGATCGCGATTTCGCGACTAAAATCGTCTGGTGTGTAATCGATAATCCCCTGCGAGAATCCCAGAATTTTAGACTTTGCATGCGTCCGAAACCCTCGCAGATGCGAGCCTGCGACATACCGCAGGCAGCCGTTTTCGGCATCGACTTCGTCAAGTGCCATCCAGATCGTGATTACGTTCGACGGTGCAAGACAAAAGTAGTAATTATCCTGATGCGGCGGCGTGACATGGTTTGTGCCGGGCGGCTTGTTGAACCATTCCGGTTGATCAGCAGTCACCGGCTCACCGACCAGAGCCTCCGCCAGGGCCGTCCATTCCGAGCGTTGCACATAATCCCGGAAGTAGCCATCCACCCCCATCCGCTGCAACTGCTTCAGTGTCTCCGGCTTTGTTCGATCCTGATAAAAGGCATCCGCGTCGGGCAGCGTCGGCACGACGTCGCGGACATAGCGATCCAGATTGTCTCGCAATTCCGCGAAGTCCGTGTGTTTCAGCAACTGGCGGACGATGACGAAACCCTGTTGATCATACGACTGTTTTTCGAGTTCAAAAGGCATGACTTACAGTTCCAGTTGAGGTGTTGAAAGTTCGCTGAGAAATGGACCGTTGGTACATGGACCGGTCAGCAACACCGTCCGCATGTCCGCGATTTTCATGAGGCATTCCTTCCTGAAGGCATGATGGCACTGCCCACCGTTCCCACCACGATCCCGACGAGCAGCGAACACGGCACCATCCACACAAAGCTGATGACGAGCGGCAGGCCAAAGTCTTTCGAGTACGCGATCAGCACGGCGGTCGCAATGCTCGACAGGAGGCCCAGCCATGCTCCGCCCGCGTTGGCCCATTTTACGAACAGTGCCAGAAAGAAAAGCACGAACAACGGGGCAGTCAACAGGTTGACGACCTTAAAACATCGCTCGACAAGATTGCCTTCGATCAACGTGTTGAGAATACTCAGCGCGACCGACACAACCGTCACCAGCCAGGTCAGCCACTTCATCCGTGTCACCGAGTCTGCTGCCGATAATGGTCCACCCGCGCGGCGCGACAGGAAATCTCTCTCCAACACCGCGCATGCCGAGTTCAATCCGGACGACAGGCTTGACATCGCAGCAGACAGGATCGCCGCCAGCACAAGACCTGTTAATCCGACCGGCATTTCTGTCATAATGAATTTCGGGAAAAGCTGATCTCCGCTCGTCCCGAACGTCTGACCTGCATCAAACAGCGGAGGATGAGCACGATAGAAGCCAAGGATGGCTACGCCCGTGAGCGCCAGCAGCAACGAGACCAACGCATCCGTGATTTGGGAGACCGCTAGCGTTTTTCGGGCGGCTGCCGCATCCCGTGTCGCGAGGAATCGCTGGATCGACATCTGGTCGGAGCCATTCGTGCAGACGTACCACAGCGTCGTCGAGAGCAGCAACATCCCAAACGACACACGTACATCCGGGTCGAAGCCCCAGTTCGGCGTCTGCCAATGAGCGGGCCAATCATTCGGCCACCATTCGGCCACGCCGCCCATGCGGACCGTGATCACTGCCAAAGTCACAATCGCTCCCGCCAACATTGTCACAGATTGAATGGCGTCGGTCATCACCACCGCTTTGATCCCGCCCGACGACGAATACAACGCCGTCACGACTGCCAACGCGACACACAACCAAGGCGTCCACCTCGGATGGATCCCCAGCAAAGGCACGAGCACCACCTGACTCGTCGCGTACAGGATCGTCGCCATCCAACCCAGCCGCAGCAGCAGGAACACAGCCGCTCCGGCAAGGCGAATGCTCGTCCCCAGACGTGCTTCGAGAATCTCGTATGCACTTGTCACCGGCTGCCGCATCAACAGTGGAATCAGGCCGTAGCCCACAATCACGAAGATCAAGGGATGAGCGAGGAGCTGTGTTGTCATCATGGGGCCGTGAGCAATCATCTCGCCGGGGTTGCCGAGGTACGACAGTGTGCTCACGAGTGTCGCGAAGAGCGACAACCCTACCAAGACCGGAGACATTCTCCGACCTCCTAGCAGAAAGTCGTCCGCTGTCTGATTCTGTCGCGAGTAAAATGCCCCGACACCCACAAACACACAGCCGTAGGCGGCGATCACGAGCCAGTCGAGTATCCCCACGTTCAGAATCCCCCCTCGACCGAGTGTAGTTGCATTCGATTGTGAAATCGGGAGGGCGAGGCTCTCCAAAAATCAACGTCGATTGCGGCCTTACCGAAGTCCACGACGGCACCCCTTCGACAGCGAACAGTGATCAGCGAACAGTGATCAGCGAACAGTGATCATTCCCGAGCAGTCCGATAAAAACGTAGGCAATTTTTTCATGCCTCGCAACGAAGCGGGTGTTGCTGAAACCGCCTTGTTCAATTTTGTTCAGAGGCTTTCTGAATTCTTACGAATTCAGCTCCTGTAAATTGCGAGACGCTATTTCCCGATGGCGAAGAAGGTGGATTCGGCTGTCGTGCGTAACAGTTTGCGGCGGTCGTCGGCGGAAACAAAGTCCAGATGATCGCGGACAAGGGCGATTGACGCCGCATAGGTATTCGGAGCGGTGAGCTGATACGGGCAGTCGCTGGCCCACATCAGGCGGTCGGGGCCGAAGGCATCGAACAGGCGTTTGATCATCGGCACCAGGTCGAGATACGGGGGCTGCTTTTTCCCGAAGGCGTAGTAGGCCGAGATCTTAATGCGGACCAGCTTGTGCGTCGCAAGATTGCACAGATTCTGAACGTCTTTGTCGCGAATCGTGCCATCGCCGCCGATGCGGGCGAAGTGATCGATCACGACCGGCGTGTCAGGATACTTCACGCACCATTCCGCAGTCTCCGCGATATTCGAAGGACCGATCAGGCAGCACATCGACTGGCGTGTCTCAGCGGCCGTCTTCCACATCAGCTTCATGCCGTCACCGGCCAGCCAGTCCGGTTGATCGTCCCGCGGCCCGATGCGATACCCTGTAACGCCGGTCTGGAGCATGTCTCGCATAAGTCGATCGACGTGGGGTCGAGCCGAATCAATTTGTCCGACGATACGAAACCGCTCCGGGTGTTTCTTCCAGGTGTCAATCAGGTACGAATTGTCGTAGCCGTGATGCGGATAGTGTTGGATCAGCACCACACGGCCAACCCCCTGCGGCATCGCGATGGCCATCAGTTCTTCATCTGTAAAGCTGCGTGGTTGAAGCGCTTCAACCGTCTGATTGTCCCGCAGCGGATACTTCGTCAGATCCGTGCACCAGATGTGCGAATGTGCGTCGATCCACGGGTGCGTGTCTTTGTCTTCAGCAGCCTGCGGCTGATTTGTGGCGTTCGCTCGACGCCCAACGGTGGCTGCCAATGCTGTGAATGCGGCAGTGGCCAGCATCTTTCGGCGGGTAGGAACAGAAAACTGCGGCATCGCGAAGGACTCCTGAGTAGAATGACGGATAGTCGCCGAGTAAGTTAGGATCAGTAGCCCCGCGCCTCCATGCGGAATTGCGTTAGCCACCGGTAATAATTCTTCCAAAAACCACAAAAGCCCTGTCATGATACAGAACTCATCGCCGCGAATCGATGACGACGCGCACATTCGAAAAAAAAGTTGGAGAAGCGTATCGAAGTACGTGGGTCGTTTCGTTGTTTTTGTGGTGCTGGTATCGCAGTGCAGCGGACTCGATGAACCGAAACAGTCAGTTCAGCAGCGGATGACGGCGATCTGTCATAACCTGCAAATGGCGACGGTGCGTGTGCGCAGCGGAACGGATACATCCTCCGGGGTAATCGTTTCCAAAAGCGGACTTGTGCTCACCGTGGCGCATGGATTGAAGCCGGGCTCCGACACAGCGACGGTAGTGTTTTCAAACGGAAAAACAAGCAATGCAGAGCGAGTCCTCGTCGATAACCAGGCGGATGTTGCCCTGCTGTTGATGGACGACGCGTCTTCGAACGAAGTCGATTGGAACACCTTGGTTGTGTCAGTCATTGAGGACAGCGTGGTTGGCGAAGCGGTCGTGGCCAATGGTTTCCCGGCACGGGAGCTGGATGGCATGGGCTCCGTCGTGCGGCTTGGTGAAATTTTGGCGATTGATCGTGCGGAAGTGAAAACATCCTGCACGCTGACGAGCGGCGATTCCGGCGGGCCTGTAGTGAACAGCTACGGCGAATTGATCGGACTGCATCGCCTGATCGGTGGGGGTGCTCAATCAAATGGCCATATCACGTTGACTGCGATTCGCGCTGCGTTGGAGAAATCGAAGTACAGGAAGATCCTAACACCGCACTCTCGTGCGCGGGCTGGCACGAAGTTGTCGTCAAATGACTTAATGGCTTCACCGCAGGTTGTCATGGCAGCATCTCGGGCGACGGTCGCAATTCAAGGCACCACGGTAGATGGCAAATCCGCCGTCAAGATCCTCGGCACCGTACTCGACGATTATCATGTGGCCACGAAGCTGAGCGAGATCGTTCCGTACCACGTCTTGGAATGTCAGTTTGCGGACGGCTCAATGATCGCCGCAACGTTGAGCAAATTCGATCAAACGCTCGATCTGGCCATTCTCAAACTGACGAGCCCCTACGAGGACGGGGAGGCTCTCAATGCTGCGTATTCCGGTCAGCAGAATGCGGTATCGTTCCGGAGCCAGATTGTCTTCGCGGCGATCGGTCTGACGGACATTTCAGCGGCCGGGATGGTTGGCCGAGTCGGACACAATGAGCCCGCTCTGCCCGCTCGATTTGGAGCGACGATGCAGGCAAACGCCGATCGTGTCCTCATCACTGAACTGTCGCCGAACGGCGGCGCGGTTCTGGCGGGACTGCAGGTCGGCGACGAGTTGAGCGAGGTTGACGGGAAGACGGTGACTTCACTGACAGCAGTAGGCGATCTGCTGAAGGCGAGGCAGCCTGGTGACTGGATTTCGATCGACATCCAACGCACGATGCAGCAATTGAGTGTGCAGGCACAATTGCAGCATGATCCCGGACAGCAGTTTGAAAAGACCGAGTTTTTAGACGGTCGCACAGGGCAGGTGAGCCATCGTCGCAGCGGATTTCAGTCAGTCTTACAGCATAACATCGCCCTCGAACCAACCACCTGCGGAGGACCGCTACTCGACATCGACGGTCACATCGTCGCAATCAACATCGCTCGTCGCGCCAGAGAATCAACGCTCGCAATTCCGATGGAAGATGTGATGAAGGCAGCAAAACGTGTGGAATGAAATCTGAACCAACACGCCAGCGTCTTCAGCAGCCATGCGGATCGCCTACCCCAAGTGTAGATATCGGAAGCGGTCGGAAAAGGCACATTCGTTTAACCGCGTGGGCAACGCCCCGTGCTTCGTATTTCAAATCTCAAATACGAAATCTCAAATAGAACTATCGCGGCCTAGTGGGCATGCGGCTAAACGATCCCACGGGAAGGCCATGAATTACCTTCCCGTAAACTTCGGCGGACGCTTTTCGGAAAAGGCTTTCAGGCCTTCCTGGGCGTCCGGCAATTCAAGGCATCGCAGGTAGGCTTCTGTGTCGGCTCGATGGGCCACTTTGGGCTGGGAACCTTCATCGAGATGGACAAGACGTTTGGTTTCACGCAACGCGGCGGCGGGCATCTGCAGCATCTTTTCTGCAAGCTGACGACCGCGTTTCAGCAACGCTGTGCCGGGCACGACTTCGTTGACGAGTCCCCATTCTAAAGCTTGTGTTGCTGTGATTGGTTCCCCCAGCAAGCACATTTCCAAGGCCCGTGACTTTCCAACCAAGGCCGTCAGTTGCGCGATCCCGTAACCGGGTGGCCAGCCGAGTCTGATTTCGGGCATCGCAAAACGCGCGGCATGACTGGCGATTCTGAGGTCGGCCGAATAGGCCGCCACGCAGCCTGCTCCGAATGCGTCACCATTCACGAGGGCGATGATTGGTTGCGGAAGGCGTTCGAAGGCAAGGTACATTTCCGCCTGACGATGACTAAGCGGACGCGCTGTGCTCAGCGGAAGCGATCTCAGTTCCTTCAAATCGTCACCGGCGCAGAACGCATCACCAGCGCCGGTTAGCAGCACGACGCGAACCTCCTGCGGATGGCCGGCGAGCCACGCCACAGTCTGCTCAAGATCGCTCGTCATTTGGGTGTTGACGGCATTCAACGACTTCGGGCGGTTGAGCGTCACGGTGGCGATGCGGTTTGAGACATCGATCAGCAGAGTCTCAAAGGGCGGCAACGGTCCGGTATTAGCTGCGAGATTCATCGCTCGTCCTTCGTCATGCGACAGCCCTGCAAGATTTTCAATAAGACGGCTCAAAGAGACAATCGCGCGGGAATGTGTTCCCTTTCCAATCAATCGATCACCGGCATAAGCCTCGACATCAAAGCTGACGCGACGACCATCGATCATCGTCACTCTGGCAACTCCGACGACCGTGGTCCCCAGACCCGCACCGCCGAGGTGCTGGATGTTGACTTCGATACCAACCGATTCTTCGCCGGGTTCCAAAAACGGTCGCAACGCTTCACGAGCTGCGCGTTCCATCAGCAGAATCATGTTCGGAGTCGAGAACACTGTGGCTCGCGAGTCACCTCCCAGTGTGATAGTCATGGAAGCATCGACCACCCATGTGAGCTGACCCGTGTCTCCCGTTTTCAAGCCGGATTTCATATGAGAATTCGATCCACATCAGATTCCTGATCTTGGGGGTGATGACTTTTGTGTTCGTGGTTGAACATCGGTGAGGGATCGTCCGCGACGACGTGCGGCCTATGTTTCGGGCAACAGCTTGCTGACGTCAGCCAATTTTTCGAGGGCGGCTTCGCGGTTCGGAAAAGATGTGAATGCGAAGTCGATCTTGGAGTTTTCAAGCAGCATCAGCGTCTTCATCATATCGCCCATAGCGCTGGAGATGTGACACAATGCAGCCTCGCCCTTGTTACTGCGGGCTTTCTTCGCGAGACGAATGAGAATGCCGACAAAGGTCGAACCGAAATAGTCAAACTGTGAAAAATCCATCAACAAATGTCGCATCCCGGGTTCATTCAACAGTCTGTATGATTCGTTGTAGGCATTGCGGATGTCGTTGTCTCTGAACTCCAAGAAAGAACCTTGGGGTGTGATAATGACAACGTCGGCTGTGATTTCGAATTGGAATACTTGGTTACTGGTCATGAAAATTCAACGGCCTGAAATTGAAGGAAAACGCCGACATGCCACTCACACATTTTCACAACGAGCATCATCGGTTTTTTTGCAGACAGTTTCTATGCGAAAACGCATCATCTTCCGCTTTCCTCGTGGATAAAAGCGTGCTCCACGTCGGGTGTAATGGTCGCGTCGCTGTGATCGCGGCATTTGTGCTGTGCAGGGACAATTATTGAATTCAACGGTATAAGACCGCATCATTTCCTCCACCTGAATTTCAATCAAGCACAACAAAGTGAACTTACCAAATGTCAGAGCAGTACATCACCGAGCAGGTCCCCATGTTGCCAGATCGACCGCAGGATGGACATAAGGGTACGTTCGGCAAAGTGCTGATCATCGGCGGTTCGATTGGAATGAGCGGAGCTGTGTGCCTGTCGTCCGTGTCGGCCCTGCGATCTGGATCAGGGCTGGTGACCGCAGCAATTCCGCGCTCCATTCAGATGACCGTAGCGGCGTACGAACCGTGTGTGATGACGATTGGCCTTGAAACTGATTGCCACGGACAACTTGCCTCATTGTCGCGGGAACGCATTGCAGAACTTCTGGCGGGAAAAGACGCGGTTGCACTTGGGCCGGGACTTGGTCAAAGTCCTGAAGTGACCGACCTCGTCTCACTGGTGTTGGAGTTCTGTCGTGTACCGCTGGTCCTAGATGCGGATGCATTAAATGCGGTAGCGATGGCTGGACTATGGGCGAAACGGGACAAAAGATCGGCTTGCGTCATCACGCCACATCCTGGCGAATTTGCTCGGCTGACAGGACTATCGATTCCTGACGATGAAGACACCCGAATTAAGATGTCCGCAGATTTTGCAAGGACTCACCAGCTGACGGTGGTGCTCAAAGGGCCACGGACGGTTGTCACAAATGGTACGCGGTTGTTTGTAAATGCGACGGGCAATTCAGGAATGGCCACAGCTGGCAGCGGTGACGTGCTGACCGGAATTGTCGCTTCGTTGCTGGGCCAGAAAATGAATGCGTTTGAAGCCGCAGCGCTCGCTGTCAATGCGCACGGTCGAGCGGGAAATTTTGCGGCGTTTGAACTTGGCCAGCGGGGGATGATTGCTTCAGATCTCATGATGGCATTGCCGAAGTCGTGGAAACAGATGGAAGTTCATCAGAACCTGATCAGATCAGACGACGCATCATGACGCTCTTCAGCTTCCTGACGAATATGCAGCAGTCGGGTATGGCCTGCATCGACAATTCGCTGCATCAGCAGCGGATCCACAGCACCGCGAAAACGCACCCGACCATCAAGCCTGACCACCGGGATTGATTCGCCAAACTGTCGTTCCAATTGCGGATCGCCTGTGATATCAATGGCGGTGATAGCTGGCAGCGCGTTCTGAAATCCGATCAGGACCGCCATCGCATCATCGCACAACACGCAGCCGGGTCGAGTCAGCAGTTCGCAGGTCCGGAAGAGAGGTGTCGTCAATTCAGGCTCGTAGGCTTGAGGTGGCGATTTGAGCAGAATCGCCGCGAACAAAAACATGCCGCAGCACAGGAAGAGGTGCATTCCGCGGCTTGTCTCCCAGACGGCGGGCATCGAAAACAGTCTAAATCCCGTGCGGTCACAGAAAATGAGCACGGTGAAAATCGACGCCGTAATCATCATCGCCGTACCCAGCCATGCCTGGAATTTATCGTTGAGTTCCTGCTCTCTTGACCGTAAACGACGAGCCATGGACAGCCTCCTGAGTTGCCAAGTCCTTATTCTACCGTCCAATAATCAAACACAAACGCTTCATCCAGCTTTCCACCCAGCAGTTCCACAAACTGTTTATGGGCGGCATGTGGCAGATAAACATCACGATCGGCTTCCGTGGCGAATGTGATCAGATAACTGTGCGTGAATCCCTTGTTGAGCCCCTCTGGGCTATTGTTGATGCCTCGTTCAAAATCGTGGATCTGCGGAATAGCGAGCTTCAGGTTCTGAAACGCAAGGTTGATTTCATCCAATTGAGCCGGTGTGATTTCCGGCTTAAACTTAAAGATTACCACGTGCCGCAGCACACGCTGTCGAGTCGGAATTTCGCCGACAGCTTCTAGCATCCGGACTGCCACAAAACGATTTCCTGCATCGTTCAAATGAACTCCGTCGCCCGTGAGAATCCCCTTGGGTTCGTTCGCTGTGTTGTACTCTTTCAGATTAGCAATAAAGGCAGCTCGCAGATCCAGCAGCGTCGTGCCGGTTTCCATCCCCACTTTGCGGCTGACAGCTGCGTATTCGTCCAGCATCTTATCCAACGCATTTGATCCGTCGTGTTTTTCGTCGATCACACTTGGAGTCGCCAGAATGACGCGCGCACCGGCATCGCGGCAGCGTTTGATCAGACTTCGCAGCCCCGTTTCAAACGTACCGATTTCCGTTCCCTGCCCGAGCGTCGAATGCCAGACATCGTTGATGCCGATATAGATCACGACCACGTTTGGCTTGTGAGACAACACATCGTTGTCTAGCCGAGCTTCCAGATTCGGCACTTTGTTTCCACCGATCCCGGCTCCAATAACTTTAATACCTGAAGTTGGGCGGGATTTTTCAAACGCCTGACGGAAGATTGTTACGTACCCTTTTTCGCCCGCACCCTGCTGCGTGATGGAGTCACCCAGAAAGACGATCGTCTCACCATCTTTCAACTGCGCCGATGCGCTGGCACCGGAAAACAAGATCGCCATCGTCAGAATCACCCTTGTCCTGAACATGTCCTAAAATCTCCTGAAGCGGCACAGCCGCGATGCTCGTGAAAACGATCGCCCGCCTCAAAGGTTGGCAGAGAGAGCAACGTGCGTCAAGCGGTGGTGCTTTTGAGGTTTCCAGTTCTGGCTTGGTAGACCTCAGTCAAAGACGCTGCACGAATCCCACGCAAAGTCGTTCGGCTCGCCGCAAGAATGCCTGCGGCACGTAAAGACATCGCGTTGGATTGCCGTCATCCCCTTCCCGTAATCGGTTACGGCTTTTCAGCGTCCGAACACACGCAGACCATCTGCTGGCAGCCCGGACAGCCGTTGCCATATTTTGCTTGAACGGCATCGGTCAGGTTGATGCCCGCGACGTTGGCGATGGTGGCCAGCCAAGCAAGGACATCGGCAAACTCTTTGGCGATGTCCTCTTTCGGTGATTCGCGGAGGGCAGCAGCAAGTTCTCCGATTTCTTCCATCAGCCACATAAACGTGCCTTCGACGCCGCGCACCTCATCCTTGCGCGAGTACATGCGGTCGATCAGTTGCTGCAGTTCATCTAGAGTCATTGTCTACTTCCCCAGTTCCTTGACGATTCCGTCGGCTCCGTACACAGTCTGCAGTGCTTCGCGGATCGCGCTGGAATGAACCGAGACGGAGCGGGCTTGTTTATCGGTGTAGATGTAATTCCCGGACAGCGACTGTACGTTGCCGTCAAAGATCAGGCCAACCAATTCGCCAGCGCGGTTTACCACCGGGCTTCCGGAATTACCCCCGATGATATCTGCCGTGCTCACGAAGTTAAACGGCGTAGATTTTGTGAGACTGGTTTGAGCCTTTTTCCACGACGCAGGCAGCACGTAATCCGCTTGGCCCTGATGTTTCTGCTCATGCTCAAACGCGCCTCCGATATTGGTCCATGCGGGAATTTGTTGTCCGTCCTGTTCATAGCCCATGACCGGACCAAACGCCAATCGCAACGTAAACGTCGCATCGGGATACGATGACGTTCCTTCGACAGCGAACCGCGCCTCCGCGATTTTCGCGTAAGCCTGTTTGTCCTGCTCATCCAGTTGATCGGTGATTATTCTGATGCGGCGGACTTCGGGGTTGATGATTTTCGCCAACTGAATCAGGGGGTCCTTGCTGTTTTTAATGGCATCGATACCGCCAGCAGCCATCTTTTTGCGATTCTCGACGCTTAATAATTCCGTGCCACTCATCAGCTCCGCCGCTCGATCAGCGGGGCCTTTGCCTGCGAGGATTTCTTGGCTCAGCGAATCATCAAAGCCGCGCTGCTCAAGTGTCTTTGCGATGGAGTCTGCCAGAAGGACTTGATCCAGATCCAGATAGATCGGCGCTTCGGAATAGAGTTGCTGCAACAGTGATTCCCGTCCAGCGTCAGCAAATTGAGGCAGACGTTCGCCCGATGGCTTCTGATCTTCTTCCGCCATCTGCACAAGTTCCAATGCAATTCCAAACAGTTGCGAATTTACGGCGGAGCCTTGGCCAAGCTGTTCAGCACGCTTTGCCGTGGTTTCGGAAATTGTTTGCCATACGGCTGCGAGCGGTTTGAGTTTCGGATCGGCGTTGATCGCCGCGAGCAAGTCTTTTTCAGCGGCGGACTTGTCGGACAGCACCTGCGGATCCTGCAGCCCAGCCAGCATTCCAAGCCGTGCCTTGCGCGAATTCTGCACGCCAAACAAATCATCTCGCGCGCGCCGCACCTGTTCGGTGCCGCGTAAACCATACTGCTGCAGCAGGATCTCCCGCCGCCGCAAGCTGTTCATTACATACGGCAGAGAAAGGTCACGTTGAAACTTGATCGCGTCCATCGTGAAGATGCGACTGGTGCGCCCAGGATTGCCCGCCACAAACGCCACGTCGTTTTCCTTGGGACCAGTTTCAGACCACTGGAGAAAGTGTTCAATCTTGGCGGGTTTTTCATGTTCGTAAACGCGAAAAATGCAGGCATCGAGACAGTACCGTGGATATTCAAAATTGTCGGCATCGCCCCCAAAAAAAGCGATTGCCGTTTCCGGAGCCCACACGAGCCGCACGTCGGTATACTTTTTATATTGATACAAATGGTATCGACCGCCACCGTACAGCGTGGTCACCGTACTTTTGAGCCCGGTTTCATCCAGAGCCGACTTTTCAATCTTCGCAATGATGGCGCGCCGCGCCGCAACGGCCTGCTCCGTCGTCATCTCGTCGGTGACCGCACCTTGAATCTCGGCCGTAACGTCTTTAATATCGACCAGCTGATTCAATTCCAAATCCGGGGCTTTGAGTTCCTGATCGGTGCTCTGCGCCAGGAAGCCGACGTCCATGATATTTCTCTCGGGTGTGGAGAGCTTGTAAAGTGTATCAGAGCCGACGTGATGATTGGTCAGCACCAGTCCCGTGCTGGAGATAAACGACGCCGACCCGCCCACATTGAATCTTACGCAGGATTTCATCAGATGCTCGGCCCATGCCCGAGACGGTTCGAATCCGTAGCGTTCCTTCAGCAGCTTTGTCGGCAAATCATTGAACAGCCACATGCCTTCATCGGCTTTGGCGTAATTGGAGGTCTGCATCAGGACTCCGAACAGCAGTGACAGAAACACGAGTGAGCGAAACATGTGATTGTTGTTCCGTGAAATATTTTGCGAAACGAATGATGAGTGCAGCCGAGAGACAGTCCCTAGATTCGCCGCAATCTAGTCGAAAACGGCGATTGGGGGAAAGTCTGTGGGGTGGTATTTACCGATCTTACGTGAGTGGCTGGATCCCGATCAGGCCGTGGCTTTCGCCGCCGAAAGCTCTGCGAGGCTGCCTGTCAGGCGCTGTGACTGACGTCATCTCAGTAGCTCCGCCGCCTGCGCTGCATTTGAACAAATCGCAATAATTTTCAGCGTCGCTCGACGTCCCAATCAGCACTCCAAAAAATCGACGTCACCGGCATTGCGCTCCCGGTCGATGGGCATTTTTAGGTCCGCCTCCGGAATCCGCTTGTTTCAGAAGCTACGATCGTCCAGAATTCTTGGTTGGGGGATCGACGCATGAAGATTGCCGTAGCGTTGTTGTTTTTGCTGGCTTCGACATCGGCCCTTTCGGCTGATGACGTTGACTATACGCGCGACGTGAAGTCGATTTTCCGTGATCGATGTTACGCCTGTCATGGGGCGCTGAAGCAAGAAGCCGGACTACGGCTGGATACAGGATCGCTAGCCAAAACAGGTGGTGACAACGGAGCGGTCATTGTTCCCAGCGATGTGGAACACAGTCCGTTGCTTGAACGCATTTCCGCGATCGATGAAAATGTGCGAATGCCGCCTGAGGGTATGCCACTGACGGCCGATCAGATCCGCATCTTGACGCGCTGGATTCAATCCGGAGCAATATCGCCCGAAAATGAACAACCCGAGCAGGATCCGGGGCAGCACTGGGCGTTTCAAAAACCCGTGCGCCCGGAAGTCCCGGTGAATCGAAACTCGATAGACGCAGAATCCGCCAATCGAAATCCTATCGATGCCTTCATTCATGCCCAATCCCACTCGCATGGCATCACGGCCATGCCAGCTACCGACAAGGCAACGCTGCTGCGTCGCGTGTGCCTAGATGTGAAGGGCCTGCCCCCGACGGCCGATGAACTGCTGGCGTTTCTGGGGGACGAATCACCCACGGGATATGAAGAAGCGGTCGATCGTTTGCTGGCGTCGCCGCAGTATGGTGAACGCTGGGCGCGACACTGGATGGACGTCTGGCGATATAGCGACTGGTACGGCCGCCGCTCCGTACCTGACGTGATGAACAGCTATCCGATGGTATGGCGCTGGCGAGACTGGATCGTTAAGTCGCTCAACGAAGACAAGTCCTACAATCAGTTGGTTGTCGAGATGCTGGCTGCGGATGAGTTGCTGCCTGCCGACGATCAGAATATCGTCGCCACCGGATTCCTTGTTCGAAGCTGGTTCAAATGGAACTACGAAACATGGAAGAAGGATCTTGTCGAGCATACGGGCAAGGCGTTTCTGGGGTTGACCCTGAACTGCTGCCAGTGCCATGATCACAAATACGATCCTTTCTCACAGGCAGAGTATTTTCGATTCCGAGCATTCTTTGAACCCTTGGAGTTGCGTCATGATCGTGTGCCCGGAGAATCCGACCCAGGGCCGTTTGTGAAGTACGTGTACGCTCTCTCTTATGGCCCAATTAAGAGCGGTATGGTTCGCGTCTTCGACGAATATCTGGAAGCGGAAACGTTCATGTTTTCCAAAGGTGATTCTCGCCTCCGCATTGATGGTAAGCCGCCGATGACTTCGGCCGCACCGGCTGTGATCGGTGGTGACAAATTGCAGATCTCAAAACGCGTGTTGCCGATCACCAGCGCTTACCCTGGGATGAAGGAATTCGTGCGTGCGGAAGAGCGCGGCAAACCAATGGCGGCAATTGCTGCGGCCGAAACAGAACTCGCCGCCGCCAAAGTTGCGTTAACTGGCGAACCAGCGGTGTTGCGCGACGAATTGAGTGCCGCCGAAACGGCACTCAACGTGGCACGCGAGGAAGCACTGCGACAAATCGCCGCGGACACATCGAGTGCAGTTCATCAGACGCTTGAGGGAACACAGTCACTGGTGCTGGATGCGAAGATCGGTCGCCGGGCGTTGTCGCACACGGTCCCGGAACTGAGTTCGCTCGCGGACAACGCAACTGTCTCGTACCTCGTTCAGATTGTGCAGGATGATCACACCAATTTTCAACTGGCACTGGATATCGCGCAGGGAGCGACCGGCGGATACGTAGCTTTTGAAAAAGGTTCGATCAAGACCTACCATCCCGGCGGCTTCAACGAATTCGTTGCCGGACACTATGATCTTGCGAAGGGGCAGGATCGCTTCCGAGTCCAGATGCAGCTCGATTTGTTGCAGAACCAGTTTTTTCTCACCGTGACATCACTTTCCGACGGCGCAATACTCGTCAATGCTGTTGCGGCAGCCGTCAATGGCTGGAAGCCACAGGTGAACGGCAAGCGCGGGCTGTTTGTTGATTGCCGACCGGGGACGGAAGCGATTTACGATGCCTTGACGTTTGCGCAGCCGGACGGGACAAAAGTGCTGGCCTTTGATTTCGAATCGCCAGCATTTCTTGAAGGTCAGGATGTCGTCGATGCGTCTTTTGCAGCAAGCTCAGCGCCATGGACGGTGACTGCATATTGCCAGTTACCTGCGACCTCCAGAATCATGTCGGCCGTCTCCCTGAATCTTGGGGTGCAGTCAGCGGTCGCTCGGCTCAAGGCGGCTCAGCAGGCACTGCGACTGCCAATGCTGACCATTGCTGCCGCTGAAAGCACGTTGGCGGCCGCACATCTGCAACTCGCCAGTATTCAGCAACGCATCGCATGCGACACGATTCGGTATTCGACGGGCCTCCTCTCAGAAGACCGCCAAACGGAACCAGCGGTGAAATCTCTAATTTATGCGGCCTGTCAGTGTGAACGAGCGGCCACGGTGGCGACAGCGACGGCGCGTCTGGCAGCGGCCGATCAAGCCATCGCTGCAGCGGAAGTGAAGATTGCCGAATCGAGCAAGCAGGTGGATCAGACAGCAATCGATGCTGCGCAGAAATCCCTGCAGTCTGCACAGCAACAGCGAGTTACGGCAATGACGGCACTCAATGCTGCGAACGCCACGCTGGCCACGGAGCCGGGTGAATACACGCCGCTGTCGCCAAAGTATCCTCAGATCACATCAGGCCGGCGGGCTGCGTTGGCGAACTGGATCGCCAGCCGAGACAATCCCCTGACCGCACGCGTCGCCGTAAATCACATCTGGTTGCGACACTTTGGACAGGCGTTGGTTGAGACGACTCACGACTTTGGGCGCAACGGCAGTCGTCCGACGCACCCCGAACTCCTAGACTGGCTGGCATGCGAGTTGATGGACTCGAACTGGTCCATGAAGCACGTGCATCGCCTGATCGTGACAAGTCAGACCTATCGCCGCGCCAGTATGTTGCCCCACTCGTCCGCAGGCTCCTCGGGGCAGTTCGCATCGGCTAGTGCCCTCGATCCAGACAATAAGTTGTATTGGCGATTTCCGGGAGCGCGAATGCAGGCGGAAGTGGTGCGCGATAGCCTGCTGGCGGTTGCCGGACAACTTGATGAAACCATGGGCGGGCATGAGATCGACCACAAACAGGGGATGATATCGCATCGCCGAAGTCTGTACTTTGCACATCACGGCGAAGAGAAAATGGAGTTTTTGGAACTCTTCGATGCGGCAAACGCATGTGACTGCTACAAACGCTCGTCGTCGGTGCAGCCTCAGCAGGCGTTGGCTCTTACAAACAGCGAGCTGACGAAAACACTGAGTCGTCACTTGGCGACAAAGCTCTGGATACTAGTCGCCAGTGAAGCTGATTCTCTGCGGTTGCCCGAGGCCAACGGTGAGGCGGATGCACCAGAGGTCATTCCCGCTGCGGCTGACAACTCCATCACCCGCTTCGTCAGACTCGCATTTCTGCAGGTGCTGAATCGCGAACCACGAGCACAGGAACGGTCCGCCTCAATCGGCTTTCTGGAACAACAGGCAGGACGGCTGACTCCGACCGATGGAAGTGCCGCAGCGTTTGATCCCCACGAACGAGCGCGTGATAATCTGATTCATGCGTTAATGAATCATAATGATTTTGTCACGATCAGATAAGCGACGCATTTAAAGGCACTTCATTGAAACGCTCTCGATCATCTTTCTGCGGTCGCTCGCGACGCACGTTTCTGAGTAATCTGGGAATGGGCTTTGGTGGCATGGCGTTAAATTCGCTGTTGCAGCAGGACGGTTTCGCTCGGGCGTCAGAAGCACACAGGAACTTGCGTCCGGATGGCAGTCCCCACTTTGTTCCAAAGGCAAAGAAAGTCATCTGGATCTTTCTGTCTGGTGGGGTCAGCCACATGGAGACATTCGATCCAAAACCGCTGCTGAATAAGCTGAGTGGTAAGACGTACGACGAAACGAACCTCGCAAATCCTCAGAAGCTGCCGATGTATCTGGAACGATCTCGATCAGTTGTTGGATTCGACCGCGAAGTCCATTCAAAGATTTTCCCCCTGCAGGTCGGCTTTAGGAAGCACGGTGAGATCGGGCTTGAAGTGAGTGACTGGTTGCCGCATCTGGCCGCCTGTTCTGATGATCTGGCAGTCGTGCGTTCGATGTGGACCACTGACAATGATCATGCGGCCGAGTTTCAAATGCACACCGGTCGCCACAAATTAGATACACCTGAGCCCGTCATTGGTTCGTGGGTGCATTATGGTCTCGGCACACTCAATGAGAACCTGCCGCAATTTGTGTTTCTAGGTGAATTTAAGGATCCCCGCGTCAAAGAAAATTTCGATGCGCATTATCTGGGACCGACTCACGGTGGCGTGCAGTTGCGTCTTGATCCCGCCAACCCGTTGGCGTTCGGGAAACGCGCCGACGACATTAGCGCGATCGAGCAGCGAGGCGAATTTGATTTTCTGCAGCAACTGAACCGACTGACGGCTGAAGAATTTCCTCACGATGCTCAACTGCAGGCCCGCATCAATGCCTATGAACTGGCGTTTCGCATGCAGCAGTCTGTACCTGAAACGCTGAACCTTGCTGAGGAGACTCTGGAAACTCAGCAACTTTACGGCATCGACAATCCCACGACCGCCGTCCATGGGCAGCGCTGCCTCGCCGCGCGCCGACTTGCCGAACGCGGGGTGCGATACACGCTGGTTTACCTGAGCGACTACGGCGAATGGGATTCACACAGCGATTTGCAGAAAAATCATGCACTTTCCTGCGAACGGATCGACAAACCAATCGCCGGGTTGCTCAATGATCTCAAGCGCCGCGGCATGTTTGATGATACACTAGTTGTGTTTACCACCGAGTTTGGTCGCACGCCAGGTGTCGAATACGGCATGTTTAATAAGTCTGCCACTGGACGAGATCATCATCCGCACGGCTTCACGATCTGGCTCGCTGGAGCTGGCATTAAGCCGGGCATTCACGGTGCAACGGATGAACTGGGTTTCCACGCCATCGAACATCCGCACTACGTCACTGACCTGCACGCAACCGTCTACAAGTTGCTGGGGATAGATCCGCGAAGCTTGGAGATCCCGGGCCGCAAGCGTCTGGATCTGGACTACGGTCATGCCATTGACCAAATTCTGGCATAAAGTCCCGGTTCGAAGCGTTGTTTCCTCATTACTCACTTTACGGTCAGCGTGCGGAATGCTTCTGTTGCTGATTTACCGCATCCATTCGTGACCATTCGCAGTTCCGAATTGAATGGAGTAGATTGGCCGCGTGACGTGGCATCTTCCTTGCTTGGCTAGTCCGAACTTGAACCGCCATTCAAATAAAGATCCGCAGCGGAACCCAGTGTTTTTCAATGAAAAACCGTCATGAAACCTTGAAAAGAAAATGCGATGTCTGGCTACGCCCGGGTTGAAAGCAGTTCGAGGGCGCGGCGTTGCAGAGGTGTCGATTCGGTTAATTGATGAAACTCAGAGGCACTGGATTCGAAGCGGATCGTATTACGACTCAGAGTCGCCATGACCTTCAGCTGATCTTGAAAGCTCTGCTCCGGAAGGTCTTCCGGGGTACGTCGTGTCGCGTCCTTCTGCTTCGCAGACTTCGATCGTTGGGATTTCGCCACGACAGACTTCCGCGTCGCCTGAGCCGCTTCGATGTCATCATCGTCGAAGATCAATTCACGCAGCGCATCACGCATGTGCCATTCGACGTAATACGCCAGCATGCACAGGAACACATGCGCTCGAATCCGATCATCGTTCCAATGGCGAATCGGGCGAATGTGCAGATCAATCGACTTCAGACTTCGAAACGCACGCTCGACTTTCGCAAGGCTCTTGTACGTCAGCACGACATGGCCCGAATTCATTCGCTCGAACGACACGCACGTGCAAATCACGGAGAGGCCATCCAGGGCAGCCTCCCCCGTAATGTTGTCCTGACGACGCGCATATGAGAAACTGTTTTCCGTGATCGTCAGCTCAAAGTGCTTCTTCATTTTGAAGATTCTTCTCGGAATTTAGTGGCTAGTAATGTGGGGTTTGAGGTTGAGTTTCCCGCAGAAGAAGATTCGGGGTCCGTAGTTTTCGAAGACACGGAAACCGCGAGCGCGTTCTGCGCGGTGTTCGGGTGCATGCCTGCGGAATAGCTGAGTTTCGACCCTAGCAAACTAATCCGATCAGTGATCGATGGCCATCACGACACGGCCTTGCTGTGATGAACTGATCGAGCCCGATGTTCCGCATGGTGCCCGGCACAGCGGCGACATTCCCCTGCGGCAGGCTTGGATGATTGGTCAGCGTTCTGCGGTCGCCGACGAACGGTTGTCTCGTGGTCAGCCGATTTCTGATGACGGCGAACAGATCCAGTCATGGCAGGCGTGGCTTTTTGTTGATCGTGTCCGCAAGGCGTTTCCCCAGAGCATTCAAGCTGCCAACGACGATTCGGTCGGCATGCTTCTGCATCCAAACTGGCGGCGCTTGCCGCCATCGATATGCGATCACGCCGACAAGGAAATAAGGGCCATGACTTGTTGGAAACCACTTCACAAAAAGTCCAGGGCTGTTTTCAATTAGCAGATAAGCAAGTCCCTTAGTAACTGCGACGCCGGCAATTGCGCAAAAAAACGCAACGAGAAATCTCTTTTTTGAATCTGTATACGCTAGGACGGCGGGAAGTGCCGCGTACCAAAACAGTTCAATAGGAATTGTCCATTCCACACCAAGAATCGTGTTCGCAATGCTGTGGTCGAAACAGCTTAACCCACTCACGTGCATTAGGTAGTTATAAACGGAAAGGTCCGATGGGAAGTACTTTATCCAATCGTTATGGGGTAGCCAGCCATCCCGTGTGAGAAAAAAGACTAAGGTCACGACGACCCTGTAAAGTGGTAGGATCCGAAATATCCTCCGAATTTAGAAATCACCGTAGTTTGCCGCTTTGGCCCAGGTAGTGGCGATGCTGAATCCTGAAATGACAAAAAAGATCTCGACTCCATGACATCCAGCTTCCGTAATATTGTTGCCGACAACTCCGAACGCGGAGAATGCCCCGGTATGGATCACGACGACCATCGTCGCAGCAATCGCCCGGAGGGTCGTGACAAAGTTTGTATTGGCATAGCTGCGCAGGATTCCCATCACGTCGATCCATTCAAGCCAGAATGCACTGACCAGACAAAACGGTTCGTGTAACGAAAGGCTCTGTCGTGGGGCAAGTTATTCTATCGGGACTACTCAACTAATTTGTTTTGGAGATTGTATTGGGCTTTGGCGAATTTCTCAAAGACCTCTATTCCGATGAGACGGGAAATCGGGCATGCAGGTCATACCAGCCAATGGGTTCAAGTCCGGCAATGCTGCGGAACCATTTTGAGAGATGTCTCAGCGGGGTGTGATAGTACCTGCCCAACGCCCCAAAGAGACGCTGCTGGTGCATGATGTGCTGATAACGTTGCAGCGTTTCTTCCACGTTCAGCCAGCGACCTCGGGATTCTTCTCCGAATGGACCGCTGGTATGTGAATCAAACTTTGCCGGCGTGAAAATTCCTTCGAGGGGTGGATTGGGACATGAGACCCGCTTATTCATGGATTGGTTCACAAGCTTGAAATCCCGGTATCCACGATTCCAGAGATGCACATGGCTGTCAAAGCCGTCAGTGAACGAGGCCAGATCGATGTCAATTGAGATGAATCGAGGACGTTCGGGAAATTTGTGCAGTGCTTCAAGGCACAGGGTGTCGGCACCTTCAAAGTTATTGGGGACACAGCTTTATAGGAGTAAGTTACTGGACACATGCGACAAAAGTCGCTTGGTAAAATTGGCAAAATGCGTTGTGTTGACCCGGCGTGAGCCGTTGGCGGGCGCTATCGTTCCGCTGCAATTCTGCGCAAGGAGCGACGCCGTGCGGTATCTGGAAGATCCTCGACAAAGTGAACTGTTCCATGTCTTTGCCGACATTCTTGCGCCCGTCGCTTATCGACGACTCACAAGCGACTCGTAGCATGTCTTTCGGTAGGCCATTTTGAAGTTGATGCCAGCAGGCAAGCTGGCGGAACACTTCGATCCTCAGATGGGGCGGCCAACGAAAGAGCGCTATTCGATGGCTGGCCTGCTGTGCATCATGGAATTTCGCAACTGGACTCACGAGGAAGCCGCCGATGCGTACATGTTCAACATAGACGCGCAGGATGCGTTGAATCTGAACCCGGAAAAGCAAAGCCTGTGCCGCCGCACGATTGAACGTTACATTAAACTGTTTCGCGATGACGAACTTGCACAGGCGAGCATGCACGATGTCACCGGTGAACTGGTACAGTTGCTGGAATTGGACGTTTCGAAGCAGCGGCTCGATTCGACACACGTTGAATCCAACATGGCGAAGTTCGGTCGCATGAAGCTGATGGCCACTGCCATTCGCCGGCAGTGTGATGTGGTCGATGAAAAAGTCGTGGTGAAGAAACACACGGGCGGTGACATCGTGTGCAATCCGTCAGATCCGGATGCCACGTTCGATGGCCACAAGGGATCCGGTTACCAGGTTCAGCTGTCAGAAACCTGCAGTCCTGACAACAACGTACAACTGATCGTCAACGCGATTCCAGAGACAGCCGTGAAGAGCGATTCGGCGGCTCTGGAGATTGTGATTGACGACCTGAAGGAACGTGGCCTGCTGCCGGATCGTCTGCTGGCCGATACCGCCTACGGCAGCGATGACAACGACATCCTGTGCCGCAGTGAAAACATTTCGCTCGTCTCGCCCACATCCGGCAAGTGCCCGGCCGAGCATGTCGATCCGGATGCAATTACGGTCTCCGATTTTCGCAACGAAGACGGAGAAGCCAAAGATGAATATGGTCGCACGATCATCGTGCCAACCTGTGTGGAATGTCCCGCCGGTCAAAAGCCACATCGTTCGTTCTATGTAAGCGTCCGGGGAACCCATTCGTTCCAACGGCGTTCCGGTTCACCGATCCGCTGCGGGGCGGAGGTCAGCGGCGGCGACTTTTTCGCGGCGTTTCTGACGATCGTCGCGTTTGCGGTTTGCCACCTGGCGTGCCTCTTCGATCCGATGCACCAGCACCTGTTTCGGATGAGCCGCAGCCCAGTGGTCGGGCAGCATCGCGGTCAAGGCCTCATCTGGCAGTTGATTGGCCAGTGACATTCCAAGTTCACGAAACTCGGGCCCGGTGAGATTTGATGCATCCGTGAAGTCCGGCACATCGACTCCGCATGCGGCGCACAAAGATGACATCTGCACCAGGAGATCACGCACATACGCAAACGGCTCAAGGTGATGCCGCTTTGCGTTCGCCATGATCGTGAACAGGACAGCCATGCGATAAGCCGCTGGCTCACTTCCGATGAACTGCCAGTTCTTGCGACCTATCGCAAGAGCGCGGACCGTGCGTTCACTCAAATTGTTGTCAATCGTCAGACGGCCGTCGGTCGTAAAGACATTCAGTGCTTGCCAGTTGTTCAGGACATATCGAACGGCCTTGCCCGTGGATGACTTGGGCAGAACACCAGTCGGCAGCGATTGCTTTGCAAACACTCCATCTTGATCCACCTTCAGCCATTCACCCATTCGTCGCAGGATCGGAACGGATTCTGCCTTACGCAGTGCCAGACGTTCGTCATCCGACATGAGCAGCGCGCGATCTTCAATGTCGTACAACTGCCGAACCCATTCGAGCACGAGGCCCGACACTTTGCGGTCGTTGTCCAGAGCCTGCTCGAAGTAGCGGCGCGCGTGAGTCCAGCACGCGACCTCAATGATGAGTCCGTTGCTCGCGTGAATCACGGGATCGTAGCCGCTGTAGGCATCTGCATGGAGAAATCCGGACCAGCCGCTGAGCATCGACATCGGGCCGTCGCGATCTCGGCTGATCGTGAAATCGTACACTGTGTACGGCGCATCTCCTCGGGCGATGTACGGCCAGAAGCGACCGCGACGCAGCGACGATTCTCCCTTCTTCGTCTGCACCGGTTTTCCGTTGCGATCGAAGAACATCACCGGCGTGTCGTCGGTCCAGAGTACATCTTGCTTCAGAATTCGGGTGGTGATAAATGCCGAGAACGGCAGCAGCAGCATGGCACTGCGATGCATCCAGTCACACAGTGTTGATCGAGGAATGTGCAGTCCGTGTCGCACCAGAATATCTTCGCTGCGATACGTCGGCAGATGATCGCCGCACTTGCTGACAATCAACGAGGACAACAGGCCGGGGCCTGCGATACATTTTTCGATCGGCTTCAGCGGAACCGGTGCCGTCGTGACTCCGCATTGACCGCACGTGCAGGCGTATTTCTTCAGATGGTGGTTGTGAACCTCCAGTTGTCCCGGCACAAAATCCAGCACCCGACTGATCTCTTCGCCAATGCACTTCTTGTCGCGTTCGCACACACCGCAGACTTTCTCTTCCTTCGACACATCATGATGATGCTCGAACTGCGGAAGCGCATCCAGACACAGCTTGCGGTCGGCTCGCTTTTTTCGACGACGGGCGGCTTTCTCCTGAGCGACCGCAGCCAACGCTGCATCTTCAGCACTTGCAGGGATTTCGCTGTCGATCGGGGATTGCTCTTCGGCAGGCTCGGCGAACAACTGGCCCATTTCAAACAGATGCTGCTGCTTTGCATCGGCAACGTGCCGTTCACGCCGCGAACCGTAGATCCAGCGACGAAGTAAACGCAGTTCGTCGATCGCCTTCTGATGATCTTCGCGAAGCTGAGCGAAATCCTGTGCAGTGCGATCTAATACCTGTTCGAGATCGATGTACCGCTGCAGTTGTTCGGCGTGCTGCTGTTGCAGTTGTTCAGCGGCCCGCTGTTCCAATCCTGCGAACAATGCCTGCTGCTGTGCCATCAATCGATGGCACTCTGCAAGGTCGCCTGGAAAGGAAAGTGATTCCGCCATGAGTCACAAAACAACAGCATGAGAACGAACAAAACGGACAACACAGGCCGGTTGAAGTGCGCGATAAACTCGTCTGAGATCACTCACAACATCACACGCGGCGGACCGACTATGTAGCGCATGTTGAACAGTGTCACCAGGTCAATCGGTACATTTTTCTGAAAGGCTTTTCAGATTCTGTTTTCTGGCTTCAGCAAAAAGGAACGGGCCAATCTTCGCTCAAAAGTGCGACGTGTCGAATCAGGAAACTGGCCATCGTGAGTTTGCTGCAGCCACTCAAACAGCGTCTTCGCTTTGAGCCGCGGTTCCACTTCGAGCCGCTGTTGCACTGTGTCCCACACATCGGCAAAGGAATCAGTGCGCGTGCGATAGCTGCGATCGCTCGTCTGCTGGGACGGCAGTCCGTCGCTGTCACGGTATTTGCGGGCCGTTTTCTCGCTCATTTCCGCCATCCTTGCTGAATCCCCCAGAGTCCTGCCCAAACCGAGCAGTCGCCGAAGTTCTTTCACGCGTCCATTCATGATCATCGTAACCTCCATGAAAATCAGGAGTTACAATGATCAACAATCTACCCGCATCCCGGAAACACCAATTGTCGCCGGGCTCAAATCCTGTGCTCAAACGCTCAGGCTACAGCCCCTCAAGCCGGTACTTCTAATTGTCGCCAACCGGGAAAAACAATTGTCGCTAAACAGATCGGCGTCGCCGAGGACCTTGCGGCTCCGCCAAGAGTTTCTTCCACCGATAAAACGAGGCTTCCGAAACACCCGCCTCTTCACAGCACTCGCCCACCGTCAGCCCCGACCACGGCTGCCACTCAATCAACTCACGCCAAACCTGCTCCCGTTCGCTCATAACTCACCTCACCAGAAAAAGCCCAGAGACCGGAATTCACCGGACCCAAGACTACCGACCCTGGCAAGAATGGTTTCCCCGGACGCTTACGCATGGGACGCTGCAGATGAAACTTTTCCAGAAGCAGATGAACCCACACGCTCGTGCCATAAATACTTTTCGGAAGCAGCTTCGGCGGCAGCGGCGCAGTGACAGTCTGTGGCTGATCGGTGCATTTGCAGGTCCGGCGATACCGCTTGCGTCGAACCACGCGACG
>Ga0209553_1000234_pt1 | contig 28921 bp, 32 predicted proteins | sample LauGreFBDMM110DN_2_FD_188217 | JGI IMG/M metagenome (GOLD analysis project Ga0209553, IMG submission 188217) | Freshwater lake microbial communities from Lake Michigan, USA - Fa13.BD.MM110.DN (SPAdes) (version 2) | ecosystem: Environmental > Aquatic > Freshwater > Lake | place: Lake Michigan...
CTTACAAGCCTGAGCTAGAGTTTTGCCATTGGTAGTTAAAACATCAATTTGACGCAGTAGGGTGACGATTTGCTCGGGTTTGAGACGTTGACCTTTGGTCATGTTTAATACTCCTTTAAGTAGAAGACTATCAAAAATCCTCTCTTTTGGAGTGGTACTAAAAATCAGGTCAGTTCATGTTTGTGGCGATGTATGTCAAGAAGGAAGCGGTACTCAGTTCTCAGATCGAGGGTATTCAATGTACGCTCGATGAAGTGTTGCAACACGAAAGGGACGAAAGCGGGCTGCGGACCAAGGCTATCGATGAAGTTGTCAATTATGTGGAGGCGATGAATTACGGCATCAAACGTCTTGAGACATTGCCGCTCTCATTGCGGCTCATTCGGGAAATACATGATCATTTGCTACAGGGCGTACGTGGCGAAAATAAAGACCCCGGTGAATTTCGTCGCACACAAAATTGGATCGGGCCACAAGGATGTACCTTGGCAACGGCAACCTTTGTTCCGCCACCTGTGCCAGACATGACCGAATCACTGGGGAATTTTGAGTCATTTTTACACGACAGGACGAGCTTGCCGCTGATCGTTCAATGTGCGCTTATTCATGTTCAGTTTGAGACCATCCACCCCTTCCTTGATGGCAATGGACGGATTGGGAGATTGGTGATCTCATTGTTGCTTCATGAGCGAAGTGTTCTTAAGCGGCCGTTACTCTACATCAGCCTCTTCTTGAAGGAGAACAGGGCGGAATATTACGACCGGCTTATGGATGTCAGGAAGAATGGAAACTGGGAGGGTTGGATCAAGTTTTTTCTGACGGGAATTTTACAAGTCAGCAATGAAGCAGCTATTACAGCCCAGCAGACCGTCAGGTTTCGCGAGGATGCCATGATCAGGGCGAGAGTATTTGGAAAAAATGAGTTGGCATTGATCGATCTGTTATTCGAGCATCCAATTATAGACATTCGAACCGCAGAGCGATTGCTGGATTGCACCTACGTCACTGCGTCAACCGCATTACAGAACCTTGTAAAAGAAGGGTATGTGACGGAGATGACGGGTCAAAAGCGGAACAGGCTTTTCAAATTCAAGGGTTACCTTGATTTGTTTGAATCGATGACCCCGTGAAGTGGCAGTGATGAACCGCACTCAAATCATTTGAATGATTAGTTTTTTGCCGCAAGCATCAGCATATTTGCGTAGGGTGGCGAGGGATGGTGAATGCTTCCGGCTGCCAAGGCTAGATTCAATGCGCGCTAATACTGGCTGCGAAACACCCATCTTGGCCGCAACTTCGGCTTGAGTTAGACCCTGCAATGCGCGAAATTGTTGTGACACTTAGATCACCAGTGCTTATTGCCGCGCCGAAAAATCGACATGGAAAGCTTCACTGACGAGGTCATGTTGGAAGATACGTTAGGGCAAGTAAAAATTAATATGTAAAAATTAATATCGTCCGGCATCTGGATGAGTGCTACAATAGCGTCATTGTAGCTACATGAGGAGCGCACTATGACGCATACTAACCGTACATTCGATGAAATCTGCTGAGATTAGATCTCGGATTGAGCCCGGCCTTAAGGAAGGCGCAACCCGTGTACTGGCCGATTGCGGACTGAATCTTTCCGATGCAATCCGGTTATTTTTGCGCCAAGTCGTTGTCAATAACGGCTTGCCATTTGAGATAAAGGTTCCTAACGCCACCACACGTGCCGCAATGGAAGAGGCGAGAAGCAATAACCTCCCTCGCTTTAACTCTGCGAATGAATTGTTTGATGACCTTGAAAAAGCAGCCGAACGTAAAACGAGCTAACCCACCACGCAATTTTACCCGTACCAAGGAATTTCAGAAGGATTGGGTCCGGTTATCGCATAGCGGTCGGTACGACATGAATCGACTCAAGGAAGCGATGTTGCTCCTGATAGATAATGCAGCCCCTTTGTCCGCTGAATGGCTGGACCATTCCCTAACAGGCGAATGGTCTGGACACCGTGAATGTCATATCGGTGGCGATTTTCTGCTGATCTACAAAATAGATATTTCAGGCAAGGACGAACGCATCGTATTTGTTCGTTCTGACACACACGCTGAACTTTTTGAGTAATCTAGGCCGCCTCTCCCAAAGTCAATTCAAAAATCGCAATTGAGATATAAGCCGAGTAACTTTTTGTTTCCCCACACGAGCCACCAATTGCGCTGGTTTCCTCGGTATAATGAAAGCAGGCTTAGTTGCAAGTGGCAACTCCACCACCACTATCCATTTGGACTTCCGCGACTTCAAAATTTTTGGTTTTCGACAAGAATGGAAGGTCTTCTGGATTTTCTGAGTATTGGTAATGCACACCTTGATAGTATGAAAATACTATAATCCACAAACCCCTGATTACTAACCAGTTATTCATATAACCCTCCATGCAGTTATTTGCCTTTGGCATCAACTATCAGACTGCGCCTCTGGACGTACGTGAGCAGGTTACGTTTCCGGAAGATGCGATGGAGAGCGCGTTACATGATCTGGTTCAGCACCACCCGGTGGGAGAGGCTGCGATCGTTTCTACCTGCAACCGTACCGAAGTTTACTGCAGTACCGATAGACCTGAAGAGGCAACACACTGGTTAGCTGACTACCATCATCTTCAGGCCAGAGAATTGGAGCCTTATCTGTATAAGCTGCCGCGAGAGCAGGCAGTGAAACATGCATTCCGTGTCGCGAGTGGATTGGATTCAATGGTTCTGGGTGAGCCGCAGATACTTGGTCAACTGAAGGACGCGGTGAAATCTGCTGAACATGCCGGCACATTGGGAATGATGCTACACAAGCTATTTCAGAGGACCTTTTTTGTTGCGAAGGAGATTCGTACTTCCACTGAAATTGGCACAAACTCGGTCTCTATGGCGGCTGCAGCAGCTCGGTTGGCTGAGCGAATTTTCGGCGATATCGGTGAGCAGCGCGTACTATTTATCGGCGCAGGTGAAATGATAGAGCTATGCGCAAGTCATTTTGCCGCACGTCATCCAAAGCAAATCACCGTTGCCAATCGCACTATAGAGCGTGCACAACTGTTGGCGCAGCGATTTAATGCTCAGGCCATCACCCTGAATGAGCTTCCAGAACAGCTGGCGCAGCACGATATTGTGATTAGTTGCACCGCCAGCCCCCTACCGATACTTGGCAAGGGAATGGTGGAGCGTGCAATCAAGGTACGTAAACACCGCCCCATTTTTATGGTAGACCTCGCCGTGCCGCGAGATGTGGAGCCGGAAGTGACAGAGCTGGATGATGTATTTCTTTACTCAGTGGATGATCTTTCTGAAATTGTCAGAGAGGGATTAGATTTGCGTCAAGGCGCGGTAGCACAGGCTGAGGCCATCATCGATTCTAACGTGATCAATTTCATGCACTGGCTGGAATCACGAGAGCTGGTGCCGACTATCCGGGCATTGCGTGACCAAGCGGAACGGTATCGCCGGCATGAGCTCGAGCGGGCCATGAAACTCCTAGCTAAAGGGGAAGACCCTCAGAAGATATTGGAGCAGCTGAGCAGTGGGCTCACCAATAAATTTCTACATATCCCCTCCGAGGCATTGAATCATGCGACCGCCGATGAGCGTGATGATCTGGTCGGGTTGGTTAATCGGCTATATCAACTCCGCCGACCGGAATGAACAATAGCATCGCTGCCAAGCTCACCCAGATTTGCGTGCGGTTGGAGGAGTTAACCCATCTTCTGAGCAGTGAGACCGCCACAGCTAATCTCGACAATTACCGCAAGCTCACACGTGAACGCGCTGAGATTGCCCCGGTGGTCAAACTTTATCAAGCCTATCAACAGAGTGAACGTGACATCCTGACCGCACAAGAAATGAGTGGTGATTTGGCGATGCGTGAATTTGCAGAGGCTGAGATACGAACAGGGGGAGAGAGTCTTGTACGGATCGAGGCAGAATTACAGAAACAGTTATTGCCCAAGGACGCTAACGACGAGCGCAATATTTTTTTGGAAATTCGTGCTGGCACAGGGGGGGACGAGTCTGCGCTGTTTGCGGGCGATCTATTCCGTATGTATGCACGCTTCGCCGAGCGTCAGCGCTGGCAGGTGGAAGTCATTTCACAAAACCCATCAGAGGCGGGGGGATACAAAGAAATTATCGCAAAGATCATCGGTCAAGGGGCATATTCAAAATTAAAATTTGAGTCGGGCGGTCATCGAGTTCAGCGCGTGCCGGCCACCGAAACTCAGGGGCGTATCCATACCTCTGCCTGTACAGTCGCGGTGATGCCGGAAGCCGACGAGATCAATGACGTGACTTTGAATCCGGCTGAATTGCGGATTGATACATTCCGTGCTTCTGGTGCAGGTGGTCAGCATATCAACAAAACAGATTCTGCAGTTCGCATTACCCATCTGCCGACGGGCATCGTGGTCGAGTGTCAGGACGGACGTTCACAGCACAAGAATAAGGCGCAGGCTATGAGCGTTTTGGTGGCACGGATTCGCGACAAACAAACGCGCGAACAACAGGCGAAGCAGGCCGCCACTCGCAAGTCTCTTATTGGCAGCGGAGACCGCTCTGAGCGTATTCGCACTTATAATTTTCCGCAGGGGCGTATTACAGACCACCGGATTAACCTAGCCCTTTATAAAATAGATCAGATTATGGATGGGGATTTGAATGAGATCTGCACAGCATTGATGTCCGAGCATCAGACGGAGCAACTGACGGCGATGGCGGAGTAGAAGCGGCCTCGCCAGCCTATAAAAACACTGACTACCCCACTTTGTGCAGCAACCCCAGCATGAGTCTTTCGATACATCGACCCACCATTGCGCAAGTACTGCACCAGTCGTATTCGGGAGTCTCAGCGACCGATACTCGCATGTTGTTACAGAGTGTTCTCGATGTAGGTCATGCGCATCTTATTACTCATCCTGACCAAGTATTAACACCTGATCAAGAACAAAAATTTAATTCATTCATATCACGTCGCATCAATGGTGAGCCAATTGCTTACCTTGTTGGTGAGCGCGAGTTTTATAGCTTGAGATTTGAAGTAACCCCCGCCGTACTGATCCCTCGTCTTGAGACAGAGTTGCTGGTGGATCAGGCTTTGGAGCGGATTCCCGTGCGGGGACCGTCCAAGGTTTTGGACTTAGGAACGGGTAGTGGAGCAGTTGCAATAGCCATCGCCAAACATCGCCCGTTTGCCAGTATTACAGCGGTTGACTTTTCAGATGGCGCCCTGATTATCGCCAGGATGAATGCTAAATATCATGATGCGACAAACGTTTGTATCGTCGCTGGTGACTGGTATATGGGGGTTGCCGGAGAGGAGTTCGATCTCATTGTGTCCAACCCACCATATGTTGCCGACGGCGACCCCCATCTTGGGCAGGGCGATCTACGCTTTGAGCCGCGCACCGCATTAGTGGCAGGTACCGACGGGCTTGACTGTGTTCGCCGTATTATCGACTCCGCTGAAGACCACCTCATCCGGGGGGGGTGGCTGTTACTAGAACATGGCTATGATCAGGCAGAGGCGTGTTGTCAGTTACTGAGGGGGGCGGGTTTTGGCGAGGTTTTTTCTTGTTCCGATCTGGCTGGTGTGATGCGAGTTAGTGGTGGGAAACGTGGGAGTTTTCTAGCGCAAAGCTGTTAAAATATAAACTGGTAAATTTCTAGTCAGAGTGTAAAGAATCCCTAATAGGGGAATACCTCCCTAGAGTTGGATTTTTAAGTTGATCAAATTTGATGAGGAATTAGATATGGATACGCAAGAAACAATTAAGCGGCAAGTGACCACTAATCAGGTGGTGCTGTATATGAAAGGCACGCCTGAATTTCCGCAATGCGGCTTCTCTGCCAACGCAGTTAAGATGCTGAGTCTGTGTGGAGTGGATAACCTCTTCACCGTAGATGTGCTCACCAACCCGGAAATTCGGCAAGGTATCAAGGAGTACTCGAATTGGCCAACGATCCCTCAGCTTTATATCAATGGTGAGTTCATCGGAGGCTCGGACATCATAACGGAGATGAACCAGAGTGGTGAGCTACTTAAGCTGCTGCAGAAATAAAGAAACTGAGTCAGGGATTAATAAAAAGCCGACGTAAGTCGGTTTTTTATTAACTGATCGGAAGTGTTCAGGCAATTGCTGCTGCAATCAACCAGTAACGAGCAAACTTGCCGATAGCCATGAATAGCATTGCCCATGCCCAGTTTATTCGAAGCCACCCCGCCGCAACACATAGCAAGTCCCCAATCAATGGCGCCCATGCCAGCAATAGAGCCGGGCTGCCATGTTTACGCACCCACTCTAACCCGCGCACATTACCACCCGATTTTTTCAGAAGTGCTTTTTCATCGGGCAACAGACGTCCAATCGCATACGAACTCAAACCGCCCAACGTATTGCCTAGAGTAGCGACTCCCAAGGCAGACCAGTAAAGCTGGGGGTGAGCGGTTAAAACACCAAAAAGAACCACTTCTGAGCCGCCCGGGAGGAGCGTGGCACCAAGAAAGCTGCTGGTGAACAGTGCCAATAGGCTTGATTGCTCATCCATAAGGTTATCCAGTAGTAGATTAGGCTACAGTTTATCTGCTAATGGGCAGGTGATGGGGCAAGGAATTAAGTAGCGCCATTAAGATGGGTACAGATATCTCATGAGGCCGCCTTATTTTTAAGAGCGTAGTCGTTTAATCGGCCAGAATTATGCGCACCAAAATTTGACTTAGGGATATTATTTGGCGATGATACGCATTATCAATTAATCAACTCTATTCAATAGGAAAAACCATGACGACCAACGCGATGCTCAAGGAAGAGATTGATTCCATTATTGCTGCGAAGAGTCTTCTCAAGCACCCTTTCTACGTGGCCTGGACGGAGGGTAAGCTGTCCAAAGAACAATTGCGCCAGTACGCGGAGCAGTACTTCCATAATGTTCTTGCTGAACCAACTTATTTGAGCGCAGTACATTTCAATACCCCGCATATGCATACAGAAAATAACAGCGGTGATATCAGCGTCCGGCAGGAAGTATTGAAGAATCTGATCAGCGAAGAGCACGGTGATAAGAATCACCCTGCATTGTGGAAGCGCTTTGCATTAGCGCTGGGTTCGAGTGACAAGAGTTTGGCGGCAGCCGCTGTGCTACCGGGTACAGCGAAACTGGTCGAGACGTTTCGTGATATCTGTCTGAATCAACCATTCTATGCAGGCTTGGCTGCGTTACATGCGTTTGAGTCACAAGTGCCTGAAATTGCTGCGGTGAAGATAGATGGCTTGTCTAAATTTTATGGGATGAAAGATCCTGACAGCTATGAATTTTTTACAGTACACCAAGAGGCTGACGTGCACCACTCACAAGCAGAATGGGAGCTCATTAAGCGCTTTGCTGATACTCCAGAGAAGCGGGCCGAGGTATTGGCGGCAACCACTCAGGCTTGTGAAGCATTGTGGGGATTCCTGGATGGAGTCTACGAGAACTACTGTGCAGATCTTGACTGCGAACGCATGGAAGCTGTAACGCTGCACTAAATCTGTAAGTCGACGGGAGGTGCGGAGGCTGAGAGGCTACGCACCCGTTCATAGTCGGCAGAACCTTCAATAACCCGCTTCAAATAGATCTGAATGGTTGTTCCCTTCAGCGTCTATTAATCCTTCTCAAAAATATTCTCGTTATGTTCTGCGGTCAGGCATTGACGCTTTTATCGTCAACACTGAGACCAAAATCTGCAAGTACCAAGTGTCGCCGAGACATGTAAATCAGGAACCGAACTTAGGTTTCGGTGGCGCACCGGCGGATAGTGTTAATACTTCGTGCCCCATTTCGGTGACTAGGACGGTATGCTCCCACTGAGCCGATAGACTATGGTCCTTGGTGACGATGGTCCAGCCATCTGCCAGTTGACGTATGGGTGCTTTGCCTGCATTAACCATCGGTTCAACCGTAAAAATCATGCCGGCCTTGAGTTGGAGTCCAGTCCCAATGCGCCCATAGTGAAGCACTTGCGGTTCCTCATGAAACTTTGCGCCGATACCATGACCGCAGAATTCTTTGACTATGCTGCACCCTTTGCCTTCGGCAAAGCTCTGGATAGCATGACCGACATCGCCCAGATACTTGCCGGGTCTGATTTCATCAATGCCACGCCACATCGATTCATACGTAATTTCACATAGACGCTTGGCCTGGATCGGAGGTTCCCCTACGTAGTACATGCGACTGGTGTCGCCGTGATAGCCATTCTTGATGACAGTCACATCAATGTTAACGATATCACCGGTCTTTAATTTCTTCTCCCCCGGGATGCCATGGCAGACCTGATGGTTTACCGAGGTGCAAATAGATTTCGGATAGGGTGAGTATCCAGGTGGGGCATAATTGAGTGGCGCAGGGATGGTCTCCTGCACATTAACCATGTAATCATGGCATAGCTTATCAATCTCAGCCGTGGTGATCCCCGGCTTTACAAAAGGAGAAATATAATCAAGAACTTCTGAAGCAAGCTTACCTGCCACTCGCATTTTCTCGATCTCTTGTGGAGATTTGGGGTGTACCGTCATAGTCGTATCCAATTAGTCAGATGAGCAAAATGTATGATGGGGGTTACAGCAGCGCTTTGCAAGAACGACAGCAAGTATTTACCCAGTAGGCGGTAACTTCGCCGACCTTATGCCGGCCGAGATTGTCAGCCAATTGCAGCTTGGCAATAGCCGCTTCAGTACGTTGCAGGTCGGTTCCGATAAAGCCCCCACTCCAGACAGGCGGGGACCGCAAGGGTAGGTGCGGTCTCAGTAATGGGTAGCAATCCAATCTTTTCCGGGCGAATCTCCGCTGGCAGTGGCGCGTTACGACTGAGCTTCAGTCCCGATTTAATATAGAGCGCAAAAACCACATTGGTAATTAATAATAGAAAAAATAGTGCTTTCATTTGTTAATGGTTTGTTGTTGTTAACAAGGCCTTATCTTGTTAGAATTCGAAATCAAGGGCATGAATATCACTTTTTCGGGAGTCTCGGGAATGCAAGGCATGAAAGTAGCATCACCATTGGCAATGCTGGCTATGCTGGCAGTGTCCATGCAAACATTTGCCGAATCTGCTACCAAAGCTGATGCAGCCAAGGGTCAGCAGATTGCAACTCAGGTTTGTGCGGGATGTCACAGTGCTGATGGCAATAGCGTCATCCCGACCAATCCAATTCTGGCCGGACAACATGCCGAGTATACCGCCAAGCAACTGATGAATTTCAAAGCTCAGGAAGGCAAGCCTGCTACACGCAATAACCCGATCATGGGTGCAATGGTGGCGGGGCTGTCACCTGATGACATGAAGGATATCGGCGCTTATTATGCTCAGCAAATTCCTAAGGTCACAGGGGCCAAGGATAAAACGTTGGCGGAGCTGGGTCGGAAGGTCTATCGTGGCGGCAATATTGAAAGCAACGTACCGGCCTGTGCCAGCTGTCACTCTCCCAATGGAGGAGGCATCCCTCCGGCCTACCCACGGATTGCCGGTCAGCATGCGGAGTATACCCTGGCACAATTAAGGGCTTTTAGGACAGAGACCCGTGAGAATGAGATGATGCATATGATCGTCAATCATATGACAGAGAAAGAAATGCAAGCGGTATCGGAGTTTATTTCCGGCCTACGCTAGACCTGAGGGGCAATGTTTTTACAAAGGCGGCCTCGGCCGCCTTTGTTATTTCCACTCGCCGAATATTTGATCGGCCGCGGCCAAAGTTTTGTTGATATCCTCAGCGGTATGAGCAGCAGAAACAAACCCGGCCTCGAATGCGGATGGGGCGAAATAGATGCCCTTGCTCAGCATGGCATGGAAGAAGTGGTTGAAGGCTTCTTTATTACATTCCATCACTTCTGCATAACTGGTCGGCGGGCTTGCTCTGAAGTAGAGACCGAACATCCCCCCCACTGACTGTGCACAAAAAACAATACCATGCTTCTTTGCGGCTGCAGTAAGTCCCTCTGTAAGTTGCCGAGTGCTGGCAGAAAGCTTTTCATAGAATCCCGCTGCCTGGACAAGCCGTAAGGTGGCCAACCCTGCGGCAACTGCAACAGGGTTCCCGGAAAGTGTGCCAGCTTGGTAAACCGGACCCAGTGGAGCTAGGCATTGCATGATTTCACGTTTTCCGCCAAAGGCAGCCATCGGCATCCCCCCCCCGATCACCTTCCCGAGCGTTGTAAGGTCGGGCCTGATGCCATAGAGGCCTTGAGCGCAGGTAGCACTAACTCGAAAGCCCGTCATCACCTCATCAAAAATCAGTACACTGCCGTGTTTCGTGCACAGAGAGCGCAAAGCCGCGAGGAAACCGGGCTTCGGCAATACTAAGTTCATATTGCCCACAACCGGTTCAACGATGACCGCGGCAATTTCGTTACCAGACTCAGAGAATGCTTGTTCTAGTCCGGCTAGGTCGTTGTAATCCAGCACCATTGTATGAGCTGCGGTCTCTGCAGGGACTCCAGCAGAGCTTGGATAGCCGAAGGTGAGCGCACCAGAACCCGCCTTCACGAGAAGGGCATCCTCATGACCGTGATAGCAGCCCTCAAACTTAATGATGCGGCTTCTGCCGGTATAGCCCCGTGCTAAGCGGATAGCGCTCATGGTGGCTTCAGTTCCGGAACTTACGAGGCGCACCTGCTCTACTGAAGGGACTCGTGCACATAGCACCTGTGCTATTTCTAGTTCTGCTTCGGTGGGCGCACCAAAAGTCAATCCGTTCTGAGCTTTTTCCATCACCGCTTTGATCACATCAGGGTGGGCATGACCCAAGATTAGTGGCCCCCAGGACCCCACATAATCCAGGTAGGGTTTGTTGTCTGCATCCCATACGTAGGCACCTTGACCCCGCTGAAAGAATATCGGCACCCCCCCTACCGATTTAAATGCACGAACCGGGGAGTTGACGCCGCCGGGAATGCACTTCTGAGAGAGTTCGAATAATTGCTGGTTACGTGAAGTCATGGGGTCGCTCATAAGGGTGGTGGATAGAGTGTCGGCTTTGCGTGATTAGTCGAGAAAAATTTTCTGCCGCAGACTGGGTGTCAAGAACAGCAAAAAGTGAGCTGCTCGCGGCGATTGCATCAGCACCGTGGCGGATCAGGTCCGCGACATGGGGCAGTGTAATTCCGCCAATAGCCACCACTGGAACATGCAGCATCTGTCTTGACTGGCGTAGCAGGCTCATGGGTGCAGTCACTGTATTAGGCTTGGTGGGGGAAACAAAAAACGCACCGAAAGCAACATAGTCAACGCCTTGCTTCTCAGCCTCAGTAGCAAGCTCCATGTGATTGTAACAGGAGACGCCAATAATTTTCTCAGGTCCGAGCCTGTACCGCGCGGTAGCTACGGGGATGTCATCCTGTCCCAGATGTATTCCATCTGCACCAACAGCAATAGCAAGGTCGAGATGATCATTAATGATGAGGGGGACATTGTGTTCCCGACAAAGATTAAGTAACGTCTGTGCTTGGTCAAGGCGTAGTTCAGCCTCGGCTGTCTTGTTGCGATACTGGACCAGACGTGCTCCGCCTGCCAGTACCTGACGAGTCATTCTAACCAAGAGTGCCGTATCAGCCACGTCTGGCGTGATCGCATAAAGACCTTCAATTTTTTGCGGCAGTAGGTGTTTTGTCACCATTTTCAGCATCAGTCGCATTGTAAGCCCAGAATAACCGGTCCGGTAGATATTGTCCCATTCCTGGCCGGAAGCCTGCTTTCAGGGTTCGCCATGTGTATTCTTGTGCTTCATACACGCACTCGGCGATGGGTAATCCATTGGCGATAGCAGCTGCAATGGCTGAGGCCAGCGTGCATCCAGAGCCGTGATAGGAACCGGCAAGTCGCGGCCAGGCATCTGATCGGATGACTACATCCGATTGGTACAAGGTATTTATAACCTGTGATGTATTCTCATGAGTGCCGGTGATGAGTACGTATTCACAGCCCATACCCAAGAGCCTCTGGGCACATTGATGCAGGTCTGGTGAGTCTTGATCATCATCATCGTCCTGTGCTAGTCGTCGCGCTTCTATGCTATTGGGAGTGATAATGGTAGCTTGGGGGAGTAAAAGTTCACGCATTGTTGCCAACATGTCTTCGTTGGCAAGTTCGTCACCACGTCCGGAGGCGAGTATTGGATCAAGAACCAGAGGGATATCGGGATAATCAGAGATTACCTCCGCAATAGCCATAATAATCTCAGCACTTCCCAGCATCCCAATCTTAAAAACATTCACTGGCATGTCTTCCAGTACTGCACGAGCTTGATCTGCGACCCACTCTGGATCCAAAGACATAACCTCATCTACCCCAGCAGTATCCTGCACGGTAATGGCCGTGATCACAGACAGTGGATGGCAACCCATGCTTGCAAGAGTCAGGATGTCAGCCTGAATACCCGCTCCCCCGCTGGGATCACTTGCAGCAAAAGAAAGTACGATTGGGGGTGGCTGAGACATGGGCTAATATCGTAAAATATTATTTTAACCTAAATCATTCTAATCATGCTCGCTACTGGAACTCCGTACCGTTGCTATATGTGCCTTATCTGTGGATTCATCTACGATGAGGCTGAAGGGTTGCCGGGAGAGGGAATTCCCCCCGGCACACGTTGGGAAGACGTGCCGATGAACTGGACCTGCCCAGAATGTGCCGCGCGCAAAGATGATTTCGAAATGGTTGAGATTTGAATGCGTATTTTGCACACCATGCTGAGGGTGGGTAATCTAGAAAAATCTATTGTTTTTTACACTGAAGTACTGGGGATGAAAGTGCTACGCCGTAGGGACTACCCGGACGGAAAATTTACTTTAGCCTTTGTCGGTTATCAGGATGAGGCGGATGGTTCGGTATTGGAACTGACCCATAACTGGGGAGTGGAGAGCTATGATCTGGGTGAGGGTTACGGTCATGTCGCAATCGAAGTGGATGACGCCTATCGCGCATGTGAGGAAGTAAAAATGCGTAGTGGCAAAGTCACGCGTGAAGCGGGACCGATGAAGCATGGTGTCACAGTGATCGCTTTTGTAGAAGATCCGGACGGCTACAAGATCGAGTTCATTCAGAAAAAAACAACATAAACCTGCTGAAGTAAGACTCGCGCGGGATCGCTGTTAGTGGCCATATCCTGCTAGGCCTTATCAATCAGGCGAACCTCCTGCTGCGGGAAAGGGATCTCGATACCGTTATTCTGGAACTCTTGCCAGATTTCCATATTGATATCGGAACGCAATCCAATCTGTCCCTCTTCTGGGTCGTTGATCCAGAAGTGCAGTTCTAGATTAAATCCGTTGTCGACAAACTCCTTTAGGAATACCGCTGGCTCTGGTTCGGAGATCACACGCGGTTGCTTGAGCGCTGCCTCCTGCATGATTCGCATAGCCGCTTCTAGCGGACTTCCATAACTTATCTGCACGGTAAGTGCCAGACGTACTCGGTTATTGGTATGTGCCAGCTTGACAAAGGTAGAAGTGATGAAGGTGTCGTTGGGAACGATGGACTCGACCCCATCGAGGCCATGCAGCACTACGTATCGGTTGGTAAGGTCAACGACGCGGCCGGTATGATTATCAACGGTCACAATATCGCCAAGTCGGAGCGAGTGGTCCAGCAGGATAATGAAACCACTGACGTAGTTGCTCGCAATTTTTTGCAAACCCAGCCCTAAACCTACGCCGAGGGCGCCGCCGAACACTGACAGCACAGTAATATCAACCCCAACGATTGGTAGCGTAATCAACACGCTCAGCAAAATAAGCAGGGTGCGAGCAACTTTTGTCACTACCACTCGCTGGCTCTTGTCCATTGCTTCGATACGCATAACTCGCGACTCGAGTGAGTTCGAGAGCCAGAGGGCCAGCAGCATGCTGGCCGTCAATGTCAGTATCCCTTGAAGGATTAGCATTACTGAGAGTCGGTGCTGACCAGCGTAAAAGGCCACAGCATCGAGCATGTCCAGTATCCCTGGCAGTATGCCAATGATATGTAGTGCCACGATGGACCATACGATCCAGCCGATGGTACGCTCCCACGGATGGAGCCACTGCTGGCCGTGGAAAACTCGGCGGAGTATGTAGATGGTGACGCGAACCAGTGCCAGCGCGAAGAGTAATGGAATGGCAATATTGAGCAGATGTGTCGGGTACCAGTGATTGAGCACCCATCGGCCGAGAGCTACTAGGACGAGGGCTGAGATGGCGGCCATCAGCCGGTTAAAGTTGCCTGCACTAATGACGGGTGTATTGTCCACGCTTACTTGCGAGCTGATGCGCTCAGCGAGCAATCTCTGTGCCAGCCAGGCAAGCCCAAGACTTGAGAGCAAGACACCAAGTTGCCACAGCATGATCACCTCTTGGATGTGAGTGACCAGGCTGAGTAGCGGGCTGTGGATTTCGTTTTTGGGCGACATAGGAGTGAGTCAGAACGAAGATTTATTTTAGCATGAGTTAGGAAGCGGACTCGGGTCGGCGCTATGGTTACGAGTCTCAGTGTTTGGTGAGAGGCTCCTTGAGTCTGAGGATATATCCCTGAGCCATGATTACTTCACCGCAAGTTCGAGTGCGGCAGCAAAAAAACAATCGGTACCATGAAGGGCGGGCGATAGCTGTAGATATCTCCCGGTGTCTAATGGAATCTTCTGTTGTGACAAAAGATCGGCGCAACTCAGCAGAGAATAACGAGGATGGTCGATCAGAAAGCGCTCAATGATTTCTTGGTTCTCCTCGGGCAAAAAACTGCATGTTGCGTAGACTAGCCTTCCGCTAGGCTTGAGCAAGTTAGACGCGGATGACAAGATCGATGCTTGTTTACGTTTTAGATCTTCGATGCTCTGAGGAGATTGCCGCCACTTCAAATCCGGATTCCTGCGCAGCGTACCAAGCCCGCTGCATGGTGCGTCCACGAGAACCCGATCGATTTTCCCGGTCAGGCGTTTGACCTTGATGTCATTCTCATTAGAGATACGTTGCGGATGTATATTGGATAGGCCGGAGCGTTTGAGACGCGGCTTTAAATTATTGAGACGATTCTCAGAGATATCAAAGGCATAAACACGGCCCTGTGAGTGCATCAACGCACCCAGCATCAGAGTCTTGCCGCCAGCGCCGGCGCAGAAATCCACAATCATGTCGTTGCGTTTTGGTGCAAGCAAGTAACCCAGTAACTGGCTACCTTCGTCTTGTACTTCCACCCTGCCAGTTAGAAAGAGTTCATGACGATTGATTGTGGGTTTGCCAGGCAGACGGATGCCGCTCGGAGAGAGGGGAGTAGCCTCGCACTCAATGCCATCTTTTTTTAAGGCTGCTAGCACTTCATCACGGTTAGTGAGCAGAGTATTGACGCGTAGATCCAGTGATGCTGGTTGCTGCAGCGACCGCCCCAGGCTGAGAATATCAGGATCTGTCATACCTCCACGCAGTTTGTCTACCAGCCATTCAGGAAACTCGGCTTGAATAGCAAGCGGCTGCGATTCAGGTGTCTCTGCCTTGATCCCTGTAAGCCATTTAGCCTCTGACTCGCTGACGAGCGGCGTCAGTTCGCGCATGTTCATGCCTTGAAATTTAACTAGATAAGCAAGCAGAAGCGGGCGGGGTGTGGTCGTGTTGGCGGCGTGCTCAAGGAAGAATCTGTGACGAAGAATACCGAACACTATTCCCGTAATGAAAGCGCGATCATTTGAACCGAGCTCAGGGCTATCACGAAAAAAGTGCCGCAAAATAGCATCAGCAGGATGCTCAAGTGGGAGTACAGCGCGTAGCGCGGCGGTAGTCATATCGAGGTGATCAGGGGTGAGACGCATCTATCAGAAATCCTACAAAAAAGTGAAGAGGGTGAGGGCCCCCGGGAGCTGTAAATGTCAAAATAGGGAATGGATTATGCCGCCCCGAGTTACGGTAAAAGCTCAATCTCCAGACGGAGTCCGCTTGCGGCACCAGAGCTTATTCTTGTGACCATATAATCTAACAGGAGATCGCTTTCGGTCGACATGATACGCACCGGCAACATGTAATAAGCAGAGGCAAGCCAAATCTTACGCACGAGCTTGTCATCTCCTTGTAGCTGTTTTGTCAGAACGATGGTCTCAAGTTCGCCTATAGGTGTTTTAAGTGTCTCCTTATCAACCACATAGTGAACGAGCTTGAGGGTTCTGCCATCTGTCTCATAGACCTCTAGAGGTCCATCCCCCGGAGGGGGAGAGAACGCAAAACAATATAAAAAGCTTAGTCTGTCTTGGGTGCCAATCGGAAGAGGCTTTTGTTGCTCGCTTCCTCGGTTATTGATGGTCAGTAAACCCTTCTCCCAGTCGAAGGTGGATACCCTTGGTAACTTGTCGGGGCGCTGATCGAAGAAGCGGCTTGGCTGTAGTCCTTGTTCGGTGATAGTGCCTACGCTATCGCGTAAGATATCACCTGACTGCGCCAGAGCCAGCAGACCGAGGGCCCGAGTTGCACTGCTGATTGCATAGCTGTGGGTGCCATCCTCCAGCTTTATTTCCAGAGTGTCATTCGCTTCCCCTTCGAAGGCGCCTGACCTGATTGAGTAATTGATAGCGATCCGGGTGGGTATTGCATCCGCTAAGGCAGAGAGACTCAGTCCCCAAAGCAAGGCAAAAACTAGGGCTCTCATACAGGTAGTTTTGGTGAATTCAGGACTGAATCATCCATAACGTCACCACTCACCGAGACATGGTTATGAGAGAGTTTCAACCGATCTTCTAAGAACCAGCGTATGGCCTCAGGGTATATCTGGTGCTCTTGTTGAAGCACTCTTGCAGAAAGCGTTTTCGAAGTGTCATCTGGCAGTACTGGGACTGCTGCCTGAGTAATGATGGGGCCATGATCAACCTGAGACGTAACAAAATGCACGGTGCAACCATGGATTTTAACGCCCGCCTTTAAAGCGCGAGTATGGGTATCGAGACCGGGAAAGGCGGGTAGTAACGAGGGGTGAATGTTCATCAGCCTGCCATGATAATGCTCAACAAACTTGTCACCGAGAATGCGCATGAAGCCGGCAAGTGCCACCAAGTCAGGTTGAAAGGAATCAATTCTTTCTGCCAACGCCGTATCGAATGTTACACGGTCTGGATAGGCCATTTGATCTACCACCCGCGTCTCGATTGAGTGCATTCTTGCGATCTCAAGACCCCCTGCCTCAGGATTGCTGCTGATGACCGCAGCAATCTTAACCGGCAGACGGGCCTCGATCAGTGCTTGCATATTGCTGCCGCGGCCGGAGATCAAGATGACAAGGGACTTCATGGGAGCGGTGGGGGAGACTCGATTCGTTGCTTACTCAATTATTGTTTTAGGCGTGCCGGGATCACTCTCGCGGATGGTGCCAATGTGCCACACGGTCTCGCCTGCGGAGTGCAATATTTGCTTTGCCGATTCAATATTTTCTGGGGCAATGATTAGAGCCATTCCGATACCACAATTGAAGACTCGGTGCATCTCGCTATCAGTCACATTGCCTTCTTGTTGGAGCCAGTGGAAAAGTGGGGGCATCTCCCATGCAGATTTCTGCAGTACTGCGGCGACGTTTTCAGGTAAGACACGAGGGATATTTTCTACTAACCCGCCGCCGGTGATATGGGCCATACCTTTAACCGGAAGATGCCGCATCAGTTCAAGCAGTGGCTTCACATAAATACGTGTTGGGGTCATGATCATGTCGCCTAACGCCATACCGTTAAAATCAGTAGACATGTCTGTGTGGTTCTTTTCAATAATCTTACGGATCAGCGAGTACCCGTTAGAGTGTGCGCCGCTGGAAGCTAATCCCAACAGGGCATCACCCGGCTGGATAGTGAGTCCGGTGATGATCAAGTCCTTCTCAACCACACCCACGGAAAAGCCTGCAAGGTCATACTCACCCTCTGGGTACATGCCAGGCATTTCTGCGGTCTCGCCGCCGATCAGGGCGCAGCCCGCTTGTTCACACCCTGCAGCGATGCCCTTGACGACTCGGGTAGCGATGTCGACATCCAGCCGGCCGCAGGCGAAGTAATCCAGAAAAAATAATGGCTCCGCTCCCTGCACTAGGATATCGTTGACGCTCATCGCGACCAAGTCTATGCCTACACTATCATGCTTGCCGAGTTCGAATGCGAGCTTCAATTTAGTGCCGACACCATCGGTGCCTGTCACCAGTACTGGGTTACGGTATTTTTTGGAGATTTCGAACAGCGCCCCAAAACCGCCGATCCCGGCAAGCACCTCTGGGCGCATGGTGCGCTTAGCGTAGGGCTTGATATTTTCCACCAGGCGATCCCCGGCATCGATGTCTACACCAGCATCTCGATATGATAGATGGGTTGGAAGTGGGTTTCCCGAATTGGACGCAGTCAAGGCTACCTCTAAGAGTTCAAGATGTTAATGAAATACGGTTACTAATCGAGAGCAGAAAAAAAAATTTCGACGCAACATATGTTTATAAATAGAGGTAGATTTCTTGTCAGCGGATCAGTATCGAATGGGGTTTAAATTATTATGGGTGTTCGTAAGTTGAGTTCTCGTTTCATTGCAGATAGAGTGCAATGATTAAGTAATATGATTTTACCGTAAATGGACCTTAAACACCCCGACGATCTGCATTATCTATGGCGGCTGGCGCTCGCCGCCGCCGCTGGAGCGCTGGTTTATTTACTAAGCCCAATACTCGCCCCATTCATGCTGGCGGGGATCATTGCCTATATTTGTAATCCGCTGATGGTGCGAATAGCGACGGGTAAAATTTCACGGACCCTTGGCGCCTTGCTGGTGATTCTGTTGTTGCTGAGTATTTTTTTGGCGTTGATTCTGATCATGTTGCCCTTGTTCGAGAAAGAAATCTCGAGATTGATTGAGCGGGCACCGGACTACCTTGAAACAATCAAGATCAAATTAATCCCCTGGATGGAAGCGTATCTAGGCATTAGCCTGGATCTAGATGTTGCCACGCTCAAGCAATTGTTGGTGCAGCACTGGCAAAGTGCGGGTGGGGCGGCAGCGAAGCTGCTGCCATCACTCACCAGCGGTGGGATGGCGGCGGTAGAGTTTTTCATGAATCTGCTGCTAATGCCGGTGGTACTGTTCTACTTGTTACGGGACTGGAATGGGTTGATTAGACGTGTCGATGAAATGATTCCGCGCCGCTGGCTTGAGCAGGCTCATACGCTCGCACTTGAGACTGATCGCGTGCTGGCAGAATTCTTGCGTGGACAGTTGGCGGTTATGCTACTAATGAGCCTTTGCTACGTGACTGGGCTGTGGTTAGTAGGCCTTGAATTCGCGCTGCCGATCGGACTGTTGGCTGGAATACTGGTGTTTGTACCGTATCTGGGAGCAGCTGTTGGCCTGATCCTTGCAACTCTAGTGGCATTGATGCAGTTTCAGGGATGGAGCGGATTGCTTTCGATATGGGCGGTATTTGCTGTCGGACAGTTACTGGAAGGGACGGTGGTAACGCCCTGGTTGGTCGGAGATCGCATCGGTCTGCATCCGGTACTGGTGATTTTCGCGTTGCTCGCATTCGGTCAATTGTTTGGATTCTTTGGTCTCTTGCTGGCGTTGCCAGTGAGCGCTGCATTGCTGGTATGGCTACGCCATGCCCGAGCACAGTATATGCAAAGCAACCTATATAAGTAGTCAAATGAAACAACTGCTGCTGGATATCACCCCCTCGCCATCGCCCGCTCTAGATAACTTCGTACCGGGACATAACCGTGAGTTGCTGCAGACCCTAGATGAGATAATTGCGGGGAAAGAGCGGTTTGTTTACCTCTGGGGGGCAACAGGTTGCGGCAGAAGCCATTTGCTACAGGCAGTGGTCGCGGTGGCCGCACGCAACAAATTGAATGCGGTCTATATAAAGTGCAGTAGTGCCGATGATATGAATGCTACATTCGGCACTCATGTTGCTGCCGACTGCGTAGCGGTCGATGACGTAAAATTCCTCAATGCCAGCGGGCAAATCAGCCTGTTCAATTTATATAACCATATACGGGATGAGGGTCATGCACGGTTGTTGGTGAGTGGACCTGTCGCACCTGCACAACTGGGGCTACGTGAGGACTTGGTTACTCGTTTGGGGTGGGGATTGGTCTACCAGGTGCATGAATTAACCGACGATGAAAAGGTGCGGGCTATGCAAAAACACGCTGTCAGCCTCGGCTTTGATCTGCCGAAGGAAGTGAGTGATTATTTGCTACGACATGGGCAGCGCGATATGCCGACACTGATCGAGACTATCAATGCACTAGACCGCCGCTCTCTTGTAGATCAGCGGCAGATTACCGTGCCATTATTATGTGAACTGTTGGAGGGGCGATGAACTTGGCATTGTTTGATCTCGATAACACGCTCCTGGCGGGTGATAGTGATTTTGAATGGGCTCAATTCTTGATCGAGAAGCGCGTGGTGGACCGCGAAGTATATGAAGCGCGTAATCTAGAGTTCTATGAGCAATATAAAGACGGCACGCTCGATATTCACGAGTTCTTGGATTTCCAGTTGAAACCGTTATCGCGTCATCCACGCAGTCAGCTCGATGCCTGGCACAACGAGTTCATGACGCAAAAGATTAAACGGCTAGTTGCACCAGGTGCGCACAAATTGATTGAGCAGCATACGCTCAACGGAGATTTATGCGTCATTATTACAGCGACCAATAGTTTTGTTACTGCCCCAATTGCTCGGATACTCGGCGTGAGCCACTTGATTGCCACCGATCCCGAACAGAGAAATGGTGAATTCACGGGCCAGGTTGCAGGTATACCCTGTTTCAGAGAAGGAAAGATCACGCGACTGGAAAGCTGGCTGGATGATCGCAACCTAACCTGGCTGTCGTTCCTTGAGAGCTGGTTCTACAGTGACTCATTGAATGATCTGCCGCTGCTCATCAAGGTTACACACCCGGTAGCGGTAGATCCCGACTCGACGCTACAGAGCCATGCCGAGAAAAATAACTGGCCGATCATTAGTCTGCGGTAGCATAGGTGCCAAAGAAAAATAAAGGCATCCGAAACCACCGGTGCTGGAAAATTCTGGATGAACGACCGCCAGTGATGTATTCACTTCAACGCATAGTCATGCAGAAATGTACTCAAGATATATGAAGATGCGGGGCTCTGTTACTCTGCAGCCGGGCAGATTGACCCATTGCGAAGCTTCATGATCTCTTCCAAGCATCTCTTGCCGAGTTTCTTTCTCTTTTTGCTGGTCGCGGTTAGCAGCCTATTTGCAGGGTTGCTGTTCGGTAGCGTGAACATTCCGCCCTATCAAGTTGCTACGGCGCTATTGTCACCGGGCGATGATGCCATCAGTCAGATTGTCTGGCAGCTTAGACTGCCTCGAGTATTAGCCGCATTCGCCAGCGGCGGCCTGTTGGCCTTGGCGGGCGCATTGTTGCAGGTGTTATTGCGTAATCCGTTAGCAGACCCTTATATTCTCGGGGTGTCTGGGGGTGCAGCGGTCGGCGCGCTTACAGCGATGCTGTTTGGGTGGGGCTTGGCCCTAGTCAACCTAACGTCAATGGTCGGCGCACTGGCTGCGATTTCCATCGTGTTTGGCTTGACCTTTCGAAATGGAGACTGGAATGTATACCGGCTCCTGTTGACCGGGGTAGTGCTGTCCGCTGGTTGCGCTGCATTGACGACCTTGATCTTGACCCTAGCACCAGCTAGTGATGTCAAGGGCATGCTGTTTTGGATGATGGGTGATGTATCACGTGCGGTCGGAGCAGAGGGTTTATTATCGGCATGGCTGGCGTTGATCATCGTGACAGCCACGAGCATTCTCTTTTCCGGCAGTCTCAATGTCCTGAGTCTTGGTCAGATGAAGGCGAAAGCCCTTGGTGTCGCAGTACTGCCGTTGCAAGTGAGCATTTACTTTTGCGCCGCTTTGGCGACTGTAGCATCATTGATGATGGCCGGTGCCATCGGTTTTGTTGGTCTGATTATTCCCCATGTCATTCGCTTGTTAGGGATTAATGATCATCGTTGGTTGCTACCTTTGGCAATGTTACTGGGGGGTAGCTTTCTCACATTGGCAGATACTTTAGCGCGAACTTTATGGGCGCCGCAGCAACTGCCGGTAGGGGTATTAACTGCATTATTGGGTGTGCCATTGTTATTGTTATTGTTGTCGAGAAAACGCTGGTGAAGGCCAGATTCATTATGAAAATAGATTCAGCCTGGAATTCCGCGCCACCTTCCATCTCGCCGCGCAGCCGCTACTGGCTGCAAAATCGTGGTTCATTGACACGCCTGATTCAGCAGCATTGTAGTAATTTTCGCGTTAAGCCAATATTTCAATCGCTGTCAACGGTATGCGAGGACGAACTCGTCGTAATGGATCTGCGCCGCAAAGAAATGGCGTTGGTGCGGGAGGTATATCTATACTGCGGCAAAACGCCTCTAGTTTTCGCACATTCAGTTGTCGCTAGGAAGAATTTGCGTGGCGCTTGGCGAGGGTTGGGTGGCCTTGGGAGCAAGTCGTTGGGCACGGTCCTGTTCACTAATCCCGCGGTCAGACGCGCCCCGCTGCAATTCAAAAAATTAAATTCAGGCCACCCACTTTTTCATCGAGCATGTAGGGAGCTGCCGATCACGCCAGCGGGCCTGCCGATTAGTCTATGGTCGCGACGTTCCTTATTTACTCTGGATGGGCAGTCCTTACTGGTTACCGAGGTGTTTCTTCCTGCTATTTTGGATTTAAAGTAGTGACATTCACGCAACGGTTAGGTCATTACGGGAAACTGATGCGGCTGGACAAGCCGATCGGGATTCTGTTGTTACTATGGCCCACACTGTGGGGTCTATGGCTCGCTGCTGATGGCCCTCCCGATATGTTTATTCTGACAGTATTTGTATTGGGTACAGTGCTGATGCGATCTGCCGGTTGTGTGATTAATGATTACGCTGATCGAAATATTGACCCGCATGTTGTGCGGACTAAAAACCGCCCACTAGCAACCAAGGCGGTGAGTACTAAAGAGGCATTACTTCTGTCGGCAGGCTTAAGTCTATGCGCGTTCTTGCTGATACTGCCACTGAATCGGCTTACGCTCGAGCTGGCGGCATTTGCACTATTCCTTGCCGCCAGCTATCCGTTTACGAAACGCTTCTTTGCGATGCCGCAAGCTTATTTAGGTATTGCCTTTAGTTTCGGTATCCCGATGGCGTTTGCTGCTCAGACCGGTGAGCTACCATTGATAGTCTGGCTGCTGATGGCGGCAAATCTATTGTGGGTGATTGCTTATGATACTGAGTATGCAATGGTCGATAGAGACGACGACCTCAAGATAGGGATCAAGACCTCCGCGATCACTTTTGGACATTTTGACGTGATGGGAATTATGCTATGTCATGCGGGGTTTTTGAGTATTATGATCGGAATAGGATTAATGCAGAAACTGGGGCTTGCATATTATGTGGGTCTGATCGCTGCATCGGGTTTGATTATTTATCAGTATCGTTTGATTCGCAAGCGTGATCCAGTCTTATGTTTCAGAGCATTTTTACACAATAACTGGGTAGGTGCGGTGGTGTTTGCTGGCATTGTGCTCGGTTATCTGACAGAGGCAACTTAATAAGTGTCCCGCTAAGATGAAATATAAAGATCTGCGCGATTTTCTCGCAAAACTGGAAAGCCAGGGTGAGCTAAGGCGCATCACGAAAGAGATTGACCCGCATCTCGAGATGACTGAAATTTGCGATCGGGTACTGAAGGCGGGTGGCCCAGCCATCCTGTTCGAGAATCCCAGGGGGCATAGTATCCCCGTGCTTGGAAATCTATTTGGCACGCCACGGCGGGTGGCCATGGGTATGGGACAGGAGTCTGTTTCAGCGTTACGCGAAGTGGGTGAACTGCTCGCTGCTTTGAAGGAGCCAGAGCCACCGAAGGGATTGAAAGACGCTTGGGATAAATTCCCGATATTGAAGCAGGTGCTCAATATGGCGCCAAAAATCGTTTCGAGCGCGCCGTGTCAGGAGGTCGTGTGGGAGGGCAAGGATGTAGATCTCAGTAGGCTCCCGATCCAGACATGCTGGCCGGGTGATGCAGGCCCTCTAATCACTTGGGGATTGACCGTGACCCGTGGGCCACACAAGGCACGACAGAATCTGGGTATATACCGTCAGCAGGTGATCGCGCCTAATAAGATCATTATGCGCTGGCTGGCTCATCGAGGGGGCGCACTAGATTTCCGTGACTTCTGCCTTACCCATCCGGGGCAGCCTTACCCGGTAGCGGTAGCGCTGGGAGCAGACCCTGCAACCATACTCGGGGCTGTTACTCCGGTCCCTGATAGTCTCAGTGAGTATCAATTTTCTGGTCTGTTGCGTGGCGCAAAAACCGAAATCATTAGTTGCCTAAGCCATGACTTGCAGGTTCCGGCAAGCGCAGAAATCGTACTGGAAGGATTTATCCATGCCGGAGAAACAGCACTCGAGGGCCCATTCGGTGATCACACTGGTTACTATAATGAGCAAGAAACTTTTCCGGTATTTACGATTGAGCGCATCACCATGCGTCGCAATCCAATTTTTCATTCGACTTATACTGGCAAGCCTCCAGATGAGCCGGCTATACTCGGCGTGGCGTTGAATGAAGTTTTCGTGCCGTTGCTACGAAAGCAGTTTCCTGAAATCACTGATTTTTATTTGCCGCCGGAAGGTTGTTCATACCGTATGGCAGTAGTGAGCATGAAAAAACAATATGCAGGCCATGCTAAGCGAGTGATGTTTGGTATATGGAGTTTCCTACGCCAGTTTATGTACACTAAATTTATAATCGTCACCGATGACGATGTGAATATCCGAGACTGGAAGGAAGTCATCTGGGCGGTAACTACACGTTTAGATCCTGCGCGCGATACACTGATCGTGGAAAATACGCCGATAGATTATCTTGATTTCGCCAGCCCAGTGTCGGGCTTGGGTGGAAAAATGGGGCTTGATGCCACCAACAAGTGGCCAGGAGAAACCACTCGGGAATGGGGTACGCCGATTGTGATGGATCCTGCGGTGAAAGCGCGCGTGGATGAAATTTGGCAGGAACTGAGTATCTGACTGCATCTGTCTCCGGGTAGTGTCGATTAGTGTGTGCTGGTAAACAGATAGCGGACGAATGTCGAGAACTAAGGGTTTGCTGCTAATGGTAAGAGTCTTTGGGGACTTTTTGCTGGACCTTTGGAGAAGAGGTCCTTTCGAGTTCACTCTACCGTGACGGATTTTGCAAGATTGCGGGGTTTGTCTACATCGGTATTTTTTTTCAAGGCAACATGGTAGGCCAGTAATTGCAACGGAATGGCGTGGAGGATGGGGCTCAACAATCTGGTATGTTCCGGAAGGATGATGACGTGCATCCCTTCGCTCTGCTGGATGGTTGAATCAGAATCTACGAAGACATAGAGTTCGCCGCCGCGCGTACGAACCTCCTGCAAGTTGGACTTAAGTTTTTCAAGTAAAGCATTGTTGGGAGCAATAGCGACTACGGGCATGTCCTCATCTACCAATGCCAACGGGCCATGCTTTAACTCACCAGCAGCGTAAGCTTCAGCATGAATATATGAAATCTCCTTAAGTTTGAGTGCACCCTCCATAGCGATGGGGTAGTGCATGCCTCGACCGAGGAACAGTGCGTGATGTTTATGCGCAAATCTCTCAGCCCAAACCATTACCTGATCTTCCACTTGGAGCGTATGTTTTAAGGCGACAGGAAGGTGGCGCAACTCCGCAATCACTTCGCGCTCTCGTTCGCTTGACAGCTTTCCACGTAATTTCGCAAGTGTTACAGAGAGCAGCATGAGTGCTACTAGTTGGGTAGTGAATGCCTTGGTTGATGCAACGCCAATTTCAGGACCTGCACGAGTAAGGAAACGAAGATCGGTAGACCGTATCAACGCACTTTCTGGAACATTGCAGATGGCTAGGGTATGTTGGTGTCCCAGCGATTTAGCATAGGCTAGTGCAGCCAGCGTATCAGCCGTTTCTCCTGACTGGGAGACTGCAACCACAAGTGTCTTTGGATTGGCTACTGGATCACGGTAACGATACTCGCTCGCGATCTCGACATTACAGGCCAATCCTGCCATTGATTCCAGCCAGTAGCGGGCGACCAGTCCGGCATGATAGCTAGTACCGCAGGCGAGTATGAGGACGCTGTCAATCTGCTTGAAAATATGTTCAGCATCGCTGCCAAAAAGCTGTGGAGAGATGGAGTGAGCATTCAGAACAATTTCTAGCGTATTTGCCACCACGCCGGGCTGCTCAAATATTTCCTTCTGCATGAAATGGGAATAGGGTCCCAGTTCAACATCGGTGTCAGTGAGCTCGCTTTCATAAACAGCTCGAACAACCTCCTTGCTGGTCACGCCAGCAAGGCAATTAACAATGCGGTAACCGTCACGCCTTAGTTCAGCGACATCGCCATCTTCTAGATAGATCATGCGCTTAGTCACCTGCAGCAGAGCAGACGCATCAGACGCAGCATAGTTACAGTGTTCGCCAAGTCCCAACATCAGTGGCGCACCATTACGGGCAACAATAATGCGTTCAGGTTGCGCCTCTTCTATAACGGCAATAGCATAGGCGCCCTGTAGATCGTCAATAGAGAGGCGTACTGCCTCAAACAAGTCAGAAGTCTGTTGGAGTTTGAGTGTGATGAGGTGGGCAATGACCTCGGTATCGGTGTCAGAAAGGAATTCGAAGCCTGCGCTCTGCAAGCGTTGACGCAACTTTTCATGATTTTCGATGATGCCGTTATGGACGACAGCAACATTTCCAACGCCTGCAGAAAAGTGAGGGTGGGCATTACGTTCAGAAGGCGCCCCATGCGTCGCCCAGCGTGTGTGGGCAATACCGACCATGCCTTGAAACTGCTGCTCCCCGACAAGTTTACTCAGTTCAGAGACCCGTCCGGTAGTGCGTAACCTTCTTAATCCGCTATCTGCCAGAGCAATTCCAGCAGAATCGTAGCCACGGTACTCAAGACGGCGCAATCCTTCAAGCAGGATCGGGACAACATCATCCCGGGCTATCGCACCTACTATGCCGCACATGAGTAGACTTTCTCAGTATTGTTATTCCATAGAGGAGGAGCTCCTACAGGACAAATGTTCATTTTTTTACAGGTCGTTTCCAGTTAGAGATACTCATTTGCTTGGCGCGCGATAGGGTGAGACTCTCTGGCGGAGCAGTTTTTGTGATGGTCGAACCTGCACCGATGGTGGCGCCCTTGGCCACAGTCACCGGAGCTATAAGCTGTGTATCGGAGCCAATAAATACGTTATCCTCGATGATGGTTTGGTGTTTATTAGCGCCATCGTAGTTACAGGTAATGGTCCCCGCTCCAATATTGACATTCTTACCGACGATAGAGTCCCCGATGTAACTTAAGTGATTTGCCTTGCTGCCGGTTGATATGCTGCTATTTTTGATCTCAACAAAGTTGCCGATATGAACTTCGTCTGAAAGATGAGTCCCTGGACGAATGCGAGCATAGGGGCCAATACGGCAGTCTTTGCCAATTTCAGCATCCTCGATCAGGCTGAATGGAGCGATCTGCGTTCCTGCCTGAATCTTAGTATTCTTCAGGATGCAGTTAGCGCCCACTCTGACACCATCACCCAACTGGACTGCACCTTCAAAAATGCAGTTGATGTCTATCGATACGTCACTGCCACAAAAGAGTTGGCCACGAATATTGATACGAGATGGGTCAGACAGGGTCACGCCCTGATCAAGCAATCTGCCGGCAGTTTCATCTTGATAGATACGTTCGAGAGCTGCCAGCTGAACTTTGCTGTTGATACCTAGGGTTTCCCAGGCATGTTCAGGATGAGTAGCGTCAACCTTCACTCCATCCGTGACCGCCATCTTTACGATATCGGTGAGGTAATACTCCTTCTGCGAGTTCTTGTTTTCAAGTTTTGGGAGCCAATTATGGAGGAACTGATTGGGCACCACCATGATCCCAGTATTAATTTCACAAATTTGGTGTTCTGATTCGCTAGCATCCTTCTCTTCAACAATGGCAATAACCCCATGACCTTCACTGCTACGAACAATTCTGCCGTAACCGGAGGGGTCGTCTAGTTCCAGGGTGAGTAACGCAAGAATACTCTCCGCTGATGTTGCGATTAGCTTCTTTAAGGTTTCAACGCTAGTCAGGGGCACGTCGCCATAGAGCACTAGTGTCACTCCGTTACTGTCTAGGTGAGGTAGAGTCTGTAACAGAGCATGCCCAGTTCCCATCTGAGGATCTTGTTTTACCCAAATGAGCTCATCATCATTTATCACTTGTGGGACTAGCTCGCCACCGTAACCGTATACAACACAGATCTTTCCTGGCAAAAGTGTACGTGCTGTGGCGAGAACATGTGAGATAAGGGGCTTACCAGCCAGTGGGTGCAGCACCTTGGGCAGTGTTGAGTGCATACGCTTGCCGAGGCCAGCAGCGAGAATGACTACGTTCAGTCTTGACACGACAGTAGATGGTTATTAAGAACGAAGGAATTTTTTATAGATGGAGACAGGGGTCTACTCTCTTTCATCGAGTTTTTAGCCACGGCGTATTGAGGGCTGCAGAGTTCGCATAGTTGGACCGCACGTACTCAAATAGACATGGGCTGATTTTAGAGCTTTAGCACACTAACGGCAACCCACCGGGTGTTTGGTGTTGAGAGTTCATGATCTGTCCGGTTCTGTAGCGCGACATCTGTCCGGTCGTCATAGTGCCCCGAAGGGGTGCCAAATGAGACGAACGGAAGTGCTACAGGAGAACCGAAGGATGAGATTCGAAGAAACTTATGAGGGTTGGAACGCAGGTCGGCTTACGCAATTTGAGGCAGCTCGGATATTGGGGATGTGTGAACGAAGCTTCCGGCGGTACTTGTTGAGGTATGAAGCGG
>Ga0209553_1000238_pt1 | contig 28674 bp, 27 predicted proteins | sample LauGreFBDMM110DN_2_FD_188217 | JGI IMG/M metagenome (GOLD analysis project Ga0209553, IMG submission 188217) | Freshwater lake microbial communities from Lake Michigan, USA - Fa13.BD.MM110.DN (SPAdes) (version 2) | ecosystem: Environmental > Aquatic > Freshwater > Lake | place: Lake Michigan...
GGCCAATATCGATACCGATGCCATTATCCCTAAGCAATTTCTAAAGTCCATCAAGCGTTCCGGTTTCGGTCAGAATCTATTCGACGAGTGGCGCTACCTTGATCATGGTGAGCCTGGGATGGATACCTCGAAACGCACACTTAATCCCGATTTTATCCTTAATCAGACGCGCTATCAGGGTGCGCAGATACTGCTTGCACGTTCAAATTTTGGATGTGGTTCGAGCAGAGAGCATGCCCCATGGGCATTGCAGGATTATGGTTTCCGGGTGGTTATTGCCCCCAGTTTCGCAGATATCTTCTTCAGCAACTGCTTTAAGATCGGACTACTTCCGATCGTGCTCGGCACAGACTCCATCGACCGAATATTCAGTGGGGTAGATTCGGCAGAGGGCTATTCACTGACCGTCAATCTGGAAGATCAGACCGTAACAACGCCCAATGGCGCGATCTGCAGCTTCGATACCGATCCATTCCGTAGGCATTGCCTATTGAATGGTCTGGATGAGATCGGCTTAACCTTGCAACATACGGACAAGATTATTGCATTTGAGCAGAGGCGACGTACGGAACAGCCGTGGTTGTTTAAGTAAAAATTATTTTTCTAATACTCAAAAAAATATTATATGAAGATTGCAGTCTTGGCCGGTGACGGTATCGGCCCTGAAATTGTTGCACAGGCTGTACGCGTGATTGAGGTATTGAGGGGTGATGGTTTAAATCTTGAGATGGAATCCGGCTTGATGGGGGGTTGTGCAGTAGATGCAACCGGGGAGCCATTTCCGGAGGCTACACGCAGGCTGGTGAAGGATGCGGATGCCATTCTTCTCGGTGCCGTCGGTGGTCCTCAGTATGACTCTCTACCACGCCCACAGAGACCGGAGCGTGGGCTCTTAGATATCCGCAAATCGCTAAATCTTTTTGCCAATCTGAGGCCAGCCGTTCTCTACCCAGAGCTTGCCAATGCATCCACTCTGAAGCCCGAGGTAGTGGCAGGTCTGGATATTCTGATTGTGCGTGAATTAACCGGCGATATTTACTTCGGTGAGCCGCGTGGTATCGAGATGAGGGAGGGTCAGCGGGTCGGGTTCAATACCATGATTTATAGTGAATCAGAGATCCGCAGGATCGCTCATATCGCCTTTCAGGCTGCTCAGAAGAGGGGTCGCAAGCTATGCTCAGTCGACAAGATGAACGTTCTCGAGTGTACGCAACTCTGGCGTGAGGTGGTGATTGAGACCTCCTCTGAGTATCCAGACGTGGAGCTTACTCATATGCTGGTTGATAATGCTGCGATGCAGTTGGTACGTAACCCTCGACAGTTCGATGTGATGGTGACGGGGAACATATTCGGAGATATCCTGTCCGATGAGGCTTCAATGCTGACAGGCTCAATCGGCATGTTGCCATCGGCATCACTTGATGAAAATAATAAAGGTTTATACGAGCCGATACACGGATCAGCTCCTGATATCGCTGGCAAGGATGTGGCCAATCCACTGGCAACGATACTATCTCTGGCGATGATGATGAGATACACATTCAGTCAGGAATCTGTTTCTGAACGTATTGAGATGGCGGTCAAAAAAGTGCTTTCTCAGGGTTATCGGACCAGTGATATTTATGAATCTGGGATGAGAAGAGTCGGTACCGCTGGGATGGGTGATGCGGTACTTGCAAATTTATAGATAGTTAAGAGAGACGATCAAATGAAACGAGTGGGATTTGTTGGTTGGCGTGGGATGGTGGGCTCCGTTCTGATGCAGAGGATGCGTGAGGAGAATGATTTTGCGCTGGTTGAGCCGGTATTTTTTACAACCTCTCAGAAGGGTGGACAGGGCCCTGATATCGGAAGAGAGACCCCCCCTCTGAGGGATGCATACAATATCGATGAGCTCAAGTTGATGGATGTCATTATCTCCTGTCAGGGAGGTGACTACACCACCGCGGTATTTGACAAGCTTCGTCAGTCCGGGTGGAAGGGATACTGGATCGATGCGGCATCAACACTACGAATGGTGAAGGATGCTGTCATCATACTAGACCCGATCAATCTGCCCGTGATCGAGCAGTCTCTTCATGATGGGGGCAAGAATTATATCGGTGGCAACTGTACCGTGAGCCTGATGCTGATGGCGATGGGGGGGTTGTTCGAAGAGGACCTGGTTGAGTGGATGAGTGCCATGACCTATCAGGCTGCTTCCGGTGCGGGTGCACAGAATATGCGTGAACTGCTGCAGCAGATGGGTGAGGCTCATCGGGTTGCTAAGAGCATGCTGGATGACCCTGCTGCGAGCATACTTGATATCGATCGGGAGGTGGCCGGGACGTTGCGTGATGATAGCTTCCCCACAGCGAATTTTGGAGTGCCATTGGCAGGTAGCCTGATCCCTTGGATAGACCGTGATCTTGGTAATGGACAGACGCGAGAGGAGTGGAAGGGCCAGTCTGAGACTAATAAGATTCTTGGGCGCAGTGATCAGGTAATCCCGGTGGATGGAATCTGCGTCCGTGTCGGGGCAATGCGCTGTCATAGCCAAGCACTGACCATCAAGCTCAAGAAGGATGTTCCGCTGGATGAGGTCGAGGATATTCTTGCCGCAGCCAATAGCTGGGTCAGGGTGGTTCCGAATGATCGTGAGAATACTTTAAAAGAATTGACTCCTGCCGCGGTCACGGGAACGCTCAATATACCGGTCGGGAGATTACGCAAGCTTACGATGGGCGATCAGTATCTATCCGCATTTACGGTGGGTGATCAGTTGCTATGGGGTGCAGCAGAACCGCTGCGTAGGATGTTGAGAATTTTGGTGCAGGCCTGATCACTCTAAGTATTACGTAGGGGTGGCTTCGTCGTAGGGGTAGATTGATCTTTGGCTGATCGGTCAGGTGGACATTCTGGTTGAGAAATAATTGAGTAGAGACAAGGGATCAGAGAAGAGCCGAACTTGATTCGATAACTACATGATGTTATTCTATTTCTTCTTAAAAAATATTTGAGCGCCTTGCTGTGTGCAAATCATTTATTAAAGTAGGTCTGATCCTGGCAGTGCTGATGTCCCCCTGGTCTGTGCAGGCGGCTGGTCTGGGAAAGCTGACCGTTAATTCTTCTCTGGGTCAGCCTTTTAAGGCAGAGATTGATCTGATTGCACTCAAGAAGGAGGACATCCCCTCCCTATCGGCTCGTCTAGCCCCTCGTGATGCCTTCCGCAAGGCTGATGTCGATTACGCGCCATTCTTTTCCACGTTCGCGGTCAGTGTCGAAGTCCGTTCAGATGGGCAGCCTTACATCAAGATCATCTCCTCACAGCCTGTTATAGAGCCATTTCTGAGCATGCTGATCGAGTTGAATTGGTCATCCGGGAGGTTGCTGAGAGAGTATACCGTGCTGCTGGATCTGCCAGAGACGGATCGGCCTCAGCCGGCATTACCGACGACCCAGTTTGTCCCCCCCATTCAGGTTGCACCGACTGAACCACCGACCGTTGAGTCTGAAATGGGAATGGCTGAAAGGCCTGGCTCTCCAACTCAAAACATTATCAATGATAAGCAGACTCCGATACAGAAACCAGCACTACGGAAACCGGCGCAACAGAAGCAAGCTCAACAGATAACCACCCCGCCTGATTTAGCAGGTATTGCCAACTATGGTCAGGTTAAGAGTGGCGATACCTTAACCAGGATCGCCAGACAGGTTGCCCCAGATGGAGTTAATCTTAACCAGATGCTGATCGCTTTGCACCGTGCTAACCGCGACGCATTCTCTGGAAATAATATTAATCGACTGAAGGTCGGATCAATCCTAAGGGCACCTGAGACTAGCGAGATTGCGAGTATCTCGCCCACAGAAGCAACAAGAGAGGTCAGAGCACAGATATCTGACTGGAATGCTTACCGCCAGAAGCTGGCATCTACTACCGGTGCGGCGTCTGCAGCAGGTGGACTCAAGAGATCGGCGAGTGGCAAGATTACGACCACGGTTGAGGATAATTCAACCAAGCTTAAATCGCCCTCTAAAGAAGTACTGAGGCTCTCTAAGGGTGAGCAGATCGGTGCAGGGGGTAAGGACTCATCGCAGGATCGTATCCACGCGATGGAGGAGGAGGTCACTGCCAAGAATAAAGCATTAAACGAAGCCGGTCAGCGTATTGGCCTGTTGGAGAAGAATGTCAGTGAGATGCAAAAGCTGCTGGAATTAAAATCTAGCACCATGAGTGATGCTCAGAAGCGAGCTGAAAACCTTAAATCTACTGATACTTCTGATTCAGCCCCGGTCGTACTATCTCAGGCCGCCGATGCAGTCGCCACCCCAGCAGAGACGGATGGGGGCGGCTCGGTGACACCGGCAGCGGATGCGTCTGCAGAAGGTGCTAGTAAGCCTCGCGATGAGACTAAGGCCACGCCAGAGCCGATTGCCCTACCGGCTGCAGTATCACCCTCACTGATGGACGATCTATTACAGAATATCGAGTATGTAGGAGGTGCGGTTGCACTTCTCCTGGCACTGATCGTTATTGGATCGATGATGGGCCGTAAGAAGGGAGAGGATATACGTGTTTCAGATGTAATTGAGGATGCTCCAGCGGCAGAATCTTCCCCCGCAGAAGTGACTTCTCAGGAGGTCGAACTAACCCCCCTCGTGGTGGTACCGGATAAATCCATCCCAGATTCTCCTCGGGCCTCAACTAAATCAAAAAAGAAACCGAGTGCGGACCTTAAGATAGACGATGATATCGCTGTCTTAGAGAGCCCCTCGATAGAGGGGATTGCATTAACCATTCCTGAAGAGGGTTTGGATAAGGCAATGGTCTTCGATCTTAATGCTCCCCTGGCGACGGCTGCTTTTGAAACAGGAACAACCGAGGAACCACCAGCAAGCTTCAGCATCGATTTCCCGGTTACACCCGAACCTGAGCAGGCATCTGAATCAGAATCAAAGATCGATACCGCCTCTGAACCGGCACTGGATATTGATCCCAAAAACGACCCCGGTCTGGCAGATATTAATTTAAATATGGGTGAGTGGGCGGTTCCAACGGGAACCGATCCAACATCGACAGAGAGTGCTCACTGGCATGATATTGCGACCAAGATTGATTTGGCGAGGGCCTATCAAGAGATGGGTGACAATGCTGGGGCCAAAGAGATTCTTGAAGAGGTCCTGCGGGAAGGGGATGCCAAACAGCAGGAGAGTGCAAGGGCGATGATATCGAGTCTGTAGGATCGATACTCAATCAGACTCGTGGCTGGGCCTGATTCGAAGACGCATGAGAGGCATCTGCTCCTCTATTCTGCTTGGCTCCTTATACTTATTAATTCTATATTCCCTGCAGCAATCCTATCCATGCATCAGGCTCCCACAAATCAATCCCGGCCCACATTGACACTGACAGAACAGATCCCGTGAGAATTGCATTGGTTCTGGAGTACGATGGAAGTGGTTTCTGTGGTTGGCAGAGCCAACCCTCAGGCAGATCAGTTCAGGATGCACTTGAGGGAGCATTATCAAAAATCGCGGGTAGTGATATCCGGGTTGTCACAGCAGGACGGACCGATACCGGTGTTCATGCACTGTACCAAGTGGTGCACTTCGACTCGCCGGTAGACCGTCCTAAAACTGCCTGGGTCCGAGGAGTCAATGCACTGCTCCCTGATACTATCTCAGTGCTATCCGCGTCCGAGGTGCCGGATGATTTCCATGCTCGGTATAGTGCGAGCGAGCGTTGTTACCTCTATCTGCTGATGAATCATCCAGTTCGACCGGGCCTTCATCATGGCAAGGTCGGTTGGTTTCACCAGCCTCTTGACCTGGAGAAGATGCAATCAGCAGCAAAGATGCTGCTGGGTGAACATGATTTTAGCGCATTCCGTGCATCTGAGTGCCAGGCCAAGTCACCGGTACGTAATCTAGTTAAGTTGGAGATCACGCGTCAATCTGACATGATTGCATTCGAGTTGCGTGCGAATGGTTTTCTACATCACATGGTCCGTAACATTGTGGGATGCCTGGTCTATGTCGGAAAGGGTAAATACCCACCTGAATGGATGCACGAAATTCTGGAGGGTCGTGACCGGACCCACGCAGCACCGACCTTCCCAGCTACCGGGCTCTACTTAGCAGGGGTCACCTACGACTCAAGGTGGAGCATGCCAGGCTTCATAGAACCACCCATCGATGCCTTACTACCGCGTTCGCAATCACGTCAGGGAAGATTGAGTTAGCATTAACAGAGATCATGTTCTCAGATCATTTTAAACAGACTTGTAACTTATATTGAGCCATGCCCACCCGAATAAAGATCTGCGGAATTACCCGTATCGAGGATGCTCTGACTGCAACAAGGTTGGGAGCGGATGCGATTGGATTTATATTCTGGCTCAAAAGCGCTCGTTTCATTAGCCCCGCCAAGGCGCGTGAGATTGTAGATGAGCTACCGCCATTCGTGAGTGCGGTTGGTGTGTATGTGGACCCTGAAGAGGGTTGGGTAGAGGAGAGTTCCAACATTGCACGACTGAGTCTGCTGCAATTTCATGGGGATGAATCTCCTGAATTTTGTGACCAATTCTCACTGCCCTATATTAAGGCCTTAAGAGTCAGGGAGGGCATGGATTTGCTACAATATGAAGATCGGTACTCCAGCGCCAGAGGGTTGTTGCTGGATACTTACACCGAGGGCATTCCGGGTGGGACAGGGGATACCTTCAACTGGGACTTAATTCCACAAGGATTGACGGTGCCATTGATTCTGTCGGGTGGACTTCATCCGGGTAATGTGACGATGGCGATCAAGAGGGTACAACCATGGGCGGTGGATGTCTCGAGTGGGGTAGAGTCCGCCAAGGGTATCAAGGACGCGGAGAAGATTGCCAATTTCATGCGAGGAGTTCGACATAGTGAAAGTTTATGACCTTCCTGATAGGCGTGGCCACTTTGGCCCCTACGGCGGTATCTTTGTAGCTGAAACACTGATCGCTGCTCTTGAGGAGCTGCGCAGCCAGTACGAACACTATCGCGACGACCCTGACTTTCAGGCGGAGTTCGCCTATGAGCTAAAGCATTACGTGGGCCGGCCCAGCCCGATTTATCATGCCAAGCGGTGGTCGACAATCCTGGGAGGGGCCCAGATCCTTCTAAAGCGTGAAGACCTGAACCATACAGGCGCTCACAAGATCAATAACACCATCGGACAGGCGTTACTGGCTAAGCGTATGGGTAAGAAGCGTGTGATCGCTGAGACTGGAGCGGGTCAGCACGGGGTCGCCACCGCCACGGTGGCCGCTCGTTACGGGATGGAGTGCGTGGTCTATATGGGATCTGAGGATGTAAAGCGCCAGGCCAGTAATGTCTATCGGATGAAGTTATTGGGTGCGACGGTAGTTCCTGTCGAGTCGGGTTCACGAACACTGAAGGATGCTCTCAATGAGGCGATGCGTGACTGGGTGACCCATGTTGAAAATACTTTTTACATTATCGGAACGGTTGCGGGCCCTCACCCCTACCCGATGATGGTCCGTGACTTCCAGACGATTATCGGTCGTGAGGCGAAGGTTCAGATGCAGGAAGAGTACGGCCGTCAGCCGGATGCCCTGATCGCATGTGTGGGTGGCGGATCGAATGCGATCGGTTTGTTCTATCCGTATATAGATGATGCCGGTGTTCGCATGATCGGGGTGGAGGCGGCAGGGCATGGGATCGAGAGTGGCCAGCACGCGGCGACATTGATGACCGGTAGGCCGGGTGTACTGCACGGGAATCGAACCTACCTGATACAGGATGATGATGGACAGATCATCGAGACACACTCCATCTCTGCAGGTCTTGATTACCCCGGGGTGGGACCTGAACATGCCTGGCTCAAGGATAATAACCGCGCGGAGTATGTTGGGATCACCGACTCTGAGGCGCTGGATGCATTCCATGCACTCTGTCGTTACGAGGGGATCATGCCGGCTTTGGAATCAAGCCACGCACTGGCCTATGCTGCTAAGCTCGCACCGACCCTGTCTAAGGATCAGTTGCTGCTGGTGAATCTATCCGGTCGAGGTGACAAGGATATGGCCACTGTGACCCAGGCCTCTGGCCTGACACTCTGAACCAGGACGAGATGACCATGTCACGTATCGAGACCGTTTTTGCAAGTCTTCGCCAGCAACATAAAAAGGCCCTAATTCCATTCATCACCGCAGGCGATCCGGATCAGACGATGACGGTCCCTCTGATGCATGAACTGGTGAAGGCGGGCGCTGATATCATCGAACTGGGTGTGCCGTTCTCTGACCCGATGGCTGATGGGCCGACCATACAGAGATCTTCTGAGAGAGCTTTAAAGCATCATGTTGGATTGAAGGATGTACTCGCGATGGTGGCGGAATTCAGAAAGAGTGATTTGATAACACCGGTCGTCTTGATGGGTTACGCCAATCCGGTCGAGGCGATGGGCCATGAGGTATTCGCTGCCAAGGCTCAAGAGTCTGGAGTGGACGGGGTTCTGACAGTGGACTATCCACCTGAAGAGTGTGAGGAGTGGGTGAAGCATCTCAAGAATCATGGTCTGGATGCAATATTCTTATTATCTCCGACTACCCCTCAGTCTCGAATTGAGAGGGTTGCACAGATGGCACAGGGTTACATCTATTACGTCTCATTAAAAGGCGTGACAGGTTCGTCACACCTCGACTTAAACGAAGTCGCCGATAAGCTGAGCCTGTTGCGTTCACATATCTCAATCCCGATTGGTGTCGGTTTTGGTATTCGTGATGGTGAGACGGCCAAGGCTGTTGCAGAGCTTGCGGATGCGGTGGTGGTGGGTAGCCGTATCATCGAGGAGATTGAGAGCTCATCCAAGTCTCAATTAATGGAGAATGTAATTCGTTTGGTAAGGGGTCTACGTACCGCCATCGATGAGGTTGTAGTCAAGCATTAGCCACTGAGAATAGATTCTCAGTGGATCTCGTTGCTGGTAAAATTGCGCTGGTTAGAGGCTGCATATACAGCCAGCAGATTACTCTACGAGAATGAGGTGATGGGTTCATCCATTCACTAGCCATTCCTTACTCGTATGAGACCTGTTCATCGGTTCCTTGAATATTAAAAAGACTTATGAGCTGGTTCCAGAAACTCCTCCCCCCAAAGATCAAGCGCAAAGAAAGCGGCGACAAGAAGGTCGTACCAGAAGGACTCTGGAGTAAGTGCGCTTCCTGTGAGTCGGTTTTGTATTACTCCGACCTGGGAAATAACCTTAATGTCTGTCCAAAGTGTAACCATCACAACCGCATCTCTGCCAGAGTACGGCTGGACTTGTTGCTGGATCCTGAGGCCCGGTACGAGATCGGTGCAGAAGTCCTGCCGATAGACCCCCTTAAGTTTAAAGATAGCAAGCGGTACAGCGATCGATTATCGCAGGCGAAGATAGCTACCAGCGAGGATGACTCTCTGGTGGTCATGCAAGGTAGTGTCATGACGGTTCCCTTAGTTGCGGCTGCATTCGAGTTCGGTTTTATGGGCGGATCGATGGGGTCAGTGGTGGGTGAGCGTTTTGCACGTGGAGTACAGGTCTGTGTCGAGCAGAGGTTACCCTTCGTATGCTTCACCGCCAGTGGTGGCGCTCGTATGCAGGAGGGTCTGTTGTCTTTGATGCAGATGGCGAAGACGACTGCTGCACTGACCCAGCTCAGCCAGGAGAGGATTCCCTTTATCTCGGTACTCACTGATCCGACCATGGGCGGCGTATCCGCGAGCTTTGCCTTTATCGGTGATGTGGTCATCGCTGAGCCGGGAGCACTGATCGGTTTTGCTGGACCGAGAGTGATTGAACAGACTGTGCGACAGACCCTACCAGAAGGATTTCAGCGTGCTGAGTTCTTGCTTGATCATGGGGCGATAGACATGATTGTGGACCGCAGAAAAATGCGAGAAAAGCTGGCAAATATTTGCACGCTTCTGATGAAGGCTCCTGCCCCTATATCTTGATCTGAATCTGATCTTGGCCTAATGATCAGGGGGCTTAGTATTCCTGAATTGAAGCTCAATCTTGCAATGGATCTCTCCTTCTTTAATTGAGATTTAGTCATATATCCTGGTAATGCAATCCCCCTGCGCAACAAGAATCATCCATCCTCTTCCACTTGGCTGACAGACTCTGGATGCTCGAATCTAATTTGGCGACTAGAACTCTGACAGAGTGGTTGGACTATCTCGAACGACTCCACCCGATCACGATCGATATGGGTTTGGACCGGGTCGATCAGGTCAAGAAGAGGCTCGGACTCGCACCAATCTTCCCCATCATCACGGTCGGGGGTACGAATGGCAAGGGGTCAACATGCGCCATGATTGAGTCAATTCTGAGTTGCGCCGGATACCGGGTTGGTTGCTACACCTCTCCACACCTATTGCGTTATAACGAACGGGTCCGGATAAGTCGGTATGAAGCGAGTGATGAAGACCTCTGTAAGGCCTTTGAAGAGATCGAATCGGCTAGAGTGGGAATTGGCATTTCATTGACTTACTTCGAGTTTGGAACGCTGGCCGCGATGCAGTTATTTAGTCAGTCTGGAGTGGATGTTGCGATCCTGGAGGTGGGACTTGGAGGGCGTTTAGATGCGGTGAATATCTTTGAACCGGATTGCTCGGTCCTGACCAGCATTGATCTTGATCATATGGACTATCTGGGTGATACGCGCGAAGAGATTGGATTTGAAAAGGCTGGGATATTTAGGAGCGGCAAGACAGCAATCTGTTCTGAGGAGGAAATGCCCACCTCCGTCCTCCGTCAAGCAGACCTGATCGGCGCTCATTTGATGCATATTGATTCTGACTTTGGTTATTCCGTCCAAGATAATCAATGGAGTTACTGGGGGCCTGGTGGTAACCGTCATGCACTCCCTCACCCGGCACTGAGGGGCTCATATCAATTGCGTAATGCCTGTACCTGCCTCGCAGCGCTTGATGCGGTGAGGGATAGATTGCCGGTGAATATGGGCGACATCCGTCAGGGTCTGTTGCAGGTCGAACTACCGGGACGTTTCCAGGTCCTGCCGGGTCTGCCGGTGACTATACTGGACGTGGCCCATAATCCGGCCGCTGCACGTACGCTCTCGACTAGCCTGGGAAGTATGGGTCAGTATCCCAAGACTTATGCGGTATTTGCTATGCTTCAGGACAAGGATATACCGGGCGTGGTAAGAGCTCTCAAGAGTGTGATCGATGTATGGCTGGTTGCCGGCATTGATGCGCCACGAGGTGCCTCTGCAGATGATCTGAGGCAGGTATTGGAAAGTGAGGGTGTTGTCGAGAATGGATCGATGATTAATGACTTCCCGGACATCGGTTCGGCCTATGCATATGCCTGTGAGCGGGCCAGTGAAAATGATAGAATCTGCGTATTCGGATCGTTCTACACCGTGAGCGGGGTATTGCGATACCGGGGAGCGGTTAAGCATCGTCAGCAGTAAAGAGGCAGACTCAGATGGCAAGAACCGACAGCGAAGAAGAGATTCAATTAAGGAAGCGTGCCAGAAGGCGACTGGTCGGGGCGGTTGCACTGGTGATCGTGTCGGTTGTGATTCTGCCGATGGTGCTCGATAGCGAGCCGAAACGAGTGGTTCATGAGATTGATATCCAAATCCCCTCGGAGAACTCTGTCGCCGAGTTCATGCCCAAGATAGTTCCAGAGGTAGCGCCACCAATGGTGGAAGAGCTGTCGGTTAGAGAGTCAGTTGAAGATCCAAGACCCGAAACACCTAAAACCGAGCCGGTAGACCAGGCGAAGTCACTATTGCCCACTCCTCAAGTAATACCGAAAACCGCACAACCTCCCGAAAAGTTAATAGAGAGGCCGGTTGAGAGCAAACCCATCTCCAAGGCCGAGTCTCGAGTCGAAAAAAAGCCCTCATCTGCGAGCACGTTTGTGGTGCAACTGGGAGCCTTCTCAGACCCTCTCAAGGCTAAACAGCAGCAGCAAAATCTCACAACGAATGGAATCACCACCTATACCGAGAACATCAAGACAGAGAGGGGTGAAGTCACTCGGGTACGTATCGGTCCCTTCTCAGTTCGGAGTGAGGCTGAAGAGATGCGTAACCGGTTAAAGGGATTAGGAATTAACGGGGTAGTGACGGCACCATAACCTGCCCTAGCAGAATAGGATGCAGAGCACTGAGGATGACCGAACGATGGATCTAGTCTACAACGGTAAATTTACCCCTGCTGGCAGATGACGATCTTCGATTATGCTGTTCTGGGTGTTCTGCTTCTTTCAGTTCTGCTGAGTATATTCCGTGGTGCGGTCCGAGAGTTATTATCTCTGGCAGGATGGGTCGTCGCATTCATAGCCGCAAGATCGTTATCGGTAGATCTTGTGCCGATGATACCTCCCAGTATCGAGGACGAATCGCTACGCATGTCTGTGGCATTTGTTGCGATATTCTTGGCGGTATTAGTGGCGATGGGCCTGATCGCGATGCTGCTATCTGCCTTGATTAAGACGGTGGGGCTGGGCTTTATTGATAGGATGCTGGGATCAGTGTTCGGACTGGTGAGGGGTCTCTTGATTGTATTGATGGTGGTTCTGTTAGCAGGGATGACAACGCTCCCTCAAGAGCCACTCTGGCAGAAGGCATTGCTGAGTAAGACACTAGAGAAAGCGGTAGGACTGACGCTGCCTTGGATCCCTCAGGAATTATCCAAGCGTATTCATTATGAGAAAAAGAGATGACCCGATAAATGGCAATAATGCAAGACAATTTGCTGGTTAAGATGAGAAGTAAATCCCTTTACATGTTTTTCGTGCAGCATTAATCTGTACATTCTTTCCGGGAAGTCATCATGTGTGGAATTCTGGGTGTAGTTGCACAATCCCCCGCTAACCAGTTGCTCTATGACGGTTTGCTGGTGCTACAGCATCGTGGTCAAGATGCTGCCGGTATCGTCACGGCACAGGGGAATACATTCCACATGCAGAAGGGTGGTGGACTGGTGAGGGATGTATTCAGAACCCGAAATATGCGTGCATTGGCTGGGAATATGGGTATTGCCCATGTCCGATATCCGACAGCGGGATCGGCTGAATCCACCGCAGAGGCACAGCCCTTTTATGTGAACTCTCCGTTTGGCATCGTGCTAGGTCACAACGGTAACCTTACCAACGCGGCACAACTCAATCAGGAGTTATTCCGCGAAGACTTACGTCACGTCAATACCAATTCAGATTCAGAGGTACTTCTCAACGTGCTGGCTCATGAGCTGCAGAGGAGTACAAAGAACCATCAGCTCGACCCTGCCGCTATCTTCGCCGCTGTTGCGGGTGTCCACCAGCGTTGTCGAGGGGCGTATGCGGTGGTTGCGATGATTGCGGGGTATGGTCTACTGGCCTTTCGAGACCCCTATGGCATCCGCCCTCTGGTATTTGGCTCAGCCGATACCGAACAGGGGACCGAGTATTTGGTTGCCTCCGAGAGTGTTGCACTCGACACACTCGGTTTCAAGCTGATCCGTGATATTGCACCGGGTGAGGCGGTCTTTATTGATGAAGGCGGAAATTTTTATAGTAAGCAGTGTGCTGCCAACCCGACGCTCAATCCATGCATCTTCGAGTATGTCTACCTAGCCCGTCCCGATTCGGTGATGGATGGTATCTCGGTCTATGAGACTCGGCTGAATATGGGTGAGAGCCTTGCCGATAAGATCACCAAGGATATGCGTCATCTGGATATCGACGTGGTCATTCCAATTCCAGACTCGAGTCGACCGAGTGCATTACAGCTTGCCAACCGACTCGGGCTTAACTTCCGAGAGGGTTTTGTTAAGAACCGTTATATCGGTCGAACATTCATCATGCCGGGTCAGCAACAACGTCGTAAATCCGTCAGGCAAAAACTCAACGCGATGGGTGTGGAGTTCCGGGGTAAGAATGTGTTGCTGGTGGATGACTCGATCGTGAGAGGAACAACCAGTCGAGAGATTGTGCAAATGGCCCAGGAGGCGGGTGCGAATAAGGTATATTTTGCATCGGCAGCGCCACCTGTGAGGTTTCCCAATGTCTACGGGATCGATATGCCAACCCGTCAAGAATTGATCGCGACCGGTCGCAATGATGATGATATCTGCCGCGAGATCGGGGCAGACCATCTGATTTATCAGGACCTGGAGTCCCTCAAGAGGGACGTATCACGAGCTAATCCGGTGGTGACTCAGTATGAGACCTCCTGCTTCGATGGTCAGTACATCACCGGTGATGTGACCGCTGAATACCTGTCCATCATCGAGGCCAGGCGCAATAGTGGGCTGTCATTATCACAGAACGTATCGAGTACTCAGTTAGATTTAAATCTGGTGGCGGTTGACTAGGAAATTTGACAAAAATACCGACCAAGCGTAACTTGTGATTGTGCGCCGATTTGAGATTCAGCTTGCGGGCGCGTTATAAATACAGCTAAAGCGTGGGAAACCCGTTTTAGCAAAGGCTAAGCGGGTTTTTTATTTGGAGGGGATCTCCCATATGTCTGACAAACTTGAATTAGAAACACTGGCACTTCATACGGGTATTCACCGCAGCCAGTTCAATGAACACTCCGAGGCTCTGTACCTCACCTCGAGCTATGTATTTGATAATGCCGCCCAAGCTGCTGCCAGGTTTTCTGGAGAAGAGCCTGGGAATATCTACTCTCGTTTCACAAATCCCACGGTCACCGCATTCGAGGAGAGGCTTGCGGCACTGGAGGGGGCCGAGTCCTGTGTCGCAACCTCATCCGGCATGTCTGCAATACTTGCTTGTGTCATGGGACTTCTGTCGTCTGGAGATCACCTGATCGCATCACGCAGCCTATTCGGTGCAACGGTCAATCTGTTTAATAATATTCTCAAGCGTTTCGGTGTTGAGACCACATTCGTTTCTGCCACAGATGTTAATGCCTGGCAGGCAGCGGTTAGACCTAATACAAAGCTCTTATTTATAGAGACCCCATCGAATCCGCTCACAGAGATTTCAGATATCGCGGCATTGTCTGTGGTTGCGAAGAAGGCCGGTGCATGGCTTGCGGTGGATAACTGCTTCTGCTCACCGATCCTGCAAAGGCCGCTTGAAATGGGGGCAGATCTTGTGATCCACTCAGCAACTAAGTATCTCGATGGACAGGGGAGGGTTCTTGGGGGTGCTGTTCTGGGTAATCGGGATCTGATCATGGAGAAGGGGGTTCATGGGTTTCTGCGCACTGCCGGTCCGACCTTGAGTGCATTCAATGCATGGGTAATCCTGAAGGGGATGGAGACTCTCAAGATCCGGATGGAGGCACACTCTACCAATGCTCTGGAGATCGCTCAATGGCTCGAGAAGCAGCCCAGTATAGAACGGGTTTACTATCCCGGTCTGGCCTCTCATCCGCAGCATGACCTTGCTCGTCAGCAGCAGAAGACGGGTGGCGGTATCGTCTCGTTTGAAATGAAGGGAGGAAGAGAGGCAGCATGGAGGGTGATCGATGCAACTCGGCTGATCTCAATCACCGCCAATCTGGGGGATACTAAGAGCACACTCACTCATCCAGCCACCACGACACATGCACGTATCACTCAGGAGGCGAGGGATGCTGCCGGTATTCGTGAGGGATTGTTACGAATTGCAGTGGGGTTGGAAGCGACCCAGGATATTAAGTCAGACCTAGCTCGAGGTCTATAGGGCCTCTGGGGGTTTAGGGGCTGCAGAGGAGGGCTGCACTGAGTGGTCTACAGGCTTCAATTCTGCCGGACCATCTACTACTGAATACCTCATTGCGGCCCCATCCCGCCCTAAATTACGACTGCCTTCTTGATCACGACATCCTCAACCGGCACATTCTGGTGTCCGTGCTTGCTGGTAGTTTTGACTTTCTTGATCGTATCGACCACGTCCTGACCCTCGATTACCTTGCCAAATACACAGTAACCGAAACCCTGTGAAGTCGATGAGGTGTAGTTGAGGAAGTCGTTTTTGGCGATATTAATAAAGAACTGTGCTGATGCAGAGTGCACGTCCGAGGTGCGGGCCATTGCGACGGTATAGGCGTCATTCTTGAGCCCATTAGCGGCTTCATTCTGGATGGAGGGGAGCGTTGTCTTCTGCTCCATACTCGCTTCAAAACCGCCCCCCTGGATCATGAAGTCATTAATCACCCGGTGGAATATAGTCCCATCGTAGTGCCCACTATTTACATAATCAAGGAAGTTCTGGGCAGTGATAGGTGCTTTCTCGGTATCGAGCTCGAGCGTAATATCTCCGTAATTGGTTTCTAGCTTGATCATGTTCATCCTTATTTTGTAATTTGACCAGCTGCAGGAGCTGGATCGGTTGCTGAGAGGAGTCTAACGTCTTCTATGATGATGGGTGTCTTGGGAACGTCTCCGGGGAAGGGTCCGCCGGCATCGGTTGGGGTTGCTGCGATCTTGTTGATGACATCCATCCCGCCGATCACCTTGCCAAATACGGTATATCCATAGCCCCGATCATTGGGCGCAGTATAGTTCAGGAAGGCATTATCAGACACATTGATGAAGAACTGCGACGTGGCGGAGCTGGGGTCTGATGTACGTGCCATCGCAACGGTTCCAATACTATTCTTTAGTCCATTCGAGGACTCAATCTGAATGGGGGCCCTGGTCGGTTTCTGCCGATAGGATTGGTCAAAGCCACCCCCTTGAATCATGAATCCCGGAATGACTCGGTGGAAGACGGTCGACTTGTAGTGACCCTCCTTCACATACTGTAGAAAATTCTCAACGCTCTTGGGGGCCTTATCCGGACTGAGTTCCAGAAGGATGGTGCCGAGATTAGTCTTTACTTCGACCTGAGGTCCGGCAGCAAAGGCAGAGATACTAAACAGAAATGAAATTCCGATTGATAGATGTTTCAGAAGGTGCATGGTGGGTCCTATTGCAGAAATTAAAGAGAGTGATTCAGAAGAACTTGATTAAGCGGAGCCTTCGTAAATAATCTTCCAGCGTCCGTTCTTTTCCTTCATCCAGTATTGGCGTTTTTTCATCTTGTTGGAGAGATTGCTGCTGGAGTAGTCTTGATCAAAGCTGACCACGATCAGATCATCTCTTCCGGGGTAGAGAAGCATCCCGACATTGCTGATATCTACCTTGATCCAGCTCTTGCCGAGATTCACCTGGCGTTTGTGGTTTGACCACTTGGCCAGATCCTGCCCACCGCTATCGAAATCTCGTCCATAGTGTGCCAGATAGCTATCAGTATTCCGGCTCTCCCAATCACGTCTCCAGTTTTCCAGATGTGGGGCAAGCTCATTCCGCTGTGCAATCACTTCATCCGGGCTTGACCACTCGACCTTATTGCTAATGATGATGGGCGTGATACCGACTTGAAGGGTATTTGCCACGGCATCAAGATCTTGGTTTGCTAGTACAACGCACCCATCGCTTGCTCGGGGTGGTCGGCTATAGGTGTCTGATGGTGTTCCGTGCAACCAGATGCCAAATCCACTACGGCCATGACGCTTATCCCACTCGTTGGGATAGTTAATGGGGAATGCCCCGCTGCCGTAAAAGTCGGTTAGCTTGGCACGGGGTAAGTTGGCGGTAATAAAGTAAACCCCGACAGGAGTCTTTTGGTCGCCCTCTTTCAGCTTCTGTGAGCCATTTTTACCGCTACTGACGTAGTAATCAGCAAGGTAGTGGGCCTTGCCCTGAATATTCTGGTAGATATAGAGTCGTGACTTATCGGTATCGGTGACCACTGCATACTGCTGATCACGGGGCATTTGCAGAAGATACTTCGGTACCATATCACGCGGGACTGGCTCTTTATGGCTCTGCAGCCTGGCCCTCGCTTCTGCGCGTAGGTCAGCAATACGCTCTGGCGCCCCACCGGCAGCGCCCCCGATGTCATTGATCGGTCTGGATCGGGCAAGGAGCAGGTCTCCACGGACAAGGTGGGCAAGTCTGAAGTTCGGATTGGTCTTGAGAACGTGCTCAATCCCTTTTAAGGCAGAGTCTATCTGGTGATCGCTAATCTCGTGTAGGCTCTTGATGAGCATGCTCTCAGGACCAGCAATAACCATCTCTGATGATGCAGCAGCGTCACGAGCTGTGCCCATGGAGGTCAGGCACAACACCCCCGCCAGGACGACTGCATTCAGGCGCAGTCGATGAGTGCTGATCTTATCTCGCGTCATTGACCGACATGTTCTTTCTGAATGCCCCATTTATCTCCAGCCTTAATGAGCACCAGTGTCTTGATGGTATTATTTTTGAGTGAATCAGATTGGTAGGTCTGCCTAAACGTGATCTTGGCATGACTGGCATCGATGATAGTAACCTTCTGGTTCGAGATAGAGACTAGGATTGATTTTGGTTTTTCAATACGTTCATGTCTACCCTTCTCCCAAGCGGCACGTGCTACCCCGCCCGGGGTCTGGAACTCTTTCGAATAAAAGCTCAGATAAGTGGTAACGTCCTTTGTAGACCATGATTTAGCCCAATCGTTCACGATCTTGATAATTTCTTCGTGAGAACCCGAGTTAGCGGGGGACTTGATGGATGACTCCTCCACTGCAGCGAGTCTTTCTGGGGCTGGCTTTTCTACCGCGACCTCGGCAACCTTCTCAGCCGCTTTAGCGGGCGGGGTGCCGGCGGATTTAGCAACTGCAATCTTGACGCCCTTGGACCCATCCGTGAAGAGATCCTTGATTAGGGATAGCTTGGTCTGTGCAGCGGCATTACTTTTGTCCAGCTGTAGAGCCTTGTCATAGGCTTGGCTTGCCATCTTTGCGTAGATATCGCCCAGATTCTCATGTGCGGTCGAGTAGCTTGGGTGTGTCCGTATCGCTCGTTCCAGTGCATCCTTAGCCTTTTCATACTGACCCTGGCTCGCGTAGAGGACAGCAAGATTGTTGTAGGGCTCAGGTAGGTTGGGGTGGTCTGCTGCCAGTGAAGAGAAAATACGGATGGCTTCAGGTATTTTATTCTGCTCGGTGAGTATCAGTCCCTTCTGAAAGAGCATCTGGGCATCTTTCGGCTTTCCAGCAAGATAGGCATCGACTCTCTGTAGAGCCTGGGGTAGGTTCCCCTGCCGGTATAACTTGATAATTTCCTGGCTTTCATCGGCATATGCAAGTGGGCTTACCACGAGTAACAGCGCGGTTGCGCAAGCCACCACAGGTGCAAGAACCTGCTGAAAGGTTGATATTTTCATTGTGCTATACTTCTCCCGCTTTTGATTAGGTAATCTCAGAATTAGCTAATTCCAGAATAGTGTGGATTCTACCAAGAAGCCCGTCCAGTTAACAGTCTAGTTCAATGCTCAAGATCTATAACTCCCTCACCCGGTCCAAGCAAGACTTTGTCCCGCTGACCCCGGGCAAGGCCGGTCTCTACGTCTGCGGTATGACGGTATATGATTACTGCCATCTCGGCCATGCCCGAGTGATGGTGGTATTCGATATGGTGGTCAGGTGGTTGCAGGTGGGCGGTCTTGATGTGAACTATGTTCGCAATATCACCGATATCGATGACAAGATAATCAAGCGTTCTCAAGAAAACAACGAACCGATAGAGGCCCTGACAGACCGTTTCATCCGGGCGATGGATGAGGATGCAGCCTCTCTCGGGGTAATCCCGCCGGCTCACGAGCCCCGCGCCACCCGCTACGTTGAGAGCATGGTCTCGATGATCCAGATACTGGTGGATAAGGGTATCGCTTACCCCGCAAGTAACGGCGATGTTTACTATGCCGTCCATAAATTCCCGGGATATGGAAAGCTCTCCGGGAAATCTCTTGATGATTTACGTGCGGGAGAGCGGGTAATCATTGATCCGCACAAGAAAGACCCACTCGATTTCGTTCTATGGAAGGCCGCTAAGCCGGGTGAGCCGGAGTGGGATTCCCCCTGGGGAAAGGGGCGTCCGGGATGGCATATCGAGTGTTCTGCGATGAGTGAACATTATCTGGGCAGTCATTTCGACATCCATGGGGGCGGGCAGGATCTGCAGTTCCCTCATCACGAAAACGAGATCGCTCAGAGTGAGGGTGCACACGACCATACCTTCGTTAACTACTGGATGCACAATGGCTTCGTGCGGGTCGACGATGAAAAAATGTCCAAGTCATTGGGCAATTTTTTCACGGTGAGAGAGGTCCTGTCGAGATACCAACCGGAGGTGGTGCGTTTCTTCATTCTGAGAGCACACTACCGTAGCCCTCTGAATTATTCAGATCAGCATCTTGATGATGCCAAGAGTGCTCTTGCTCGGCTCTATATTGCATTAAAGGGGAGAGAGATCCCTGCAACTGCGATCGACTGGAATGGACCCCACGCTCAGAGATTCAAGGATGCGATGGATGATGACTTCAATACCCCTGAGGCGGTCGCTGTATTATTTGATCTTGCCAGTGAGGCGAATAGAACCGGATCACTCGAGGATATGGCATTACTTAAATCGATGGGTGGCTTGTTGGGACTGCTTCAGAGGGATCCTCAGCAGCATCTTCAGGATGAATCACTGGCGGGGGATGCTAAATTCACGCCGGAACGAATTGAAGAGATGATACAGCAGAGGCTGTCTGCTCGTGCCGCCAGAAACTTTGCTGAGGCTGACCGTATCCGTAAGGATCTCTCCGATGCTGATATTCTGTTAGAAGATGGTCCTGATGGAACGAGTTGGCGTCGTAAGTAGACCCGCATAAAAAGACTTTACACGAGACCGCTCAGAGGGTCTTGCTCTAACCTAGCGGCAAGTCTCCGCTGCTCATCCCGATCCCACCGATCTCTCTCACTGCTCTTACAAAGCCCGCATCTTCGTGCAGCTTGATCATTGAGTCAGGGTGCGGACGTCCATGCATGCGGGCGAGACGTGCCAGACTGGTCGCTGAGATATCCCACTTTAACCCCTCTAGTAATTCATCTGCAGACTGTGGGTTGTTACATACCAGCGCCATATCACAGCCTGCACCGAGAGCGGCCTGTGCCCTCTGAACAATATTACCCGCAACGGTTGCACCTTCCATGCTCAAGTCGTCACTGAAGATGCACCCCTCAAAACCCAGTTCGCCACGGAGGACCTCATTCAGCCAGATCTTGGAGAATCCCGCGGGATGACGATCCACCTTGGGGTAGATGACATGAGCAGGCATGATACCGGCGAGACCGAGATCGATCATTCGTCGGAATGGGATCATGTCATCCATTGCGATATCGGCGTACGTGCGTTCATCCACAGGTATTTCAAGATGAGAGTCTGATTCGATGTATCCATGACCGGGGAAATGCTTTCCGACTGCGGACATCCCGCCAGACTTTAGCCCCATCATCAGGCTATGAGCCAGATCGGTGATTGCCTGAGGATCTCGGTGAAAGGACCGGTCGCCGATGACAGAGCTCTGTCCATGGTCCATATCAAGTACCGGCGTGAAGCTGAGATCGACCCCGCATGCACGTAGCTCTGCTGCCAAAACATACCCCGTCTGATGTGTCAGGTGTCGTGCACGGGTGGGGTGTTGATCCCATATCTTACCCAGCTCTCGCATGGCCGGTAGTCGTGTGAAATTCTCGCGGAAGCGTTGCACTCTGCCACCTTCATGGTCCACCGCAATTAGGAGTGGCGGGCTGCGTAGTGAGTGAATCTGGGCGGTTAGTTCAGTCAACTGACTGATCGATGAGTAGTTCCTACTGAATAGAATCACGCCACCGGTCAGGGGGTGCTGAAGCCTTCTCCGATCAGAGTCGGTCAGTTGCTTGCCCTCAATATCGAGCATGATGGGACCGAGTGTCATGACGATTTTTCTAGGATAACGAATGCGCAGGCAAGATTGAGTTCATCACTGATGGAGAGATGATGATTAGTGATTCCTTCATTCTTGACCAGTTCGTTTAGGTCAGGGTGAAATTCGAAGCAGGGTTTCCCGCGCTCATCATGAGTGATGCCGATATGGTTTAAGCTCACGGGGTAACGCAAGCCGGTCCCGATCGCTTTGGATAGGGCCTCCTTAGCGGCGAATCGTTTGGATAGAAACATCACCTTCTGACCACTCTTGAGATATTCAGGCCATTCTCGATCTGTCAGAAGACGCTTGGCAAAGCGCTCACCGTACTTCTCTAGTAGACGTGCAATACGCGATGGCTCGACCAGATCGGTGCCGATACCGTAGATCATCCGCGGGATTCCAATAGTAATCTCTTCATCTCCCGTACCGCCTGTTCAAATCCGACGAAGAGTGCATGAGCCACGATCGCGTGCCCAATATTCAGTTCAGATATCCCGGACAGAGCGGCGATCGGTTGGACGTTCTGGTAGTGCAGTCCATGTCCCGCATTCACCTTTAGACCACGATCGATACCACAGATGACCGCGGCACGGATCCGTTCAAACTCGGCCTGTTGTTCACTCTCGGTGGTGGCGTCGGCATAGTGGCCGGTATGGATTTCGATCACGGGTGCGCCGGCTTTCACTGCAGCATCAATTTGAGCTGGATCTGGGTCGATGAATAGAGAGGTCCGGATTCCGGCCTTCGAGAGTCTCTCGCAAGCCGATTTCACTTGTTCGAAATGGCGCAATACATCGAGCCCCCCCTCGGTGGTGAGCTCCTCACGTCGTTCTGGCACCAGACAGACATCCTCAGGTCTGATGTGTAGCGCGAAGCTGATCATCTCATCGGTTACTGCACTCTCGAGATTCATGCGGGTCTTAAGCATCCCCTTCAGTGTCTCTACATCTCTGTCCTGGATATGGCGGCGATCTTCACGAAGGTGGAGGGTGATTGCATCTGCTCCAGCAGATTCTGCTATCAGAGCAGCCTCTACCGGACTGGGGTAGTTGGTTCCGCGAGCTTGTCGTAAGGTTGCGATGTGGTCGATATTAACGCCGAGTTCGATCATAGCTGTTGTAGATCCTTCAGCAATTGCCGTGTATGGAGGGGCTGGTCGCCCAGATAATGGTTAAGGATATAACGCATCAGTGCCTTGCTCTGTTGACGGGTAACGGAATCGGAATAATCGTCTTGATCCATGTCTAGTAATGTTTTACCGCTGATTTTAAGCCCGGATCCGTTAGATCCTTCCTTTAGTGACACCGGTCCACGCTCGATCTTGTAACGGTACTCTTGATCCGAGTCTATTGGCTTACTCGACTCGACATCATGACTGAGTGTAAGTGCATAACCCAGCTCTTGCAGCATACGCTGCTCGAAGTGTCGTAGTACCGGAGTGTAATCCTTCTGAATGCTCAGTGCAGCCAGCGTCTGCTGGTAGTACAGGAATAACTGTTCGTGTGGATCATCACGGTGAAGCAATCGGACCAGAAGCTCATTCAAATAAAATCCGCAGATCAGACTCATCCCCTGAAGGAATGGTTGGCCACCCTGCCACTCGACCTTGTGGAGGGTCTTAAGTTCTGATTTGCCAGCCCAGGAAATTTGTAACGGTTGAAATGCCATGAGGGAGCCCCTCAGAGCTGACCTGGGTCGTCTTGCACCCTTCGCGACCAGAGGTACCCGTCCGAAATTCTGGGTGAAGGTCTCTATCACCAGACTGGTCTCGAGGTAGGGGTAGGTATGCAGCACGAAGGCTGGCTGGGCATCTTGCCGGTGTTTATCCGTGGTCATGATTCTTGTCTAGAACGGATCTGACTTATTTATTCTGAAGAGATTATCCATATCCTAAGCTTTTCAGCATCTGTGCATCATCAGCCCATCCTGACTTCACCTTTACCCAGATCTCTAGATAGACCTTGCCACCGAAGATGCTCTCCATATCTTTACGTGCTTGGGTCCCGATCATTTTGAGTTTCTCGCCACCCTTGCCAATGATGATCGCCTTATGCCCGGACTTGTCGACGATGATGCAGGCATGAATTTTACGGAGATCATTCTCGGTTGTGAACTGATCTATGGTGATGCTGGTTGAGTAGGGGATCTCTTCACCGGTCAGACGAAAGAGTTTTTCACGTATCAATTCTGCAGCGATGAATCGTTCGCTACGATCGGTCGCCTCATCCGGCTCGAATAGAGGTTGATTTACCGGCAGATGGGGTCTAATCGTGCTCAACAGGTCCGGCAGCTGTAATCTCTCCTGAGCGCTGACAGGTACCATCGCCGTGAAGGCGAACTCTTTAGCCATTTTCTCCAGGAATGGGAGGAGTCGTGATTTTTCGGATAACTGATCAATCTTATTGATGACCAGTATCACTGGACGATCGGTCGGTAGAAGTTTTAATACCAGCCTGTCGCGTTCATCAAAATGCAGTGACTCAATCACAAATATCACCACATCCACATCCTTCATGCTCTGGGTGACGGTGCGGTTCATCAGGCTATTTAACCGGTTTGTATGACGGTTCTGAAAGCCGGGCGTATCCACAAAAATAAACTGAGACTCATCATCAGTGAGTATTCCTGTGATGCGGTGTCGGGTCGTCTGTGCCTTCTTGGAGGTAATGCTGACCTTCTGGCCGATCAGATTATTGAGTAGGGTGGACTTGCCGACGTTGGGTCGGCCGATGATGGCGATGAAGCCGGTACGGTAATTGAGATTGGCTGTCATCTTCTGAAATTCATTGTAAGAGATATGGGGTTCTGTTCCTGGAAATTTTCAAGCACGTGATTGTGCCTCATCATAAGCCTCTTTAGCAGCCCCCTGCTCAGCACCGCGACGGCTAGATCCCTCACCCATCGTACGAATATTAAGCTTGACAATAATACATTCCACCATGAACTTTTGCTGATGAGCCTCACCGCTGGTAGCAACCACGGCGTATTGTGGAAGTCCCATCTTATGACTCTGAAGGTACTCCTGGAGGAGGGTCTTGGGATCCTTATCGAGTGCCTGAAGATTCAGTTGCTGCAGCAACGGCATCAAGAGGGCGCATACGACCCTCTCGGCCTGTTCAAACCCACCGTCAAGATAGACTGCGCCCAGGATGGCTTCCAGTGTATCTGCCAGGATCGAGGGACGTTGATTCCCGCCACTCTTAACCTCCCCCTCTCCCAGACTGATCTGACTGCCCAGTTCTAGTGATTGCGCCAACTCAAAGAGGGCCTGCTGATTAACCAGGTTAGCCCGGATCCGAGATAGTTCACCCTCGGGGAGGTTGGGGAAGTGCCTGAATATCAGCCCGGCGACCGCACAGTTGAGGACGCTATCACCGAGAAATTCAAGGCGCTCATTATGAGGAGAACTATGGCTACGGTGAGTGAGTGCCTGTCTCAACAATTCCGTCTGGTTGAAGGTGTAACCAATTTTTTTACAGAGTGTGGCGCTGTCCATTCCTCAAAGTCCTGAATGCGGTCTGTACTGATCGTCAGATCGCTATGGGTGGCAACTTCTTAATGATCAATCCACGATGGACAGAGGTCATGCTCTTCAGAGTTGCGGCATCTCACTCGATGGTGAGTCCGATCCTCTTGAGGTCGCTGAAGTTCCACCAGATCAAGAATGCTTTTCCAACGATATTACGTTCTGGGACGAATCCCCAATAACGACTGTCGCTACTACTATCTCGGTTATCGCCCATCGTGAAGTAATTCCCGGCAGGCACCGTGCAGGTGAATTCGGAGTGCTGATAGACACAGTTCTCCTGGAATGGGAATTGATGTACTCCGGAGAGATGCAGGCCAGGGATGTCAGGATTAATGATGATGTTATGACCCCGCTCACCCAGTGATTCTATATAACGTTGGTTATATACATAGCTTAATCCAGACTCGATATAGGTGTACTCACCGACCGACTCCATCTTTAATGGGTTGCCATTCAGGATTAGCTGTTTATTACGGTATGTGATGGTGTCACCCGGCAGTCCGACGATGCGTTTAATATAATCTATGGACGGATTCTCGGGGTAGCGGAATACCATCACCTCACCACGCTTAGGCTCATTCACGTCTATTACTTTAAGATTGATGACGGGCAGCCTGACGCCGTAGGTATACTTATTGACCAGAATAAAGTCACCCACCAGTAGTGTCGGAATCATCGAACCGGATGGGATCTTGAATGGTTCCACCAGGAAGGACCGTAGAGCGAATACGATCAGGATGACCGGGAAGAAACTTTTTGGGTACTCTATCCACCAGGGCTCTTTCGTGTCAGGGGCACGCTTTCGGCGGAGTATGAAATGATCAAGTAGCCAAATGCCGCCGGTGACAAGCAGCAGTATCAGCATGATGAGTGGGAAGTTCATTCTTTATCCTTCAGGGAATAATGTCTTTAGCCAAATAAATAATAGAAGTCTCTATCGTTATATTAACCACCCGGTATTCGAATCGTTACTTGTCGCCCGTCTGCAGAATTGCCAGGAATGCTTCCTGCGGTATCTCTACATTGCCGACTTGCTTCATCCGTTTCTTCCCGGCCTTCTGCTTCTCGAGTAGTTTACGTTTACGGCTGATATCTCCACCGTAACACTTGGCAAGAACATTCTTACGTAATGCCTTGATACTCTCTCGGGCGATGATATGAGCGCCGATGGCTGCCTGAACTGCAATATCAAACATCTGACGGGGGATCAGCTCCCGCATCTTCTGGGCGAGTGCACGTCCTCGGAATTGGCTATTGGTACGGTGGACGATCAGTGACAGCGCATCCACCTTCTCGTTATTAATCAGTATATCCAGCTTTACCAGGTCCGAGGCTCTGAACTCTTTGAACTCATAATCGAGTGAGGCATAACCGCGACTGGTCGACTTGAGCTTATCAAAAAAATCCATCACGACCTCGTTCAGAGGCATCTCATAAGTGAGCATCACTTGTCGGCCCAGGTACTGGATGTTCTTTTGCTGCCCCCGCTTGCTGATGCAGAGTGTGATAACGGACCCTACATACTCCTGAGGGACCAATATGGTCGCGGTAATGATCGGCTCTCTGATCTCCTCAATCTTGGAGGGATCAGGCAATTTGGATGGGTTCTCAATCTCGATCACTTCTCCATCCCTCATCATGATTTGGTATACCACCGTCGGTGCTGTGGTGATGAGGTCCATATCGTACTCGCGCTCGAGTCGTTCTTGCACGATATCCAGATGGAGCAGGCCTAAGAACCCACACCGGAAACCAAACCCGAGTGCCTGAGAGGTTTCTGGTTCGTAGTGTAGTGAGGAGTCATTGAGCTTTAATTTTTCCAGTGCATCACGGAGTGCATCGTACTGGTTGGACTCGATCGGATAGAGTCCGGCAAAGACCTGAGGCTTGATCTCTTTGAATCCCAGGAGGGGCTGAGTGGCGGGGCGATCTGCCAGGGTTACGGTATCACCCACCTTGGCAGATTTTAATTCCTTGATGCCTGAGATAATGAAACCAACCTCGCCCGCACTTAATGACTCTCGGGCTTGTGATTTGGGGGTGAATACGCCGACCTGCTCACACAGGTGAAGGCTCTTGCTGGCCATGAGGAGGATCTTGTCCTTGGGCTTGAGAATGCCATCCACCACCCTGACCAGCATCACTACACCGACATAGTTATCAAACCAGGAGTCGATGATCAGTGCCTTCAGGGGGGCGGTTGGGTCCCCCTTTGGAGCGGGGATGCGTGTGATCACTGCCTCCACGATATCTCGTACCCCGACACCAGTCTTAGCACTGGCACGGAGTGCATCTTGGGCATCGATCCCGATGATGTCTTCAATCTCCTCGATCACGCGGTCCGGCTCTGCCGCTGGGAGATCAATCTTATTTAATACTGGTACCACCTCGACCCCTTGCTCGATCGCGGTATAGCAATTGGCGACGGTCTGGGCCTCGACTCCTTGAGAGGCATCCACCACCAAGAGGGCCCCTTCACAGGCTGCTAGGGAGCGGGACACCTCGTAAGAAAAATCGACATGGCCGGGTGTATCGATCAGATTCAGGAGATAGACATTTCCATCGAGAGAGGTATATCGCAGTGCTGCAGTCTGAGCCTTGATCGTGATCCCACGCTCCTTCTCTAGGTCCATAGAGTCCAGCACCTGGGCCTCCATCTCGCGGTCCGCGAGTCCCCCGCATAACTGGATAATCCGATCGGCCAGAGTGGACTTGCCATGATCGATATGGGCGATGATAGAAAAGTTACGGATGTATTGCATCAAGGATTAGGGGCCGATAATCAGGAAAGTGGTAGTTAAGAACTGGGCCAAGGAAACTAAAAGAGGGCACATTCTGTGCCCTCTTGAAGGTTTCTGGCTTGATCCTAAAAGGATCGCCAAAATTCGGCAATGATGTTTACTCAAGAAGTGCGCATTCTAGCGAATTCTAGCGAAATAAGCATCAAGTGCGATCGGATCGAGGTGGTAGTGGCAGATCTCTTCTCCATCTGCCACCAGTACCGGAATCCGCACGCCATATCGAGCTGTTAGTTCGGTATCGTTGTCGATATCCACCAGCTTAATCTGAAATTGAAGTCGTCCCTGTAATCCATGCAGGCTTGCAATCATGTCCTGACATAGATGGCACTCTTCACGTCCATATACGACCAGGGTGACAGGGCTTACCATGGGCGGCTTACTTGGTGTCATTGCCATTCATCTTCATGGTGATGAAGGTGCTGGTGCCGCCACGGCTTACCAACAGTGCAACGCTCCGACCCTTCTCAATTTTTGCGAGGGTCTGGTTGAACAGTTCGGCAGATTTTACGGCTTGATTGTTAATGCTGAGGATCACATCACCGGGACGTATTCCTGCACGGCTACCAATCCCGGGCTGCATATCCTCTACCAGAAGT
>Ga0209553_1000239_pt1 | contig 28635 bp, 23 predicted proteins | sample LauGreFBDMM110DN_2_FD_188217 | JGI IMG/M metagenome (GOLD analysis project Ga0209553, IMG submission 188217) | Freshwater lake microbial communities from Lake Michigan, USA - Fa13.BD.MM110.DN (SPAdes) (version 2) | ecosystem: Environmental > Aquatic > Freshwater > Lake | place: Lake Michigan...
ATTCCAACTGCTGATCAACCGGATTCCATTCCAGATGTATGGCACTCATGGACGCAAAAACTACGACATCTCAGAAATCTATGCCAGAGCAGTTTCAAAATGCCCACACCTTCCGCGAATATTTACTGTTGCAGAAACGCAAGTGATTACTACATAGGGGCTTACGCGGTTTCTGAAAATGTTCATCTTGCTAAACACAGCGCAAGCCTTGCACGGTGCCACGTTGCGATTCGGCTACGTGCTGAATCCCTCCATCTTGCTCATATCGGTCTCAGACAGCATCGTCATCAGGAGTTGGCAGCCAATGCAACGCAAGGATTCAAATGGTGACTTACCGCATCGTTGGCGGGCCAAATCGCATTCAATCGTTTCGCGACCAAGGTCTTCGACAAAAAATGAGCCTGCCTTGAGGATGACAGCGGCGGATGATACCTGCATACTCATGGTCTGTTCAGTGTGCGAGGCCTCTTGTGGCACACGTGATTCTATGAATGGTCAAGACTAAGTTGAAGATCACATCAAACAGGAGAACCGTGCCATGGTCATTGAACCCAGCTTGAAATGTGTTCAGTGGCTGTTGCTTCTTGCCACCTTGTCGGCGCTGACAATCACCGCTGTCGCGCAGGATGCGGAGACGTTGGTTGAGCGTAAACTGCTGTGGTCGTTCGAGGAAGCTCAGGCTCAGTTGAGGATGTATCCGAAAGACGTCTTCCTGCAGTACGTGGCATTGAAGCTGGGGCAACGCGACGGATTTGATGCGGCGGAATTAATCGGACTGAACGATCCGACTCGGCGGCAAGTTGCGGCGGAACGTCGTGAGAGCGTTGATCTGTTTAATCTGTTTTCAGGTTCGCTGGCCGTGCAGGAAAGTCTGCAACTGGATGCGATGCGACCGGGATCGAATGTGAACCGCGAAAGTGGGGAGCAGAAACAAGGACCGGCCGTTCCTGTTCAGACTCTGACTGGTCCCACGGTGGAGAGTCATCCGTGGCACGAGATGCTGAAGGGACAGAAGCCGAAGGTTTCGGTGCTGGCCGATTTTGTGCCGGCCGACAACTACTACATCGGCTTCCGTTCAGTGAGTCGGATGCTGGATATCATCGACGGCGGAAATCTGTTTGCAAAGCACCGTTACACTCAAACGGGCGAAGCGGCTTTCGCGCGTGACACCGAGCAAAAACTGCGGCAACAACTGGCTGTCGAAACGAACCCGCTCGCACGACCGTTTTATGATCTGGTCGTCAAGGAGATCGCCATCAATGGCAGTGATCCGTTCGTCAACGAAGGCAGCGATGTCACACTCCTGTTTCGATTTGAGCAGGATCTGGTGTTTCGAACTCAGATGGATGCGTACCTCACCGCAGCCGAAAAATCGATTTCCAATGTCACGCGGAAAGAAGAAACATGGGAAGGCACGGCGTGTGTTCGCATCACGGACATGCCGATGCACTGATTCCGTGCTGCGAGATTCCCGAGACATCGGTGACGACTTCCGAAGCGGATGCCTACCGCCAGTTCGTGACGGAATACAGCCGATACTGGCGGACGTTCTTCGATCCGATCGCGATCAAGGTCCAGGCGACACCTGAGCGATATCGTCTGGAGACGATCGTCCTGCCGCTTATCAACAATTCGATGTATCAATCCATGGCAATGGCGCTTGGCGGCGAACCAAAGCCGCTGGAAGGAAGTATCACCAGCGACGCGGTCATGTCGCTGAGTTTCGCGATCGCCAAACAGCGACTGCTTGAACAATCCGGCTGGCAACCGCCAGAGGAGATTGCTGCCGAAGAGCCGATAGTGAAATCAGACATTGCCTCAATGCGGGCGAGTTCCCACCATTTGAAGCAGATTGGTCTGGCTGCGCACAATTATCATGACACCTATGCTCAGTTTCCGGCTTTCAGCAAGAGCGAAAAGGGCAGACCACTGCTGAGTTGGCGTGTGATGGCGCTGCCGTATCTGGAGCAAGCGGCACTCTACAACGAGTTTCATCTGGACGAGCCTTGGGACAGCGATCCTACCTTTGATGTGCAGTTGACGTCGATTTTGCCGGAAATGTTTGCCGGGCGACAGGGCCCCGGAAACATGATGGGGGGCGAGGCGCTGTGGATTGGGATGGCCATCGCTTCGCTGACATCGCCGGTCTACGTCGATGTGGCCGTTGAGGACGCGGCGGTCGTCGATGCATTTCTCGCAAAGCTGGATGAAGGAGCAGCCATCGAAGCACGCACGCACACTGATTTCGGCTGGTTCGCGTTCAAGAAGGATTTCTACACCGTTCAGATTGGCGATACGAAAGCCCGCTCGTTTGTGCTGTCACTGGCGCCGATCAAATGGCGATTTTTCTACGCCCGCATCGGTTCGCCTGAGCTGGGATGAGGCCGCTCGTCAGGCCTGTCTGGACAACATCGGCCCGCTCACCAGCGCGGCACGAGTTGCCGCAGGCACACACCATGATGCGCCCGAGGTGACTGCGGAAGAACTGGCGGTGGCAGCATCGTCCATCTACGGCGGCGTGCATCGTTGTCCATGCGGTGGCCATTATTATATCCGAACGCAGGATGGCCGCATCGTGTGCAGTGTTCACGGCGACGCCAATCATCCTCAACAGCCTGTTCCCGACGCGCCAAACGGCGGGTCATTGGAAATGCTGAACTCCTTCAGCGAAATTCGCGTGCTGCTGACCTTCCTTGAAGACGGCCTGCACGCCGTGCTGGAGATTGATCGTCATTAGCTTTCCAGGGCTTAAAAAATGGGTCAGCAACCAATAGTGCGGAGCACCCTCTGGGCCATTTGGCTATTGGTTCCTGCCCCCCTTTTTTAGGGTTGATGCAGCTCACTGATTGGTAAAAGATCGTCCAGACAGCGTTCTGCAGCAAGGCGGGCGACGGCAAAGCCACAGGCTGCTTCGCTCACGTTGCGGAAGAACATGGTGCGGAGTTGAATGGCTGGCTGCAGCAGATTCCAACCGCATGTTTCCAACGCTCGTTCGGCCATCCAGTCGCCACTGCCGCTTAGCAACAATTGCACGGCCTTCGGTTCGGTTCCGGCTAGGTTGCTCACATACTGCATTCTATGAGCCATCCCCGTAGCGATCTGTGCGATCTGTTGCTCGGAGACATACCGTGCGATCTGTTCCAACTGCCCCTCGGAAATCTCATCGCGATCACAGCAGACAGCGTGCGCCAGGCGATTCAACGCGGCGGCCCGCGTTGCGGGGCGGTTGTCAGCCGTGTTGCGATCCTGTGCGTCATCAGAAATATCTCGATTCACAAGATGCACGTCGAGTGACGTCGCAAATATTTCGGCGGCGACAGGTACGGTCCATGCTCGAGCTCCGCCGGTGGCATCCACCTGTGTTTCAATGATGAGCGGTACGTTGGGGACGATCGCACAGACTGGCGTGCGACGGACACCCGTGTAGATGAGTTCTGAATGAGCCAAACGCTGAAGATCCGTAAAACCTTCCGGACAGGGAATGCCATTCAGTAAGGGAATCATATCAGTTGTCGTCGAACCCACATCAACCAGCAACGCGGCGCCAGACGGAACCGCGCGCCCCGCCCACGTTGCCAACGCATGCCAGTTGGCTGCGGCGACAAGTTGCGGCAGTTCAATTGCATCACCGGGGTCAGCAAACTCCCCAGACGTCATCCACACGCGCAGCACGGAATCGGGAAACGCATCCGCCACCGTGCGGATGATAAATTCAACGCCTTCGGCTTTCGTTTCAAAACAGTCGGCAAGTTCCGCTGTCATCGTGAGAGCCACAATATCCGGTCGTGTTCCGGCGAGGAGAGGCAGTTGCTGCAACTGCTGCAGCAGTCCATGCTTGTTCTGCCAGATCGCAAACGCCAAGCAGGCGCAATCGCCGTCCGATGTTGCCGCTTTAATGTTGGCGCCACCAATATCCAGTCCCAGCACAATCACAGGCATCTTTCAGGATTGGTATTCAGAACCATTCACAAAACCGCTCTTTGTCGCTGGATTCGTAAGAATTCAGCCCCATTTCTGAATTCTTGCGAATCCAGCTACTTGTTCGTTGAGACAGTCGAACTACTTTTTTGACGGAAGTGATTTAGCATCGGCAAGTTCCGGTTCAAATGTGCGTTGGCTGCCTTTTGGGCAGAGGCGAATCGCGCGAACGTCCATGACGGCCCCGCCGGGTTTAGACTGAGGTATCAGTTTGAGCGACATTGTATTTTTAGGAGCAGCGGCATTCAGGGTGACGCGGCCCAAAGTCCGCCAGATAAAGTTTTGAAAATGACCGGTCTCTTCCACCACAAAATCCAGTGACTGGTCTGCAACGTGGAGTGTTACCTTACTGCCGCCATGACCTTTGCCGCATCCTTGAAGGATATCAATTTCATAGTCCCCTGCGGCGGTACTCTGAAACGTCCACTCGGCGGTATCGTGTTCGTCACTCCAGTAACCAACGGTGTTCTTGTGTGGCTGTGGTTCGAAGCGCAACTTACTTCCCAGTGTCGCCGCGTACTTTGCGGGAAGCAGAATAATGCCGGAGTCTTTGTCTGGCTGTGCGGTTATAGTTTTGTTGAACAACTCCAGCGGGGCATCGAGTTCTACCACGATTATGGCAGCGGTTTTATCCGGACATTGCGACACATCAATTGTCCATTCCGTTGGTTCGGATGTGACCTGCATCGTAGGATTGTCTTCTGCAATCCAATGGACACTCTTAACGACGTTCGCCAGACGCGGTAGCGTGATTTTTGCGAGCAGTGGCTTTCCTTCTGGCAACACGAAGAACAATCGGTTTTTATCCTGCCGAATTTCCAAATTCGGCAACGCCAGTCCTGCCACCGTCTTCGCTGTTGCCGGCAGTTCCTCAGCCAACGCTATGCTATCGCTGAGCCCCCAGCCAACAGTGACAACGATCGCCAGCATTGAGACACGGATGACTGCCTGTGAGTCAAATAAAACGTGGGTAATCTTTGTCATCAGAAATTCTCAGTAAACGTTGGAGGCTGCGATTGTGACGCGGTCATAACTCGTCACAATACGATTGCGAGCGGCAAAGGGGAAGCCACAGCCGTGCCGTCTTGGCGAGTTTGCCCGCGACCGCGAAGGACGACCATGCCGCTGCCTTTGTGAGAGACTGTTTTGAATCGCAGTGCGTGCGGGCTGCTGATTGGCGAAATGCGCTAAACACTCAGCCAAAACTCACCTAATTGAACCGACATGCGTTACGATACGTCGCAGGTCCGGATCAAATCGGCAAAGGCTTTATGCCGTTGCAGGCAAATAATCTGAGTCGCCTGTCTCTTCATCAAGAACTTCAACGCTTCTCCGTTCTCTCTCATGTCCTGGTAGCCATCTTCCCGGGATTTCGGCAGCTTGCATGACTGATTCAATACCGTCGGTCGTAGACATTCTAGGCGCTAACGGCGTGATTGCGCGCCGGCTGAAGGATTATGAACCACGTCCCGAACAACTGGAAATGGCATTGGCCGTCGAATCGGCACTGACCAAACGTCATCATTTAATTGCCGAAGCAGGCACCGGTGTCGGCAAGAGTTTCGCCTACTTAATCCCAGCCATTCTCGCGGCGCAGGCCGACCAAGGACCGGGCAGCAAGAAGCGACGCATCATCGTTTCGACGCATACAATCAGTTTGCAGGAACAGTTGATTCAGCACGATATTCCATTTTTGCAGTCCGTGTTGCCGGTGGAATTTTCGGCCGTTCTGGTGAAAGGGCGCGGAAATTACATCAGCTTAAGACGACTCGAGAAGGCCGTGCAGCGTTCATCTCAAAAATCACTGTTCGAACCGGAAGGCCAGCAGCAACTTGCAAAGATTCGGCAATGGGCTCACAAGACGACCGATGGCAGTCGCTCGGATTTGGCGTTTCAGCCAAAACCTGATGTGTGGGACGAAGTGCTCAGCGATCACGGCGACTGTCTTCGTAAAAAATGTCCTAGCCACAACGAATGTTTCTACTACGCCGCGCGCCGCCGCGTCTGGAATGCTGATCTGCTCATCGTGAATCATGCATTGTTCTTTTCGGACTTGTCACTGCGGCGTGATGATGCCAGCATTCTACCGGAATACGACACTGTCATTTTTGACGAAGCACACACCATCGAAAGCGTGGCCGCCGATCATCTGGGAATTTCGGTCTCGGAAGGTCAGGTCGATTATCTCCTGAATAAGTTGTACAACGAACAGACAAATCGCGGGGTATTGATCACGCACAATCTGAAAGATGCGCAAAAGCAGACGTCAAGAATTCGGACGGTCGCGATGCAGTTCTTTCTAGATACTGGTGAATGGGCTGCACGCTTCTGCAAGAAAAACGGGCGGCTCATGCGCCCGATTGAGGTGACAAATGAATTGACTCCAGAACTCAGTCGCCTCGCAATCATGATCGGTGAAGCGGCTTCCGCCGCGACGACCGAAGCTAACCAAGTGGAACTCAAATCTGCCGGCGACCGTTGCAAAATTCTGGCGGATAACGTGCAGGCATGGACGCGGCAGGCGATTGAAAATTCTGTGTACTGGGTTGAACAATCTGGAACCTACAAGCAACGGTTATCGTTGGTGAGCGCGCCAGTAGAAGTAGGACCCATCCTGCGCGAACATTTATACAACGCGATCCCATCGGTCATCATGACCAGCGCTACGCTCGCAACCGGTAAGCAGGATTTTAGTTTCTTTCGATCGCGCGTCGGACTAACCGAAGGCAGCAACATTCGGCTCGGCAGTCCCTTCAACTATGAGACGCAAACACGGCTAATTCTCTCAACCAACATGGCTGACCCAGCGGTCGATGCCAAACGCTTTGAACAACAGTGCTGCGAAAGAATTCAGCGACATCTGCTGGACACTCAAGGCCGCGCGTTTGTGCTGTTCACAAGTTATTCGATGATGCAGTTCTGTGCTGACCGACTCACCGGCTGGCTGGCCCAACATGACTTATCACTTTATTGTCAGGGAAAGGGTCTGCCACGCTCAGCCATGCTGGATCGATTTCGCGCCGACGAACGCGCGGTGCTGTTCGGAACGGATAGTTTTTGGCAAGGCGTGAACGTCCCCGGTGATGCGTTGCAAAATGTGATTATCCCCCGACTGCCCTTCAGCGTTCCCGATCATCCGCTGCTGGAAGCTCGACTTGAAGCGATCCGGGCCCGCGGCGGCAATCCGTTTCGCGATTTTCAGACACCAGAAGCCATTATTAAGTTAAAGCAAGGGTTCGGCCGCCTGATCCGCCATCGAAACGATACTGGCCGCGTCGTCATCCTTGACCCTCGCATGCTGACAAAACCCTACGGCCGCCTGTTCATTGCTAGTCTGCCGAAATGTCGGACGGAAATTGACAATGGTGAATCCATCGAACCCATTGATTCTGATGATTCTTAGCGCAGCTTGGCCACACGGCGGCCATGAAGCATGCGCAGTTCCAAATTCTTGCGAATCAGGCGACAGGCCACCTGAGCCCCCGGGGTATAAGCAGCAAACTCTTGACTGCTGTTTGGGCAAACAGACCGGGCCATAAATCCCCTGTCTGTCCCAGCTATCGCATATTTCCAAAATAAATGAGTGAGTTCAAAGTTGGTTTCTGAGCGGCTACAGTCAATGCTCTACACGGCCGCATGGTCAGGCGGTTGCGATTTTGGAGAGAACGATTCTTTCTGGAAATCGTGAAACAAAGGGATAGGTTTCGTCGTGTTCATGAAGAGGAAAGGACTCTGATTTTATGGATCAATCAGCCCAACCTGCACCGCATCTGTTGCAGGGACTTCGCCGTCTTGCGCATGACATTTGTGCCAGTTCCCGTGTGCACGGATCGGGATTGACGGATGTGGTATGCGGAACAACGTCGCTGCTTTCATTTGGGGATTCGGCAGTCTCTTACTGCGGCCAGTCGCTTAACGATCTTACTGAGCAGGCATCGTTTGAGCGCGTGCTTTGGCTACTGTTGCATCAAACGTTGCCGACAGAAGAGGAGCTTGCTGACAGTTGTTCGATCTTGGCGGATTCAGCGGTGATCGATCAATCGGTCTTGGAAATAGTATCGCACCTGCCAGTCTCCGCACGACCGCTGGATGTTTTTCCCTTTTGCATTTCGTTACTGTCGTTTTTTGATCCGACACCGCAGGACAATTCGCCGGATGCGACGCGATCTCGGATTCTCCGATTGCTGGCCCAGTTACCGATCATCTTAGCGGCAGGATGTGGTGCCACTTTCGAGGAAAGCATTCCGAGACCGAAAGAGATGTCAGCGGATGAAACGGAACTGTCGTGGGCAGGTCGCTTACTGCATCGACTACGCCGTTCGACTGACCGACCGTCAGCTGCCGAAGATTCGGCGATGAACACGCTCATGATTTGTCAGTGCCTGACTGAAATGCGGCCTGCCTGCTTCACAGCTCGATTTGCCGCCAGCGCGACGACAGATATCTTGGCCGCGTTGCAGTCTGCGGCGACCGTGTTTGGATCGCAGTTGCGGAATGATCCATATCTATGGACCAGCGAACTGCTAAAAAATTTCCGCGACCCAAGTCAGGCTGAAGCATGGTGGCGACGTCGCGAGGGGCAGCCAATGCCTTTTGGGTTTTCAAATTCGAACGATGACCTACGTGCTGACATTCTGGCGGAAACAGTGCTCACACTTCTGGGCAGCGCCGACCGCATTCGGCTTGCGGGATGTGCTGCACGCCTCGAGAAAGTCCTTGCGGCGAATCTGTTTTTTCCGACTGCAGACTGGGTATCAACGAAAGTGATGACGTTGCTGGATATTCCACCTGAGCGACAAGCGATTGTCATCGGGATGGCGCGGCTGGTCGGCTGGTCGGCTCAGGCGATTGAACAGCAGGCTTCCGGTCACAGCTTGCTGCCGCGTCTAAATTATGGGGAACCAGAAATGTCATAGCGCATGTCGAAGCTCTCAGGAATCTCAACTGCGGATCTGGGCGGGGCATCAACTATGTGAATGTTGGGCGTCGGGGAATGAGCCGTTCCGGACTTCCTGAATATAACTTTGCACCGCGTTTGTTGCTTGGTTGCGCAGGTCCGCAAACTGCTTTAGGAATTTTGGCTGGAAGTCGGGATTGAGACCCAGCATGTCGGGGCCCACGAGGACCTGTCCGCTGCATCCGACTCCGGCTCCGATCCCGATCGTGGGGATAGAAAGGGCTGCCGTGATCCGCGCGGCGATATCCTGAGGCACGAGTTCCAGTACGATGGCAAATGCGCCGGCGTCTTCAGCGGCACGGGCGTCATTGAGCAGTTGCTGCTCATCCCGCTGGACTTTCCCCATGCCTCCAAGTTGCCGCACGGCCTGCGGTCTCATGCCGACATGAGCCATCACAGGGATTTCGGCGCGGCCGATAGCACGAATTGTTTCAGACTGAATTGCACCACCTTCCAGCTTCACCGCATCGGCACCGGTTTCCTTCATGATGCGCCCGGCGCTTCGCACGGCCTGCTTTGGGCTGACTTGATAAGACATAAACGGCATGTCGACAATCACGAGAGCCCGACGCACCGCGCGGGCCACCATTTCTCCATGATAAATCATCTGATCGAGCGTGACGGGCAGTGTGGTGGATCGCCCCTGCACGACCATCGCAAGACTGTCACCCACGAGAATACTGTCTACGCCCGCTTCGTCCATGACTCCCGCCCACAAATAATCGTAGGCGGTGAGCATCGTGAGCTTTTGACCCTGAGCGGCCATATCACGGAACAGCGGTACCGTGATTTTCCGAGTTATCTTTTGCATGGGTGGGCTAATTAGAAGTCGTTGAGAAAACTCTTGAGCTTTGGATCCATCTCGTCTTTGTCACTCTGCGGAAGGTCGGTGTTGACTTCTTCATCCGTACTGACGAATTCAACAAGGCCTGTTTCCGTGACTTCTTCGTCAGCGGCCAACCAATGAGATTCCTCATCATCTTCCAAGACTTCGTCGGCTACTTCAAGAATTTCGTCAATCACATCAACATCCAGAAATTCATGATCAACCATGAATGTCTGTTCGGAGACTATCGCGTCTGCCCTTGGCTGCGAAGAAAGGGTGTCCACAACGTCATTAGCCGACTGTCCTGCATCGTCACTAGGCGGCGCTTCGGCATCGGACATCTGCTCCCGATCACTGTCACTTTCTAGATCTGAGCCGTCGGCGATGCTGAGCACATCTAGGTCGTCAGGCGAATCAACGATGTCAAACTGCCATTGCGGCTCTGCACCGCTCGCATCAGCGTTCTGGCTCTCTTGGGATAGACTGCGACCAAAGTCAATGATCTCAAGGCGACTATCAATCAGATCAGAGGCCGGTGAAATCCACGCCGCAAAACCGGCGGCCAGAGACTGACCGCCAAGATCATCGACTGTCGCCTCGTGTGATTCCCGGGAATCACCATTCTGTACTCGATTGTAACCCAACCGGGCTTCGAGAACCGCTCGACCAACCACCGTGCTGCCATCGTTAGCGCGGGCTCGACGCGGAACGGAAACATCCAGTGCTTCTGCATGCTCGGATATTTTCGTAACTCCCGTCGTCGTGTTTAATTTCTTGCTCTCAGCTGGTACGGCCTCTGCACGCAGATAAATAATAAATCGAACGGAACCAAGAGCTAGTTCCGCACCGTCAATGATTTCGAAACGTTTGCCTGCCGTGATCCGTGCACCATTCACGTATGTGCCGTTACTACTGTCAAGATCGGTGACGGAGACTGAATCACGTCCGATGCGAAGAAAACAGTGGCGTCGGCTGACTTGGGGCGCGGAGAGACGCAGGTTGCAGTCAGAACCACGACCGATCACAATGTCATGTCGAACAGAGATTCGACGCACATTGGACGGCTGGTCTTGGAGTTCGAGTACCACCCTCATCAGAACGATTCCCGTTCAGCGAACACTGCCGTCTAATCTGTCTAGCCGGTTATGCGTGTCTATGCTGCTTCCTCGCATTAGCAATTCCCCGCTGCGGAGCTTTTCATAAGTCGAGGTGAACTGCAAGACAGCGAGTCCAATTTGCAGCATTTGCTGCCAGATTTGTGCCGGCGGGACGGGTAAAAGTCACGCGTCACGCCTCGTGCCAGAATATTTGCGAATCCACAGCACACTCGCGTGAAGCCTGCATCCGGAAAAGGCTACAATTCGAGCGTACTTCTGCAACATTTCACTGACACGTCCACCAAACTAACAACTTGCCAGCCAGACAATCTATGACGATCGACTGGGAAGCCTTCACCAACCAGACCCTGACGACTGCCGAAGTGCGGTTGCTCGGAGCGGTGGATTTGCCGTCTGTCCTCGCGCTGCAAAAACTAATGGTGCATGAAGTGCGATGTCAAAGTCGCACAAATGCGGCAATTTTGATCTGTGAACATCCGCCAGCCGTCACCGTTGGGGAGGGTGCTAGCCTGCTGGAACTTCCGGAATCGGCACGCGAACTGGAATCTCGCCTGATCACGGTCCACCGCGTGCGGCGGGATGGACATGCGATCCTGCATCAGCCTGGGCAGATTGCCGCGTATATAGTGGTTTCGCTGCTGGAATGCCAGATGGATGAGCTCAACTTTCGGAGATGCCTGCAGCAGGCGGTGATCGAGACTTGTCGTGAAGTCCAAGTTGTCGCAACGACCTCGTCTGACGATCCAACCGCCGTCTTTGGACGACACGGTGTGGTAGCCGAACTGGGAATTCATGTGGCAGACGGCGTAACCAGCTTCGGGATTTTTCTGAACGTGAGCTGTCGTCTGGACGAAGCACGCGGGATTGGACGTGGTCTTCTGGGTCAACGCATTTCCTCTTTAAATGCCGAACGCGTCCGGCCGACACAGATGCCGCAGGTTCGCTCGGCTTTGACTCAGCATTTGTGTACACAATTGGGCTATCCCGACTATCATTTGCACACTGGCCATCCTTTTTTGAAACGCACACGGACCTTGATCCATGACAAGTTTACCAATTCTCAATCAACCTCCGAATGATACGACGCTGCAGCCAGCCTCTGTGCACACAGCGCCTTTAAACCTTGTGCCGCTCACCGCGATGCTGCAGACGGACGCGCCGCAGCGCCGCCTGCCACGGTGGCTAAAACGCCCGTTGCCTCAGTCAGGCATGGCCTACACGAGCGATGTGATTTCTGACCTGCGGCTGGAAACCGTTTGTGAAAGTGCCAAGTGTCCGAATCGCACGGAATGTTGGTCGCAGAAAACAGCCACATTCATGATTGGTGGTAACGTCTGTACGCGGCCCTGTGGATTCTGTTCTGTGCCGAAAGGAAAAACCGAACGCCTCGAACTGGACGAACCGGAACGAGTCGCCGAGGCCGCCGCGCGGCTGGGGCTGAAATACGTAGTGCTCACGTCTGTCACTCGTGATGATCTGCCTGATGGTGGTGCCGATCACTGGTATCGCACGGTGCTCGCCGTCCGTGAACTCACGGGGGCTCAGGTGGAAGTGCTGACGCCCGACTTTCTGGGGAATCGCCAAGCCATCAGTCGCGTCATCGCATCGCGTCCGGATGTCTTTAATCACAATACAGAGACCGTGCCTCGGCTGTATCATCGCGTCCGCCGGAATGCCGAGTATCAACGCACACTTAATTTGCTAAAACAAATCAAAGAAGAAGCGCCAGACATGCCAACCAAGAGTGGTCTCATGCTGGGACTTGGTGAAACACGGGAAGAGTTGCTCGACGTTTTTGCCGACCTGCGAGGCGTGGGTTGTGACATGTTGACGCTAGGGCAATACCTCCAACCAACTCCCGAACACCTGCCGGTGGAACGTTATGTGCCGCCAGAAGAATTTGACGAAATCGGCGAACTGGCTCGCCTGCTGGGCTTTAGCATGGTGGCCAGTGGCCCGTTTGTCCGCAGCAGTTATCATGCGGGTGAAATGGCCGAAGGTCTGGAACACGCCACCGGGCGACGGCAGGATTAGAACCCCTGACAAAACAGGGAGCTGGATTCGCAAGAATTCAGAAATGGTGCTGAATTCTTGCGAATCCAGCTCAGAAGAGCGGTCTTGTCAGGTGTTCTTAGTCATGCTGCTCGCCATAGAGACATCCGGAACGCAGGGTTCGGTCGCAATTTTTGATGGCCCCACGTTGCGATTCGAACGCATTCTTGGCGCGACGGGCACCCGCCATGCGCAGACACTTCCAGCCGAAGTCGCTCATGTACTCGCCCAGTGCGAGCTGCAGCCGCATCAGATTCAGGCTGTGGCCGTGAGCATCGGACCGGGAAGTTTCACCGGACTGCGCGTTGGACTGACGTTTGCAAAAACCTTTGCATGGCTGAATGATGCGCGGCTGGTCGCCGTCGATACGTTGCGGGCAATCACGCAGCAGGTTCCTCCCGACCTGCAATATGTCACGGCGATCGTTGATGCGCAGCGGACGGAATTCTTTGCCGCGACATATTGCTGGAATGCCGAACTTGGCCTGAGATGTGCGATCGATGACGTGCGTTTGGTGAGCGTGGCTAATCTGCCGCCAGAGTATCCAATCGTGGGGCCGGCCGGCAATAAACTCCAAGCCGCGGCACCCGACCGATTTCATGTGCTCGACGAATCCCTGTGGCAACCACGCGCCATCAGCGTTGGACGCATCGGACTGCACATGCTTGACCAGCAACAACTCTCAGATCCAGACAGTCTAGAACCTGTCTACATCCGGTTAAGCTACGCCGAAGAAAAGCGGCGCGAAGCGTAAGTAGAATTGCGATGGCGGAGGGTTGGGAAACATCGTCGGGATGTCCTCGAACGCCACTTTTACTACAATCGTGCGTGACTAACACACCGAATTTGCTGATTGTTGAGTCGAGATTTTCATATGGATCCTGCCCCCACTGAACCCGCGCGTGATATCTGTGCGCAGCAACTTACAAAACTGGTAGAACGCACTCAGAAACTCATGTCGCATGCATGGATGATTCGTACTTTTGTGAAGCATTCGGACGAAGTCGAAGATTTCCCGCAACTCAATGAAATGGCTCGGACCATTTTTGATGTGTTCCGCGCGGTTGAGACACAGACTCATGATCCGGCAGGATATTTCAAGACAGTTCGCAAGAAGCTGGATAAACTGCAGGCGGCGGCGGAGCAATTTGCGAAGGATGCATGGCACGCATCGACGCATACAAACTTCCAGCAGGCCGTGATTGCATCGCGGTTTCTAGTTGAACAATTGTCAGAACTGCTGGCAGAAGCCGAATTGCTGTTGCCAACACCAGTCGCACCCAAAAAATTTACGCTGCCGCGTAAAGCAGCGGCGCAGCAAGATGACAGTCAGGGAATAACAGGATGAAACCGGCCGCACCCACACCGCAATATAAAACGCAGGGTTACGGAACGCAAAACGCTCCCGGCTGGATCGCCGTTTCACGCGGCGCGGCACTCGGCATTACCTTCATCACCACGCTGAATCTGCTGGAAGTCTTCGCCTTCAACACGAGCGCCGTGAACAACTGGCTGTGCAACTTTCGCATGATCACGCAACCACTCTCCATTGCCCTCCTGACGATGCTGGCGACTGCAACACTGATGTATTCCGTGAAACCTGCACTGCCAGTAACCGTCTGGATGGCGACGCTGGTGCTTGTCACAATTGTCGCAGTGTTTTCCAGTTGGGAATTGTGGGACATTACGCAACGCGTTCCGGAAAATCTGCGCCAGACGGCAATGAGTCGTCCGCTAGGGGTGCTCATGTTGTTCGCGGTTGCAGGGATGGGCATCCTTGTCGGTGATTCACCATCCGTCTCTGGAAAGTCATCGTTCTTAATTATTGCCGGCAGCAGCAGCCTCGCGGTCATGGGGTTTGTGATTGTCACGCTGCAGTCGGGTTCGATCAGTGATCCGATTCCTTCCGATGTGGCTCCGGCAATTCTGGTTCTCGGTTGCGGCGTTGAGCGTGATGGCACTCCGTCCGAAGCCCTAGCAGACCGCATGGCGACGGGGAATAAGTTATTTCTCGACGGCGGAGGAAAGCTGCTGCTCCTGTCCGGAGGCCCTAGCCAAGGCAGCGTCACGGAATCCGCTGCCATGAAAAAGCTGGCCCTGGCGGCCGGTGTCCAAGAGACGCGATTGCTGCTCGATTCTGCAGGTATCAGTGCCGCAGACTCAATTGAATATGCGGCTGCGTTGCCGGAACTTCAAGCAGACCGGCGGATCATCGTCGTGAGTCATTGGTATCAGTTGGCGAGGATTCGCATGCTCGGCCGCCAAGCAGGGCTCCAAGTGATTGCCGTTCAGGCTGAACAGCAGCACGCACTGTTCAGTCAGAATCGGCTCTATGCGGCGGAAGTCGCAGCGTTCCTGAAGAGCAGTCTTAAATCCGTGAACAAACTCGCCCAACGCTAACGCTGTCGTCTCGCATCTTTAAAAACATTCAATTCGCACTATGATCGGCCATGACATTCAGGGCTGATTTCACGACACTGCGAACGTCAATCATGTTGCTTCCGGAACATATTTCGCAACTCGGCTTCGCAAAGGACCCGCGATGATTAAATCTGTGATTTTTTTTAGCCTAGCGTGTACCTGCTGGGTGGCTCCTTATGCTGCGTTTGCCGCTCCTTATGCTGCGTTTGCCGATGAAGCCAAACCGACCGAAGCAAAGCCAACCGGCACTGAACAGAAAAACGCCGAACGTCGAACGCGGATCGATTGGGCGGAGATTAAACTCTCCGGATCCTATCCGGAACACCAGCAGATGCCGGGCCTGTTTGGAGAGCTAGTGGAAGGGCTATCTACGTGCATGGAGCGTCTACACCAGGCGGCTCGTGATAAATCGATCAAGGGCGTAATTCTGCATATTGATGGCGTCGAGATCGGCTGGGCACGACTGAATGAACTGCAGTCGGCGATTGCCGAAGTCAAGGCGGCTGGCAAACCGATCTGGGCGCGAATGAACGACGGCGGGAACAAAGACTATTTGCTGGCGGCGGCGTGCGACAGAATCCTGATGCCCGAATCCGGCACGCTGATGTTGACCGGACTGCGTGCCGAAGTGATGTTCTACAAAAACCTGTTTGAGATGTTTGATGTCAAAGCCGACATGCTGCGTGTCGGCGCCTTCAAGTCGGCAGCGGAACCTTATACGCGATCGGAAATGAGTCCCGAGTTTCGTCAGGAAATGGAAGAAATTCTAGACGACTATTATGCGACGATGGTCAGCCAGATTGCTGCGGCGCGAAAGTTATCGGAAGAAAACGTCAAAGCCTTTATCGACGAAGGCCTGCTTTCCACCGCCCGCGCGAAGGAACTGGGTCTGATCGATGATGTCGCTTACCATGACCAGCTGAGCGACTTGATTGCCCACGCTGACAAATCACTGGACGTGCGGATCCGCGCCGACTACCGCAGGAAGGTCGCAAGTACGGAACTGGATTTATTCTCGCTCATGGAGTTACTTTCCGGTGGATCATCACAAACCACAAGCACCAAGCCACGCATCGCCGTCTTGCGCCTCGAAGGTGCCATTGTTTCCGCCAGCAGCCCGACGAGTCTGTTTTCAGAAGCTTCGATCAGCTCCGATAGGATTGTGCCGTTGATTGAAAAAATTGGCAAGGACGAAAACGTCAAGGCAATTCTCCTGCGCGTCGACAGTCCTGGCGGCAGCGCGCTTGCGAGTGATCTGATCTGGAGGGCGCTGGAATCAACGCACAAACCCGTCGTGGCGAGTATGGGTGACACCGCAGCCAGCGGCGGCTATTACATTTCGATGGGAGCGGATGCGATCTTTGCGGAACCTGGCACATTGACAGGTTCCATCGGGGTCGTGGGTGGCAAGATTGCACTGGATGGTCTGATGAAGAAGTTTGGCGTCACGACATCCGTGATTCAACGCGGCAAGAACAGCGGCGTGATGAGTTCTGTCGCGACGTTTTCAGATTCTGAACGTGAGACCATGCAGCGGATGCTCAACACGGTCTATGAACAGTTCACGCAAAAGGCGGCTGCGGGACGACACATGGAATATGCGGCTCTGGAAGCATTGGCCCGAGGTCGCGTTTATACGGGTCGTCAGGCGAAGGAACTCGGCTTGGTGGATCAGCTTGGCACTTTGGCTGATGCCGTCGCCTATACGCGGAAGCTGGTGGGCGATGAAGCTGGTCTACTGGAACTGGAAGACTTGCCAAAGGCTCAAAGTCCCATGGAAATGCTCATGGGGCAGACAACTCCGGCCAGTCAACCCTTGGCGGATTTGGCTGCCTTCCTGCCCGAATCCGCTCGTCCAGCCCTACGCCATTTTTCCGTCCTGCGGCAGATCGCCGATGAGCCGGTGCTGCTGATTTTGCCGTTTGACGTACGTTTCGAGTAGTCTCTTGAACGAATGGCCCTGCCGCTGATTTTTCTTGTTTGCGGCGCAGCGTAACGTCGTAAAGTTCCGCTGGGATTGCAGCGGGAATTTTGTGAGGAATTCCGTCGAAAAGCAAAACAGGTATTTGGCGAACCTGCCTGTGACACGAGACTTCCTGACGGCTGGACTTTTCCTAGGGAACTTTGGCAAGAAATGACCAGGGAAGGTCAATGCCTTATACATCACCAGCCATATTGAACGCATCCTCATTTTCGATCTTCAAACACTCGCTCATGCAAACCGACGATCTGCCAATGGCCGATATCGTGGATGGCAATCTGTTTGAACAGGCATTCGAAAAACACGAAGTTGATTTCGGCAACGACGAAGATGTTATCTACACACCAGCAATTACGCTCTAGGCACTGGTCTCGCAGGTGTTCTTTGCAAAAGAAATGCGGAACTGCAAGACGGCTTGTAAACGACAGCGAGAACAGCGCCATCCTTTGCATCATCACATGCTTTGTTGAGTGATCGAAAATTCAGGATAGCCTATTCGGCAATGAGTCGCTCTTCCGCAGTCAGCTTTTCAAGTTCCATGATCGTTGCCTCCGTGAGATACAAAAAACAGCAGCAACCACGTTAATCTAAACCACCCAAAAGCGCAATCGTCCGGGACTGCAGCCTGCTGACGCATCCCAGACCCCTAATCATTCAACCCCCACGTGCCATCCCAGCGGACGAAGCCTTCGATGGCTTCATACTCAGCAAGGCCGAGTTGGTCGTATTTGCGGGCCGTGTCGGCGTTCCGGGATTCAGCGCGCTGCCAGAATTCTCGCATGTCAGCACCGGGAAACAAAGCGCGATCTTTCTGTGACTCGTGCTTGAAAATAGCGTTTCGCTTTTGCTTCACCTCCTGCGGACTAAGCGGGACTGCCATTTCAACCTGATGCACGGGCCACTCCTGCCATGCACCGCGGTACAGCCAAACTTCGCTTTCTTTAAACCACTCGTCGTGACGGCATTCATCACAGGCCAGAATAATGGCTTTCAAACAGGTTCTGTGAGTTCCATGCGGGTCTGACAAATCGCCTGCAGCATAGATCTGATGCGGCCGCAATTCGCGCATCAGGTTCACTAGAATCCTGATGTCATCCGTCCCGAGCGGTTTCTTTTTCACTCCGCCCGTTTCATAAAATGGCATGTTAAGAAAATGAAGTTTCTCATTAGGTACGCCGCAGCAGCGGGCACCGGCACGCGCTTCTCCACGACGAATGAGCCCCTTAATTTGCTGAATTTCTTTGCTGTCGATCTGTCCGGCTTGCTTATTTTTCAGATACTCTTCCACGTGATCTTCGAGTTTTTGAATTCGGTCCGACAACAGCCCGAACGCCGCACAATAATCTGAGACAAATTCCGTGAACCGAATGGCATCGTCATCGAAGACGGCAATATTGCCCGACGTCTGATAAGCAATGTGAACGTCGTGCCCCTGAGCCGCGAGACGAATCAGCGTGCCTCCCATCGAGATCACGTCGTCATCCGGATGTGGCGAAAAACAGAGAATCTGTTTCGGGAAGATATGATCAAAGGGCTGCGGCCGGTCTCCAGGGCGTTTCTTGTGTGCAGGTTTACCGGCGGGCCAGCCCATGATTGTGCTTTGCAAATGACGAAAAACCGTCAGATTGATTTCATAGGCTGAACCATACTCCGCAAGCAGATCCTGCAGACCTTCTTCGTTGTAGTCAGAATCCGTGAGTTTCAGGATCGACTTGGTCATCTTGTCCGACAGCCAGATCACGGCACGGCGAATGATGGACGGTTCCCACTGCACGTTGCTCACGAGCCACGGCAGTCGCGTCCGTGTTAAAGCCGCAGATGCGGCTGCATCAAGCAAGACATCCGTGTTGGCATGTCGCTGCAGGAACGTCGCTGGGATGGCCGGGGTGACTTCTCCTTCAACGGTCTTCGCGACAATCACAGACTTGTTTTCGCCGAATGCCAGAATGATGATTCTTTTGGCATCCAGAATCGTCCCAACTCCCATCGTGACCGCACGCCTCGGGACGTTTTCTGCTCCGAAGAAATCACTTGCCGCATCAATCCGCGTGACGCTGTCGAGCGTGATCATGCGCGTGCGCGTGGATTGATCGGAACCAGGTTCATTGAAACCGATATGACCGGTTCGCCCAATCCCCAGCAGCTGAATGTCGATCCCGCCGATTGCGGCAATTTGGGCTTCGTAGTCGCGGCAATAGTCGGCGATGTTTTCAATCGCAACGGTGCCGTCCGGCACATGCACATTTTCGGGCTTGATATCAATGTGATCGAACAGATGCTCCTTCATGAATCGCATGTAGCTTTGATGGTCTTCCGGCTGCATCGGATAGTATTCGTCGAGATTGAAGGTCACCACGTTGGCAAACGACAAACCTTCCTCTTTGTGCATGCGGACCAATTCGGCATAGATGCTGGTCGGTGTGGAGCCCGTCGCGAGACCCAGCACTGCCGGTTTTCCGGCCACATTGCGGTTCTGGACGAGCGTCGCAATTTCAGTAGCCACAAGACGCGAGGCTTCCCGGGAATTTGCCAGAATCGTACATCTCAGCTTTTCGAGCTGACACAAGTCCTGTTTTTGGTTCATAAAATCCGAAATCCGTCTGTATTTTGCGAAGGAATCACCTGACGAACGCAAATTCTAGCGGCTCTCCCAACGACTTTTCATGCGAACGGGTGGACGTTTTGCAAAACGGCTCTACAACCTCCCCAAGAGCTTGACTCTCTTGGGTCAAGTGCGATTCCCGTAACTTGGACATTGATGTCCGACAGATTCGCCCGAAACAGCCCCACTAACGATCGAGAGCTGATTCAAAACCAACTTTCACGTTGGCGATCTTTCCCCAAGACAACAAAACACTTGACTCTCCATCCTCCAGAAAAACGACTATGAAACAGTTTCTCGTTTGTATCGCCGTGATTTGCTGCCCTTCCCTGCTGGTTGCCGCCGATCGGGCGGAATGGACTCAATGGCGTGGAGCGGATCGGCTGTGCGCAGTCCCCGCAGGAACCGCATGGCCGGACATGCTTGACGAAACGACGCTGGTGGAGACGTATCGCGTTCCCTTAGAACCAAGTTATTCCGGACCCATCGTGGCGCAGGATCGTGTCTTTGTCACGGAAACTGTCAACAAGGAACAGGAAGTGGTTCGGGCGCTCGACCGTGATTCCGGAAAAGAACTGTGGCAGGTGGCATGGCCGGGGGCCATGAGCGTCCCGTTCTTTGCCGCCTCCAATGGCAGCTGGATTCGCGCTACACCGATCTTCGATGGTGAGAAGTTGTACGTGGCAGGCATGCTTGATGTGTTGGTGGCGTTGGATGGAAATACCGGAAAAGAAGTATGGCGAAAAGATTTCAGGGAAGAGTTTGGCACAGTTGGGCAGTCGTTTGGCTTCGTCTGTTCTCCCTTGATCGACGGCGATTTTCTGTACGTGCAGACCTCAGGCGGCTTGGTGAAGATTGATCGCCAGACCGGAGCGACAGTATGGCGAGGTCTCAAGGAAGAAGGCGGCATGATGGGCGGCTCATTCTCGTCTCCCGTCATGGCGACCGTCGCGGGGACAAAGCAACTTGTCGTGCAGACGCGATCCAAACTCTGCGGAGTAGGGATGGACGCGGGGGAAGAACTGTGGTCGATGGCGATCCCGTCCTTCCGCGATATGAACATCCTGACGCCGACCGTCATCGGTGATCGCGTATTCACCAGCAGCTACGGTGGCGGAGCCATGATGTTTCAGGTAACACGAACCGACGCCGGCTTCGCAGTGAAGGAACTTTGGAAGAACACGACAGAAGCCTACATGTCGTCACCCGTCGTCGTGGACGGAAAAATTTATCTGCATCTCCGCAATAAGCGATTCAGCTGCATCGATCCTGATTCCGGCGAATCGCTGTGGCGGACAACGCCGTTCGGCGCTTACTGGAGCATGGTCGTGAACGGTTCAAAGCTCCTGGCGCTCGACGAGAGTGGAGACCTGAGGCTGATCAATGCGAACCCTACCGAATTTTCGCAAGTGTCCGAACGACACGTCAGCGACGCCACCACTTGGGCTCATCTTGCCGTCGCCGATGACCAAGTCTTCGTCCGTGCACTGGACGCCTTGATTGTGTATCGCTGGAAGAAATAAATGTCGGTGTCGAAACAGATTCGGGCGTCTGAGTGACAAGTTTTCAGATGTTGATTATTGAATCGCGGGATGACTAAATATTGCTGTTCACTCGCCTACGCTTGTCACGACGGAGCGTGATGGCTACTTTGGGACTCACTGCGATTTGCTCAAAATGTTCCTAAACCGGAAAAAATCCGGCTGCCGATCCGTACGATTGTGGCGCCTTCTTCGATGGCAGGAATAAAGTCACCGCTCATGCCCATTGATAACTCGCAAAGATCCAGACCGGCGTTACGACTTGCAGCGGTTTGCTGCAGTTCGTCGCGGAGCACGCGCAAGGATCGAAACACGGGGCGAGCCTCCTCAGGATCATGCGACTCCGCCGCCATTGTCATGAACCCGTCAATTTGAACGGCTTTAGAAAAGCTTACGATCTGTGACCAGTCTCGCCTGAGTCCTTCGGCGTGGAAACCCGACTTTGCGGCTTCCTGCGACAGATTTGCCTCCAGCAGGACCCTTGGACGAATTTGGAGTTCCGTCGCCACTGCCGCTACTCGTTCCAGCAGTCGCAGGGAATCGATGGAATGAATCACGCAGGCATGTTGCAACGCAAGTTTGACTTTGTTCCGCTGCAGTTGTCCGATCAGATGCCACTCGATCTGCGGCAGCAGGACCTGTCGTTCGGCCAGTTGCTGTGGACGATTTTCGCCAAACGCCTGATGCAACGAACTTAGCGCCTCCACCCACGGCCATTCCGCATATTTCGTCACAGCAATCAGCCGCACATCGCTCGGTGACCTCCCAGAACGACCACAGGCAGCGCGCATTTGATCGTGGATCTCATTCAGATTCTGACTCAGTTGATTATAAATCGGCATCGTTATTAATCTCTCAATTGGTGATCCCGCGATCGTCATTCGGAGCGCCCGTTGGCAAGCCGTTTTCGGAGGATAGCAGCGTGGTGACGAACGTGACCGGCAAGGATATCAGACAAAGGCGCAGGATTTTCTTCGGACGCAACGGCATCTTCCTGTTCGTCAAAACCGGGTAGCGGCGTTGGATCTGCACGAGCGATGCCAATTCCTCCGGAATCGTTCGCCAGAATTGACATATTACGCATGCCGCGCGCCAATTGTCTCACTCATGACCGCACGGAGTATAAAACAGAAAAGGCTCGTCGGGAGGGAAACCGACGAGCCTTCAGAGTGAGTTTGCATTGCCTGAGAGGGACAACGCGATGAGAGGGAGACTGCGAAAGAGGAGGTGAGATTGTCCGCGGCGTCTTCATCAAAACCAGTAGCGGGATTCGGTTTTGTGAGGCGTTCTAAAGATCCTCCTGCTTCTTGTTCTTTCTGCGTTCCGCTTGTTTTTTCTGAATCTGCTTCTCGAGGCGTTCGGCCTTGGAAGCTTCTTCATTTTTACCTCGCTCTTCCTTTTCAGCGATGTTGCAGAGAATCGCCAGCGACTCTTCAACCGGCTCCTGCGTAAAACAAGATCCGGCGGTGTAAGCTACACAACCCTGCTGACCAGGGATGTTGTAGCTCTGATCTAGACTCCGCATCGCAAAGGCTAGATCCTGAAGTTCACCGTTCACGGACTGGGACACCATGCTCAGTCCGGTCGTCAGTCCAACAACGCCTACGGTCCCCAGAATCACTAACTCGGCAGACAGGATTACTCCGAACTCGTCGTGCCACAAATCACGGAAAATACGCATCTCTCAATCTCCTCAACTTCCCAGAAAATACGGCTCCGATCCAAATTCCCTCTGAATTTGTTCGGTCCGATCGGATCAGTTGTGACGATTGTGTCGATTATTGAACACCTTTTGCAATGTTAGACAAGGTAATATGCGAAGTTTGTAAGCTTTCGTTTACATTTCTAGGGGGGGGGAGGCTGGAGACAATCATGCCCACTTGAGAGTTTGATGGACGAGCATCTTGAGGTGATCGCTGGGCGAATCTGGCAGCCGATACTGAATTGAGAGTCTGCTATTCGACAAAAGTGATGTTTAATTCCATCTTCTTACCGTCGCGGAGAATCGTAAGCGGCAGTTGTTCGCCGACTTTGTACTTCAGCTTGAGATACGACTGAAACTGGCGGGAGTCCATGCGAATGGGTTCTCCGGCAGCGGCGATGATAATGTCCTTTTCCCGCAGTCCATCTGCGAAGGCTTGGCGTCCGCCCGCGCCTTCTTTATTAATCCATCGCGCTTCCAAGGCTGAGTCTGTTTTCGGCAGACCAAGTCTTGCGAGGGCATCACCTGTAACTTCGGGCAACCAGACTTGCAATCTTGGCGGCGCGTTCCACATTGAGCCGCGCCATGAGAAATCATGTTTCTTCCATCCGGCGGTCAACGCGACTTCATGTCTTCCAGACATACTGCCCTCAATTGTAACATGCGTGTCGGAGTAGGGCAGATGATGCAAGACCCATTGCATGTCGGCGATCGAAGTCATCCTCTGGCCGTTCATGCGAACGATGTCTTCGCCGACTTTAATCCCTGACGCAACTACTGCCGAATCCGCGATCACCTCTGAAACCTGAATTCCGCTCTTGCGATCTATCTTCAGACCGATATTATCCGGAAGAGGATACTTCCAGAGCATCTCAGGCGAATACGTTCCCGTGTCGAGTGCGTGCTGGTGTTCGGCGTCGTGAATATTGTGGCAGTGGATGCAGTTGCTGCGGGTCGTCTCCTGAGCGTACTTTGCCGGATTCTTGAGTCCAAGCATTTCCAAGGCTGTGCTCGGTGGTTTCGTGCCATGCTTGCCAGCAAGCTCCTGCTTGTTGTTTGGGTAAACTGCGTGCAGTTCCAGCACGCGTTGCATGGTGTTGAGCAGGCCATCGATCGAGTTATAAGCATCAGAACCTTCGGCGCTTTGGGTTCCGTAGCGGGCATAGACAACTCCGTCTGCGTTAATAAACATTCCGGCCCAGTTCAAATCGTGGTCGAATTGAAACAACGACAGATCGACGCCTTTCATTTCGACCTGTCGCACTGAGACAAACTTTTCCTGCGCTAGGGCTTTGACACGATCATTGCCGTTCGCCACATCCGCATCAAACGCCGCACAGTCTTTGCAAGGAACACAGCGAAACGTGACAAACAATGGTTTGTTCAGGCGTCGGGCTTCTTTCATCGCAGATGGAATGTCGTTGTAGACCCAAAGATCGGTCTGAATTCCGTTGTCATCTTTCAGACGTTGTCTGAGGTCGTCAGCCCGCAGCAGACCGGAATTCGGCAGGAGAAACACGCAGATTGTGATTGCCGTCAATTGCCCAGTCATCTTCATGCTCCCAGACTTTGAAAGTACTTTTACCCATGAATCTTCAGTCCCTCGCAGGTTGTACGTGGTCCGCGTTCGGCATTCAATTCTCAGCCCTGCGGACGTTCTTCTGCACCACAAACGAGCACGACGCACCGCTCGCCTTCGGAGTCTCAAAATCCCATAATTTTGGGGAGGAGAGAAGGGTGCAAAAACCGGGGGTGACTTGATTTCGGTGAATTGTCTACACTTCGGCAATTGTTGCCGCAGGAAGCAGGTGGGAGCCTCTTTACACCGAATGCGGCCTAGTGCTCTGTCAACCTTTAAAGTCGGGATTGAATTGTACTTGTACGACGGACTTCCAGTCCGTCGGCGGTAACCTTTGTCGACGGACTGGAAGTCCGTCGTCCCCGAAAATTGAGCCTCGACAGAGCACTAGACTTTGATGAATTTTCTAGCGGACGGAGTATCAGGGATGCATATCACGACCTCTCGCCAATCGCGGGTGCGGGCTGGTTTTCGAGCAGCCGTCATGATTCTGGCGGCAACGGCTTGCGGATTCGGATCAGCTTTGAACGCAGAAGCGCAGGCTCCGAAACCGACGGCCGAACAATTGCTTAAGGGATACAAGCCTACGCAGAAAGACGTCGAATACGACACCCCGGAAGCTGCCGAAATCGCCAAGTGCAGCCTTGCCTTAGAAAAAGGCAGTTACGTCATCACAAACGGGGCTGGTCAGGTACTGCGACGTTTTACAGATTCCAATGGTGACAGCGCTCCGGACATGTTCCGCTACTACCATATGGGTCTGGAAGTTTACCGCGAAGTCGACACGAATGGCGACACAAAAGCCAAGAAGAACGTGCGTCCTGATCAGTACCGCTGGATGAATTGGGGTGGCACGCGTTGGGGTTTGGACGAAGATGAAGACGGTCGGATTGACAGTTGGAAAATTCTGTCGGCTCAAGAAGCCGCGCGCATCGCGGTCGAAGCAATGACTGGTGGCGATCTGGCGCGGCTGAACACGGTGCTGCTGAACGAGGCTGATATCCGATCGCTGCGACTACCGGCTGAAATGACGAAGAAGCTCCGGGACGCGGTCAGTGATGTACCGAAGAAAGTTCAGGCGTCGCTGGCAAATTCGAAAGTGCTCAATAAAACGAGCGTTTGGGTGCGTTTTGATGCACCTCTCCCGGGCATGATTCTAGGCGAAGATCTGGGTGCAGCCAGAGACATCACCGTGTACGAGAACGCGATGGCGACGGTGCAGAACGGTGAGAAATACGAAATGATCTCGATTGGCGAATTGATTCTGATTGGCGACGTCTGGAAGTTGGCTCAGATTCCGACGCCCGTTGATACGACAGGTAAGTCTGTTGTTTCTGTCGGCGGTGTGATGATGCAGCCGACGCTTGGTGAAAACATTGACAGGCCTGAGGGCGGGAGTGCGGGCGAAATGTCAGCGGACATGCAGAAGTTGCTCGCCGATCTGCAGAAAATTGATGAAGCCAGTCCCAAGCCTGATGCTCCGGCTCAGGCATTTGCCGACTACAATGTGGCTCGCGCGAACCTGAGCGAAAAGCTGGTTGCTTTAGCCAAGGATGATGAATCACGTCAGCAATGGATTCAGCAGTTTACCGACAGTTTGTCGACGGCGACGCAGTCGGGATTGTATCCCGCAGGATTGCCGCGGTTGATCGCACTTCAGGATGCGGTCAAGAGCAACGAGACACTGCTGGGTTACGTTTTGTATCGCCGCATGATGGCCGAGTACGCAGTCCGGCTGAAAGATGACGACAAAGCCAAGACGAAAGCCGATGGCGAGAAGGCGCGTGAGTTGACGCAAAAATGGTGGTTCGAACAACTGGAAGCGTTCGCCCGCAAATGGCCAAAGTCCGAAGATGCTCCGGACGCGGTGGTCCAACTCGCAATCAGCTACGAACTGATGGGGCGTCTGGACGATGCCCGAGCTTGGTACGAGCAGCTTGCCAAAAACTACTCACAGACACAAGGTGGCGTGAAGGCTCAGGGTGCCCTGCGGCGTTTGACATTGACGGGCAATAAACTGCAACTCGCCGGCAAAACGCTCTATCAAAAAGATCTTGCGGCCGGGCAGTATGACGGGAAAGTTCTGCTGGTTGTGTTCTGGGCATCATACGCCCAGCCGTTCACCGCCGATCTGCCTGCCATTCAGGCTGTGTATACGAAATTCAACAAGGACGGTTTTGAAATTCTGGGCGTGAATATGGACAGTGATCTCAGTGGCCTGCCCGCCTATTTGAAGCAACACGGAATTACATGGCAAAGTCTGCGCGAGGGTCCGAAAGAAGACGGCATGCAGCCGGGTGACTTTGGATACGGCATCGTCTCAGTTCCGACAATGTTCCTCGTCAACAAGCAGGGGATCGTAGAGGGCGGGATCACGACAGCCAATCTGGACTTTGCTGTCGATGCCTTGCTGAAGGGAAAAAAACTGCAATCCATCCAGACCCCGGAAACGGAATCACCTGGCGACACAGAAAACACAACGGCGGAAAAAACCAAAGCCCTCAACTGAGTTTTCTCAGGCCATCACGAGCAACTCACCGCAGCCCGGCATTTCAACCATGCCGGGCTTTTTCATGCTCTAGATTGAAGTTTGATTCGTGGAGATTGATTATGCTGCGTAGGCACTAAGAGACTTCGAAACGTCAATTTGCACATGGATCTGGATTTCGTTCCCATGACCACACATTTCATCTGTCCGATCCGTCAGTACCGCCCGTTTGTGATGCGATTCTTGGCGGGCATTGCCCTTTTAACTGTTATTTCTGTGACTGGTTGCATGACCCGTGACGCGGTGCCCCCAAAAACAGACGGCACGACACCCGCACCGGAGGGCTCAAATTCCGCAGCAGACGGCAGCCGCCTGTCGGTGGATCAGGTTCGTGAAATCCTGAGTCTACACAGTCGCGGTATCGGGCATCTGGAAAACAAGGAGTGGGTGGAGGCCGAATTGATCCTCAGTCAAATTCCTGAACGTCTGCCGGATAACATCGACGTGGCCAAGGATTTGGCGATTGCACGCGTGCTGTCTTTGCTGGACAAGGAATCGCCATTTTCACTTTCGAAAGATCCACAAGCGTATGGCGAAATGGTGCAAAAGGCCGGTGTGGCCGTGGCAGCTTACGGAAAGCTATCAAAGACAAACGATGAAAAAGCCATCGTCGCCCTGTTAGCCGGAAAACTTGCCGTTGTGGATGATTCGCCGACAAAGCCACGGATGGAAGAAGGCCTGAAGCATCTGCGCGAAGCGACAACGCTGGCTCCTGAACGAGCCGAATATTGGTTCGCACTGGCGCAGGCATTGAGTGGTCATCGCGACTATTCCGATTCGCCTGAAGTCATCCAAGTCTTGCAAAAGACCTTGAAACTTGCGCCTGAGAACCTGTCTGTGCTCGCGAATTTGCTCGAAAAGCAGGCACTAGGGCTGAATTCACGGAATGCCGAAACAAAACAACTTGCCAGTGGTTTACCTGCCACCTTGCAACAGACCATCGTCCTGCTTGAACCATTGAATTCCGCGATCAAGGCGCTGCGAAAAATTGACCTTATTGAAACGATCCAGAAGGCGCTTGCGACTCCCGACGCCAAGCCTGGTGTCCTGATGGGTTCTGCCATGATGGTCAAGAATCTGTTGGTCCCGGAACAGGCCACCCTGATCGATCTACGGCGTATCGATCGTAATCTGCTGGAATACCTGACAATTGATCTGGCTGCCACGCTGGCATTTTCACCAGACGTTCGCGCAAGCTTATTCACAACAGCGGAGCCGACCGTGTTGCAGCCGTTTACGGTCGGTGCCGGATTGCCGAACGTAGCCGGCGCAACGCAAGTGCAGGCCCTCGACATGAATCTCGACGGATACGACGATTTGGTAGTGGTGC
>Ga0209553_1000241_pt1 | contig 28462 bp, 18 predicted proteins | sample LauGreFBDMM110DN_2_FD_188217 | JGI IMG/M metagenome (GOLD analysis project Ga0209553, IMG submission 188217) | Freshwater lake microbial communities from Lake Michigan, USA - Fa13.BD.MM110.DN (SPAdes) (version 2) | ecosystem: Environmental > Aquatic > Freshwater > Lake | place: Lake Michigan...
GAATTTGTGTATGCCGTCGAATTTGTGTATGCCGTCGAATACGTGTATGCAGCGGCAGTGTTGTGTCACGGCTGTGATGATAAAGCGGCATGGAACTGCTATCTCAAGTGGACTCAGGCGTGCTGGTCCGGAAATGTAGATAGCGTAATCCCTGAATTGCTGGCCTGGCTGCAATCTCGGGGACTTGATCCAGCGGCGACTCTGGATGAAAACATCCCGGACAAGGCCTTTCACGACGCCCATCGCTACCTGCCCAACAACGCGAGCCGCATGGACTATGCTCGCTATCGACGAGCTGGCCTGCCCGTGACAAGTGCTCCGATGGAGTCTCTTGTGAAGCAGGTGAACCTGCGTGTCAAAGGGACGGAAATGTTCTGGAATGATGCGAACCGAGGTGGCGAATCCATCCTGCAGATCAAAGCGGCAGCGTTATGCGATGACTCGCGGCTGGAAACCTATCTCCGCAATCGCCCCGGGTCTACTGGGAAACTCCAGTTTTCACCAAGCGTTCAGTACCAACCACGCAGCTCCACCGACGGACAGGAGCACAAGCAGTCCGATTCCGAACGAGATAAGTCGCTGGCGTTTTTTTGCCGCTTGCTGAGAACAGACAAGTTGCACTCCTGTTTTTGCACCAAACGTGATTTTGGAACCATGATACAGGAGACACAACGCTTCCACTGTTCCATTGACGTAAGTCGGAAGTGTTTTTGATTCCTGATGCAGGTTCCAGTTTTGTCCATCATATTCAAGCCAGCACTGCACACTGTCAACGCCCGCTTCAGGCAGTAATAGGACGTCAGCATCAGCGGTAGAACCGATTGAAGTTCGGGCTTTCACCAATGCGAATTGGCGTTTTGTGCCAAGAATTCGAAGCCTCCAGCCCGCGGGTACCGAAGCCTTAAATCCAATCGAACGCGAAGCAGCCGTGGTCGTTGAACGCACGGGTTCAGTGCGACTCTGACGGTGTTCCGCCTGGCGGACGTCAGGCGATTCCGCTTGGCTGAAGCTGTCCGTTCCATCGGCAATTTCAGGATTGGCTTCTTTGAGCCAATCGGAAGCAGATGTGATAGATGATCGTTGTCCGGAAGTTTTTTTTCCCGATTGTTCGACTTTCGCCTTTGCCTGTTTTGCTCTCAGCGTCACCAATTCACGAAAATCAAAATGGATTGCTTTGCGCTGTGCATATGGCCTGACTGCATTCGCGAGTTCATCTGCCGACCGAAAACGCTTGGCCGGTTCTTTTTCCATCATCTTTGCGATGATAGCTCCGATTTCTGCCGGGATCTCAGGCCGAAGCTGGCAAACGTTTTTCGGGCGTTTCGAGCGATGTGCTTCGAGTTTAGCTTTGTTAGATTTTTCGGGAAACGGGACATGTGCAGTCAGTGCGACATACAGCGTTGCGCCAAGGCTGTAGATATCCGCTCGTGAGTCGACACGGCGACTGTCGCGAGATTGTTCCGGAGCAATATAGTCGGGTGTTCCCAAGCAGTCATGGCCAAATACCATGGACAACGAAAACTCTTCGTCCGGGACGTCGTTCATCATCGCAAGGCCGAAGTCAAGAATTCGCGCCACACCGTCTTTGTCAATCAGAAAGTTTGCGGGCTTGATGTCGCGATGAATAATGCCCATCGCGTGGGCGGCCTTCAGTGCTTCAGCTGCCTGTAATGCGATGTCACAGACCATTGGCCACTTGAGAGGGCCGAACAGAGCGACAAGTTCATGCAGGCTAATGCCGCGAAAAAGTTCCATCACCAAGTAATGGACAGCACCGGTCGTATTCATGCGATATGTGGGAATGATGTTCGGATGATTCAGTCGCATTCCAGCGATCGCTTCCAATTTCATTCTGGCGAGCATTCCGGCATCGAGGGCGTGCTCTGAGGAAAGCACCTTAATTGCCACCTTGCGATCCTCATTTGGATCTTCGGCAATAAACACACAGCCCATGCCCCCAAAACCCAGCACTTCCCGAATACGATAGCCGTCAATCACGAGACCACGATATCGTCCCTCGAGCAGGCGTTCGGCTTGGAAAGGTGTCAGCACGCGTCCTCGAAGAAGCAGTTTTGCTGTTTCCCGTGCAGTGGCTGTGTCGGGAATATTGAACCGACCGCACACTTTCTTAATCTGCGATCCTGTGAGTAGCTCGCTTTTTTCGAGCAATTCCAAGAAATTTTGAGCGGTGACCGGAACCTGCATCTTTATGGCTCTGCCAAACCTAATTCCATGAATCATGTCCGCCGGAATCAGACCACTTGGCCTGTCTTTTCGAATGAGCTGCAAGTTTGCAAGCAAACATCCAAGCTCCTGCCGAGGCGTAAGACTACCACTTGTGGGGCGCAGGGAAAACCGTTCCTGCCAAGAAACTAAACTTCCAGACAAACCACCAGCGGAACATGATTTCAAAAACGATGAATTTGCGCTCAATTGATTTCTCAGATGTGGCCCGGCTCTCCCCTATCCGTCTTTTTCTCTGCGTGTCGCTCTGTCAAAAATCGCAAAGAAACAGTACTGTTCCAGCTTGTTTACGTGGTGAGTCCGAAAAGTGACCCCAGATGATTGCCAGGATGGCTCTATGAAAAACGAGATGTTAAAGGAACAGAACAGACCATCGATCGGCAGCCCTTCTCCAAGCCGGAGAAGTCCTTGGTTGCTGGTCGGAGCTTTGGGGGCTGGGATGCGCGCTTTCGCCGAGATGCTGCTGGACGCCGGCGAGACGGTGATCGGTACGGATCGCGACCTGACAGCCGATCTGTGTGATCGTCCGGGGCTCTGCAATCCTCACTCCTTGACACTGTATCATCCTGATCATGCGGAACAGATTTTTGCGAACACACCCGCTTCTGTCGTTTATTCCATGGCTGTCTCGGAGTCTTGTCCGTTGCTGCGGCGTTGCCGATCGCTTGGAGTAACGCCAATATCGCTTGCGCAGGGACTCAGCCTGCTACTTGAATCCCGCCATCAGGCATGCGTGGCTGGGACACACGGAAAAACAACAACCAGTGGAATGATCTACTCTATCCTGCAACATGCGGGCTGCCATCCTTCGGCCTATGTTGGTGGCGTAATGAGACATCAACGTCGCTCTGGTATCTATGGTTCAGGTGTGTTGGCTGTCGTGGAAAGTTGTGAATACCGTCAGTCATTTTTGCACTTATCGCCAAAGATCGTTGTGCTTACCGGAATTGAATCCGATCACTTCGATTGTTTTTCTTCGCAGTCAGACTGTGATCAATCCTTCCACGATTTCGTCGCGCGACTTCCGTTGGATGGGACCTTAGTTTTTAACTATGACTGTGTTCGTTCTGCTGCGATCGCAGCCACCTGTCAACGCCCCACGACTTCATTTTCACGGCATGCACATGCGGACTGGAATGCCGTCCCCTACGAATCAAAGTCTGCCAGAATTCCTAGCAACGGTCAGCGGCAGACGTTTCTGCTTCGCAATCGAACGCAAGATGTAGGGCTGGTGCAGCTTCAGGTGCCAGGATTGCACAATCGGCAGAACGCCGTGGCAGCCATTGCTGCGGCAGTGTCCAGCGGCGTGTCAGTAGACGCGGCTATTCACGGCATTGCGGCATTCTCTGGAATTCAGCGGCGTTTCGAACATCACGGACATCTGTTCGGTATCGATTGGATCGACGATTACGCCCATCACCCGACTGCAATTCGCGGAACGCTCGAAACCGCACGCGATGTCTTCCCGAACCGCCGTCTGATCGCTATTTTTGAGCCTCATCAGTTGTCGCGGGTAGCAGCACTTTTCGATGACTTTTGTGCTGCACTATCACTGGCAGACGAATGCCTTATCCTTCCGGTACTCCCCGCGCGGGAAATGGCATCCGACGCTCACTGTAACCGCGTTTCAGGCACTTTGGTTCGAAGTATCTCTGAATCGGGAGGCCGCGCTTTCCTGACGAAGAATCTTGACCAAGTACTGGGAAGATTAGACGATTCAGGACAACAGGGCGACGTTGTTATCACAATGGGAGCAGGCAGGACATATCAGATTCATGATGAAATCCATCGAAGACTTCAGCGAGATTTTGCAGCGTGATGAACCGCTCAGCCAACACACATGGCTAAGAATGGGTGGCCCTGCGCAGTACTTTGTGACCCCCCGGACAGAAGCAGAGCTACTGGATGTCATTACGACATGTCGCGATCAGCAACTCCCGATCCACATCCTTGGAAGTGGATCTAATCTGCTTGTCCGCGAAGCGGGGGTTCAGGGTGTTGTCGTGCGAGTTGTCGAGCCGCTGCTGAGTGAAGTTCGAATTGAAGGCACCGCGCTTACGGCTGGTGGTGGAACGTTGTTGTCCCATGTTGTAGCGGAATCCGTGCGGGCCGGCCTCGCAGGCATCGAGTCTCTCGTCGGTATTCCCGGCACGATCGCTGGTGCCGTGGTTGGCAACAGCGGTGGACGAACCTGTGATATCGGTCTGTTGATCACAAGTGTCCGAGTGCTGACTCAGGAGAATAAAATTGCGGAGCGGCGTGGTGATGAGCTTTCGTTCTCGTACCGTCGCAGCAGCATTCAGGATTTGCTGATTCTGTCGGCTACCTTGGAACTCGTCCGCGACGACACTGAGGAACTGACGCGGCGAATGCGCAAGAGTTGGATTATGAAAAGAGCCACACAACCGCTAGCCGATCAGTCAGCAGGTTGTATCTTTCGCAATCCACGCGGGCTAAGTGCCGGGTCTCTGATTGAGCAATGCGGGCTAAAAGGTCTGTCCATCGGCACGGCGCGGATCAGTGAACGGCACTCTAATTTTATCGTGACTGAGTCCGGTGCCACCAGCAATGACGTCGAACAACTCATCGCTTGTATTCAAAAAGCCGTCGCTGAAAAATTTGCGGTCGATATGGAACTGGAAATAAAAATCTGGTGAGCGAGTCCAAGGTTAAATTGAAGGTGGCGCGGCATGATCGTCACCAGCAGACAAGAAGGATCTGAAATGTCATCAACCATTCCTCAATGTGGCCCGTTGCGAATCGTAGTTTTGGCAGGTGGTGTCTCTGGAGAACGAGAGGTCAGTCTGGAGAGCGGAGCCTGTGTTGCTGCGGCACTAAAGGCACGCGGTCACCGCGTGCTTAAATTTGATCCGGCGATTCTGGCACTGCATGAGATTCCGATTGGCACCGATGTCATCCTCCCCATGGTGCATGGTACTGGCGCTGAAGATGGGACACTGCAGCGAGGATTAGAACGACTGGGAATACCATGGCTCGGATGTTCTGCGCAAGCATCGGCGCTGACGTTTGACAAAGTTGCGACTCGTGAGATCCTTGCAAAAGCTGGACTACCAGTCGCCCCCGGGCTTGCTTTGCCCCACAATGCATCCCGCGAATCGATCCAAGATGCGTCACGCCAGATCGGCTACCCGCAGGTTGTGAAGCCAGCAGCCCAAGGATCAAGCCTAGGCATTTCAATCGTAGATTCGGAATTAGAGATTGAGGCCGCGGCAGCTGAAGCCGCACGGTGGGGCGAGGTGTTCCTAATCGAAAAATTCATTGAAGGCCGCGAAATAACAGTCCCGGTGATCAATGGCGAAGCCTATCCTGTCGTTGAAATTCTGCCATCTGCCCGTTTGTATGATTATGTCGCCAAGTACTCCGACGAAACCACACGGTACGATGTTGCACCCCAAAATCTGCCTGCCAACCTCACAAAAATTGTCCTTTCCGCATGCAAAGCCTGCGGAGTCACCGGAATCAGTCGCATCGACATACGTATCGATTCAGAGGGGCAGCCTTGGATTCTGGAAATTAACACGATTCCCGGGATGACGTCTCACAGTCTGGTCCCGATGTCCGCTCGGGCCCGCGGCATCAGCCTCGGCGAACTCTGCGAACAACTTCTGCTGCAAGCAATCAACAGAAGCCTAATCTTTCCAATCTCAAAGAATCGACAGCGGGTCCCAAGGTCTGACGTTGACGGCACCGGATGGAGTCACGGTTAACTCTGTGCAAAGTTTCAACACAAGGCTGCATCTGAACATGACTCGAACTTTATTTCCGAGTCGCTTCCGGATCCGGAGGCCGCGGCGCCGTGAATGCACTCCTGACAAAGTTGGATTCGGTGTTCGATGGAAACCGTCACGGAATTGTTGGACACGCTACTGATTGTGCCGTTCACATTTGCGAGTCTACCTTCGGGTATCATCGTTAATCCGCCTCATCAGTCGGCCATCACAACTCGGTCACAGCCCCGACGCAGCACTGCAGGCTGGTGTGCGGGCCGCTCAGTGGCTTAAGCTGCGGGCAGTTTCAAGCAGCTGAATCCAGGGGGCGACGTAGTGTCCGTTGTCGTGGAAGGTGCGGCCGCTTACCAGATTGCTGTCAATCACACAGGGCTCGTTGACAAAAATGCCACCGCAGATTTCGAGGTCAAAACGACACTTGGGGACAGTGGCCATCCGCCGCCCTTTCACACAGTCGGCATAGGCGGGGATTTCCACCCCATGGCAGACACTGGCAATCGGCTTATTGGCCGCGAAGAAATGTCGGGTGATGCGTACCAGATCCTTGTCGTAGCGAATGTATTCTGGTGCCCGACCACCTGAGAAAAAGATTCCTGCGTATTCGTCTTCGGCAATGTCTTTGAATGCGACGTCTGCTTCGATCGCATAGCCTTCCCATTCCTTTGTGATCGTCCAGCCTGGCTTTATTTCGTGCAGCACCATCTGATAGCGTCGTTTTTCTGGCGCAGCGACGACTGGCTGAAAGCCGGATTCGATGAGCCGATAGTACGGATACATTGTGTCGAGCGTTTCCGTCGCATCGCCGACGATGATGAGCACTTTGCTGGATGGCATGAATTGCCTTTGCTGCCGGTTGACTATTTCAGTAGATAGCGATTCGCAATCGTGATACCGCTGAGCATAGCTCCCACGATGCCGAGGAACCCCTGATCGGTTCCGCAGAGGTACAGATTCCGCACCGATGTCTGCCCGTTGACAAATTTCTGCGGAGCGCCATAAACACATCCGTTCACATGGCCGGTGAAACGCCTAATCGTACGCGGAGTAAAGACGTCCGTGTCAATCACATGAGGACGAAAATCAGGCAAGTGTCTGAGTGCACTTTGGATGATTTGTGAATTCCAATAATCTTTTGCAGCAACATATTCTTCCTCAGGCAGATTCAACCAGTAGTGTGGATCTGCTAAGGCGGTGATCCTAATTCGCCCATCTTCGAGGGGCTGTGAATAGTCGAAGTTATTTGGGGAACACACGATGCCACTCCGCAGATCGACGGGCACGTTCGGGCGTTCGTAGTGGAAGTTTTTGGAATCGCTATAGAACACAATCGTGTCGCGGTGCCCTAGCGACGCCGGTTCGCAATCAAGCACACTGATGGACTCTACAAAGGAAATATCGCCGGGTTCGGCCTTCAGTAACGGAGCATTGGGATCGACCATGCGCATGGTTTCCGCTGCGCCTGCTGATGACAAAATATTCTCTGCTTCGATTTCGGTCCCGTCTTCTAGCAGTACCGACGTCGCCACACCATTTGTCTGGCGAATCTCTTGAACTCCGGCATGCAGTTTTAAATGTCCACCCAACGCCTTAAAGTGCTTCACCAGTCGCTTCAGGATGAGGCGAATACCATCGAATGGTCGTCCGAAGCCCTCGTGGAAAATGCTCTTAAACATAATCACAAACTGATTAAAGTCCATGTCGTGCGGTGTGGCACTGCCATAGAACATCAACGGGCAAAAGATCATGTCGAGTAACAGCGGATCCCGAATGTATTCGGACACCACCTGCCGCGCGGACAGGGTCGAGCGTTCGAGATCAAGTGCGTCGTGTTCGGCGATCCGGGCCACTAGTCTGCGAAAGCCGTCAATCTGCTGCGGAAACGCAGCGGAGATTTGTTCGACGAAGAAGTTGAACTGATTTGTGAAATGAAGCGCGCAGTCAGGGAAAACGATTGATGAGCGAAGTTGCGGGCGGAGATCAAAGTCTTCCCACTTCATGCGCAACTGCCGCAAAAGTTTGCTGAGCGGTCCCTGTTTTGTGCCGGGTTCAGCATAATTTGTGACGGCGTGAAGCCCGACGTCGTAGTTACGTTTGCGGAGTCGGTAAAACGAATTGAGACCGCCAATCGTAGTATGACGCTCAAGAATGCAGACACTCTTTTCGAAGTATGCCAAACGCACGCCTGCAGACAAACCGGACATTCCGGCACCGATAATGACGGTGTCATAACGCACAGTATTTACCTTCAAGCAGCAGGCAATCGAAGAGCGTTATGCCCCAACCGCAACATCCTTGAGTCGCGGCAGGAGATAACTGACAGTACCCGCCATGGTGTTGAGATTTGAATAGTCTTCTTCAGGAATCTGAATGCGGTACATCTTCCGAAGTTCCATCACAATATCGAGGAAGTCCATACTGTCCAGTTCCATCTGTTCGCGGAACGGGCGAACGTCATCTAGATCGGTGAGATCCTCGTCCGGAGCAATACGCTCCAGAATTTCCAGAATCACCTGCCGGATCTGATCTGACGTCATTAAACCACCCTCTCAATGTGCGACTGGAAGCTTCTAAAAATCCCAAATCTTTTAACGGCAATTCGCAGCCCTATGAGGACCACCTTGCTTACAAACTGTCAACCCTGATACTTACGGATGATGACCACCGAATTTATGCCAAGCATACCGAATGAATTGTTCAGAATGCAGTTCACTGTGCCCAATTCTCGCGGTTGATTGAGAACAAGATTTGGCAAAGCACACCTTGGGTCAAGCTCATCCAAATTGATTGTAGCGTGGGCGATTCCATCGTCAAATGAAGGCAAATTGCCTAGCATCTCCAAAGCCCCAGCAGCCCCCATCGCGTGCCCGATGAAGCTCTTCGTATTGTTAATGACAGCGTTGCTGCCAGCAAAAATTCGCCGCAACGCACTGGCTTCCTCGATATCGCCTTGTTCCGTCGCAGTTGCATGGCTGCTGACGATATCGATCTGATCCACATTGATTTTTGCCCGTTTCATCGCCAATTGGATGCATTCAGCTTGGCGATTGGCATCTGGGAGGACAAAATCCCGTGCATCTGAATTCATCGCATAGCCAATAATTTCCGCATAAATCTTTGCGCCGCGTGCCAATGCGTGCGAAAGACGTTCAACCGTGCAGATCCCCCCGCCTTCGGCCACGACGATGCCATTGCGATTAATGTCGAATGGACGACACGCCTTCGTTGGATCTTCGTGAGTTGCTAAAGCACCCTGAGCTGCGAAACTGGCAAAAATACCGAAGGTATGAATGCTCTCTGACACACCGCCGGCAACTGCAATATCGACTTCATCTAAGCGCAGCATCTGAGCTGCCTGAATAAATCCCGCGTTTCCGGCCGCGCAGGCTGCACCGAGCGTGAGATGCGGCCCGGTGATTCCCATGTTCAGCGTGACTTCGCCGGCAGCATTATTGGCCACAGTGCGTGGATTATGATGATGCGACCATACTTTCGTATCGTACTGAAACTTTGAGATTTCGTAGATTTCATTTTCAGTCTCTACATTGCCATGTTCGGTAATTCCGATGTAAACGCCGACTCGGTCGCGTGCCACATTCGGCCAGTCGAGCCCGGCGTCGCGAACTGCTTCATTCGCGCAATACACAGCGATCGACCCGGCTCGGGTTCCCCGGCGGATATCTTTCTTTTTCTGATATCGCAGTTCGTCAAAATTACACACGCCAGCGAGCACCGGGCCCATGTAACGCGTTTCGTAATTGACCACACCGGACTTTCCGTTCAGAAGATTCTGACGGAACTCCGCCAGACTGTTTCCGTTCGGGGAAGTCAGTCCAATTCCGGTGATTACAATTCGATCCTGATCCAACAAGAGATGACCTCAACGCCAATCGCCACAACAAGGAACGCCGTTCGATTCCTTCGAAAACGGCTTTTTTCTATTCAAAAACCCCACGAGTCTTTAGTCTCGCGCACGGTTCTGGAAAGGCCCAGCAGGTTATCGGGATGCGGAAAGCATGACAAGGATTGCGCCAAGTTCCTTGAATCTGCGACGAAAACAGATGATGTCTGCCATGAAAATCTGGGATGCATCCGTCAATCTTGATTTTTAAATCTGCGTTGTCCTGCCAGACTAGGGAGAATTTGGAGGACATTCAGATTACGAGCCGAGGTCAAGTCATCGAGAATTTCCAGAATTCAGAGCCAAAAAGTCCATGAGCAGATCCAAAACGTCGTGTTCAGGCTTGTCCGCAGATGCTTCCCCAAAAAATCCGCCCCAGATGCCTAAGTTCTTCGAAAATTCGCCCGATGATTGGCGGCGAGGGGCGTAGTTCGTTGGAGCCCGTGGCAGGTTGAAATATTTAAAAAAACATTTCATTACTAAAAATTTGATATGTCCGATCTGATCGAAGCCCATAATTTGTGCAAGACATTCACGACATCGGTCGGAGACGTGCATGCTGTCAAAGGGTTGTCGTTGACTGTTCGAAGTGGTGAAGTGTTCGGACTCCTAGGCGCGAATGGTGCTGGAAAAACGACGACACTTCGCATGATTCTGGGTTTGATGAAACCCACGAGCGGGAGTGCGTCCGTCGCAGGATTCGACGTGGCGTCTCAACCGGAACAGGTGAAACGCAGTGTCGCACTGGTTTCGGCTAGCGCTGGGCTGTATCAATGGTTGTCATCACGAGAATTGATGCACTACTTTGCGGACCTATATGACGTTCCTCTGGCTCAAGCGCATCGGCGTGTCGATCAGTTGGCCGAGTTGTTTGACCTGCACAGTTTCCTTGATCGACCATGTGCGGGGTTGAGCACCGGACAACAGCAACGTGTCAATCTGGCAAGGTCACTGATGCACGATCCGCCCGTGGTACTCATGGATGAACCGACGCGGGGACTTGATATTGTTGGTTCCAAACGTATCTTCGATTTCACGGCACGCCTCAAAGAAATAGGCAAAGCGGTGATTTTCTGCACCCATCGTCTTGAGGAGGCTCAACGCTTGTGTGATCGCTTTGGATTGATGTTCCGTGGGCGTCTGCAACTGGAGGGAACTCTAACTGAGTTACGGCAGAAATCCGGACGCGAATCCATCACCGATATATTTTTGGATCTGATGGACGAGCACAACTCCACAACGGAAGAATCCATGCAGCCGCAACTCGTGGCGGCAATTCCAGCACAGGAAGGTACGTCTGCGTGAATCGATTCAGCGAACACGTCAACGATGAACCTGATCGCCTGCAAAGCAAACGAGGCGATGGACAAACCTCGTCCTCGTTTTTTCGGGTACTCCGCTTAGCGCGGAAGGAACTTCGAGAATCACTGCGAGATCGACGGACATTGGTCACCCTGCTGGTAATGCCGTTGATCGTTTATCCCTTGATGGGGACTGTGGTCCAGAAATTTGCGATCCAGCGGATCAATCCTGATTCTCCGCCTGCCGTCGTAGTGTTTGACACCAGCATTTCGGTCGAGTTGGCCGCCGCAATCCTTGAGGAGCATCCGGCAAAAGACGTTTCTCGCGAAATGGATGTCATCCCACACGTCGGCGGCGGCGGCGCAGAAAACGTCATGAGACAGGATGCCGAACCCTCTCTACAGAACGTTGCCAGTTCACTCACCGGAACTTCAACCGCCGCAGCCATCGGATCGTTAATAGACAGTGCGGATCCGAATGATCCGCCAATCCAATTTCAACGATCGGAAATTTCGGCAAACGCTGAAACTATCGGCGAATTTCTACAGTCAGTAGAGGCCGATGTAGGCGTTCGTCAGACACCCGCCGTCCAAGACGAAACCACCGGCAAGATCCAGCCGACGGATTTTCAGGTTCTCAGCCGCAGCGGTGATACATTCAGCCTGCGTGCTGCGGTGGAAGTGGAAAAACGGCTACTGGCATTTCGTGATCGCCAACTTCGAATACTGTTGGACAAGACGAAGTTTGGTTCTGGTAGTATGCCGACAATCTCGCGGCAAGTGGTGGCAACCAATTCACCAAAATCCTCGCCACTTGATGCCTTCCTGCCGCTGATGCTCGTCCTGATGACAATGACTGGCGCTGTCTATCCAGCGATCGATCTAACCGCAGGAGAACGTGAGCGCGGCACGCTGGAAATCTTGATGGCTGCGCCCGTTTCACGTCGGCATCTCTTGACCGGGAAATTCATCGCCGTACTGACGGTTGCCGTCCTCACGGCTGTCATCAACTTAACCGCGATGTTGCTGACCCTGTACGCCACCGGCTTCGATCGCATTCTTTTGGAAGATGGTGCCACGTTCGGAATGTTTTTTCGCATTCTCGCATTGCTGGTGGTTTTTGCGTCTTTTTTTTCCGCTGTGCTCCTGTCGATTACGAGCTTCGCCAGGAGTTTTCGTGAGGCGCAAGCATGGCTCATTCCTTTGATGCTGGTGTCGCTGGCGCCAGGAATTTTGAGCCTGATGCCAGGTGTGCATCTGACCGTTGGCTTGGCGCTCGTGCCGCTGGTCAATATCGTCCTGCTGGGCCGCGATTTATTTCAGGGGACTGCCGCTACAAATCTGTATGCCGTGACGCTATTCTCGACACTGGTCTATGCCGTCCTCGCGTTGCGAGTGGCGGCAGGTGTGTTTGGAAGCGACTCCGTATTATTCGGTAGTTCCGCCAGTTTGGCGACGTTCAGGAAACGACCTCGCGAAATTCGTACCCAGATTCCCCTGCAGATCGGCGTCGGGTGGATGCTGTTACTGGTTCCTCTGTTTTTAGTGTTATCCGGTTTGCGAAGCCGAGTTGTGCCGCTGGAGAATTTGTCTGGACAGTTGATCCTTTCGGGACTCCTGACGGTTCTCCTGTTTGCGGCGATTCCCGTAGCTATCACAAAATGGGTGCATGTTTCCCCGGTCGAAGTTTTCGCCCTGCACAAGTTTCACATGGCGACGCTTATCGGAGCGGCATTGCTCGGTTGCACGATGTGGACGATCGCCTATCAGGTTTTGATTTTTTCAAAGGCTCCGTTGCAGTGGATGGAGATCCTCAACAATACAAAACTCAAAGAGTTGGCAGAACGCTTGACATCCGAAACGCCTTTCCTGATTCGGATCGTCACATTGTCGCTGATTCCGGCAGTTTGCGAAGAATTGTGCTTTCGAGGATTTCTGGTCAATACGCTTCAAAAAAACGGAGAAGCGTGGCTACGGCCGATGCTGATCAGCACGTTTGTCTTCGCCGCGTTTCATGTGATTGTCGATCAGTCACTCACCCTTGAACGTTTTCCCGCTACGTTTCTGTTGGGCCTCGTGTTGTGCGGTGTGCGGCTTTCCAGTGGCAGCATTTTCCCCGCGATTGTGATGCACTCGCTCAGCAATGGATTACTGCTCTCATTGAAAGAACTGGATCCGATATTTGAATTGATCGGGTTGAATCTGAACTCTCAAAATGAGTCATCGTTACCGACTTGGTTTCTGGTAGCATCGATTCTGATCAGTTTCACGGGGGCTTGGTTTGTGTGGTTGGGACGAAAACGTGGGCCCTAATTGTCGGTCGTCTGGCCTTATTTGCCGAGATTTCATCGACTCACCGAGCAGATTGCCCGCATGGCACTTGCCCCGCCAATCCTGTAAAAACCGCGGCACCGCGGATTCCGCCGCCGCCTGCAGCAATCTTTTTGCGGCACTGAAGTTCCGATCGACACGAAATCACGAGCACCGGACTAGGTTTTTATGCTTCTCATCGTCGGGGACATGCGATAGGGTCTGGAAAAAATGAGGCAAGGAACGTAGCATCCTGCCGTGGTTTCGCAGTCGTTTTCCTGTGCTTGTTGACGAGAGTCCCGGTGCCATGCCCAAAGTAAAGTTTGTCAACGAAAAAATCACCGTCGATGCCACCGCAGGCGAAGACCTGAGAACAGTGGCCCGCAAGAACGGCGTGCAACTGTATTCAGGCCCGCACAAGTTAGTCAACTGCATGGGCTTTGGCATGTGCTGCAGTTGCAATGTTGTCGTCGCCAAGGGCAAAGAAAACGTTTCCAGAAAAGGAATTCTCGAGGGGCTCTGGAAATGGCTCAACCCATTACTCACCCTTAAAATCTTCTCCAACCCGGAGAAAGAAGTCCGGCTTGCCTGTCAGACCACGGTCAGCGGCGACGTCGAAGTTGAAACACATCCACCGATCAACTGGCATGGTGAAAAGTTCTGGAACTAAGGCTGGATCATCACCATCACAATCGACCCTGCTCGACAACGAAAACTCCGATCAGCGGTTCTTAAGTGGTACGATCAGCATGGACGCCGGTTGCCGTGGAGAACTTCGGCTGATCCCTACCGTATTTGGCTCAGCGAAATCATGTTGCAGCAGACAACTGTTGCTGCCGTGGTTCCTTATTTTGAGCGTTTCACCGCAAAGTTCCCCGACGTTCGTTCGTTGGCTGCAGCGCATGTGGACGACGTGTTAAGACTATGGGAGGGACTAGGTTATTATAGTCGCGCGAGAAATCTGCACAAAGCGGCGTTGCTGATTCAGCAGAATCATGACGGTGTGTTTCCAGCCGATGCCCAATTGCTGCAAGCATTACCGGGAATTGGGCGTTACACTGCCGGAGCAATTGCTTCGTTCGCGTTTGCACAACCCGCACCAATTGTGGAAGCGAATACCGAACGACTTTACGCGCGGCTCATCGCGCTCTCTGCGGACGTTCGATCGACCGCCAGTCAACGCACATTGTGGGATTTTGCGGCGACAATCGTCCCCAAGAATCGGCCCGGTGATTTTAATCAGGCTTTGATGGACATCGGATCACAGATTTGTCGTCCGCAGGAACCGGACTGTGAGCGATGCCCGCTCATCAGCTGCTGCGCAGCTTTTGCGTTGGGGCAGCAGCGCGAGTTGCCGCATCGAAAGCCGCGCGTCCCAATCACAGCTGTCGATGAAGTCTGCGTTGTGATTCGTCGCAGGGATAGATATCTACTTCGCCGCCGCGAAAATGGAGAACGCTGGGCAGGAATGTGGGATTTTGTGCGATTTGAAGTGGAGGCGTCAGAATTAGAGCACCTCCCTATAACCACTCCCCAAACAGCACGTAAATCCCAGCGGTCTTTGTTGACCGCACCCCAAAGCCCGTTGCCAGATAAGATCAGATGCAAAGTTCAAGCTCAAATCGGAGCCACAGTCGGCGACGTGGTCGCGGCGATGGAATTCCGGTATTCCGTGACACGCTATCGCGTCTGTCTGAAGAGTTTTCTGTGCGACGGCACATCAGCTGCCAATGAGATCGCAGACGGCACGCAGTGGTTCAACTCGGCGGAGTTGGCAGAGCTCCCGTTATCGAAAACCGGTCGCCGAGTTGTGGAGTGGCTGACCAATCGCGTGACATGACGGTCCTCAGAAACCGATGCCGGAAACAGCAACCGCTATTCCGGTGGCTTCTTCAGGTTTTCGTCGTGCATTTTTTTCGTCTCTTCCACGACCGCCAACCATTCCGGATGCGTGTGAATGGCGACAAGGTCTTCGTCTGCCAGAAGATGTTCAAAGTCATCAAATTCAGTCGCAATTGTCAGCCGGAGCAATTCAATGGCTCGATCCCCATAGCGTTTTTTCTGGGCATCCGAGACGTTGGGATTTTCGAGCGATCGTGAATAGGAACACGCCCCATTGTAAAGACTCGAAAGATCTTTGGGTGCTGTCACGACCAATTTCTCCGCGTACATCAGACCGGCTTCAGTTTCGCCCAGCCGAATTTGACACAGGGCAATCATGCTTTCAATATCCATATTCTCCGGCGACAGACGATCGCAGATTTTGAGGTCATTCAGGGTCTCATTAAAGCGTTGGAGATGCATGAACACGGAAGATCGCTGGATGTACATTCGCGGCAAGTAAGGGTCTTCATCGATGCACTCAGTGTACATCGCAATTGTTTCCTCGTTGTCTTCGAATGTTTCCGCATTTTGCCCTTTGATTCTGAGTCGTTGAGCCAGCAATTGGATGGCAGGAGAACGCCGTTCGGCATCCCGAATCTGTAACGTCGCTTTCTCACGTAGGCCTCTGTTCGCGCAACGAGCCACGCGATTCAGACTGCGGCGACATTCAGGATGCGCAAACATCGCAATGGATTCAATCAAGCGATGCACATACATCCTGCTCTCAAGCGGAATATCTTCTTCCGTTCCAACTTCTGTGACAGCACTTGCCAACCGATCGGTAAGCATTGTGATTGATTCTTCCGACCCATCATGTGCCAGCAGTTGGATTGTTTCCGAAGCGATCGAACGCGAGGTTGAGCGTTCGGCCTTGTTCTGTTCGGCCGTGTCGATCAATGGTGTATCGATCAGCGTTTTAGCCAGCGGTTTCCAGCCAGGATGATCCAGAATAACAAGATGCCGCAGCGTCTGTTGTTTGGCAGCAGGCGGGATCAAATTAAAGTCTTCAATAATGTGATCGAGTTGGCCTGCCGAGGCACATCGCAGCATCGCATGAGCTGCGAGTGGTTGATGGGAAACATCAACTTTGGACTTCAAGTCTTGCAGCAGCATTTCTGTCCATTTTGGCGATGGCAACTGTCCGACCGCCAGCCGTACGCTGTCGCTGATTTGGCCAGCACAAATTCGCTGATCAAGACACTCACGAATGATTGCATCATCTGCAGAATCCCGCGTCTCGATCAGGGCTGCGAGTGCGATGTCCTGAAGTTCCAGATCGGAGAGATTCAGCAAATGGCGGCGCAGAGTATCCAGAGTCCCCGCATGTCTTTGCTGTCTAAGAAACGCGATTGCGAAACCCATCAGGCTGTGCTGATTCGGAGCAGATTGCCGCACCAGACTGAACGGATCGGACGGCGCAAGATAAGTGGGTTGAGGCAGTGCGGTTGTGTCTTCAGCCACATCGCCTAGAGTCGTCACTCCACTTGCTGCGTCTTGAATTTTCCCCGCTACGTAACCGGCAACCATGGATGTCCAACGTTCAGCACTAAGCTCAATAATCGCGATTAGGATCTGGTTCTGCATTTCCGGATTGCTCGTGCTGGACAGCCACAGTTCCGTCATGGCGATTTCTGCGGCCGGGTCGAGGCTACCAATGAGTGAACGCAAGGCCGTGCGTGAGACCTGCGGATGACTGCTGTCACTCAGAATCCGCAAAGCCTTCACCGATTTTGCGCCGGGAATTAGATTCAGATAGCCTGCGACTTCAAGCTGCAATTCAGGAGACCCATGTAATGCTTCGTCAATTAGAACTTCGGCCTGTTCGGATGTTAGGCGATCTGCCGCACCTGACATCGCCGCGCGACGGATCCCAAGAATCGGATTTCGTAGATCGGTGATCGCCCGTTCTAGGGGAATGTGGCGATAGACCGGAATCAATGCGCTGGCAATCGCGGCTTCGGCAGTTGGCAGCACTGGGATCGGGCGTCGATACAGTCCATACTGTCGGTTAACGGCTTCGGTTAGACCTCCAATACTAATTTGTTGAAACTGAATTTTCTGACGCGGAAATGGGGGCGCGAGGCGGGGGATAAACCGCAAATTGGGATCATTCATACTTGCATGAATGTCAAGCATAGTACTGAGCCACAAATTGAATTCTTCATGGATCACCGGCGGCTGCTCGCGTGTGGATGAAATCAGAATCCGCTCGATTTTATCGGTCGCAGCAGACTTGAGCACACTGGCTATAGGCCAGATTGCAAGGACATCCAGATTGCGATTCGTGGCAATCTGAAGCAGGCAACCCTCAGGACCTAGGCGAGTTTGCTGGAATTCGCTTTGCCTGCGGACTTCTGCATTAAGATCGATGTCGATGGATTCTTGTTCAGCCACACCCACGGTAGGCGGTTGCCATCGAAGAATCATCGATGGCTCTTTGCCGTCGTATGCGATGGAGCCAAATCCGATCCAACCCTCTGCGGACTTACCGGGTGTAATTGTGCTGCGTGGGAACGACGGATGTGAATCGACGGATCCGATTTCCGCCGGAGCTCCATCGATCAGTAATTGAAATTGTTCACGGACAATCGTCGCTGTTTCGTTGGAGGAATTTCCGATGGTCACGGCGATGATGAGGCGGAGCGTGAATTCCTCTTTTTCACGCCCCACATTCAACGACGCTTCGATCTCAGAGATGGTCACTTTGAGTGTCGCGGCAACGCTGCCCTCGGGCATCTCCACGTCCTGCTCGTCGCACGATGAAGCACACAGATCTTCCGGCAATTGCAGACTGCCAATCAGAAAGACAGTGATTACGATTCGTTTCAAAAACCTGCGAAGCATGGCTGCACCTCAAATTCCAAACAACTACAGTTGGGGACGTCTGCCGGAGCAAGTCAACTCGCGACATCCATCCGCCGGAGCGTTCCAACTGTCGTCTTTCTGTTTCGCAATATAACGATCCCATACACCGCTGCGAATTGCAGAATCCGAAAACGCCAACTTCGACAGAAATGGGCAGATATCACGGTGGAATCTGCTGCAAAAGGCCTCGTCGGCAAGCGATGATTGAATTCGTGGCAACGGGTCGAGTTGGTGGCGCTCAACACCGCACTTCATTCGCTACAGGGGCTGCCCACTATTTCATGCCGCGAATGGTTGCCAGCATCTTTTTTCGTGCGCAATTGTTGGGTGCGTTAACGCACGGTAGCACTGAACGTCGTGGTCGATAAGAATACATAAGGCTTCTTTCTTCCCGTCATTCCGGAACACATGATGCTTACGCTCGTTTCCTTCCTCCTGTTCACGATTCTTGTGGCCGTCGTTTCTTGGTGGAAGACTCACGATGACCGTCAGGATACGGCCGACGGGTATTTCCTCGCGGGACGGAGTCTGGTCTGGCCCGTGATTGGCGGGTCGTTGCTGCTTACGAATATTTCCACCGAGCAGCTCGTCGGGATTAACGGTGGCGGTTATCAGTACGGGATGTTGCTGATGACTTGGGAGGTGTGGTCGTCACTTTCGATTGTTGCCATGGCCGTCATCTTTCTACCCAGGTATCTGAAAAGCGGCATCACAACGATTCCCGAATTCTTAGAAATTCGCTTCGATCATACCGTGAGACTCCTGACCTCATTGATCTCGGTGATTCTGATTGTGCTGATTCTGTTGCCCTTCATTCTGTTCTCTGGTGCCGAGTTCATGATCCCTGTGTTTGGAGTCCAAGAGTTCATGGGAGATAATTCCACTGTAAACATGCTAGTCGTCTGCGGACTCTTGGCTCTGATTGGTGGCGGGTATGCGGTGTTCGGTGGTCTCAAGGCCGTCGCCGTATCCGACACAGTCAATGGAGTGGGGCTTGCGATTGGTGGCTTAATGATCCCGATTTTTGGGCTGAGATTTGCCGGACATGGCGATATCTGGAAAGGATTATCGACAATCATCGCGCAGCAACCGGCACGGATGGCTCCGATGGGCGATTCGGATGCAAATATTCCTTGGCAGACACTATTTACGGGCGTGACGCTGTTGACGACGTGCTATTGGTGTACGAACCAAGGAATTGTACAACGCACGTTCGCCGCGAAGGATCTGGCGGAAGGACAAAAGGGCACACTGTTTGCCGCTGTTATGAAACTCATTGGACCGTTGTATCTGGTGCTACCGGGAATCATCGCGTGGCACGTCGTCAGTAGCGGAAACTACGATCTCGGCCAGAATTCAATTCCCAAAGACGCCAACGCTGCCTACGGATTTCTGGTCAACCTTGTGCTACCGGACTGGGCCACTGGTTTTTTTGCGGCAACAATTTTTGGCGCTATCCTGAGTTCATTTAACAGTTTTCTGAACAGTGGAAGCACGCTGTTCGCAGTCGATATTTATCAGGGACTGCTAAATCGTAAGGCAACGGATCAACAGGCGGTGCGTGCAGGGCGGATCTTTGCTGTGGTGGCCATCCCGCTTAGCGTGGTTCTGGTATTATTTTTTAAGTCTTACGGAAAAGCAGGACTGTTTGATCTGCTGATTCAATATGTGTCAGTCACGAATATTCCAATGATTTCGATTATGATCGTGGCGTTGATCAGCAAGCGGACCCCGGCCATCGGGGTCGTTGTCGCGCTCATCGCGGGAATGATATTTCAAATCTACTTCGGGATTCTAAATGAAGGAAAAGTTGGTGTGACGTTTGGCAGTGAATTCTACGGATGGAAGATGCACGGTCTGCATGTGGCAGGTGTCAACTTTGCCATGTTGATGCTCATCATGCTCTCATTTCGAATCTTCATGCCTCAGCCGATACCCTTTGAACAGAAATACTCCGGTGATGTCAACATCACGCCGTGGAAATTGGCGAAACCAGTCGGACTGGGAGTCACGCTCGCGGTCATCGCTATCTACCTAAGCATGTGGAGTTGTTTTGGCCTGACGCCTGGCAAGCAGGTCGCCACCGAATACGAGGCCATCTACCCAGCATCGTCAAAGACAGAATGAACGGGCAGCCCGTAACGGCCCGATGGTCGTCTTGTGCGTCGGGGGGGGGTGAATGTTTGTGAAGCTCATTGCAACCCAATGAGTAATCCGTTAGATACGCGGCTTGAACGGGCGGCGTAATGGTGTTCGCAACGCGAGTATAGGCCACGTGGAATGCAGCCGAGCTCCCGCGATTTACGACCAGCAGTCAAAGCAATTCGAGGGAGGGTCTGCGGCAATGAAACCCACGTTGTACTTGCGTCTCTGGATCATGGTGTTTCTCCATTACTATGTGTGGGGGGCATGGTATGCAACACTGAGCACTTATTTGAGTTCAACCTTGAAATTTGAAGGCAGCCAGATCGGATTGGCCTACGGAACGGTGGCCATCGGGGCGATGGTTTCCCCGTTTTTTGCGGGTATTGTGGCAGACCGGTTTTTTGCAACGCAGCGGTTACTCGGCTGCCTGCATTTGTTTGGTGCCGCGTTGCTGTATTACGTTTCCACAGTGGAGTCGTTTGCGACGTTCTATCCAGCCTTGATCGTCTACACGATTAGCTATATGGCAGGGCACGGCCTGACCAACACGCTCACCTTGCATCACGCCCAAAATCCGGCGAAGGAATTTCCGAAGGTAATGTTCATGGGCAGCGTGGGGTGGATTGCCGCAGGAATCACCTTGAGTGAACTCAACCTAGAGGACAATGCCGGGATGTTTCGCTTGGCCTCGGGCGCGGCGTTAGTGATGGGACTTTACTCGTTCACGTTGCCCCATACCCCACCAAAGGGAGCGGGGACGCCGAGCACCATTCGGAACATTCTTGGGCTAGACGCTTTGCGATTGATGCGCGAACGGTCGTTCTGCACGTTCATGATTTGTTCATTCCTGATTTGCATTCCCCTGAGTTTTTATTTCAGCTGGATGGGGCAGTTCATGACTGAGTTAAAAATCCCCAGGGTGGCGGCTAAGTTAAGCATTGGGCAAGTCTCGGATGTGGTGTTTCTGCTGCTGCTGCCGGTATTGCTGCTGCGACTGGGCGTGAAGGGTATTCTGCTGGTGGGAATGGCCGCGTGGGCTCTCAGGTTTGGGCTGTTTACCCTGTTCGACCAGCATCGTGAATTGCTGTGGGTGCTCTACGTTGGTATCGGGCTACATGGTATTTGCTACGACTATATCTTTGTCATGGGACGCATGTATGTCGACAAGCATGCGACGGTTGATATTCGCGGAGCTGCCCAAGGTTTTCATGCGTTTGTTACGCTCGGCGCAGGTATGTTCGTCGGCACTTGGTTGGCAGGCGTCGTCGGGCAGCAGTACACGTCGAGCGACATCGCAACACATGCATGGCAAAACATCTGGCTGATTCCTGCAGTGATGTCCGCGATTTTGATTGTTGTGTTTGCGATCCTATTTAAGGAAGATCACAATCGAGAAAAAGGGGACACGGACGTAGCGACCAATTGACTGCCATTGAGCAGTCTGCGGCCCGAGGGCAACTGTCGTTAATGTGCTTTTAAGATATCGGGACAAACACGTTTTGGTTTCAGAAGACGCCACACGGATACTTGAGACCCACAAGCTTTTTTGTCTCTCCAAGGCACACGGTTAATGTCATCAGAAGACACTCATCCCGCACTGGTCTCAAAGATCACGCTGGCAGAGGACTATATTCATGGATTTGGTGCGGCAGAAGAACAGCGTCTCCGCGCCCAAGCAGCCTTTCTTGCTGATGTTGTCTTTCACGATTGGGTGTTGCCGTCGTCAGGTCGTCTGCTGGAGATCGGTTGCGGAGTTGGCGCTGAGCTTGAATTAATCTCGCAGCGTTGGCCGGGCCTTGAGCTCACCGGAATCGAACTCAGTGAAACACATGCGGCGGCCGCAGGACACGCATTGGGCGGGCAGGCGACGGTGGTGCGTGGCGACGCTCATCAACTTCCATTTGCTGACGATTCATTCGACATCGCAATTACAATTTGGGTGCTTGAACATGCTCGTTCACCCGTTGACGTGATGAGAGAAGCCATGCGCGTTGTCCACCCTGATGGCAGGCTCATCTTCACCGAGGTCGACAACTCGACGTTTCGATTCCAGCCCGAACTCCCGGCAATTGCGGGTTGGTGGGAGTTGTTCTGTCATCGTCAGCAAGAAGCGGGTGGTGATCCCTACGTCGGTGGGCGACTGGCGGACCTTGCGCTTGCTGCAGGGGGATGCGAGATCGAATCGCTTGAACTGTCCGTGCATTCGAGACGTGAGGATCTGTCCCGTCGCACGCAGTTGCTGAACTACCTCGAAGAACTCCTGCTTTCAGGCGCAGCTCACCTGCTAGAATTCGGCGATGCCGAGTCTTCGACGCTCGCCGAACTGCGGGCCGACTTCGAAAAAGCCCGCTGCGATTCATCGATTCAATTTCAGTACCACGCAGTGCGACTTACGTGCCGTCCATCACCGCGTCCACCCGTGAGTGTGGGCGGCTTGACTTCGATCCTCTAACGCACCGTTCGTGGACTGAAACCAAGTCCATCCGAAGCTGCGAAAACAAATCGGTTTCGTCGTAGCGGATGCCGGGAGTTTGAATGCGCCATAAATGTTGTAGCAGACTTGAGTCAGTTGGCTCGCCCGACTAGGCTTCAGTCAGGCGAGGCGCGGCGTTGAGTGGCCGCATGATCCGAACGATGAGCAAGTGGACACCGCAATGTTGCGATACAATACGCCGTGGAATCGAATTCAGCGGTCTCAAATTTGCACTTCATCGCTAGCAAAATAACGATCTCAACTTAAGGTATGTCATCGAATCACTTAACGAGAAGACGAACCTTGCCATGGCGACAACGCACGTGAGTTTCCATCCATACCGAGGCATTATGTTTGCATTATTGGGGATGATGCCAGCATCTGGGATGCCAGCGGAACCGCCTTTGCCCACAGAAAAGAGTTGGTCGGTGCGGGCTGAGTTTCAAACGGGGTCGGAGCGTGCCAATCCGATTGTTGATCGTGATGCACAGGCGACGTGGCATTTGCTGAGAACCAGCGGTTTCAGTGGTCCGGTGGAAACACGCCAATGGCTACGTGACGGCAAGTATGTTGCATTGAGCGAACAGGGCGCCAATCTCTTTGACTCGCCACTCGATGGCTGGGCGTATCGCAGCGGCGAGTTAAGGCAGGCTCCGCTGATCGCAAGTGTGACAGCCGACTACGACGTAGGGCTCAAGTTTAAACAGGGCGAGCTACTCATCGCGCCGGGGCCGGAACATGCAGCAGTGATCGCATGGGAAAGTCCGGTTACCGGCACACTCAACATCGCAGGCGTGTTTGAGCATGCTCAAAATTGCTGTGGCGGCAACTCGCAGATTAACTGGTATGTGGAACTTGGACCAGCACCGGATGCGATCCATGGTTTTCAGCCGGTGCTGTTAGCGCACGGTAGTTCAGACTTCGGCAGCCCGAATCAAGTGGGCGAGTTTCACATCGTCGATCAGGCTATTCGACCGGGCGAGTTCGTATATTTCATCGTCGATGCAGTGGCTGACGGAACGAGTACTCCCCATCATGGTGATGCGACGCGGTTCGATGTGACATTCACGATTGGGGACGCAATATGGCCTGCGCCGCCGTCGTTTGAGGCAGACGTACTGCCAGTCCTTGCAGAGAAATGTCTGGATTGTCATGGTGCGGATGTGCGGGAATCGCAGCTTGATCTGCGCAGTCTTTCAACGATCCTGCAGGGCGGTGAAAGCGGCTCGGCGATTGTGATTGGCGATCCCACGAGCAGTCTGCTGGTCGATCTTGTGGCTCAGGGCCAGATGCCACCGGATGGACATGAAAAGTTAACCGAGACAGAATTGGCCACGCTCCGCCGTTGGGTCAAAACGGGGGCCTCAGCTCGCGAGACCATTGTTGAGCTGCAAGGGCATTCGCAGGTAAGCGAAGATGATCGGAAATTCTGGTCATTCGTGCGGCCGGCCAAAAGTGAGCTTCCGCAAGTGCAACACGCCGACCTCGTTCGCACGCCGATTGACGCCTTCCTGCTGTCACGTTTAGAGGCGAACGGGCTCACTTTCTCACCTGCCGCTGATCGCGGCACGCTGATCCGACGGGCTTACTTTGATTTGATCGGACTACCGCCTCAGCCAGAATCGGTCAAGGCGTTTGTGGAAGACTGTCGACCAGATGCTTATGAGCGACTGGTTGACGAACTCCTGGCATCCCAGCACTACGGCGAGCGTTGGGGCCGGCACTGGCTGGACGCCGCCGGCTATGTCGATAACCGACTTTTTGACGGCGATCTGGGAACGATCTATCCCAACGAAGGGATTTGGCGTTATCGCGACTATGTGATTAAGGCGTTTAACGACGACAAGCCTTACGACCGATTTTTAATTGAGCAATTGGCTGGCGACGAGCTAGTCGATTGGCGGCGGGCTGAAATTTTCACGCCCCAGACGCTCGAGCTGCTTTCGGCCACCGGTTATCTACGTTGTATTGAGGATCATACGAGCGAGCCGCAATATGGCATCGACAAACGCTATGAAGTGATCTTTGCTGCCATGGAGACATTTTCCAGTTCCATGCTAGGCCTAACAATGGAATGTTGTCGGTGTCATAACCACAAGTACGATCCGCTGCCCCAGCGTGACTATTATCGCCTCATGGCCTGCTTTGAACCGGCGTTTAACGTGCACAATTGGAAGAAGCCCCAAGAGCGTTTTCTTGCGGATGTCTCGCCGCTGGAACGAATTGCGATTGACGCGCATCAGGTCGTTATCAATCAGCAGGTGGCGGAACTTCAGCCACAACTCAAGGCGGCCGAAGAGGCACAGGATAGCGCGCGGATCGATGACTTAAAGAGCCAGATCGCTGCAGTGCAAAAGCACACTCGTACCTACGGCAAGGTTCAGGCCGTGTGGGACGTTGGGCCACCGCCGATCTCGCGCGTGATGCGGCGCGGCAATGTGAACGCCCCCGGGGGGCTCGTGCGCCCAGGCTTTCCTGAAGTCCTCCAAACACGCGGCACGCCTGTTCCCGAAATGCCGGTTTCAATGGAAGGTGACACGAGTGGACGTCGATTGGCGTTAGGACGTTGGTTAACGCAGCCCGAGAATCCGCTGACTGGACGCGTCATTGTCAATCGCCTCTGGCATCACCACTTCGGTCGTGGCCTTGTCGAGACGCTGGGTAACTTCGGACGGTCAGGTAGCCCGCCAACACATCCCGAATTGCTCGACTGGTTGGCGGTCGATCTAGTGGAGCATGGTTGGAGCCTTAAACATCTGCACCGACAAATCCTGCACTCGAGTGCCTATCAACAGTCATCTCGAAGACCGTCATTTGCCACTCCGGATCTCGCTGGCATTCCCAATGTGGAACCGTCTAAACAGAATTCTGATGACGTCGGGAATCAAACACGGGGGGAACAGTTTGATCCCGAGAACCATCTGCTGTGGCGGATGAATTTGCGACGTCTGGAGTCCGAAATTATTCGGGACGCGTTGCTGGCTGCCGCCGGTAACTTGGACACTACTGCGGGCGGGCCGCCAGTGGAGATCACAAACCCTGCCGATGGTCTGTCCGAAATTAAAGCGGTCATGCCGGTCACCGGCATTCAGAGACGAAGCGTGTACCTCTTCGCCAGGCGCGTCTATCCGTTAAAGTTTCTGGAAGTTTTCGACGCCCCAATTATGCCCGTAAATTGTACGCAACGTGTGAGTTCAGCCAGCGTACTACAATCTCTTGCGGTGCTCAACAGTGAGTTTTTATTTGACCAAGCGGACCGCATGGCTGCACGCCTAACTTCAGTCGCCGGAGTCGACGCTGCGACGCAAATTGAGATGGCCTTTCAAGTGGCCTTCTCTCGTCCGCCCCATGCGGCCGAGCGGACAGCCAGCCTCGCCTTCATCCAAGATCAGGTGCAGCACCACGCGGCAGTTGCTTATCCCGACAAAAATGCGAGCCAGATGGCCGTGGCCGATTTGTGTCATATGTTGCTGTCGACAAATGAGTTTCTGTATATCGAATGAGAGGCTCAACATGAACATTAGACCCGATCAGTCGCTCGAGTGGATGCCAAACTTAACACGACGTGCAGCATTAAGGTCTTTGGGCAGCGGCTTTGGGACTCTGGCATTGGCAAGTCTGTTGAGTGATACCGGTCTTCTGGCAGGCGACACGCACGCGAGTGGCGTGCGTACCAAACAGGCGAACCCTACTCTCGGACTGCACTTTCCAGCTAAAGCCAAAGCTGTGATTCAATTGTTCCAAAACGGCGGTCCGTCTCAGATGGATCTGTTTGATCATAAGCCCGAACTATCCCGGCACAATGGCCAACCGCACCCTGGGCAGGTTGAAACGTTTCAACTTGGGAATAAGAACGTATTGCTGGGCACGCCGTTCAAATTCGCCCGCCATGGCCAAAGCGGAATGGAGTTCTCTGAGTTAATCCCTCATTTAGCCTCCATCGTAGACGATCTGTGTTTGGTCCGGTCGATGTTTACAGAGAACAACAATCATCCGTTCGCCATCAATATGTTTCAGACGGGAAAGACATTTTGGGGGCGTCCTGCGATGGGGTCGTGGATTGGATATGCCCTCGGCACTGAGAATCAGAACTTGCCGGGCTACATCGTGCTCCGCGATCCGGCCGGCTACAACACGTCCGGAAAGATGGTCTGGTCGAGTGGCTGGCTGCCGGCTGTCTACCAGGGCACGGAATTCAGTGCGACTGGGACTCCCGTCCTGCATCTGCAACCCTCGCGACCTTTATCTGTCGATGCGCAGAGGCGTTCGCGGTCGTTCTTGGCGGAACTCAATGCCTTGCATCTTGCCGATCATCCACGTGAGTCAGAATTGGATGCGCGCGTGCAGAACTTCGAACTGGCAGCCCGGATGCAATTGTCCGCGACGAATATCTTGGATCTGTCTCAGGAGACCGAGGCGACTCGCACGCTGTACGGTCTCGACAATGCGGCGACTGCCGGTTACGGAGCACGCTGTTTAATGGCACGGCGGTTGGTAGAAGCTGGCGTCCGGTTTGTGCAGGTCTTTCCACCACTGAGCCCTAGTTTTCAGCCGTGGGATAATCATGGAGACCTGAAGAACGGACTGCAGACAATTTGTAGCCATGTCGATCAGCCGAGCGCGGCGTTAATCACAGATCTGAAACAACGTGGACTACTGGACGATGTGGTTGTGCAATGGACGGGCGAGTTCGGTCGGCTGCCAATTACGGAAGGTGCCGACGGCCGCGATCACAATCGCCATGCTTTTAGTTTGCTGATGGCGGGCGGTGGATTTAAGTCGGGGCACATTCATGGGGCCACCGATGAGTTTGGTTACAAGTCGATTGAAAATCGTGTCAGCGTCTCCGATTTGCACGCCACAATCCTGCATCAGTTGGGTCTCGACCACACGCGACTGAGCTTCACTCACAGCGGTCGCCCGGAGCGACTCACCGACCCTGAAGTCACCGGCGCCCGCGTCGTCCACGAGGTTCTCGCGTAAGCAAAGGGGGTAAGCAACTCTTTAATTGATCTCCCGTATGGCCTGTCTTATAAAATTGTGCTGACGCGTGTGTATCCTCGATGATGCTGAAAATTTTGAGATGACAGTTTTCCGCAAAAAACTGGGTTGCTCCGGCTCCCAAAGTTCGAGTCGCGTTCGCCGCGGATCTGGGAAGAACATTTGAATCATCTGCCTGCGGCCGAAGGCATGCTGAATATTTTTGATGCGGTGAAGCACGCTGCAGAAACGGCTCGCGGTGTTTTCGGTGAAGGCACTGCAGAGGCCAGCAGTGACTCGATGCCGGCCGCACTCCGCTGCTCGACTTGCGGAAGGCCGCTCGATCGGAAGTGGCCAGATCGAGGGTGCCTGCCAGAATCTGATCGGACGCCGCCTGAAACAAACCGGTGCTCGCTGGAAAGTCCGCCGAGTCAACCGCATGGCGGGCCTTTGCTCTATCGTGTACAGCGATCTCTGGAAAACCTACTAGTGCTCTGTCAAGGCTCAATTTTCGGGTACGACGGACTTCCAGTCCGTCGACAAAGGTTACCGCCGACGGACTGGAAGTCCGTCGTACAAATACAATTCAACCCCAACTTTAAAGGTTGACAGA
>Ga0209553_1000243_pt1 | contig 28426 bp, 24 predicted proteins | sample LauGreFBDMM110DN_2_FD_188217 | JGI IMG/M metagenome (GOLD analysis project Ga0209553, IMG submission 188217) | Freshwater lake microbial communities from Lake Michigan, USA - Fa13.BD.MM110.DN (SPAdes) (version 2) | ecosystem: Environmental > Aquatic > Freshwater > Lake | place: Lake Michigan...
ACACTGTCGTAGGCATCAACAGTGCCGCGCGTCAACATCGGGCCGCTGAATGTGCCACAGCCCGAAAATAAGTCAGCGAACTTACCAGTTTCCGGTAATCGCGCCAATATCGCCGCAACAATGGCATCCTCTCCTGTTTTCGTCGGCTGCAAAAATGCCAGCGGTGGTAGCGCGACATCAAGCGGTCCAAATTTGGCGCGCACGGGATTGATTTCAAGTAAGACTTCAGGTGCATCGCGCTCGTTGGTACGCCACGAGATTCGATTGATATTCAGTTTATGGGCCAGTTCGGCAACGCCTTCATAAACCTGCAAGTCGGGCTTGCCTGCTTTGCCAACCGGGCCGGTGATGACCATATCGACCTGGCCATGTACGCTTTGAAGAAAGATGTCGGCAGCTTTGCCATCTTGCAAAATAGGCGCGAGCGATTGAACAAGCCCCGCACGAAGCGCCATGATACCAGGCTCGACAACCATGCACGTGGCGATATCTGTCACCTGATGCGAACGACGTCGAAAGTATCCCAGCGTGACGGTGTTCTTCTTGAAGGCCGCAAAGGTCGCACGGCGGCGCGTGCCGGGGAACGAGAAGATGGGTTTATGCCAACTTTCTGGCTGTAGTCCTTTTTTGTCCAACGCGGACCTGACGATATCGACCTTCCAGTTTTTGTAAAATTGATCATTGGCGTGCTGCAGCGTGCAGCCACCACACGCATCATAGTTTGGGCATGGTGCATCAATACGGTCGGGCGAGGCTGTGACAACCTTGGTCAACTCACCGCGCAAGACGCCCCCCGCCCCACTTTGAATGTTGGCCTGAACAACATCGCCCGGCAGCGCACGATCAATATAGACGGGACCGCGATCCGAGCTGTACATGCCGTCGCCATTCGCGCCGAGCTGGTGGATCAGGAAGTCAGCAGGCATTACTGGCGTCGGTCCAGGCTTTGGCCAACGGACATCTTCTCGAACAGAATGCCGTCGCTGCGCACTTCATAGCCATTAATATCACGGCGCATAGCGACGATGTCGGCATAGTTAATCAGAAAAATCGACGGCGCCGAAGCCACGGCCAAACGCATGGCGCGTTGCAGCTTTTGCGTTCGCGCGGTCGGATCCATATCGTAACGCGCGGAATCGATGGCCTGGGCGACCTCTGCGTCGCAGAAAAAGGGCGTCCATACACTGTGACAGGAAAAACTCTCGAGCGCTGGCTGCGCGTCGTTCATAATCCGACTACTCCAATTCAGTGAGAAGGCGTCGATGCCTTGCCAATCTCCCGCTTGCAGTCGACGACTAAAGTCTGGAAATGGTAACACGCGCAGCTTGACGCGCACACCAACGCGCGAAAGATCTTGGGCGACCTGCTGAAAAATAAGCGTATCGCCCGGCACTTGCCCGGCCCACACACCAATGGTCATGCCGAACCCATTGGGATAGCCAGCCTCGGCCAGCATCTTGCGCGCTTTGTCGGGGTCATAAGTGTAAGGGGCAATCTCAGGGTCATAGCCGACCGCCCCCGGCGTAGCCCCTTGGCTTGCGACCTGCATCAGGTCTTGCAAAATCTGATTTGCGATCATGTTTTTGTCGATGGCATGGTTGAGCGCACGCCTGACCATCGCATCTACCAGTGGCGAATCCTTCGCATCAATTGTCCTCAACGCGATGCTGATAACGATTGGATTTGGGGTCGTCACAACCTGAAGACCGGCTCCTTCGATATCCATGATGCTATCGGGATCGAGATTGACCGACAAATCTACCTCACCCGACAACAATGACTGAACACGGCGGGCGCCATCGGGAATCACCCTCATCTCGATCGAGGTGATGTCTTTGTGTTTGCGCCAGGACTGCTTAAAAGCCGCAAGTCGAATGTCAGTTGCATTTGGCCCCCATGAGACCACGCGGTACGGTCCCGAGCCGACAGGCGCCTCTTTATACGCTGCCTCGCCTGCTCGATTCCACTCATCAAGATCAGCAATTCGTACGATACTCATGCGCCGTGGCAAAAGAGGGTCTGGTTGATGGGTCGTGATGGAGAGTGTTGAGGCATCAATCACGCGCGCGCTTTTTATCGTCGAGAGCTGCTGCGCAACCCAAAACCGGCGCGCGTCAGGACTTGCCACAAAATTCAAAATATCGACAACCGACTTGGCGCTCACAGACTTTCCATTGTGAAACACAACGCCCGGCCTTAACTTAAATACCCATTCCGTATTCGAGTTGGTGCTCCATGACAGGGCAAGCGCAGGTGTGACTTCACCGTTTAGCGAAATCTGAGTGAGGCCGTCATAAAGGGCCGAGACGATACTTCCGCCCGCATACGGGTCAAATGGATGGCCTTTCGCCAGCGCCGGCGTCGAGACTGCGATACGCAAATTTTCAGCAGAGGCAGGCGCCAGTCCACACGACATGACGGCGAGCACAATAAAGACGCAGGCAATATTGGTCATTCCGCGCGACGCAAGACAGCCTTCAGTTCGTCCAAGTATTCGGTCGATGGCCCGCCTTCAGCATCTCGCATCACTTTGATTCCGCCTTTTGCGGCTATTCGTTGGCGCGCGCGCTCATAAGCTTCAGGCTGCCATATCGAGGAAAAGCCACGGGGGTAATCTTCGCCGCTGTCGCGCCGTCCATCGGCTGACCAAAGCATCGGGAATAAGGGGCCATCTGGTTCCTCACCGGCGATCATTTCATCAAGACTGATCCCCGCAATATTCAGACAATCTGGGCGTGGATCCCAGCGGATATCCTCGCCCAGAACGCGCGTTGAAATCGCAAAGCGCCAATCATCAAGCGGGTTACCGCTATTATAGTGAAGCGTCCAGGGGTGAATAATCAACATATCGCCTGGTTCCATGTCCCACGACAGAAACTGTATATCGGGCTCACCGCGCAGGCGCTGAACATCCGGCTGGGTTGGTCGGCTCGCTGGACGGACCATTTGTTGCGCATTGCTCGAGAACAGCCAGTAAAGTTTGTCGTGCCGCTGCGAACCAGCAATACATTCAAGACTATTGGCTTTCGTAATACGGGTCAGCGGCACCCACAATGATGGCACCATCTGACCTGTGACGGGCCATCCCGCCCGATCATTGTGCCAGATTGTTTCTGATTTTGAGTTCGGCTCTTTTGAAAACAATTCGTCGAAGAAAAAGCGCACCGTCTTCGACTGCAAAACCTTTCCGGTCGCTTCGCCAAGCGGCGATTCAAATGAAAACTTGCGGAACTCTGGGATTGTCCTTGCCATGAATCGCGCTTGGTTGAGCGACGGCAGGAGGCCAAATTTGCTGGGGTTCAGCTTGGCCTCTTTCGCCACCGGTCGCAGCATCTCAGCCCACTCACGATCAAAGACATTGCGAAGACACACCACGCCATCACGCTTGTAAGTGTCGATATCGTCTTCTGTAACGTCTCGCAGCGGGCTTCGGTTCATGGGCGCAGGTCCGGAATATATTGAGGATCAATCATCACGCGCGACGCGAATACCAAATGACTGCGACTTCATAAAGCCCGGATCGCGGCCACGAAAGGTCACGCGGTGGCGCGCCGAATCGCTGGTCCAACTACCACCGCGATTTCCATGTCGAAAGCACTCGGGCTGCGTGACAACGGGACGGCCATCGAGACCTTCAGCCGGGTAAGGCATTTCGTAGCAATCCTCAATCCATTCCCAGATATTCCCAATAATGTCATGGACACCAAATGCATTCACTGCGCGGCTTCCGACATCGGCGACATAGGGTTGACCGTCATCACACTGCACGGCTCGCACCGTGCGATTCAGCCCAGCGCGAACGCCAGATTGGTCGTACATGTTCGCTGTTGCGCAGCCACCATCTGGCGTCGGTCCCCATGGATAAAGTTGACCCTTGCCTTCTGAGGCGACGTATTCCCATTCGGCCTCCGATAGCAGACGGTACGGCCGTTTGGAAATTTTTGACAGCCAATCGGTGTAGGCTTTGGCTTCGTACCAACTCACGCACACAATCGGCCATTGTGGGGTCTGGTTGCCCGGAAGTTTCGGGTTGTCCCATGTCGCGGTGGGATCAAACTTGGCACTTGTGCCATCCCACAGCATGCACCCTGGGCGCGTTTGAAAACCTGTGGCAGTCACAAATTTCTGGAAATCGCCAATGGTGACCTCGTATTTGCCAATGGCAAATCTGTGTTTGATGGTGACTGTTCTCACCGGCCCTTCATATCGCTCGGGCTCGCCATCATCGCGGCCCATCTGAAAGGTCACCGGCGGGATGACAACCATCTCTGGGCAGTCGGCACAGTCCCGAACAGCTTTTGCGTCAGCCGCCATCGCCGAGGATATGGCGCTGGTGGCGCTGACAAACCCTAAGATAATAAGAGTCCCTAAAATATGCATTTCGCCCTCACTGCCCAATCCGAATTTTCAATGAAGCATTGTTACGTTGTCGAACCAAGGGCGCAAGGCGATTCATCACAACGCCATTTGGGTGAAACAACTGAAAGGGCCAGGAGGTGACTGTCTAACCTGTGGTCAGTTATATATCCCAACTCGTCGATGGGTGCTTCGCGCCATACCCTTCCACGCATCCACGGGGGCGCCATGATTCAGAAAACTGTATTTGCAGCTTCCGTCATCTCGGTAATAGCCGCGCTGCTCACGTCGCCGTTGCTCGCCAGGGAGCAACCTCTGCCTACGAGCGTGTCGCCTCAGTTCTGTATCACGGTTCAACAGAAACTGGCATCCACGGCGATGGTTGGTGAAAATACTATTTTCGCCGACATGGCCTCGTACCGACACTCAAAGCCAGCCTTTGAACCCTTGAAGATTTATCAAGTTGTCACTTACGCCGCGAGCTTACCTATTGTCGTGTCATGCAAAATGAAAACGTCTGCGCACTTGCGTGAGGTCTATGGCGCAAAAGCCGCTGGCCAACAGCTGTTCTGCCCCGACATCGCGCTGATGTTGAAACAGCAAGCCATTGCCGAACTCACTACCGAGGGTCAAGCCGATGCCGCCTCACGCGCCACAACATTTGTACTTGATCACGATGTGCCGTTCGTCACGGGCCGGGACTACCTGGCCGATTTTCGCACCATCTATCGCACCGAGGATGGCGCCACGCACGTCAGCTCGCCAGGACTCTATCAAAACCTTGAAAGCTGGTACACGCCCCTGCTGCCGGAATTCTTGAAGGGCCAAAGTTACTGTCACCTCGCGACGGTGGAATATTTGAAGGCCGTGGCCACCGGCGCGATGGCGCCGGGTACAACGATTACCACCAACGACGATGCGCCGACATCTTTGAAATAGGGTTAGACAATGGACCGTGACACCGCCGTCAAACTTGCTCAGCAGGGCATTAAGGCCAACAACAAAAGGCTTGTAGACGCACTGCTTGCGCGCAAGGCAGAGCGCGGGCAAGCCAAACCCTCAACCTCACCTTCAGATGTGCCGATCATCGCCGTCACCTGCGCGACAGGGTGGGAGTGCTATGCCATTGTCGAGGAACTTGTCACCACGCGGCGTTTCAGAGTTCGCGCCCTGTACCGCACGCTCGGCACGCAGGCCGCTGCGCGGCTGGAAGCGCTGCTGAAGAAAACAGAAGCCGAGGCGCCAGGGATACTGACGCTACAATCAGGCGTGGATATGAACTCAGCAGAAACATTGGCTCGGAGCTTTGCCGGTTGTTCCGGCGTGGTGCTTTACAACACCGCCAACACCAGTCAGGCGGGCAAAATTACGAATCATGGGAACGATCCGGTTGGCGGGCGACCTGTGGTAATGCGCCAAGCGCAAGCCGCACTGTCAGCGTTACGCGCCAACCCATCGGTGAAACAAGTGATCACCTGATTTTCCCAACCGACAAAGTCACGGGCATCGCCGACCAAGCGCCGCCAATTCCTTGGTGGATCGATCAGAAGCTGCGCCTGTCGGATTTCTTGCGTGGCCAGGGCGTCAACGTCACGTGCATCTATCGGCCTGCGTATTACTACGCCATGCACCGCGTAGATTATACGGCTCATGCGCATTTCCGCGGCAGCGGTGCGCTGTCACGCAACATGATTACCGAGAATAACATCCCTGGCATTACCGACCCCGACTTTTTGGTGAACTGGGTTGACGTGCGCGATATCGGCAAATGGGTGGGCACGTGCTTTGAGTACCCCGAGATCTTAAACAACGAAAATTTGTCGCTGGCTTCAAGTGCGGTGACCGGCCAGCAACTTGTTGAAATAGCCGAACGCTGTAACCGTCACGGCACAAAATTTCGCTATCGCCAATTTCCACTGTGGCTGATGAAAGTGCTGAGCCGTGTCTCGGAAGAAGTAGTTTATCCGCTGCGCTATGCCGAGTGGTATAATGAACGCGGCAATGGCTATGACTTCGCCAGCCAGGAAGACCTGGCAGACCTCGAGCGCGTGCATCCCCTGTGGACCTTCGAAAGCGAGCTTGAATTCTGGGGTATTAATGATATCAAACCCGCCGCCAGTCAGAAGGCTTAAAGACCATGCGATCAAAGGTAATGCGTTGGGTCCGTTGGGCGTTTGCCATCATCCTGGCTTTAGCCGTGCTGACGTATGGCGTGATGTTGCAGCAGCAATATACCCGTTATGCCGATGCCTCCACCCTATCTATAGCTGCCGCAACGTCAGATGACGATGTGAAGGTCGATAATGATCGCTATCTCATATTCCGACCACTGCACACAAAAGAACGCTTAGGTGTGATTTTTTATCCCGGCGCTTATACCGACGTTCGTGGCTATGCTCCGACTTTGAAAATGATTGCGGCAGCAGGCTATCGCGTCATCGTTGTGCCGATGCCTTTCGACCTAGCCATTCTTGGTATCAATCGGGCGAGCGATGTACTGGCCGCCAACGCCGACCTGCAGCATTGGGCGATTGTTGGACACTCGGTCGGCGGCACCGCGGCTGCGGCTTTCGCAAACCAACATCGTAATTCGTTGGATGGCGTTGTGATCTGGGATTCTTACCCACCGTCGTTCGCGAGCTTAAGGGACTTTGAAAAGCCAGTTTGGCACATTCATCGCGCAAAGCTTGACGGAGCGCCACCAGAGACGTTCGTGAAGCAACGCAACCTTTTTCCACGCGAGAGCCGGTGGGTGCCCATTCCGGGCGGCATTCACATGAACTTCGGTTCGTTTAGTGGTGGTGGCTACCAAGAGGACTGGACGCCAGAGATAAGCCAGACGGCGCAACACACCATTGTTATTCAATCAACGCTGCAAGCGCTCGCCGATATCGAGCGCTTCGTACGATCAATCCAGGCCGAATAACCTCACCTCGGCGAGCTTCATCACGAACATGCTCGTATGCGGTAAGGCAAGATCAAGAATTACCCAAGTTCTTTCGCTAAATGTTCTTGTAATAACTTCCGTTTGTACGGCTTTTGATTGAGCGTGAGCCTTCATCAATTCGTCCAACGTGGACGACGGCATTCTCGGTTTACCCGGACACGTATATCACCTTGAGAGTTGGCTGAATGAGGCAAGCCTGTCGTGCGAGGCTTGGGCCATCCATCCCGCCCTTTAGAAAAACATCTGTTAGCAACAGATTAACGCCGCTCAGATGCCTCAGTTCACGAGTGTTCTCAGGCCATCTGCGACTGGGATCACGTCATATCTAAGTGTAGGGCCGCCGTACGGACTCGTGAGACATCTTTCATAATGCCGATTTGTGGCAAGGAGGATGTATCGAATGACCAGCCAAGAACGAGACATACAGCGCGGAACGCTGCAGCTCAAAGGCAAGGTAGAGCGATCACATCGCTCGGATCAGGAAGAGCTTTACCAGCCCCTGTCCTACAAAGATGATGTCGATCTCGGTGCCAAACTCGACGAATGGGAAGCCTTCTATAACTTCAACCGACCGCACGGCGCCTTCAATGGAAAAACACCTTACGAGGCTCTCAGAGAAAAGCTACAATCCCAGAACCCAAGTGTCTCGCAAGTTCGTCGAACTTACATGTTAGGTAACGCCAGCGTAAAAGCTATTCTTCTTTGAGATCAAACTTTATTAGAAGAAGTGCGCCTGCAACATTGCAGATTGCCGGAACAACCGACGCCAGCATCAGTATCGCGATAAGAGCGGATTGAGGTTGAGTCGGAGGCAGGTTAGCACCACCAGCACTGATAAATCCTGATGACTCCAGAAGCATGCCGGCAATCAATGGTCCAAATGCAGCCGTTCCTTTCTCGACCATGCTGTAAATGGCAGCAAGCGTACCTTCCTGCGAGACTCCACTGCTTTTCGTGTTGTGCGCCATCGTGTCAGGTAGAATTGAAAAACCCATCACCAGCAATCCAGATGTAGCAACGCCGATCATAAATATGCGAGCGTTTGTGACCCAATCTACCTCACCCGTAAGTGCAAATAGCCAAGTTAAAGCAATGGCTGCATAAAAATATCCTGCCGCTATGTATATCAGGCGTTTACCGTAGCGTTTTGCTAACCAAGACCAAGCAGGCAGTGACAATAGCGTTCCAGCGATTTGAAAAATCACAAAACGAACTAAGAACCCCTCACCCTCACCGAGGATGTAGCGTGCCATATAGAGGAGGGATGCGCCCACTGTGGCAGTCGACATAAGTTGGCATAATTTCACGCCAATAAATATTTTGAACGGCCTGTTCTTTAGGACATTGCGTAGTTGTGCAAGGATGCTTCCCGATGTCGGTGCGCCTCCTGTAACGACTGGTATTCTGGCAACAATCAGCGCGCAGCTGAACATGGCTACCAATATTATCAAGCTGTGCACCGCGCCCATGCCAGCGTAGCCAGCCCGACCACCTCCATACTGTGTAATTAAAACTGGTCCAAGGCCAGATACAATCAGACTGGAAAGCGTCATGAACGCGACGCGAAAGGTCATCATCCTCGTGCGTTCATGCGGTACAGATGTGATTTCCACCGGAATGGTTAAGTACGGAACAACAAAGAGGGTGTAGCCCGATGCGTAAAGTAGAAGCGCAGCCAAGACATAGGCGTTAAGAGCAAGTCCGGATAAGCCAACTGGAATTGCAAATAATATAAAATATGCCAGTGCGGTCAGAGGTGCCCCAACTAATAGAAATGGAACTCGTTTGCCCCAACGACTCTGAGTCCGATCACTCCATTGCCCGACGGCTAGGCTGGCGAAAATATCCCATAACCGCGATATAAAAATAAGCAGGCCAGCCACAGCAGGCGAGAGCCCAACATATTCCGTCAGGTAGAAGAGCACGAGCAGGCTCATCGCACCGAGCGCGGTACTTGATCCGATCGTACCGCTCGCCCAGCCAGCGGAAACCCATTTTGAAATACTCAATTGTCCTAGCCTTGCGCTAAAGCTTCTATTTTAGGGGAAATCATTTTTCCCGCAGCATGGTCGAGGGCGTACATGGGTAGCGCCGTTTTGCGCATCACATAGTGACCGCCCATTTGACCCAGATGGATACGGATATCATCATCCATATAGGCTACATGAGACCAGAGCTTGGGTGATGGTGAGAGCATGGCCGAGAGCTTGTCTGTGGGAGCCACCCCAATGGCAATGCGGTAATCGTCCAGCGACATATTTGAATCAGCTGGTATTATTTCAAACTTATCAAATTCAACAAAGAACCTGTCAGGGTTTTCTTCTTTTCGAGAATACCGTCCGTATGTGAGGTGATGAGAATCAATTTTATTTTTACCGATTCTGTACAGAGCATAAAAATTGTATGTCCCGCTTTCGGGTTTTATTTCTAGGCCAGAGTAAACTTGTTGTGCCGGCACATCGGGAAGGCGCCCCATCGAGAATACGCGCAGGGATGTGGTTACCTCAGTTCCCTTGTTCGTCGCGCCGTCGCCGCCAACCAGCCGCCCGAAACTCACATACACTCCTGCCCAGTGCCCCTTAAATACTTCCGGATGGTTGAGTGCTCCGGGGTATTTCGTGACCTGAACCAACTCATCAATCAAGGCATCTATGCTCTGAGTTGCAGGCGTCTGTGCGCCTAAACCTTCCTTGTGAGTGGCGATGAGTTCGAGCAGCTCTGCGCGAAGCTCTTCTCGTTGAGCCATTTTGAGGTCCTTGAAAAAATGATAAAGCCAGAGACTATATTTTAAGGTAACCGTCCATGTCCCGAACGACGTCGGGGTAGAATTCTTTATTGTTACGATTGAGGTCCATGGGGAGTTCATCGTAATTTACAATCACGCGTCCCGCTCCGCGTGACATGCTGACGCCATTAATCTCTGACATCTCCATCCAAGGGCGCCAGCTAATGACATTCACCTTATCGACCGTAGCCGGAACGTGAGAGCTAGACCGATCCGCCAGCATCTCAAATGGCGCCCTGAATGCGAAGACCTCATGAAATTTTAATGGCGCGCCGCCTTTGGTCATTGGTGGCACATATGAGTCGATGCGCTCATTGAAAGCGACATCTCCGCCTACGATCGGCAGCGGCTCAAGCCAATGTTTATTTTTGATGCCTTCCATGGCGTACGGCTCATTGATGACACTCAGAGACATCGGGATTTTTATCCGTGTCGGTCCCAGCACTTGCGCCGGTACAGTAACCTTGCGGCCCGTGTAGGGGTTATTCCACTTGTCCAAGACTTTCCCTGTCTCGAGATCAGTAAAATAGACAAGTTCTAAATATACCGCATCGAAACTCCCGTCATCTTTGCGTTGGTGACGAGTGAATATTTGTTGCGAGACCCCAAGTAACTGTGTCGTTTCTTGGTCAACGATTCCTGACAAAACACCTTTGATCCAGCGAATGGCAACGCCCTCATCTGTTCGACCCATGATACGGATCATGGTGTGCAGCCGTTCAGAGGGATCATCCCAATTGATGGACGCGGCAGTGCGGGCCTGGCCTGAGCTTGCGATGAATTGCGCGATACCACACGAGACACCACACGAGACACCGATGCTGAATCCTCTTCGCGAAATATTGGCCACTTCTATCCTCCGATGTCGCATTTCGACAGCGTCAACGTCGTCTTTCTAGGTCAGCTTAGCCTACTTCAAAAGGCTACTATCAGCAATCTTCAGCAGCCTCAACCCATTGGTTTTAATTGATAATATTACTCTAAGTGTCGTTGGCGGATGTAAACCAAGTCGCTCCCGCGCTTCCATTTTTCAGCACAAAACTAGGGTTGTTTGAAAAAGAACATTAGAAATCTGTTAGAAGTTATCGACTGTAGGACCGTACGGAGCACGATCATTAAAGTCTTCCTCTAACAGACGTGCATATAGAGCCTTTGCCAGGTCCTAGACCTGTGCTTTCGTGAGCTTTTGCATTTTTCGGGTAATTGCTCGGAAGAGGGAAAAAATTGCATTGGTGACGTGCAAGCCTCTTGCTCTCGCGACTGCTGGATTTGCGGTGTGTAGAGATCGCATAAGTTCCGTACGACCGAATAGGTGCCGGACAACTTTTGGAACTCGAATCCGGTGGTAGTAAGAAAAGTCCCGTTTAAAGACGTGTGTAGCAGTCGGTTGTAGCAACACCATCGCGACCACTCGCACGAGCGTGAGTGATGGTGATTTATTTCAATGAGTTAGCTGTTGAAATGGTAGCGCGGGAGGGATTTGAACCCCCGACCAACGGATTATGATCCCGCTGCTCTACCCCTGAGCTACCGCGCCATACCAACCTCTCCGCGCTTGAGGTGTGGCACGGAGGGACGCTTATTTACGGGCCGCTGGGGGCAATGTCAAACGCGCGCTAAAGCTCTGAAAAAGTTGCCTTTTTCGTCCCTATTTCGTCGCACGCGCGACGCCATATAGCTGGTAAAATTGCAGAAGAACCCGCCTTTTCTCGATGTTATCGGACACCGGCAGGTCGTTGTAGCCCGCCCAGCCATCCATATCGCCAGGGTCCTCAATGGGTTTGCCATCGGCCCCCAATGTCACGCCGCTAATAATGCCATTGGCGTTCACATCGACGGGGTTGTTGTTGATGTCGGTCAGTGGCTTGCCTAAGTAACCGCTCCACACGCTCCGTACATCAGTATAGCCCGCTTTTGCCAAAATATTTGCCGCCAGAACACTGCGGCCCCCGCTTTGGCACATGGTGATGATGGGCGTGGATTTTTTGGGATAGCGCGCAACAATCTCTGCCAGGAAATCGGCTTCAGACATTTCTTTATAACTTGGGTCGTCTTTGTTTTTGCCCGTCACCCGCGGATAGGGAATGTTGTCGGCCATTGGCGCATGACCGCCTACGTATTCTTCGAGGCTTCGCACATCAATCAACACGGTACGCTTATTCTCGCTAATGGCACGATGCGCTACCACCGGGCTGATGTCGGCTTTGTACGCGCGCGGATATTTGTAACGGTTGCCTTCGGCGTGGGCCGTGGCCGTATTCACAAACAATCCAAAAAAAACAATCGCAGGAAGGCATAAGAAGGGAGCGAAGCACGAATTGCTGCAAGCCATGAGGCACTCCTATACTTCAGCAGCCACTTTAGCATGGGTTTTGCGCATATTGTGAGGCACAAACGCTTTGGCATCATCGCGCGCAATCCACCCGCCGCCCAGCACGCGCTCGCCTTCGTAAAACACACAGGCTTGGCCTGGCGTTACGGCTTCGGCAGGTGTGTCGAGCACAACGTTTGCCGCACCGTGCACATCAGCAGGCAGAACCGTTGCAGCGATTGGTGTCTGTGTATTGCGTAATTTCACATGAGCGCGAAAGCCATCGGCTGGAATCGTTTCGCCTGCGCCCAGCCAGTTGATGCCCGTAAGCTTGAACGCATCGCGCAGCACATCTTCTTTGAAGCCGACAACAACGCGTCTGTTTGCGGCATTAATGCGCACCACATACAACGGCTCGACTTCACCGCCCAGGCCCAAGCCCCGGCGTTGACCAACGGTGTAATTGATCACGCCCTTATGTTGGCCCAGGACGCGACCATCGACATGCACGAAGTCGCCACTTTGCATGGCCTCGGGGCGTAATTTTTGAACGATGTCGGTGTAGCTGCCGGTGGGGACAAAACAGATGTCTTGGCTGTCGGGCTTATCTGCCACCGCAATGCCAAGCTTGCGCGCAATGGCGCGCGCTTCGGGCTTGAGCATACCGCCTAAAGGAAACCGCAAATAGTCGAGCTGTGTTTTGGTGGTGGCGAATAGAAAATAACTTTGGTCACGGTCAGGGTCGGCGGCCCGGTGCAACTGCGCGCCGCCCTCGCCCATCACGCGCTGCACATAATGGCCTGTGGCCAGACAATCGCCGCCAATATCGCGCGCGGCCTTCAACAGGTCGCGGAATTTCACCGTCTGATTACACAACACGCAAGGAATAGGCGTTTCACCAGCCACATATGAGTCGGCGAATTTTTCGATGACGTCCTTTTGGAAGGTGCTTTCGTAGTCCAGTACGTAATGCGGAATTTTCAGGGTGTCGGCCACGCGCTTGGCGTCATAAATGTCCTGACCCGCGCAGCACGACTTGGAGGAGCTGGTTGCCGACCCGTGGTCATAGAGTTGCATGGTGAAGCCCACCACATCATAGCCCTGCTGAGCCAAAATGCCCGCAGTGACCGAACTGTCCACGCCACCCGACATCGCCACGACGACTCGCGTTTGGGCGGTAGGTTTTGGCAGGCCTAAAGAGTTAAAATCGGGCATTTCGGTGAGGTCCCAGGTGGGCTGTCGTTAACGCCCACAAGGTGAGTGGTCAAGCTAGGTCTGGTACACATTCGTCAGAAACACTCTTTATGATTGATATATAAAATTTTTATTCGTCATCGCGCATTAGTTGAGGTTAGGCACATCTTCTGATAAATTAACTGAATATCAGGCTGCGGCGGGCAAGAAAGTCATCTACTTCATGTAACACCGACAGACGTCTCTAGAATGGAGATTGCGCGTGTCTGCACCTTATTCAGCATGGCAGGATTTTAGCCAACCAGCCACCATTGTGCGGTGGAACCGTCATGCTGCCTGGCTGCGCGTTGCTGTTCCATCAAGCGAACCTGCACGACGCACCAGGGCGAGGACTTAGACGGCCATGGCATTATCGTCCACCTTCATCCAGGCCATCACACTTTCGCAAATCGCGGCCTTTTCGACAACGCAAATCGGCTTTATGACGACAACACAGGTTGTGGCGCTGACGATTTAAGATGGCGCCAGCACGCCCTTAATCCATCATGTTGCGCGTAGTTTGAGGCAGACGCACAGTCAGTCCATCCAGCGCCTTACTCAGCGTGATTTGGCATCCCAGTCGTGATGTCGGCCCCACGCCATAGGTGAGATCGAGCATATCGACTTCGGCCTCGGCAGGTTTTGGCAGCTTTGTGAACCATTCCTTCTCGACGATCACATGGCACGTTGAGCAGGCCATACAGCCCTCACAAGCGCCTTCCATATCAATGCCATTGGTTTTTGCCACTTGCATCAAGCTTGCGCCCACAGCTCCGGTGAACTCCTGACGCGCACCAGCACGGTCAATAAAGATAATTTTGATCGCCTCGGGCATATCGCAAATTAGCTCCGCATCTTCGACGTGGCAGAATCGCCCGTAACAATGGGTACGTAAGCCGCGAGAAAGGTATTCATGTCTTGTTCCGTGGTCTCAAGCCCAAGGCTAACGCGAATGGCCGATGCGGTTTGCTCATCGGGCACGCCCATGGCTTTTAAAACGTGCGACAGCGAAACCTTACCTGATGAACAGGCCGAACCGGTGCTGACGCACACCCCCGCAAGGTCGAGCCCAATCACTTGCGTCTGGCTGGGCACACCCGCAACCGAGATACAAATTGTGTTGGGTAACCGCGCAACGCCTTTGCCGTGAATCACAGCACCAGGCACCAAATGCACAATCCGCGCTTCGACGCCGTCACGTAATGCGAGGAGACGATGGGTATCTGCGAGGACCTTGGGCACAGCTTTGGCTGCCGCACCCATCCCAGCAATGCCAATCACATTCTCGGTCCCAGAGCGACGGCTTTTTTCCTGACCGCCCCCTTCGAACAAGGGCGCGACCCGCACTCCATTCCGCAACACCAGCGCACCCACACCCTTCGGGCCACCAAATTTATGCGCCGATAAACTTAGTGCATCGACATCTAATTCTGGGAGCGTGAACGCCATACGCCCTGGCGCTTGAATCGTGTCGCAATGGATGTACCCCTTGGCGGCATGTACGAGGCGCGCGATGTCGGCAATGGGTTGAAGTACGCCGGTTTCATTATTGGCCAACATCACCGAGACCAAAACTGGCGCAGGCAATTCCTTCAGCCGACGCTCAAGAGCAACAATGTCTAAGATGCCGTTGCGGTCGACCGGCAGAAAACTATCGACATCGGTCATGTTGGCGATGACAGACGAATGTTCAACGCCTGAGCACAAAGTAGCTTTGCATCCCATCGCACGCGCAATGCCGAGTAGCGCCAAGGCATTGGCTTCAGTTCCGCCGCCCGTGAAAATAACGTCTGTGGGTTTCGCGCCCACCATGCTGGCGACCGCTTCGCGGGCATCTTCGATGATCGCGCGTGCCGCACGACCTGCTCGATGGATGGATGATGGGTTTCCAGGCGGATCAAAAGCCGCCGTCATGCCGGCTTTAGCCTCGGCGCATACGGGACCTGTGGCATTATAATCTAGGTAGATGAATGGTGGCTGGGTCATGCGACCCGATTATAGCAAGCGATCAACGAAGAAAAGCGAGGATCGGGAGAACGAGGACAATTCTAACATGGCCGTGCTTATTATGCAGCTTGGGCAACCACTTTTGCGCCAATCTTCGTGGCGGAAAGGTTACCGTCCGCCACGTCTTTGATCGTGATGGTGCTCAGAAACCGAATGCTTTCCCGGTCCAAGGCAGACCAAAGGCCAAAAACGGTAGCGCCTGCCCGGTTGCCATCGGACACATCACTCTCTCCGCCAACGGTTTTGGAAGATGCAAAGGCCGTGAAAATGTCTGAAACCCGGATATCATCGGATGAGCGGGCCAATAAGTAGCCTCCGCCAGGCCCGCGCACGCTTTTGACAAAGCAATTTTGGCGCAAAAGCGCGAAAACTTGCTCTAGGTAGGAAACAGAAACAGACTGGCGCTGGGCAATCTCGGCCAGGGCCACGGGGCGGGTAGTTTTGCTCAGGGTCAGATCGACCAGGGCTGCGACTGCGTAGCGGGACCGAGAAGAGTTACGCATCTTTAACTCCTTGATAAGTCATCATTTTACTTAGGGCTTACACACCCTTAATGGCGTTTGGTTGTATTATATACGCACCCGGGGGGCTTTCAGATTAATCGTAAGAGTGAGATTCATCAAACACCCCGAACAAAGCCCCAGATTAAGTTTGCAGTTCTTGGGCCCTTTCCCTAAATAGGGGTGGTCTTGATTGAATTAAGTAATCGAGACGCCGCGGATCACCAGCGCGCCCAAATACCCAAGTTTTAAAGACAACAAAAAGAGCAGTAGGCAATGCCTGAAGTCATCTTTACGGGCCCGGAAGGGCGTCTTGAAGGCCGCTATCATCACGCCTCCGAGCCACGCTCACCCATCGCCATCATTCTTCACCCGCACCCGCAGCACGGCGGGACCATGAACAATAAGGTGGTCTACAACCTTTATCACACGTTCGTGGCCCGGGGCTTTTCGGTGTTGCGCTTTAACTTTCGTGGCGTCGGCCGCAGCCAGGGCGAGTTCGACAACGGTTTAGGCGAGTTGTCCGATGCGGCGTCCGCTCTAGATTGGCTGCAATCTGTAAATCCCAACACCCCGGCGTGCTGGGTGGCGGGCTTTTCGTTTGGCGCTTGGATCGGCATGCAGTTATTGATGCGCCGACCCGAAGTCGAAGGCTTCGTCTCGGTCGCCCCACCCGCCAACATGTACGACTTTACTTTCCTGGCCCCCTGCCCATCATCGGGCATCATTGTTCAGGGCACGAGTGACGATGTGGTGCCTGAATCATCTGTCGAAAAGTTCGTCAACAAGCTCAAGATGCAGAAGAACATCATCATCGACTATAGCCTGGTGAAGGGTGCGAACCACTTCTTCAAGGACCACATGGAACAAATGAACGAAGTGGTCGGCGGTTATGTCGATATGCGACGCAGTGGCGGCGGCCACGCTGCGCCTGTGAAAAAGAAAGCCGCAGGCTAACGCAAGGTCTACACGCCTGCGATTTTTCCGCCCACCAACGGCTTTGTGACACCCGTGACTTCTGGGTAAGTCAGAGGGAGTCCTCGCACAAAACGTGCGGCGAAATACGCAAAGGCTTGCGCTTCAATCACGTCGCCATTGCAGCCCAACACTTCAATGGGGTCGGTCTTCATCTCTGTCAATTCAGCCAGTCGCGCCATCAGAGTTGGATTATGGCGGCCACCACCTGTCACCAGTATTTGGTGCGGAGGTGACGGGCACATCGCAATCGCGCGCGAAATGGATTCTGCTGTGAATTCAACCAATGTCGCTGCAGCATCATTGACGCTGAGCCCCGCCACCACACGCGCATCAAACGCCAAGCGGTCAAGTGACTTCGGTGGGGGTTGAGAAAAGAACGGCGCTGACAAAAGTTTCGAAAGACGTTGCGCATCCACACGCCCTGCGCCCGAGGCCTTTCCATCACGATCCATAGTGGTGCCCGTATGTTTGAGCATCAAATCATCCAGCATCGCGTTGCCTGGCCCAGTATCAAAACCAAGAACGTCGTAGGGAAACGCCCCAGCGTCGGGCACCCATCGCCGCTCACCCAACCATGTGATGTTGGCCACGCCGCCAATGTTGGCAACCACCACGGGTTTGGCCACATCGGCGACCAACTTTGCGTGAAACAGAGGCAACAATGGCGCACCCTGCCCAGCGTTGGCGACATCGTTAGACCGGAAATCAAATACAACTGGGATCTGGAGTTTCTTGGCCAAGCGCGCACCATCGCCGATCTGCCAGGTTTGGCGACGTTGAGGACGATGCCACACAGTCTGCCCATGAAATCCAATCAGACTGGGCCCACGGCCAGCTTTTTCGATCAGTTTCTCGACGACCTTGGCGTGAAGATCGGTTAACTCCGCTTCAATGGCTGCGGCCTGGGGATGTATCTTTTCGGGCACAGAAGAAATAAACCGATGAAGCCGAGCGCGAAAAGCCAGTTCGTAAGGTACCATCAGCGATGGCCCGTAGGACGTCACCTGCTCGCCATCCGTCTCAAGCCAGGCGGCATCAATGCCGTCCATGGACGTACCGCTCATGAGGCCAATCACCGCCAAAGTCCCGGAATCCTTGAGTTTCTTCAGGTCAGCCATCATGCCATCCGTTGTCGCAAGCGACGCGCCATGCTAATCACCGCGCGCACATTAGAGCATCGTGCCGAAAAGTGGGAACCGGTTTTCGGCAAAACGATGTGCCCATAAATAAAATAGAGCAAGCAGCATGATTCGAGCATGCGCTGCTTGCTCTAAGGCGTTGAAAGATATTTTCCATGGCAACCTTTAAATCCGAATTAGTTAACACCCTTTCCCAGCGTGGCTACTTGCACCAGTGCACCGATCTCGATGGTCTTGATGCCAAGGCCGCAAGCAGCGTGATCACGGGTTACATCGGATTTGACGCCACCGCCGATAGTCTGCACATCGGCAGCTTGGTGCAAATCATGTTGCTACGTCGATTACAGCAGACGGGACATAAGCCCATCGCATTGATGGGGGGCGGCACGACCAAGATCGGCGATCCCTCGGGCCGAGATGAAACGCGCGTTCTGTTGGATAACGCGACCATCAATGCGCGCATCGCGATGATTCAGGAAACGTTTGACCATTTCCTGAAGTTCGGTACCGGCAAGACCGATGCCCTCGTAGCGAACAACGCCGAATGGCTGGACAAGCTGGAATACATCCCGTTCCTGCGTGATGTCGGTCGCCACTTCACCATCAATCGTATGCTGACCATGGACAGCGTGAAACTTCGCCTGGATCGGGAGCAACCGCTGTCGTTCCTTGAGTTCAACTACATGATTCTGCAAGGCTACGATTTTGTTGAATTATTTCGCCGCTATGGCTGCACATTACAGCTCGGCGGTTCAGACCAGTGGGGCAATATTGTTCAAGGCGTTGACCTTGGGCGGCGCTTAGCCAAATGCGATCTCTATGGATTTACGACCACCCTGATCACCACGTCCTCAGGCTCTAAAATGGGCAAATCTGTTGCGGGGGCCGTGTGGTTGAATGCGGACCGGCTATCGCCCTACGACTACTACCAATTCTGGCGCAACACCGAGGATGCCGACGTCGGGCGCTTCATGAAGCTGTTCACCGACATGCCCTTGGATGAGATTGCACGCTACGAAGTTTTACAAGGGGCTGAGATCAACGACGGCAAGAAGAAATTGGCGCTTGAAGCGACTTCATTGTTGCACGGCGTTGAGAATGCAAACACTGCGGCAGAGACGGCGCGCAAAACCTTTGAGGAAGGTATAGTCGGGGGCGATTTGCCAACGATCACCTTCAGCGCCGCAGAATTAGCGGGCGGAGTATCGGTTTTGGACGCCATGGTGAAACTTGCTATGGCTGAAAGCAAAGGCGAAGCCCGGCGCTTGATCCGCGGTGGCGGCGCAAAATTGAATGATGCCAAAATCGAAGATGAGAATGCGATGATTCGCAGCGCTGATATCGTGGGCGGAAGCGCAAAAATATCAGCGGGCAAAAAACGCCATGGACTTATAAAGCAGACATAAAATACTCCGTCATGCTCGCGCTTGACACGAGTATCCAGGGTTACAAGCATCAATCGTGCAATTTACCCTGGGTCCTCGGATCAAGTCTGAGGACGACAAACTTATTGTTTCGGACTCGGTGGTGACACCGTCTTAGGCGTCGAACTGCTACCGCCAAAGATCGAAAATATCTTTCGCGTAATGCCCGGCGTCAGCACGGATAATGGATTGACACTGGGCTCGGCCGTCGCCGACGGCCCCCGCCATGTGAAGTTGGCGGCAAAAATACCCCCACCCTTTTCCAAGCCGGTGAGTAACGTTCCAACAATAGGAATAGAATTCAGTGCCGTATTGAGCGCATAGGCCGGGATCACCGTGCCTTCCATATCGATCTGGGAATCCGTAAACCGATAACTACCTTGCGCTGTGAGGCCCAGCGATCTGCCAAACATTTCAGAATCAGTAATGCGCAAGGTTGATGACGAGAATGTAAAGGGCATGCGCAACGTTTTGAATGAAATTCCCTGCCCGCGTAGCTCGTCGGCAATCCCCGTGAGCGCGGCGACCGACAAGATGCGCGCCACCATGGGCGCTTGGACGAGTTTAAACTCACTGATCTCGGCTTTGCCTTCAACCACACCCGCAGGCGAGACGGTTCCCCCAATCGTCAGCGCCCCACCTTTGATGTCACCAAAAAGCCCCAAGCTTTTCAACACGCCGCCGCCGTCTACACTTTTGCCCGACAACGTGCGCACACCATCTTTGCTGACTAGGGCGAAATCGAACGAAGCCCCCGACTCAAGTTTGCTTTTCAGATCGACGCTTTGAATCACGCGCTGATTGCGATCAAACACCAGCACTACGTTTTTGAGCGGAGAGTCTTTCCCCAGCCACATCTCGCCAATATTGGCTGTGAGTATCACCGGAATTTGATCGGGCTGCGCATTGTGATTCGGGTCGATCTCAGTCTTCGCTTCGGTTGCAATCCCGCGGGACGCGTCTTTATTTAACTCTTTCCAAAAGTAGGGCGCATCAAAGACGGGGCCTGTGACATTCAAAATATAGCGGCCATCATCTTCCTTCGTTGCATCGAGCGTCAGGTCGGTTTTGCCCGCTTTACCTGTCGTGATTTTGAATGTTCTGAGTGCATTCTGGGCGCCGAACGTTACTGAGCCTGCGACTTTCAAATCGTTCTCAGCCGTGACCACAAAGCTGGGCACCGCAACCAAGGCGCCACTCTGTAAAGTCACATCAGTCTTGAACGAAGCTTTGATGCCAGGAGACTTGCTCCAGCCCAGCTCAGGGATCGCCATCGCGACATCGGTTAAATCACATTCGGCGATCAAGACCGCGCGCCCATCACGCATGGTGCGATAAACCACTTCCGTACGAACAGTGCCGTCGATATTGGGTGGAATGAACGGCGCGAAACCTAGTTGCACCAGCGGGCGGTCTTCATTGGTTACCAGCGCATCCAGCGCATACTCGCTTTGCACCTCCGCTCCGGTAAAATCTTGCTTCCACGTCAGGCCGGTGCGGATTGGCCCTAAATTAGCTGTGCCCGAAACAGTCAAGCCCGAATTGATAACTTCAAGCGCCAGATCACCGCCGGTCAGGGGCATTCCAAATAAAACATTCTCGATAAGTGTTTCCGTCACCTTGGCCTTCACCCCAATTTGAAGCTCGTCGAGTGAAAGATTGTTAAGCAGTGGAAACTTTAATGACAAATCAATATCAGTCACGCCCGTGGCGGTCGCAGGGTTGACCTGCATCTTGCTGGCGTACTTCAACGGCTCGTTGTCGATCATGCGCAAGGCTTCGCCTAAGTCGCCTGTCACTTTGATCGCGAAGTCAGCCTTGGGTAAGCTGCTTCCAATGTCAAACATGCGCAGCTTGGATTTGCCGATGCGCAAACCCTGCCCGCTGAGCAAGTCAGGAACCACGCCACCAGTCACATCAATTGTGACTTCATTCAATCCGACGTTCAAAACGCCCACAGTTTTTTCGACTTTGGGCATACCTTTAATATACGTCACTGCGACACCGTCAAGTACGGCGCGCAATTTTAAGTTTTGCGGCGCAAGCGTCCAGGCTTCTGTGCCTGCGAATTTGACTGTGGCGCTCACCGCTTTAATCGTGCCCCCGCTGAGATTTTGAACAATCCAATTGCGCGTATTGAGCGCGATGGCTTTGGGCCATAAATCTTTCAGCGCTTGCAACGTCATGGCATCAATCGTGGCCTTCATATCGACATCAGGCGCGGTGCGTAAATTGATCGCGCGGCCCGAAGCTGAAATAACCGGCGATAGCCCATCGTTGCGCGTAATACGCACATCGAGCTTTTCAAGCGCAATTTGGTCAAGGCCACCACTCGTCGTAGCTTTCAGCTCGGCGCCACTCATGGCCACAATGCCGCCCCACTGCTCTGGCAAGGCAAGCGTTCCCGTACCGATGTTCAGCGATATACTGCCCCAGGCGGCATCAGAATTCAGATTATCGGGGACTAAGTTGACTTCGATCACCCCCTTCACGGAGGCATCAATCGCCTTCAACGGATCAAGAGCAGCAGCCAACGATGCAAAAGCTGCAGGGCGCAGGCCATCGAAAGACGCCGTGAGTGACAAAAGACCGGCGGCATAAGTATAGCGGCCCGCGACATCCACGTTCACCTTTTCGCTGCCGCCGAGCAGCGGCAAGTTCGCTGCAATCTCGATGGTTTCGCGCTGACCCAACAAGCGCAGATTAGCGTCCGGGATGAGCCATTGCACGCCACTGGGCTCATCCACGATCACAATGGTTGATTGAGTAATATCGACACTTTCAAGTGTCGGGCCGCTTTTGGCATCATCGGGGCTCACGCGCAACGCATCGATCAGAAAAACTGCAATGCCTGACTGCTGGCCATCGCCAACTTGCGCGTCCGGGGGAACGGTAACCGGTTCAGATGATATGCTGGCCTCAACGCCCAAGCTGACATTCCCGTCTGCCGCGCGCACAATACGAACAACGGGCCTTGATATCCCTAAGTGCTCGACGACCAAACGGCCGCTGATGAGTTCGGGTATGTCGACGCTGACATCAAGCGATCTGAAGGCAGCGATGACTTGGCCGTCTGTATTGCGAACTTGGACATTTTTGATCGTTAATTCTGGTCGACGCGTCAGGCGTTTCCAGTTCAATTCGGCATCAGCAATACTGAATGCATAGTCTGGGACCAACCGATTCAGCGAGCTTTCGACATAGGGCACAAAGGGATCAAGCGGTAAGGGGCCACGGGCGAGTTGTATAAAGAGCACGGCTGTTGCCAGGACAGCCACAATGGCAAAACCTTCGAGAACGCGTACAAAAAGGCGTAACACAATTTTCATTGAAACAAAGCTAAGCCCTTTATTGCGCTCTGATAGACCTGTTCTGCGATATAGGCCGAGTATGCCTTGACCGGAAATGCACGATTCATCAAGGTGTTGTAGCTCTTTCCCGACAACAACGTATTCCGGTTGGAGCGTTTCCTAAGGGTTCTTCGGTGTTTGTGCAATCCACCACGACCTTGCCGCTTGCCTATGACCTTGAGGCCCAAAGACGGGCCAAGGAGGACTGGGCCTTAGCAGCCGTGAAAGCCGCTGATCCATCATTGGCTCAATTCATGAATGCTGCGCCCTCCCAGCCCGAATTTGCCAGGCTTTTGGCCTCTATCTTTGGCAATAGTCCCTACCTCACCAGCCTGGCCCTGCGTTATCCGGACCTACTCATGACGGCATGGAATGAGGGGCTCGACGTAGCCTGGGCTAAAATCATGGGCGATCTCACGACAGGTCATCTCAACATCTCGCCCGGCAATCATGGCGATCTCATGGCGCACTTACGTCTGATCAAGGGGCGGGCAGCGCTATTAATTGCAGTGGCCGATATCGCGGGGGCTTGGCCCCTCGAACGCGTGACCAGCGCACTCTCGGATCTGGCTGATGGCTGTGTCCGCGCCGCGTTACACGCGCTACTACGCGAGGCCGCCGTCAAGGGTGATTTTACACTGAGAGAGGCCGATGATCCTGAAAAAAATTGCGGCTATGTCGTCTTCGCACTCGGCAAGCATGGCGGGCGTGAGCTGAATTATTCCTCGGATATCGATCTGCTCGTGTTGTTCGACGACGAAACCATGCCATACGTGGGCAAACGTTCGCGCCAGGAATTCGCTGTCAAACTCACGCGTGATCTGGTCAAGATCATGCAAGAGCGCACAGCCGATGGGTATGTGTTTCGCACTGACTTACGCTTGCGCCCCGACCCCGGCTCAACCGCCATCGCCGTGTCGCGCAGTGCGGCAGAAATTTACTACGAAAATTATGGGCAGAATTGGGAACGTGCTGCGATGATTAAAGCACGCACCGTTGCGGGCGACATGATCACTGCGGCGGGTTTTTTGAAAGACCTCGAGACATTCATTTGGCGCCGCTCGCTTGATTTCTATGCTCTGCAAGATATTCACTCGATCAAACGACAAATATACGCCCACAAGGGTGGCGGCACCGTGGTCGTACCGGGGCACAACATCAAACTCGGGCGTGGTGGTATTCGCGAGATTGAGTTTTTTGCCCAAACCCAACAACTGATTTGGGGTGGGCGCAAACCGGAAGCCCGGTCGACTCAAACCATCAAAGCGCTTGAGGTTTTGATGCACATGGGCGTCGTCGCACCTACTGTGCGCGAGGACCTCGCACGGTGTTACGAATACCTCCGTCGTCTTGAACATCGCTTGCAGATGATCAACGACGAGCAGACCCAAAAGCTCCCCGCCGATGACCAAGGGCTCGCCCACATCGCCACGTTCATGGGTTATGACTGCGCCGAGGCATTTTCAGCCGCGGTCATTGGCATCTTGCACACGGTGGAAACCCATTACGCTGCCCTGTTTGAAGATTCACCCACACTCGGCATCGAGGGTAACTTGGTATTCACAGGCACCGAGGATGATCCCGATACCTTGGAGACTTTGCGTAAACTTGGGTTCCACAACGCGGCTATGGTGATCGCCGCCGTGCGGATTTGGCATACGGGCCGGGCCAAAGCAACGAAGTCGTTGCGCGCACGGCAGCTGCTCACCGAGCTGATGCCACGTCTCTTGCAAGCCTTTGGTAGAACTGCTGAGCCTGACGAAGCATTCACCCGCTTCGATCATTGCATGAACCAAATTAATTCAGGTGTGCAGCTCCTGTCGGTTTTCTATTCAAACCCATCGCTGCTAGACTTTATCGCCGACATCATGGGCGACGCGCACAAATTGGCGGAAAACATCACGCGCAACCCAGCCCTGTTGGACTACGTGCTGGACCCAAGTTTTTTCCGGCCCTTGCCTTCATTCGCAGAGATGCAAGCCGATGCGGCGCGCGCGACAGGAACCGGGCTGCATCTCGATGTCGCCATCGATGTCTGCAAGCAATGGACCAACGAGCATCGTTTCCAAGTTGGTGCACAAGTGCTGCGCGGGCTGATGGACCCCATAGCCGCCTCGCATGCCATCACCGACATCGCAGAGGCAGGGTTGACGGCCATCATCCCCCGCCTACAAAACGAATTCGCCACGCAATATGGCCGCATCCCCAACAGCGAGATGGGCATCATCGCCTATGGAAAATTGGGCAGTCGCGAACTCACCCCTGCGTCCGATCTCGATATCGTTGTGGTTTATACCGGAAGCGAGGATACCATGTCGGTGGGGGGCGATAAATCATTCCCCGCTTCGGCCTATTACATCCGCCTGACGCAGCGCCTGATCAGCGCGCTAACGTCGATGACCCAGCAGGGTCGCATGTTCGAGGTCGACCTGCGCTTGCGCCCCCATGGCGACAAAGGCCCTTTGGCGTGCAGTACAGAAGCTTTCATGAAGTACCAAGCCAACGATGCATGGACCTGGGAACATTTGGCGTTAACCCGTGCCCGGGTGATTTTGGGTGGGGCGAAAGTGAGGGCCGAGATTCATGCGGGGATTCAAGGTGGGCTCACCAAGCCTCGCGATGCCGACGCTACATTGGTGGCCATCGCCGAGATGCGCAAGAAAATGCGCCTGGCGCAGGAATCGACCGGTGCATGGAACATCAAGCGGATGCCCGGCGGGCTGATCGACGTCGAGTTCATCGTGCTCTGGTTATTGCTGCGCCGTCCCGCTGTCTGTAGCGCCGACAACCCAGGCATTGGCGCTGCCATTGAGCGGCTTGCGGCTTATAAAATCCTCGATGCAACCCACGCCAAGGCGCTTGGGGAGGCTTTCGACCTGTGGTCACGAATGATGGTGATGTTGCGCCTGACCCTGCCCGATGACATTGCCAAACCGCCATTTCCGTCCGGGCTCGCCGCCAAACTTGCCAAAACAGCAAACCTGGCTGATATGACAGCGCTAGAACGCCGCATTGCCGAGACCGCAGTCACAATCGCCGATATTTATGACACCCTTATTAATCGCCCAGCAAAAAAAGTCCGTATAAAGTTTGGCGACACCATTCCCCATTAAAGCCCCTGACCCCGGAGAACGACCGATGGCCAAAAAAGCAGCGCCCACAGTTGGCGATAAAGCCCCCGCCTTTTCCATGCCCGCCGATGATGGCACGAAAATCAAGCTGGCCGATTTCAAGGGGCAGAATGTGATTCTCTATTTCTACCCTAAGGACGACACCGCGGGCTGCACCAAGGAAGCCTGCGACTTTACCGATGGCATGCCAAAATTCACCAAAGCCGATGCAGTTGTGATTGGCGTGTCCAAAGACAGCGTCGCCAGCCATCAGAAGTTCAAAAAGAAACACAAATTGAAAGTGACATTAGGTGCCGACGAAGATGGAAAAGTCTGCGAAGCCTACGCGACGTGGGTGGAAAAAAGCATGTACGGGCGCAAGTATATGGGCATTGAACGCTCGACTTTTCTGATCGATGGCAAAGGCGTCATTCGCGCCGAATGGCGCAAGGTGAAAGTCCCCGGCCATGCTGATGAGGTTCTCGACGCTGTAAAGGGGCTTTAAAAACAAACGCCGCAGTCGAGATGACCCCGACCCTCACCACCCTCGCCTGCGGCGTTTTGAACTGCGCTGACCCGGCCGCGAAAGTCGCGCTGACCTACGCCGCCGCCGCCGCCTGGCGCGCGGGTGGACTGGAGATCGGAACCGCACAGCCGCCCATCCGCCCCGCGCGACCAGCAAAGCCTGACTTGATGGCCGCATCCCACATGCCCAAGCGCAGCACCGGCCCTAAGGGCCGCGTCGCACTGGTCCATGCATTGGCGCACATCGAACTGAACGCGATTGATTTGGCGTGGGACATTCTTGCGCGCTTTGCCAACCGCGATTTACCGCGCGCCTTCTTTGATGACTGGGTTGATGTGGCCCATGAAGAAGCTGAGCACTACGAAGCCCTAGCCCAGCGACTAAACGAGTTCGGCGTCAGCTACGGTGACCTGCCGGCGCACGATAGTTTGTGGGAATCCTCGGAACTGACCGCCGATGATTTGCTGGCACGGCTGGCGCTGATTCCCATGACGCTGGAAGCGCGCGGGCTTGATACCACGCCGCTGACGTGCGCGAAATTGCGCGGTAACAATGACGAACCCACGGCACTTATTCTCGACCGCATTTTCACCGATGAGATTAAGCACCTCGCCATTGGTGTGCGCTGGTTCGAGTTCGACTGTGCGCGGCGCAATCTGGCCCCGCACGCGCACTTTGAAGCCGTTTTGAAAGAACGTTTCACCGGCACCCTCAGGCCCCCCTTCAATATGGAGGCCCGCAATCAGGCGGGGATGGCGCAAGGGTATCTAAACTTTGCCTTGAAAATAGCTTAGATTCTTTTCAAACTTTTTTCAGTGACACCGCGCAACATTCGGAGATCATGACATGAAACAAGATCTACTTGCCGCTCTGATCACGCTGTTTGCGGCCCCGGTTCTGGCGTGTCAATTCAACACTGACTGTGGCGTCGGCAGCAAATGCATGAAGGAAGTGGGCAAACTCGAAGACATTTGTATGGGCGGCATGAATCCTGGCAACAGCAATGACCGCAACCCGTACAGCAATCCGGTGAGACCAGACAGCAGCGTAGGGAACACCTGCCAGTAAAACACCGATTTCTAAACTTACGCCGTCACATCCGCTGCCGTTTTCAAACGCGCGGCCAAGGACGCGGCCATGAACTTGTCGAGGTCGCCGTCCAGCACGCCCGCAGTGTCGGACGTTTCCATCTCGGTGCGCAAGTCCTTCACCATTTGGTAGGGCTGCAGCACATAGCTGCGGATTTGATGGCCCCAGCCAATGTCGGTTTTAGCGGCTTCTTGCGCGTTGGCTTTTTCTTCGCGCTTCTTCAATTCCAGTTCGTACAGACGCGCCTTCAGCATCTCCCATGCTTTGGCACGGTTTTGGTGCTGCGAGCGTTCGTTCTGACAAGCAACGGCGATGTTGGTGGGGATGTGCGTAATGCGCACGGCGCTGTCGGTTTTGTTGATGTGCTGTCCGCCCGCCCCTGAGGCACGGTAGGTGTCGATGCGGCAGTCTTTCTCGTTGATGACGATATTAATGTTTTCATCCACCACCGGATAAATCCACACCGATGAAAAACTGGTGTGACGGCGCGCGTTGGAATCAAACGGGGAAATTCGTACGAGTCTGTGGACGCCCGATTCCGTTTTCATCCAGCCATAAGCGTTGTTGCCGCTAATGCGGAAGGTGGCTGATTTAATGCCAGCCCCATCGCCCGCACTTTCTTCCAGGTATTCGACCTTGTAGCCCTTACTCTCGGCCCAGCGGGTGTACAT